>Ga0247837_1008678_pt1 | contig 12641 bp, 8 predicted proteins | sample LaCtaG_2_FD_187115 | JGI IMG/M metagenome (GOLD analysis project Ga0247837, IMG submission 187115) | Freshwater microbial communities from meromictic Lake La Cruz, Castile-La Mancha, Spain - LaCruzMarch2015_14.5m | ecosystem: Environmental > Aquatic > Freshwater > Lake | place: Spain: Castile-La...
GACTTGTTAAGGCCTACGGCACCCGAGCAGTGTCATGCCATTCGTGGTTGGCACCGATTGAGCGGCTATTGCCTTATTTTGTCGGAGGAGGGATGGCAGGCGGGCTCCGGATTGGGTGAATATCGATTATCATAGATTTGTGCAAACGGTAACACTTGATGGTTGCTGATAAGAATTTGGATGCAGCGACTGCGCGTTCCTCTCACTCGTTTTACTACGCTCCTTTTGTTTCACCTTCCGACAGGATTTAAACCATGTCTGTATCTCGTCAACCGTCGCGTCGCGTATTTCTTCAAGGGGCCGCAGCCGCTGGCACGGCAGTGACCTTGGGCTCATCCTTGAATCCTGCCTTCGGCTATCGATCCCCCAACGACCGCCCCGTCTTTGCAACGATTGGACTGCGAAATCAAGGTTGGACGATTACCGAAAAGTCTTTCAAGTTCGCAGATTTCGCAGCATTGGCCGATGTCGACTCCAATGTTCTTGGCTCCAACGTTGAAAAGACAGAGCGGGCTCAAAAGAAGAAGCCAGATGCCTACAAGGATTATCGAAAGATCTTGGATCGCAAAGATATCGACGCGGTAATGATCGCTACACCAGACCACTGGCACACCAAGATCTCCGTCGAAGCGATGTACGCAGGGAAAGATGTCTACTGCGAAAAGCCACTCACGTTGACCATTGCGGAAGGCAAATTGATCGAAAAAGTCGTTAAGGAAACAGGCCGTGTCTTTCAAGTGGGTACGATGCAACGCACCGAGATTGACCAACGATTCCTGTTGGCGGTGGCTCTGGTGAAGCACGGACGGATCGGAACGGTTCAGCGAGTCAGTTGCGGCATCAACGGCATGGATGCATCCCCCGTTATTCCAGTCGTGCCGGTACCGAAAGAACTCGACTGGGATTTTTGGCTCGGACCAGCACCCAAGGTCGACTACCGTTCCCTGCCAGAAATGCGAGAAGGTTATGGTGGCGGAGTGCCGTTGCACAGCAATTGCCATTACGCTTTCCGTAACTGGCACGAATACTCCGGCGGCAAGCTAACCGACTGGGGTGCTCACCATGTGGATATTGCATGCTGGGCTCTAGGGGCAAGCGATACAGGCCCCAGCAAGGTTTCTCCGTTGGAGTTCAAGTTGCCAGTAGAGTACAAGAACGGGCATCCGCTAGTTCAGGATCAGTACAATGCGGCCACAAGCTTTAAGATCCAAGCTGACATGCCAAACAAAGTCGAAATGATTATCACGAGCGAAGGTGACAACGGCATTCTGTTCGAAGGAACCGAGGGTCGATTCTTTGTGAACCGCGGCAAGATTGCAGGCAAGCCAGTGGAAGATCTGAAAGACAAACCCTTGCCCGAGGGCGCGATTGAAGCAATTTATGGCGGCAAAGTTAGCGAGAACCACACCGCAAACTTCATCGAGGGTATGAAAGCTCGGAAGCAACCGATTTCCGATGTTTGGACCCATAATCGAATGCTCGAAATCTGCCACCTCTCCAACATTGCAATGCGGCTGAATCGCGCTCTTCAGTGGGATCCCGCAAAGCGAGAGATCGTCGGGGATTCGGAAGCCAATTCCTTCTTGTCACGCGAGAGCCGCAAAGGTTACGAGATTCAGATGTAGAACTGTTCGGTCTACTTGGTTCCCGGTTTCGCTGCGATCGGGATACCAAGTTCCCGCATGAGCATTTTCATATCTTCCCATGTGAGACGCTTAGCGTCCACATTTCGAAGAAGGTACGACGGGGGGTAGGTGACCAGGACTTTTGCTCCTCGGTAGGCATGAAACCGTCCGCGAAGTCTCCCTATACTCTCGGTGCTTTTCAGGACAGCTCGGACCGCGATAGACCCCCAGCAGACGATGTAATCTGGTTGAATGATCTCCAGCTGGGACTCAAAGAAGGGCCGGCAGTTTTCAATCTCAGTGTCCATCGGAGTTCGGCTGTTGGGCGGTCGGCATTTCAGTGCATTGAGAATATAGACTTCCTCACGCTTTAGCCCACTTGCAATCAAGATCTTGTCAAGCAGCTGTCCAGCGGGCCCAACAAACGACTCACCCTTGCGATCTTCCTCTGCTTCAGGTGCCTCTCCAAACATCACGATACGAGAGTTGGATGGACCGGCCCCAAATACGGTCCGTTGACGTCGGCAAGCGATCTCTTCGCATTTTCGACATGCGTTGACTTGTTGATTCCACTGTGCGAGCTGCGCCGTTCGGCTAGGCAAATCCAACGCTGCTCCCCAAGGCTGAAAAGTGCCCAAGACGGGAAGCTCAGCACCATTGGCGGAACCTCGAGAAACAACAGATGCTGAGCCTGAAGCTGCAACAGGAGACGCAACCGCAGAAGCTGCAATCGGTTCCTGCCGCTCCGCGGATGGGCCGACTATCGCCGATGCCTGCGTAGATGGGGTTGCTGAAGCCAAACGCAAACCTTCGGTCCTCTCCTGGGCTGCGTCGGCCGTTTCGCCGAGAGCCGTGGGAGGTTCGGTTGCGCTAAAGAACTGAGCTTCCTGCAATTCCAACCAGTCCTTGGCGGCAGCCACATCCTGAGCATTGCTTGCAGGAATGAAGCCCAAACCGCTGCGGTTCCAGTGCCTAAGCAATTGCTCCCCGGCTGTTTTCCATTGATCTAAATGCATCGACCGAAGAGCCTCATGGAAGCGAAAATTAGCTGCTCGTGGTGTAAAAGTGCTCGAAAGATTCGATTCTAGCAGGATGGTGGCAGGTGAACACTCCCGCAAAAACCGGGTTGAGGCTACTATACAAGGCGATCCACGTTCACATTCTCAAACGCTTTAGTATCTCAATGCCTATTCCTCGCGTCGCAATTGTAGGCCGGCCTAACGTCGGCAAAAGTTCCATTTTTAATTGGATCGCGGGGCGGAGATTGGCCATCGTCGAAGATACGGCCGGTGTTACCCGCGACCGCCTCACGACCCTGATTGAGCACAACGGCCACCATTTCGAATTGATCGATACCGGCGGAATGGGAATCGAAGACGTCGACAATCTAACCGACGAAATTGAGTCTCAGATCCAAACCGCAATTGAAGATGCCGACATTTTATTGTTCGTCGTCGACAGCCGTTCGGGCATGTTGCCGCTGGATCAAGAAGTGGCCGAGCGTTTACGTAAGGTCGACAAGCCAATCCTGCTGGTCGCCAACAAAACGGATAGCCCCTCGTTGGACCCGAACGCAGACGAATTTCATCGACTGGGTCGAGGCTGGTTGATCCGAATCAGCGTGCAGCAAAATCGCAATAAAGACGAATTGCTCGATTTGATTTGCCAGCGGATCCCTCAACTGGATTCCATCCCGACGGAAGTTGAGCCACCCATGATGAAGATCGCCATCGTGGGCCGACGCAATGTTGGCAAAAGCACGTTCGTAAACACTTTGGCCAAAGCCGAACGATGCATTGTCAGCGAAGTCGCAGGAACAACCCGCGATAGCATCGATGTGATGTTCCAAATGGACAGCCACAAGTTCATGGCCATCGATACACCAGGCTTGCGGCGCAACAAAAGCGTCAAAACGGATATCGACTGGTACGGGATGCACCGAGCCCAACGCAGCATTCGCCGAGCGGACGTGGTGCTGATGTTTTTCGACTGCAAGCAACAAATGAGCAAGGTCGATAAGCAACTCGCTCACTACATTTCTGACAACTTCAAGCCATGCATTTTCGTGGTCAACAAATGGGATCAGCTGGCCGGCCAAATGCCGACGGAACGCTGGGTGCGATACATTCGCGAGACCTTTCCAACGATGACGTACTGCCCCATCGGCTTCATTACTGGGCAAACAGGCAAAAACGTCAAAACGTTGCTCAATCATGCTCAAATGCTATTCAAGCAAGCCAACGAGCGCATTTCGACAGGTCAATTGAACCGATTGGTCAAGGCGGCCATCGAGCGTCACGAACCACCGTTGTTTCAATTGAAACGCCCCAAGATCTACTACGCAACGCAGATTTCCAGCTTGCCACCCACCATCATTTTGGTTTGCAATCAACCCCAAGGATTCCCAGCGCCGTATCAACGATACCTGCTGACATTTCTTCGCGACCATTTGCCATTCGGTGAAATCCCCATCAAGCTCTATCTGCAGCCTCGAGCTCGCGATGACGAACGCGATGACTTGGGCGAACGAGGCTCCAGCCGAACAGGGATCGCGGCAGACGAACGTGCAGGAACCGCAGCCGAAGGTTACGAAGCGCATTATGACGAGTCCGAACTAGAAGAAGATTCCGAATTGGACTCGTACGAATTCGAGGACGAGTCGGAAGACGATGAATTCGAAGACAGCGAGTCCGAAGACGGTCAATTCGAAGATGACGAATCCGAAGACGACGAGTCGGAACTTAACGAATTCGAAGAAGGTTTGAGCGACGAGCAGGTCGAAGAAATCGAAATGGAGTTTGAGGAGGAAGTCTCCGACGAACTTTCCGAAGAGGAACTCGACGAAGCGTCCATGGATCTGACGATTCAAAGCAATCCTGAAGACGAAAAACCGAGGGATGAGAAAGAACCGGACGCTCGCTAGAACTTTTTCCAAGAAGCCTTTCCTCGAAAGTAACCTAAGCGTTTTTTTCGTTGGACTTGTTGGTGATTTTCAACTCGCAGATCCGGGCTGGGGCAGCACTTGGCAAGACGCTATGATGTGATCGACATTTGTTGATCCGTTTTCTCGTTTGGTGCATGCATTACCATGTCTTCGATTCCTTCCCGTCCTAATTCGTCCGAAGCCGCTGCTCCGCTACTCGCGACCGTACCCGCCGCACCGACCAGCCCTCCACCGCCGCTCGAAGCCGTTCCTGTCGATTCCATCTTGATGGTTTCATTTGGCGGACCAGAGGGAATGGAGGACGTGATGCCATTTCTCGAAAATGTTCTTCGCGGTAAGAACGTGCCAAGAGAGCGGATGCTGGAGGTCGCTGAACACTACAAGCAATTCGATGGAATCAGTCCGATCAATGAGCAATGTCGACAGTTGATCGCTGCGGTACAGGCCGAATGCCATCGAAGAGGGGTAAACCTGCCGATCTACTGGGGAAACAGAAATTGGAACCCGATGCTAACCGACACGTTGCAGACAATGGCAACGGACGGAAGAAAACGGGCGATCGCATTTTTCACTTCCATGTTCAGTTGCTACAGCGGATGCCGACAGTACCGTGAAAACATCGCCGCGTCGCAAACTGCCGTTGGTGATGAAGCCCCATTTATTGAAAAGGTTCGCAAGGGCTTCAATCATCCCGATTTTATCGCTGCACAGAAGGATTGCCTCGAGCAAGCTCTTGCAAAAATTCCCGAAGAAGTTCGAAGCACCACCAAAGTTTTGTTCTGCGCGCACAGCATTCCAAAGTCGATGGCAGATAACTCACGCTACGAAGAACAACTCCGGGAGTCGGCTCGATTGGTTTGCAAAGCAGTCAAGCATGGACCATGGGAACTGGTCTTTCAAAGCAGATCAGGACCACCACAACAACCATGGTTGGAGCCCGATGTTTGTGACCGTATCGAACAATTGCACACCGAAGAAGATCTGAAGCATGTTGTCGTCATCCCGATTGGATTCATTTCCGATCACATGGAAGTCCTTTTCGATTTGGACCACGAGGCTGCTGACTTGTGCAAAGAAAAAGGGATCCATTTCGTTCGGGCTGCGACGCTAGGCACTCATCCTGCCTTTGTGAAAATGATTGTGGATCTTCTTGAAGAACGATTAGAACCCGAGACGGAAAGACCCTTCCTTGGAACTTACGGTGCAAGCCACGATCTGTGTCCGGGAAACTGTTGCTTGTACCCGCAACCTGCTCGTCGTCCAACAACCGCCCCGTAAACCCAATACAGCTCAAAAGTAGCAGGCACACTCCGTGTGCCGTCCGCCGAGCCTCAATACCGCTCAAAAAGTAGCAGGCACACTCCGTGTGCCGTCCGCCGAGCCTCAAAAAGCATTGCTTTTTGAGGGTTACGGCACATGGAATGTGCCTACTACTTTGCTTCATGGAACGGTATACCCCGTAAACCAAAGACGGCAGCATCAAAAACCAAAGGCACCGCTAACCTCTGGCGGAATGGGACTCAGTTTAAGCGTCTGCAAATTCACAAAAACCCATCTTGTTTCTGCAGCGGCGCAAAGGCAACCATCTGACTCGCGGATGATCTCGTACTTGCGTATAGACGATACACGGTCGAAGTCAGCAACCCATGTTTTGATCAAGATTGCGTCATGCAGCACGGCTGGAACTTTGTAGGTGATTTGGTGCGATCGAACGATCCAAGTGGAACCTAGCTCGCGGTATCGTTGCGAACTCCAGCCGACATGCTTGGAATGCGCCGACGCAACCTGCAAAGTCCATCGTAGATACTGAAGATTGTTGACGTGATTGAGTTCATCGAGATCCGATTCGACAACGATGCGTCGATCCAAAAATTTCGAAATGTCATTCATGAGGAATACTTCATCGAATGGAAAGACCTAGGCTACTTCTCGGGTTCAGAACGCTGCCCCCAAAGGTTGCGGATGCGCCGCCCAAACGAAGGCTTAGCTGGAACTTGAGCCGAAGTGGATGGAGCCATGTTCGGACGCGGACCATCAAGCTCACCGGAGAAAGTGTTTGCGGCCGGTGGAGTGGATTGGCTTGCGACCGAGGGATCGTCAGCTTCCCATGGTAGCAATCGAACTCGAGCAGATGTCAGGATCTGGTTTGCGGGTTGAGTGTCCCCGTTCGTCATGGAAGCTTTCGCGAGGAACAATTCCGATCGCATTTCGCGACGCTCCTCCGCAGTTAAAAACTCCGTCGACACGAAAAGGTCGTCAACCCAAAATTGCGAAACTCCCTTCGTTTCGATTTGAATTCGAAACAGTTGAGGCTGAGTGTTGGCAGTCAACATATTCAGTTCCTGGGTTAGATCGAACTGCAATGCGTGCCACTTGGTACCATTCGAGCTATCGCGCTGAACCGACCTTAGATCGCGCGACGCAACAAGCACAAAACGTTCACCCTCCGAGTCCATCCGAGAAAGACTTAGGGTTGCCTGAGCCGGGAATTGAGTGGCTGCAATCTTTAGCCCGATCAGCAGACGTTCCGACGCCCCCAACACAAACGAATCGCTTTGAATCCATGCGGACGAACTGTCCTTGCGAGAATCGATCTTCAGCGAGCACTGCCCCTCCGCCGCGGAAGCTTGATCGATGCTGATCGTTGCATGAGAATCCAGCGAGGTCGTCCAGCCATCCAATCGCCCCCGAATCATGCTGCTTTTGGATTCAAAACTAAAGTTTCGAAGCAGCCCCTCTTGGCGAACAGGATCGTTCATTCTGTTCAGCGATTTTTCGAATCTTTCGAGTGCATGGTTGAGCGATTGCCTGATCATCGGATCGAACGACTTCCAAGAAACAGCCTGAGCATGCGATGTCTTCGTTGCAATGGAAGGAGTCGAGTGTTGCGAGGCCAAACGGATGCGGAACGCATCTCCCGCTGGTGCCTTCACAACCCAATCACCTGTTTCCGCAGATCGCTGCACACGATCGTCCGTTGCCAAGATCCAGGTACCATCCTTTTCCTTTTCGGTCACCACTTCGAACGATTCCGGTGCCACATCCCATTCCACCTGAATCACTTCATCGATCGAGCCTGCGTTGGAGACTAGCAAATCGCCATGCGATGCTGTCGATTGCCAAACGCGCACTTTGGAAATAGATCGGCCGCCGTCACGGTGCGGGACCGCTGCAGCATTCTGGCCTTCAAAGTCCTTGCACAAATCGTTCAACGCAATCGTGCTGCGCATAAGCTGCTGCGACGATTCGCCCAGCGAGAACGAACTTGAGCTTGGAGATTGAGTGCTCCAGTTCTGCAAGATGATGCGCTTCGGAGATGTGAAAGGATCTGCTGCCGATTGAAGTTGGACCGGACTGTGAATGGGCAGTTTGGGATCGTTCAGTCTCTCCTGCGGAAGCATGGCCATCCATTGTTCCGAACACGAGATGAACTCGATTTTAGCGCTGAGACGCTGCACAAAGCGAATCGAATTCTCCATCATCCAGTTTTGAAAATCGACATGGACAATCGCTGAGTTCTGATTGGTTTCCTTCGTGTTCATCTTAGATTTTTTCATCAGCATGTCGGCCTGAAATCGCTCCTTAATCGCCTTGTTGGCTTGTTCAAAGGGAATGCAAGGGGACAGATGAGATGCACTGTTCAAGCGAATCGCTAAGCCTTGAAAATTGGGATGCGATTGATAACGTTGGTGCAGCTCTTCGACGCAGGCCGCTAAAGCTCTTTGAACGCGAGCTGATGCGGGGTTGTATGCTTGCTTTTCGGCACTAGCTAGGTTCTTACTCGTGTCGTCACCTTGCATAACATCTTGAAGGTCCATCTCTTCCATGGCAACTTCTAGATCACGGATTGGCCCTGAAAGCTCAAGCATAGGGATAAAACCAATGCGATACTGACCGAGGACACGATACAACAATTCGATCTGATCCTTTTGAAGGGGATCACGTCCGCTGCTGCTGAAAGCTCCTGTGTCATTACGACGATTTCCCTGGTTTAGCTGGGATGGGTAGAGCGAACCGCCTTCGCTATCGACCACCATCGCGACGGTATCGAATCGATTCTCGACGCAATAGCGGGCCAGGGAGTTTGCAAAGTGCAAGAACTGAACCCAATCATCATAAGGCCCCCTTGCAAACCGCCCCGAACTGAACAGACTCCGAAGATCGGAACCATGGATTTCGAGAAGGTTTCCTTTCCCATGCTCGGGTGGGTGTTTCAATCGTGGCAGGTTTCTTGCATCCTGGTCGCTCCAACGATCGACCGAACACTGGACAAGGTTCGCAGCTTGACGAATCGATTCATTGGTGATGGAAAGCGTTGCACTTTCGGATTTCGGCCAAAACAGTAACTCGATCACTTGAGTTGCTGGCAAGCCTTCATGGTTGATTCCTCGTTGGATTCCTCGTTGGATTCCTCGATTGTCTTCTCGGTTGAATTCGGATGGAAGCAAGCTTTCCAGCGAAGACTCTATCAGTTCATCCAACGCATTTGCCAGAGTACCAGTCGCAGCCAAACCACCAGTCGCAGCCAAACCACCAGTGAGCGATGGAGAATCTTCTCGAATCACCACTCGAAGCCTTGGATGTCGGCTGTCGATCGTCAATTGCACACGATGCATTTGACCCACACTCAAGCCATTCAAGTGAGTCCATCCGACCGTTCCAGAAGGAATGACAAACCTCTTTTCAGGCGAGTCGGCATGCTCAAGGTCATTCGTAGGCTCGGATACTGAACTTACAAGTTGCACATCGCGGGAGAGTTTTGTGAACGCTTTGGCAGCATCGAGAATGGGGAAGCGTTTAGGAATGCGTCCATCGTTTTGCACAACGTCACCCAGCGTTTGCAGAGTCATCTTTCCCACATTAGTATCCCAAACAGGATGCCAACAGGTTGGAAGCATGTTGCTAGCCGTTAGGTTCTTTCGCTCTCGGGGGGCGTTATCGCCATCGCCGTCATTACCGTTGAAGATACTGCTGTTGTCGTTGTTGCTGTCTTCGGTTGGTCGAATGTTATCTTGCACGACAAATTGAATGGTTCGCTCGATGGTTGTTTTCTTGCCAAGCAGGTTGGGAAGAAAACGCTTTGGTTCTATCCGACAGCGCAGTTCGTACACCCCTGGCTCACGTGGCGCGGTCATCAAGACATGATTCGCCTCCGCATTTCCAAAATCATCTAAAAACACAGGATGTGTTTGCCGCAACATTTCGGCATCGTCTTCAAGTCGCACCACGGTGTACTCGACCGAACATTGCATTTGACGCCACGGCAACGCGTAAGGCTCTAGTTGGAAAGCCAGCGGTTCCTCCGCGTTATAAATCAGATGGGTGCGTTCGGTTGCGAATCGAATGGCATCTCCAGGAACGCGACTCACTGAGATTCTGCAGTTGCTAGGCCCGATTTCTTCAACATGAACCGCGTCCCTCAAACTTTCTAATGTCCATACAAAGCTTTTCTCGAAACGCTTGCCAGTTTGCTTTTCGGTGCATTGGATTTGGCATGTGATTTGATCGAGCGGTTGCCCTTCCACCACGATATCGCAACCTCCAAATCGGGTCATGGGATCGTGAAATTTGCATGATTGGTTGGCTGCACTCTTAAGAAAGCCAGGATCGTAGGGGTCGATTCCAAGTTGCTCTCTGCAAACGAATTTGGAAGCCGTCGTTTGAATGACACCCGAATAGCTTGCAACTTCATCGGCCCCCCACACCAACCGCAAGTTCAATAGCAGAGGCTTCGATAGGGCTTTCGTGTCCGAAGTCAGCTCGCTCCGATTTCTCTCCTCAATCCGCTCCACCTGATTCCGATTGCTTGGAGCAGGCTGCGTCCGAGCAGACTGAGCCCAAGTGACTTGAGCCCCATGGGCAGCAAAGTACAACGCAAAGAATACGAAGATACAAACGCAGCGCAGCCACCCCCGAGGTTTCCAACAATCCGCTTCCATGCGTTTCATCAACAAGGCATCTCCCTACGAATGCAAAATCAGCTCGCTCCCAGCCAAGGCGGAAAGGGTGATGGCATATTGAGCGACAGCACGCGAGTGCTGATTCCCGCTCATCCATTGCGGCGGGGCCTATACTACGAATAGAACTTTGCGAAGCCTATGGCAATTTAATGCTAGCAACCGCCGCTTTCGCCTTCTCGACGTCGTTGGCAAGCTGAGACACCAATTCCTCTTTCGAGGCAAACCGATGTACGTCACGAAGACGGTCCAGTATTTCGATCTCCAACGAAGCACCATACAGATCGCCGTGAAAGCCAACGATATGGGCTTCCACCTTGAGAGCAGCCACACCGAACGTTGGGTTGGGACCGATATGCAGGGCGACTGGCAACCCCACTGGATTTGTGTTACCTGTCGCAGCAACATCGTTGGCATTCCCACCAGGTTGAGCGGCTTTCAGCTTAACGACTCGAGCGGCATACACGCCAATGGGCGGGCAAAGCATAGGGATCGCTTGAAGATTCGCCGTGGGGAAGCCGATGGTTCGTCCTCGCTGATCTCCTTGAGAAACGATGCCTGAGATTCGGTAAGGTTCGACCAGCAATTGATTTGCGGCTTTCAGATTACCAGCCTCGATCTCAGAGCGGATGCGAGTGCTTGAAATCCAATCCCCGTTTTCTTGCTCTAACTTGAGTAGCGAAAATTCGATTCCCTTTGAAACGCACAGATGCTGCAGAAGGGCGATATCTCCACGTCGCCGTTTTCCGAATCGAAAGTTTTCGCCCTCGGCGATTGCTTTTGCCTTTAAGGAGTCCACGATTACTGTGGCGAAGAATTCTTCCGGTTCAAGCTGCAACAGGTCAAGCGTTGTTGGATAAACGATGACATGATCGATTCCAAATTGCTGAAGCAGCTGGGCTCTTCGCTCCATACTGGTTAACGCTTCGGGAGCTTCATTAGGTCGTAGCAAGCGAGCAGGTGGCGGATCAAATGTGAATACAATCGCAGGTCCCCCAATTCGATCGGCGAGCCCACGGACCTGCCTCATAATGGCTCGGTGACCGCGATGGACTCCATCAAAATTACCAATGGTCACGGCACCGCCTTGCGCCTCAACTGGGATCTTCATAGTGTCATGGTAGAACAGACTCATTCAACCGTCTTTACTGCATGGATGTCGCGGAATGTGTAGCGATAAAACACTAAGGATACAAGGACTGCGATGTCCGATCCCGCCATGATATCAGATAAGAAGTGAGCGCCCGATACCAGTCTTTGCAAACATGCCATGAATGCCAATACGGTAAACACCCATCGACCGCGTGGGTAAATGAATGACAGCGCAATAGCCAACGCCACTGCAGTTGCAGAATGCCCCGACGGGAAGCTGCGAACAGCTTCTTCGAACCACGATCCAGACCAAGGCACCCCCCAGGTATCCCAACTCGATTGGATTGGAATCGAAGCTTCTTCAAGCGAATGTGGGCGGTATCTTGGAATGATGTACTTGGCCGCATTCGAAACAACTCCGCTAGTGGTCACCAGGAGGCACGCTTGGACCAACCGAGATCGGTTCTTGATGTCCACGAGCAATAGCGTACCAAGGATCGCAACGACACCCGAGAAATGTGCGAACGCTTCGCTCAGGTGAATCCCTTTACGCAAGTCTCCGGGGATCTTGATCGAAGTTGCTAATCGAGAGATTTCGAGATCCCAAAATGAGGATATCACTCCCATAACCGCAAAAGCGATCGCTAGCATCCAACCAATTTCCACGCGAACACACCCGCAAGTTGCTTGCGAAGAATTGGTTGATTGGTTCGGCAGGCCCATGAAAAAATGGCAGAGGGAGAAAGCGTCGATTTGGAGATCCGAAGTGAACCGGGTATTGTAGCTTTTTCCTGTTGTTTGGGCGACGCCAAGCAACCAATCCCCACACACGATTGAACCATTCCAGTTGAGCCGCGGGCGCTAGCCGCGTTACGGTTTCCCTGCCAAATACGGTTATCGCGGCTAGCGCCCGCGGCTCGTTTTAGCACTCGTCCCCTGGCTCCGCTTGGGGACGCAATGCACCGGAGGCTCCTGCCTCCTGAGTTTTAAATGCATGCCTAATGCGAGGCGGAGCCTCAAAGG
>Ga0247837_1008682_pt1 | contig 12633 bp, 23 predicted proteins | sample LaCtaG_2_FD_187115 | JGI IMG/M metagenome (GOLD analysis project Ga0247837, IMG submission 187115) | Freshwater microbial communities from meromictic Lake La Cruz, Castile-La Mancha, Spain - LaCruzMarch2015_14.5m | ecosystem: Environmental > Aquatic > Freshwater > Lake | place: Spain: Castile-La...
TATCAGCCGATCCCGTATGAGGTGGCGATCGCTCGCACGTTCGCCCAGGTCGCGGACTCTCGCCTTGCGGCGTTGAGCGTGGAGTGGCCTGACTGGTGGGCGAAGAAGTTCGCCCTGACGGACTACACAAACCAGCCGCTGTACCTGCGCCCAGTGGGCGTGGAGGACGGCGCGAACTGGTCGGGGTATCTGACTCGTTCCACGGGCTCGTTTGACCCGGGACTGACGTCCTACATTCAAGGGCTGCTGGCAAACATGCACACCGAGTTTGGGCAGTTCACCGTCATGCTCGATCAAGGCCGCAGACCTGTCTTGCGTCACCGCAACAGGACCAACAAGCCTGATGAGAACACCCTTGTCATTGACGCCCTCCAACCCGGCGTCACTCTCGGTTTTAGCAGAGACTTCACGCAGCAGCTGAACGTCGTCTACGGGCAAGGCAAGTCCATCAACGGGTCGACGTTCTCAGGAATGAAGGTGTCCGCTGACGGCACCCGCATCCAGTACGAGCCGTACGCGTACCGTCGTGAGGTGTACCCCACCGATATGAACGATTGGTATGACCGGTCAATCATGCGTAAAGAAGTATCCCTGTCGTTCTTTGAAGGTGTCAGTGAGGCTGAGGCGCGGCAGATTTCCCGGTCGCATCTGCAACGGTTCGCTGACCCGGGTGCCACGGGGTCGATCTCGTTGTCCACGGACGCCCTCACGACAACTGGGTATCTACCGTGGTATCTGATTCGGGCGGGGATGACGGTGCAGGTCAAGGGCCTGTTCGGGATCCCTGAAGGGGTGTTCTTTCACGTCACTGAGGCAACTGTTGGGCAGGACTCGGTTGAGCTGACGGTGGATTCGAAGTTCCGGGACCAGTTGACGGTGCAAGAGGTGCGGATGCGGACGAGGGACTCCCTTGCCCCGATCCGGCTGCTCACGGTGGGGCAGTACAAGCCGAACATCCCTGACATGTTGTTCCCCTGGTCGTATTCGGATGGGTCGGGGTTCATGCCGAAAGCTGCAAAAGACTTGTTCTCAGGTATGCCGTCGAGTGTGGGGTATCCGTGGACGGATTGGACGAGGCAAAGGCCACCGTCGGACCCGAAATGGTCGTCGTGTTACGTGCGTATTGGTCCTGCTAGTGACAACGCTGATGAGAACTGGGCTAGTGCCCGGCAGTCGTTGTCAGACTTCCAACCGATCCCCATACGGATGAGTCAGTCCGGCGAAGCTTCACTAGTTCAAGTGGCGGCGTTCGACCGAAACGGGAACATTTTGAAGGTGCCGTTTCATGTGTCGTTTTACAAGACAAACGGGACGAGTTACACGTCGATGCCGATGTTGACGATGGATGAGGCGGCCCAGTTTCCTCCGTACAAGGCGGGGCAGCATTACCCGTTCTTTAAGCAGGCGTGGGAGGAGTTCACTCCTGAGGGGCAGAAGGTGAACACGGAAACGGTGCAGGCAGTGCCCACAGCGCAGTTGCTGGCCGGTTACGGCAACTTTTACGAGAAGGCGGGGTTCTGGCCGTCCTCAAGCGCTGTGCCCTCAGCGGAGCCCACAGGGCTGTTTTCGGACTCTTCTGGGTTCTCGTGGGACCTCACCGACGCCGTGTACGGGGTGGACCCGCAGCGCTCCCAGCAGGAGAACCTTGCTGACCCAAACAGGGCAGACATTCAGGCGATGATCTACTGCGACGCCCAGGGCACGCAGGAGGTCTTCTTTTTGGCGCGGATCTTCCGCAAGGAACCAGGAACGGCATAGGAGGAACCGTGGCATCTGTAATCAACGACCCATTGGCCATCGAGTGGCTAGAACTGCTCAAAGCGAAGCAGGGCTATGCGAGCCTGCACTATGAGGTGCCTAATCCCGATGACCCGGGCGCGTGTGAGGTTGATGGTGCGACGTACTCGAGGGCGACGCTGACGTGGACGTACCCGGCGGGGGATATTCGCTCATTGGTGAACTTGCAGGATCTTGTGTGGACGAACATTGATCCGACCACAATTGTGGTGGTGGGTGTGTGGGATGCGCCTACGAAAGGAAACTTGTTGTTGTGGGCGCAACTGGATGAGCCGTATCAAGTTCCTGACCGTGGCTCGTACAAGGTGGATGCGCAGCAGTTGTTTGTTCACATCTGAAATAGGCCCAGAAATGACAAAAAGCCCACGTCAGGGGACCCAGCCCGAAGGCTGAGTCCCCTGACGGGTTAGTTGCTGCTTTCAAAGATCGACATGTCGATCTGCTTGTGCTGCTGCGGTCCAGCAACTGTTGCTGGGGCTGACTGCGGTACAGGGGGCGGTGGCCCGCCCGGCTTTACCGGAACAGGTACCCCAATCGGTGGTGGGCTGATCCGCTCACCTTCAATGGCTTGACCGTTTGCGTCGGTTTTCCACGTGTCCATCCACAGGACTATGTGTCGAACAGAGTCAACTGTGGTGAGGGCTCGGTTAAGGACTCCTGCCATTGCGGAGAACTCGTTGAGTGAGTTAATGACAGTCGTTCTTTTTCCCGGGCTAAGACGTCTGAGCGCAGAGTACGAAAGTACGGTGAGAGCAACGACGCCGACGAATATAGGCAAAATGGGTCCTCCTTGCTAAGGGCAGTGGTGTTGATCGCTTGCCAACCATCTAGCCAGCGATTAATCGTCCACTTCCACACGTTTTCAAATTCCAGACCAGGGTTGGTCCACCACTTCTTGTCATAGATTGCTCTGGTGACTTGTTCTTGGGCTTCTTCCAGACCGCAGGGGCATTTTTCCCCCAAAGCCAATGGGTAGCCGTCACATTCCTGTAATTGGTCATGCTCGTCGTAGTACTCCAAGTGGTAACCCTCTTGATTTAACACGATTGATTCCAACAGCAACGTGTCCACTAACTTGCGCTTGCTTTCAAAGGCTTCAGCCCATTGAACGTAAGAGTCTTGATCAATGGGTGTCACCGACCACACGGGTGAAAACGAAATTAGGTTGTCGTTTTGGTAGTAACACTCTTCATCGAACCACCAATTTTGTTGCCCCATGACGGGGTAATAGCAATCGTCAGTGAGCCATGACCCGCCCGTGATTTCTACCACTGGCATGGCATGACCAACATGGTTATACAGGCTTGCACTCGGTGCTTCCCACGTTACAAACGCTGGCAGTACTTCAGGTTGATCCTTTGTCATGTCCGACGTGCGGCCGGTCTGGTCCCACCAATCGACGTCCACGATGAAGGGAACAATGCCGAAGCCTTTGTTGCCGTCCTCAAGCATCCACGACCATGTGCCCCGGATCCCATCTATGGGCTTGAGCACCTGGTCGTACACCTTGAGCGCCTTGGGGAGGAGCAAATCCCCTAGGGTCTGCTCCTCCGCAGGCTGCGCGCTCACACGCGGGCTGCTTTCTTTTGCTTGGGCATGTAGCCAGAACCGTTGCGCTTGATACCTGTGTCGGCGATCTTCTTGTAGATGCTTATCGCTTCAAGCGCGTCAGCCAGTTCAGCCTCAAGCTCATCGTTACGGCTCTTAAGGTCCGTTGTAAGGTCCGTTGCTACGCGCACAGTGGTCTTCAGGGTGCTGTTTGCTACGCGCACAGCGGTCTTCAGGGTTCTGGTTTCAATTGCGCCAGTGAGACACCCAGTCATGGCTGCTGCAAACAGCAAGGCACCAAACCATGGGTTGATGAACAGACTGATGAGCACGCCTTGAGCTGCCCAAGCAAACAGTGCACCGCCGACCCACGCGTTAATTACGATTGGTGCAACGGCAATAGTGGAGAACACAAAGAACGTGGTCCGTATGATGGGGTCCATCATAAACCGGACGCCGGCCTCGCAGAACCAGTCCACTGACGTCTTCGCCTTAATGGCTGCGCCCTCGGCCTTGGCAACAGCCGAAGCCGACACGCTTAGGCCTGGAAGGTCCTTCTTGGTAAGGAACTTCTGCGCCTTGTTGAGCACGGACCACACCTTGCCAGCCACCTTGGCGACCGAGGTAGCGACATACGCAGCCGTATCCACGGCTGCGTATGCGATGGTCTGAATGAACCACGCTGACGCACCAGTGACGTAGGTGTATCCGACGTTGGCGATCGCCCAGCCGATGGCGGCCACTTTGACTGAGAACTGGACAGTGCCGACAGCCTTGGCGATGCCGGCTGCTTTTTGCATCAGTGTAAGGAACTGCTTCTTGGTCTTAATGATTACGGGTGCTACCTGCTTTTGTGCATACTCAGCGACGCGTTTTGCTGCCGTCGTGTGCTTGTTGATGTTCATCTTTCACGTACTCCTTATGTGATTGGCGCGGCTACGGATTTTCCGTACCGGTTTCTTCTTCGAGTTGCTTCAATTCGTCTTGGCGCTTTCTCTTGGCAATGTCTTTGTCAATCATGTATTCGCCGTACTTCTTTAACGCCATGCCGACTAGATCGATTGTGATACTTGCTGCCCCAAGGACAAGAACAGGAAGAACTAGTAATGGCATTAGTTGATCTCCTTAGGAATGTGTGTGGGCCAGTTGAGGATTGCACCAATGGGCAGGGTCGAATCGACGATTTGCTCTGCTTCTTGAAGCGCCACTGGCCCGTGGCGTTCTGTGACTTCGGCCCGGGCGTCTGCAACGCACTTCACGTCTTTTGCCCGGATTCGCACCCAAATGGATCTGAGGCCGATGAACGTCAACGTAAGGATTACAGCAACGCCGCTTACACGCGCCGCGTCTTTCACTTGAAAATCGGGCAGTGAAAATTGGTTCATGCCTTCTCTTCCGGCAAGTCCGTGTTTTTGTTCCACCACTGCCAGTTCTCCTTCTCGGCAAGATCAGTAGCGGCCTTCTTGATAAACGGACTAGCGGCAACAACAGCAAGGCCGATACCGGCGGTGACGAACTTCGTGGGGATTTCTTTCATGGTGGTCTCCTTAGAAACGAAAAAGGCCCCACCGATTTGGTGGAGCCTTGGGCACGAGTATCCCTACCCGTGTATGTGACTATTATACCGTAATGTGTTGCTGTGTAACAACTTTTAGGAATCTGTTGCCTCACGCGCACGTTCTGCAACGTCTTCATAAGCCATCTCCCACGCCTTAGTGCGCGAGATTCCTTCAGTTTCCATGATGTGTTCGGTTCGGGATTCAATCATGGAGAAGTACGGCTCTCTATCTGTCCAGCCCATTACAGGTTCCTTCCGCAATTAGGGCACCACATTGGGTGCTGCTGACCATTAGGACCAATCAAGTAACTTGGTTGGCCTTGATTTACTACTCGGTCCTGCATGTAGTGATTGAACGCGATTTGTTTCTGTTTGTTTGACTGGTACAACTTGTAAGCGAGGATGCCCACAACGCAGATGAGTATGGCGATCATGAGTTGACCGCCTTAACATCATCGTTCTTGCCGGACTTGAACATTGACCAAATATCGGTCACTGTTTCTTTCAGTTCCTTTGAGATGATCGGCTTAGTTTCAGAAGCTTCTTCCGTTGCTTGTGTCGCTAACTCTTTGATCATGTGCCAGTCCTCAAAAGAAAGAACTTCGTTGGCATCTAGGCTGAGTTCGATCTTGTGCTGAGCAAGAGCTAACTCGCCATACATGGTGACCAAGTACTGGTATTTCACCGGTACAGAGTTCATGATGTTGTTTTGCGCGTTGTATACCCTTTGGCTCACAGTGGCCATGTTCTTCATGGTGATTTTGTTAATGGGGTTGTGAGGCTCGTTCATGGCGTTGCTCCTTCGTTGGGGTAGGTGTTCCACAGCTCTTGGCAGGAGCCGTAGCCATTACCAACCCAGCACACGTCCTTAAGTAGTAGGTCGTAGCTGAGCCAAGCAATGGTGATTATTGATAGGACAGCGATTGCTTTGCCTCGTGTTGTAAGGCGCAGAGAACGCTGCTGAGGCCGGCGCGTGGTTGGCTTAGGTGTGGTGTCTTTAACTACAAAACGGTGACGTTTCGCGCTCATGCTGATTCCTTCCCTATATATGCAAATACAGCCCCACCGAAGCGAGGCTGTATTTGGGCATTAAAAAAGCCCTACCGGGGTGATGGGGCTAGAGGGCGTTGATTTTTCGCCGGATCTTCCGACGGAGGTAGTTCATGCGCCATCGGCGCAAGTACTTCGTCATTAGTGCTCCGTAACATGAAAAAGCCCCCGGGCTGTTTGCCTAGGGACTAGTTGTGAACTAGGTACTGCTAGCTCTTCAGTTCCTCACTTCGCCTGCTCTTGCGGGCTACTCCGTGAGGGGATCGTGGGCGGGTCCGGACAGACCTTTCCCGTTCCTTGATGTATTTATTATGACACATTATGAAACATTATGCAAGTCTTTTTGACCATTAATGCGTATAACCCATATCTTTTACCACCAATAGAAAAAAGCCCCCAGAATCTTTCTGAGGGCTGTAAATGACTAAAGAACCTGTTTGCCGTAACGGGGGAGAAACGGCGCACAAGTCCTTTAGTGCCTTAATTATGACACTTTCTGAATCATTGTGCAACATGCAAGAAGGCCCCCAGCATCAGACTGAGGGCCTTCTCATCGCGGAGCACTGTGAACAATGCGCACACCAACCCTTATATTGTATCACAGAGTTACTTAGAGCAACACCCTGATTACTTATAGGGCAGCATGAGCGCACGGCGTTTTTCGTAGATAACCTCAAGGTGGAGGACTGGTCTCCTCTAAAAGTGGGGGTCGTGGCCACCACCACGGCCCCCACCCCTTTCTAAGAGGACTCCAACAGTTCAAACGCCCTTGAAGACGTTTTTGCGGCAGTGTCAAACAGCGTTGCCGTGGCCCGAGCAAGATCTTTGTCCTTGCCCTTCACCGGCCGGAACCACTGGTCGTACTCCGTGAACGCGTTGAACGCCCCGTACTTGGACCCCCGACCGAAGTCCTGCGTGGGGGACAGGTAGATGTCCATGATCTGTTCCCGTGCATCTTCCACCCGCTTAAACTGAAGCGGGCTCATCAACGGGTGATCAGGAACTACCTTTTGCGTGATCTTTTGGAAACCATCCAAGCTGACCGGGGACAGCAACCAGCCTTCCATGATCCGCTCAAACTCCTCGTGGTACTTGTAGGAAAGCTTGAGCGCCTCACGAGCCTCCGTCACACGACCGGCCACCCCTGAGGTGTGCTTGAACACGTACTTCGCTTTTGCCGCCCCAATGGCTGCATTCCACGTGTTCTGGCAGACCACGCGGATGTCGGTGATGATCGCCGTCACCGCCATCGACCCGTCGTGGCTGGACCCAATTACGAGGTACAACTCGTGCGGGTCTTCCCCACCAAAATCCAATGTGGAAGGCAGTTTGATGCTCATGAAGATCCGCTTGCCATCGTTGAGCGACCCCATGGTCTCCCAGATGCCACCGGACTCATCCACGATGATTTGGGCCAGTTCACCGATTTCCTTGTTCTGCACGACCGTGTACTGCTCTCCGACGATCCCAAGGCCGTTGATGCCGAGCTTGGGGTGATCTCGCCACACGGGGTAGTGACCACTGATTGGAAAGTGGCCGTAATCGTGAGTGAAATGGACTGGTTCCTCACCCTTATATACGGGCCAGTTCAGTTGGGCCGTCTCAAGAGCTTCATCGAGAGTAAGGGCCTGACTGGTGATAATGCCCAGACGGTGCCACGCTGGCTCCCGGTGGGAGTAAAACGCAGCCGTGCCGTCGGGCAGTTGTTCAATTGCATGTGCCATTCTTTTGCCTCCTTGGCGAGTTGGGTAAAACAAAGGGAGCCATAGGCTGATTGCCTATGGCTCCCTGTTGCGGTTACTGGAGCTACCTGGTCGTAGCGTCCAGCGCTTGGCCAATTGCAATATCGGCCAAGAGTTCTTCGGGTGGTAGTCCGATGTCACGGCCCCACGAAATTAAAAGCGCGGCAGAAATTAAACTTAAATCCGCCGTGACGGCTTGGGCGACGTCAATGCTTTCTGGCAAAAGTTTTTTCGCTGTCTGTTGATCGTCAAAAACCATGGCGGCAAGCAGGGATAGCGCTAATTCCCGTGCAGATGGCAAGTTCTCAGCCGGTGGCTGTTCTTTGCCGGGCCGACGCTTTGATAAAGCCATTGAGGTCCTCCAAGAGTATACGAGTTTTGGTGCGCTGTGATCCGGGTGCGCTGATATCCACTGATGGAATTGAACCTGCGTGGATGAGTCGATAAATGTGTACTTTGGAGCAACCAAGGCGATCAGCCGCTTGCTGAGGCGTTAGCGCTATGAGGGTGTTTGGGTCAGTTTGTGTCATAAGGAGTATCAAAGCGCATCAAATAGTTTCGCGCAACATCTTGCTGAAGGCAAATAACCCCTATGTTGCATGTCGTACCATCAAGCGCCATTATGATTCAGAATAGTACAAAGTGCCTGTATGATTCAATATGGTACAAAAGCCACCGTACCCGGCAAAGGCCAGCCGTGGCCACTACAAAGAGTTTTGATTACCCGCTTTTAATCCATCCTCGTATGCTTTGGCGTTTGTACTGGCAAGAACTTCTTGCCAATGCCCCGGACGGGATTCTTGCCACGGGGCAGGCATAAATCCGCCCGTGGACAACCAGTTATCCAGTCCTGCTATGAGGTCAGCCATTTCTTCATAATCAGAAATACGGGCAATTCCCCCATAATGCTGGGTAACAATGTTGCGGATAGTTTCTAGTGCTTCGTTAGGGTCCATTAGTTCTTCCCTTCTCTGCTTGGGCATGTACTTAACTGGGCAATAGCCAGAGCAGTCTGAAAAGCATCGCCCGTAACCATGCTGTTTCGTATTTCGGCGAGATATTCAGGATCTGTCGGGTGAAAGATCAGGCATCTACAACCATCATCAATAAGTTGCTGCTGCTTTTCATAAACGTCAAAGCAAATAGTGTCTTTCATTTTTCCCATATCAGTTCTCCTGCTCTGCTACTTGCGCATCAATTTCGCCGCGTAAGGCTTTAACGAGATAGCCCTGCTTTTCCAGTATTTCTAAGCAGACATCTATTTCGTCCCAACAAGCTTTAGGTAGTTTTACTTTGATCATTAGTTACTCCCACGAGTGAAGGACCCAGCCGCGCTTGTGGGCTTCGGCTGGGTCTCGGGTTATTAGGTCGTGGCATGGCCGGCATAAACAGACAAGGTTTGTCTCATCCGTTATGGAACCGCCACGCGCACGTGTTTTCTTTTCATGCACGTCCACGCTGCGTTGTTGTGAGCAGCGTTGACATATCGGGTACTGCTTAAGCAGCTTGATTACCAGAGGGATCCGTTCCTTGCTGTACAACTCCTGCCGTTTCTTCGACCTGTTTCTCATCGATGCACGGACCTCCTCGGTAGCGCCGGTTGTCGCAATATGTGCAACGGTCGTCTTCTCCGGTGTAGTTATGACCCATTAAGACCACTGCCCTACGGGTTCGGCTATGAACTCGGCGCGCTTGGCAGCATTAATGCTGCGGGCGGCATCAAATGCCATACGCAAGTAATCCATGCGGGCCTTGGCGGCGCGCATCTTTGCAGTGGCGATCACCACATTTATGGACTCACGTTCAGCGTCGAGTGTGGCTTGCTGCCGGCGCAGCTCCATAGACCCGTTTAAGGACATGAAGTTGCGGGCAAAAGCGATCTTTTCTTCGTGCTTGGCTTGCTCTAGTTCGTAGTCGATCTCGCCAATATCTTCAATAAGTTCAGCAAACTCTCGACTAATCTCAGAGAGTGTTTCAACAACGTTGTCAAAAGTGTAAACGGGCTTGGTGTGTTTCATTTCTTTTTCTCCTAACGTGGGATACCACAAGAATGACCTGCCCAGTGGTGGAAGCCACCACGTTCCATTACTTCAAAGGCTCCGATGTCTTGGTAGATACCGGGCCATTGGTAAATGGGTTTAGCAGAAAGTTCCATACGAATATTTTGTGAAGCTTGATGTGACATTCCTTTGTCCATGAGCCTGTCTTTAACCATGTAGGGAAGGCCCTTTTGCCATGCGTCCAAGAACTGCCACCGCCCAGATGCACTGGAGGTTTCGCTTTTGGCGTCTTGACGGGATTTCTTGTTATGAAGTACTGCGCCTGTTTCGCGTTTGAGAATGCACTTTGACCACTGCGTTAGTCCTTTAGGCGGAGTTGCTGCTGCTGTAATTGCGCTTACATTTTGACGGGCTTTAGTTTGGGAAAGCTCGGGGCTTCCTATGTGCAAGGCTGCTGCTAATACAACTGTTTCTAGCATGAAACTCCTTACTAGTGATTTCCCTTCCTCACATCGGAAGAGTTAGTTATTCAGTTATGGCTGATGGCCCCATACGTGAGGCATTACGCATGGGGCCATCAGGTCTATGAAACCGCGTGGGAATGACAAATACACGTTGGTAAACAACGTGATACGCGGTGTTACTTGGTGGTATTAGTTCGTGTCGCGAATAACACTTAACAAACGTTCAATGCTTGCTAAGCGCCAGGCGCCATCAACAAACATGATTACGTCGCCTTCTACTGGTTGGCGATCAAAATTTTTACCTACTAGTTGCACACCTACGTTTTCCTCTTGCTGCGTAATCGTAGGTAGATAGGGTGAAACTATTTCACCAAGGATTATCAATGGGGTTTCTTCCCATTCCTTGTCATTTACCGAATACATCAATACAGAATCTGCGGTGGGAGGATCGACGCTAATCGTTGATTCAACATCTGCTAAATCACCCAAGTTGTGTACATGGCCCGTTGAAGACGATGTACCAATTCGGCCTCTGTTCATTTCCATGATTAGGCGACCGTAATTCGGATCTGGCCAAGGCGTGGGCTCGTGGTGCCATCAACTCGCTGAGAGACCGCATACCGTTCTTGGCAACCGCCCCACAACCATCCGGTGGCGTATGCCCCAATAATTAATTGATCAGCCCACGAAGTGGGTACTTCAAACCATGCGCCTTCGCCACGGCTGATTGTTCCCACATCAAGGCTAGATCCAGAAGGAACTGGTTCAGAGTCAGGTTTTTCTGAGTACGTGTGTAACCCAACGCGGGAAAGCACCGGACCAGGATCGCCACCGTAAGGGCCACGCGAAAGGTATATCTCGCACTTGGACACGACTGCCCCGTAAAGCCGATTGAACGGGTTTACTGCTCCAAAGAAGAAATACGTCGATTGGATACCGTTCAAGTCACCCCAGACAAGTCCATCGCCATGCACCCAGTCGGACTGAGCTGACGCCCATGACGGGTCGGTGGAACCGGGCCTACCTACGCGCCACGTGTATGTGGACGCAGGGGAGAACTCGTACACCCCGGCATCAATGTGGTCAGGTGCGAGGGTAAAGAACGTGATCGGGCTACTCCACTTCGAGCGGTCATCTTTAAACACGGACCGAACTGAGTAGGAATACAGCGTTGTCGGGGCAAGGGCGCTAAGAACAAAGGTGGTTTCTTTCCCCGTCTTGGTAGATCCAATAACTTTGTAAGAATCGCGCACGTTACCAATCTCGTAAAAGTCCACACCGTCGGTGGCGTTCCATTCCAGAACCGCTGCGGTGTCTCCAACAAGAGTGGTGCGCAGGTTGATCGGCGCGGGCAGTGCGGTGGTGTACGTCATTGCGGATGTGTCGTACTCCTTGCCACCGACTGTGGTGGTGACTTTGAAGTTGTACTGAGTGGAGGGCAGCCCGGTAAACAAGTACTGCTGTTCCGTACCCGTGTACAAAGGCTCGGTAACGCCGATCTGGTACAGCGTCCATGTCTTTCCGGTGCCATTCCAGCGGACCACAAGGTCTTTCCAAGAAGACGTCCCGTAATAAGCCAGCAGGTAGTCGATCGGGGCGGTAGGCATCAGGCAGCCTCAATCTCGTGTCGGACTTGCTGAAGTGCTGCGATGTAATCCCGTGAGTTGCCTGGGATGACGATCGTGTTTGTGGTGATGGCTTGTGACTTTTCTGGCTCAGCGAAACCAAGCCATTTGGCGCGTCGATCCATCACAGCAAGAACTGCCTGCACTGCGGAAACTTTGCCTTCCATTGCCTCAGTCCACATTGCAGCTTGAAGCGCATCGAGGCGATCTAGTTCAAGAGAAAGAAATTCCCGTTTTTCGTGGTAGTCCACCATTGCGGCGACTTCGTCGATCCGTTCAGCAACGGTGGCTTTTGCTTCGGCTTCGCTGATCTTTAACTCCTCGGCAATGTCCCACCATTTCACGCCAGCAAGCCGCATTGAGTACGCCTTCTTTGCTCGCGCTGCCTTCTTCTCTCGAGCTGCGGCGGCGGACACAGCACGCTTGGACTTAACAACGTCACTCATTCGGGTGTCTCACTATCGATAGTAAGGATCTGCACAACCAAGTATCGCGCAGATTCAGCAACATCTCCTCCGTGCTTTTGCAGGATTTTTTTGCGCTCACTGGGGGTTGAGCCGGCCCAAACTCCGAATGGGTCTGGGCCAGACTCATACCCTTTGAAAGCAAACACAGCGCAATCCATGAGAACTGGACAGGCTTGACAGATCTTTTTTGCAAACGCAATCTCAGATCGTATTAGAGGTCTGTCTATGGTTCCGTAAAACGCCTCAAGAGGCATCCCCGTACATGCTGCGTCGTCCTGCCAATACTTTCTCGGCGTGTAAGGCAATACAGACTGCGTCAACCATATCTTGGCTAGCGCAGTTGGCGTAAAGCCCCGAGTGGTGTCTTTCCAAGAACGCGGCG
>Ga0247837_1008683_pt1 | contig 12632 bp, 10 predicted proteins | sample LaCtaG_2_FD_187115 | JGI IMG/M metagenome (GOLD analysis project Ga0247837, IMG submission 187115) | Freshwater microbial communities from meromictic Lake La Cruz, Castile-La Mancha, Spain - LaCruzMarch2015_14.5m | ecosystem: Environmental > Aquatic > Freshwater > Lake | place: Spain: Castile-La...
CCATGCGCGCCATGGGTGCACGTTTGGTGATGTCTCGGTTGCCCCCGCAACCCAATACACACACCAGCCGGCCTGCACGCGTGGACACCCATGGACGCAAGGCCTGCAAGGCATGTTGCACCGCATCGGGCGTGTGGGCGTAATCCACCACCACCGCAGGTTGGTATTGGCTACCCAAGCGTTGCATGCGACCCGGCACGGCTTGCAGCCCCTGACAAGCTTGTGCTGCTTGGGCCAGGGAATAACCCAAGTCACGCAAGGTGGCGATCACGCCCAGCATATTCATGACATTGAATTCACCGATGGCATTGATCTGAACCGGCTGGGTATCTGACCCTTCAACCACATCAAACAACATGCCCTGCGGCGTGGCTTGAACATGCTTGGCAACCAAGTCAGCGGCAGTGTGAACAGACAAAGTCCACAGCTTGCATGTGCCCTGTTTTAAATGCTTGACCAGCACAGGGCCTTTGGCGTCATCGATATTGACCACGGCTGATTGCAAACCAGGCCAATCAAACAGGCTTTGTTTGGCTTTCCAATACGCGTCCATGCTGCCGTGGTAGTCCAAGTGGTCTTGCGAAAAATTGGTGAATATCGCGGTGCGCAGTTGCACACCATTGAGTCGGTGTTCTTCGATACCAATGGATGAAGCCTCAATTGCACAGGCTTGCACGCCCTGCGCCACCCATTTACGCAGCTGTGCATGCAATGCCAGCGGGTCGGGGGTGGTCAGCCCTGTGCTTTGCATCTGTCCTGGCTCACCCAAGCCCAGTGTGCCCACCAGCGTGCAACGCTCTCCCAACTTGGTCAAGGCCTGCGCCAACCACCAAGCGGTACTTGTTTTCCCGTTGGTGCCTGTGACTGCCAGCATGTGAAGTTGGCTGCTGGGGTGCGCATGGTAGGCATCTGCAATCGCACCACTGGCGGCTTTGAGTTGAGCCACACTGCCAATCGGCGCGTCATGCAAGGCCAAGTCATTGACCGCCTCAAACGCCTCGATGCCTTGTGCCTCGACCAAGCAGGCGCTGGCACCTTGTTGCAAAGCCTGCACCACATGCTGTCTGGCGTCTGCAGACTGTCCCACCCATGCCAAAAACCCATCGCCTGACCGAACTTTTCGATGGTCAGCATGCAGTTGCCCGTGCACCCGTGCGCGTAACCACTGCGCGGCTTGCTCAGGTGTTTGCAATTGGTGCATCAAAACGACTCCGCTTCTGCCTTGGCCACTACCTGGGGCTTGACAGTCATGTCGGGTTGCACTTCCAGCATGCGCAAGGTTTGTTGCACGGTTTGGCTAAACACAGGTGCAGCCACATCACCACCAAAATAGAGACCAGCCGTCGGCTCGTCAATCATCACAGCCACCACGATGCGGGGATTTTCAATCGGGGCCATGCCCACAAAAAAGCCTCTGTACTTTTTATGGGCATAACTTTTGCCATCGAGCTTGTGGGCTGTACCGGTCTTGCCACCCACCGAATAGCCCATGGTTTGCGCTTTGACTGCGGTACCGCCAGACCCCGTGGCCATGTGCAACATATTGCGCACCGCTGCAGCATTTTGCGCACTCATGACCCGCACGCCGGCAGTTTGTTCTTGTCGCTTGATCAAGCTCACCGTTGCGACTTCGCCGTCTCGCGCAAACACGGTGTAGGCTTGTGCAAGTTGGAACAGACTGGTGGACAAGCCATAGCCATAACTCATGGTGGCTTGCTCCATGGGTCGCCAGGTTTTGTAGGCACGCAATCGTCCTGCCACCGCGCCAGGAAAAGGCAGCTTGGGCTTTTGCCCAAAGCCGACTTGGGTGTACATCTCCCACATGTCCTTGGCAGGCATGCGCATGGCGATCTTGACCGTGCCCACGTTGCTTGATTTTTGGATGACTTCGTTGACACTCAGCAAGCCATGCGGGTGGGTATCGGTGACAGTCATGCCATGCAAGTTCAGCTTGCCAGGAGCGGTGTCAATCATGGTCTCTGGTTTGATCACCCCCTTTTCAATGGCCAAGGCCACCACAAAAGGTTTCATGGTCGATCCCGGCTCAAAGGTGTCGGTCAGGGCGCGGTTGCGCAATTGCCCGCCTGTCAGGTTGCTTCTTTTGTCTGGGCTGTAGCTTGGGTAATTGGCCAAAGCCAAGACATCCCCGCTTTGCGCATCCAACACCACCACACTTCCAGCTACCGCACGGTTGTCCAGCACGGCTTCGCGCAAACGTTGGTAAGCAAAGTACTGGACTTTGCTGTCGATGCTCAACTGCAGGTCACGGCCCTCCTCGGGGGGGATCATGTCGCCAATGCCTTCGACCACTTGACCCTGTCCATCCTTGATGACCCGCCTTGACCCGCTTTTGCCGCCCAGGTGTGAGTTGAAGGTGAGTTCTACCCCTTCTTGTCCGATGTTTTCAATGTTGGTGAAACCGACGATATGCGCTGCAGCCTCACCCTGCGGGTACATGCGCTTGTATTCCATGCGTGTGTAGACACCGTGGATACCAAGTTCGGTGACTTTTTTGCCGGTGGCCATGTCAATCTGACGCTTTATCCAGACGAAACTTTTCTTGGGATTTTTGACTTTGCGTTCAAGCTCGGCATAGGGCATTTCCAGCAGCTCTGCCAATTTTTTGAGCTTGGTGACATCCATTTGCATTTCCTCTGGACTGGCCCAAATGCTGGGCATGGGCACACTCGAGGCCAAGATCAAGCCATTGCGGTCGAGTACCCTGCCCCGGTTGGCTGGGATTTCCAAATTTCGCTCGAACCGAACCGTGCCTTGTTTACGAAAGAAGGCGTTGCCGAGCACTTGCACATAGGCTGCACGAAACACCAAACCAATAAAGCCCAAGGCGATACACACCACGATGAATTGGCTTCGCCAAATGGGCGTGCGGCTGGCCAGCAACGGGTTGTTGCCATACTGCACGCTGCGGCTGCTCATGGCTGCTCCTTGGCTGTGCCAGTATCCGCGAGCGCTTGATCGGGCGAGGCGTACTGGGTGATGGCTGGCGAGATGGTGCGCATTTGCAACTCTTCGCGCGCGAGTTTTTCCACCCTCAGCGGTGTCGCCTCGGCACCGCGCTCGACATCGAGTCGGTCGTATTCGGTTTCCAGCCGCTGGGCTTGTGCTTTGGCTCGGTCAAGCTCGGTGTACAAACGTCTGGATTCATACTGGGTTTTCACCAAATAGAGCGCGCTCAGCATGACCGCCACCAGCAGCAATGCACTGATCCGGGTCATGCGATGTCTCCGATTGGCTGACGCTTGGCCACCCGCATGATCGCACTGCGGCTGCGCGGATTGGCCTTGATTTCTGTATCGCTGGGCCGCTGCCTGCCCAAGGCAATGAACGGCAATTGCGGTGCTTGTGCAAATGGTGTGCGCCGGTCATACACCTCGCGCGAGTGTTTGACGATGAACTGCTTGACCATGCGGTCTTCGAGCGAATGAAAACTGATCACCACCAAGCGTCCCCCGGGCTCAAGCACGTCCAAGCTCGCTGTGAGGGCTTGTTGCAATTCATCGAGCTCATGGTTGATGAAGATGCGAAAGGCTTGGAAAGTGCGGGTTGCTGGGTTTTGACCTGGCTCGCGGGTTTTGACCACCTCAGCGACCAAGGCTGCCATGCCCAATGTGGTGGACGGCAATTGACCCGCCTCGCGCCTGGCCACGATGGCTTTGGCAATGCCGTTGGCAAATCGCTCTTCACCATAGTCACGTATCACCTGCGCTATCTGGTCGACTTTTGCCTCTTCCAGCCACTCGTACACGCTTGGGCCCTGGCTTGTGTCCATGCGCATGTCCAGCGGGCCGTCCTGGCGGAACGAGAAGCCGCGATCGGGGTTGTCTATTTGCGGGGAGCTCACTCCCAGGTCCATCAAGACGCCCGCCACGCTGTGGGGCGGCAGTTGGTTCAGGGCTGCGAACCCCTGGTGCCTGATCGTCAACCGGGGGTCGTTGAGGGTCTGCGCCACCTGGACTGCTTGCGGGTCTTTGTCGAAGGCGATCAGCCGACCCATCGGACCGAGCTGCTCCAAGATGCGCTTTGCATGCCCGCCGCGGCCAAAGGTTGTGTCGACATAAGTGGCTTCGGCCTGGACGTCCAGCGCCTCGACCGCCTCCTTCAACATGACGGTGGTGTGTGCCCATTCAGTCGTTGCCATTCCACTTTAAATCGAAAAATCCCGAAACACATCGGGCATCTCGCCCTGCATGGCTTGGGCTTCCAGATCGTCATAAGTGGACTTGTCCCACAACTCAAAGTGTGTGCCCATGCCCAACAAAACCGCGTCTTTACTGATGTGGGCCGCCGCCCGTAACTCTGGAGACACCAGCACACGACCGGTGCCGTCCATGTCCACATCCATGGCGTTGCCTAAAAAAATGCGCTTCCACCATTGCGCTGTCATCGGTAATCCGGCCACGCGCTCGCGAAATTTTTCCCACTCGCCACGCGGAAAAATCATCAAACAACCGTGGGGGTGACGCGTGATGGTGAGCTGCCCGGCAGCCGTCGCGCTCAGCACGTCCCGATGCCTGGTCGGCACCGATAAACGGCCTTTGGCATCCAAACTGATTGACGACGCGCCTTGAAACACAGCAACAAACCCCTTAGTGACGAGAACAGGCCATGGAAAATAAAGTTTTTCACTTTTCTCCACTAAATACCACTTGTTTGCACTTTAACAGAGTTTTTCTTGAAGACAAGCCCTAAACTGAGATTTAGCAAATAAAATCAACAACTTAGCCGATATTTCAAACCACCATCTCAATTAAAATCATGTTATGAAATAAGCACTTAGCGATTAGACTCAAAGTGACTTATCAGCAATTTTGGCGTAAAAAAAGCAGGCTGTAGCAGCCTGCTTTGTGGCCGAAAGGCGACTGAAATATCAATCGCCAAACATTTTCTGCTTGAGCTCGCGTCTTTGTTGCGCCTCCAAAGACAAAGTAGCGGTGGGTCGCGCGATCAAACGCCCCACGCCAATGGGCTCGCCTGTCTCATCGCAAAAACCATAGTCACCACTGTCGATGCGGGAGATGGATTGCTCAATTTTCTTCAGCAATTTGCGCTCACGGTCACGGGTACGCAACTCGAGGGCGTGTTCTTCTTCGATGGTTGCACGGTCTGCGGGGTCGGGCACGATGACCGTGTCTTCACGCAAATGCTCTGTGGTTTCACCAGCATTGACCAAAATGCCGTTTTTCAACTGTACGAGTTTGTGACGGAAAAATCCGAGTTGAAAACTGTTCATGTAGTGGTCGTCTGACATGGCCATGATTTCGGCTTCGGTCACGGTTTCGGCTGTTTTGGTTTTCCAGTTGTTGGCCAGCTTGGGGTCTTTGACTGGAATCATCGGCACCACCGCAGGCAGGGAAGGCACAGAGATGGGGCCATAACTGGACTTGGCAGTGGTCGAGGCCACGCTTTGTCCGGGGGGCGGAGGCATCATGGCCATGGCCTTGGCGGCACGGGGTGACTTTTTGGCCACCTCGACGGCTGAGGGCGCGGCCCCTGTGGTGGGTTTGGCAGTTGCGGTTTTAGCGGCAACAGGTTTCGCCGCTTTAGCGGTCTTGGAAGCAGTGGTCACGGATTTAGAGGCTGATTGAGCGGGTAACGGTTTCTTGGCAACAGTGGGCTTGCTAACCTGTGGCTTGGCCTTGGTTGAAGCCGACTTTTGAGAGGCTGTTTGACGAGTGGCAACTGCTTTTTTGGAGGGGGTCACTTTTTTCGCGGGAACCGTTTTTGTGACGGCTGGTTTTTTGACGGCTGGTTTGTGAGCAGCCGACTTTTTGGCTGGTGCTTTTTTGACTGGTGCTTTTTTTACTGGTGCTTTTTTTACTGGTGCTTTTTTGACTGCCGTTTTTTTCACCGCCGTCTTTTTGGCTGCGGCTTTGGGCTGGGCTGTGCGGTTGGCGGGGCGCTTCGTCGTTTTCACTGCAAGTCTCCTGACAGGTCGGCTTCAGGTGTCTGAACACCGCGCCCATTGCTGCTGTTTGATTTATAGGTTCATCTGCTTGCCCAGGCGATGGGTGAAATGCATACCCAAGCCAATGGCGCGCGGATTGTACTCAGCTTAAGCACTGTTGCAGGCCTTGCAAAAAAATATCGCGAGGCAAATCGATCCCAATGAATACCATTTTGCTCATTCGCTTCTCTTGGGGCTCCCAGGGTTGGCCCAAATCGCTGCCCATGAGCTGGTGCACACCTTGGAAAATCACTTTGCGCTCTGTACCTTTCATGTGCAGCACCCCCTTGTAACGCAACATCCGCGGTCCGTAAATATTGACGATCGCACCTAAAAAGTCTTCCAACTTGGCTGGGTCCAGGGGCCGGTCTGCCTTGAACACAAAGCTTTTGACATCGTCATCATGGTGGTGATGGTGTCCATGGCCCTGCCCTGACGCAGGGTCGTGTTCGCCGTGGTGATCATGCTGGTGCGAGGGATGGTCGCAATGCTCGCCATCATGGTGGTGGTGGTCATGACCGCCATCGTTCAAAAAGTCTGGGTCAATTTCCAACGTGGTGTTGAGGTTAAAGCCCCGCAAATCGAACACCTTGCTGATCGGTACTTCACCGAAATGCACGGTTTGTTGCGGCGCGCGTGGGTTCATGTGTTTCAAGCGGTGCTGCAAAGCATCGAGCTCAGTGCTGCTGACCAAATCGCTTTTGCTGATGAAGATTTGGTCGGCAAAACCAATTTGGCGACGCGCTTCTTGGCGGTCATTCAAGGTTTGTGCCGCATGCTTGGCGTCCACCAAGGTCAAGACCGAATCCAGCAAAAAGCTCTCAGCGATCTCGTCGTCCATGAAGAAAGTTTGGGCCACCGGGCCAGGGTCTGCCAAGCCAGTGGTCTCTATCACCACCCGCTCAAAGTCGAGTTCGCCTTTTCGCTTTTTCTCAGCCAAGTCTTGCAAGGTGGTGCGCAGGTCTTCGCGGATGGTGCAACACACACAGCCGTTGCTCATTTGCACGATGTGCTCTTTGGTGTCGGCCACCAGGATCTCATTGTCGATGTTTTCCTCGCCAAACTCATTTTCAATGATGGCGATCTTCATGCCATGCGACTCGGACAAAACGCGCTTGAGCAAGGTGGTCTTGCCTGAGCCTAAAAAACCAGTGAGCACGGTGGCGGGAATCAACATGGGATATCTTTCAACTGAACATGCAAAGCAACAGTTTAGCCAGCATTCAAGTAAGTGGCTTATTTCTTCATCAGTATCAATCCCTTGAGGTATTCGCCCTCGGGAAAATTGACCGTCATCGGGTGGTCGGGGGCGGCTTGCACCCGCTCCAGTATGTAGGCGTCCACTTGGGCATCGGTGCCGGCAGAGGCAACGATCTTATGGAACAACTCAGGCGGTATGCCACCCGAGCAACTGTAGGTGAACAACACGCCGCCAGGGGCGAGCAATTTGAACGCCCAGCGGTTGATGTCTTTGTAAGCGCGGGCTGCGCGGTCTGCATGGGCAGCGCTGGGCGCGAATTTCGGCGGATCGAGCACGATGCCGTCAAACTGTCGGCCCTCTTTGTGCAAACTGCGCAAGGTGGCATTCACATCCGCGTCCATGAAACCTGCGTGACTCTCATCAAACCCATTGCGCTGAACATTGGCTCGGGCTTTGGCGATGGCAGGCCCGGAGGAATCCACCGAAATCACTTCAGCACCCACGCCCAATGCGCCGCTTTGCCGCATGCCGCTGAGCGCGGCCACGCTGAACCCACCGGTGTAGCAATAGCAGTTGAGGACTTGGCTCACATTCAAGCGCTTGGCGAACTCTGCAAACTTTAATCGGCTGTCACGCTGATCAAGGTAAAAGCCTGTTTTGTGGCCTTCAGCGATGTCAAGTTGCAAATGCCAGTCGTGCTCCTGGATCACGATAGAGGTGTCATCACCCGCACCCTCAGCGCGGTGCAGCCAGCCTGTGACGGCTGGCAAGCCTTCCAAACCACGCACGCCAGAGTCTGAGCGTTCGAACACCCGTTTGGCATCAGTGTGCAGCACCAAGGCTTTGACGATCTCGGCTTTGAACCGCTCTGTGCCTGCAGACAAAAACTGCGCGACCAAGGTGTCGTCATACCTGTCGACGATCAAGCCAGGCAGACCATCAGCTTCGCCGTGGATCAAACGCACACCGTTGCTGGGCACTTGCAGCCTTTGACGCATGGCCACTGCGGTTGCCACTTGTTGCTCAAAGAACGCGCTGTCGATCCGCTCATCGGCTCGAAAGCTCCAGATGCGAGCGCGGATTTTCGAGGTGGGACTGAATGAAGCCCAGCCTAAAAACTGACCTGTGGCGGACTCGACCCGCACGGTTTCACCCGGGTCTGCACCGCCTTTGGCGATCGCGGAGTCAAACACCCAAGGGTGAAAGCGCAGGGCTGAGCGTTCTTTGCCTGCTTTGAGGGTGATGGTTTTCATGGGGTTTTCCGACGCGCACGGGGGTGTGCGGCATCGTAGGCCTTGGCCAAATGTTGGTAGTCCAAACGGGTGTAGACCTGCGTGGTGCTGATATTGGCATGGCCCAGCAGTTCTTGCACCGCACGCAAATCACCGCTGGACTGCAGCACATGGCTGGCAAACGAGTGACGCAGCATATGCGGATGAACAGGGGTGGTCATGCCCGCTTGCATGCCACGTTGACGCAGGCGCTGCCAAATCGATTGCGAAGTCAAGCGGGTGCCTCGCATACCGACAAACAAGGCGGCTTGGTCTCTGGCTTGCGTCGGCAGGCCTTGGCTGCGCAAGGCAAGCCAAGCGTTCAAGGCTTGCATGGCTTGTTGGCCGACAGGCACGCTGCGACGCTTGGCGCCTTTGCCCAACACATGCGCTTCGGCACTTTCCATGTCAATCCAGCCCCGCGCAACGGCGCTGGCTTGGATGTCCAAACCTGTCAGTTCGGCAACGCGCAAGCCACTGCTGTAGAGCAATTCGACCATCGCCACATCACGCGCTTGTAACCAAGGGTCTTGCGATTCTTGGCGAAATTCACTCAATTGAACTGCATCGTCCACGTTGAGGGCTTTGGGCAAAGGTTTGGGCGATTTGGGAGCGCGCAGGCCAGCCATGGGGTTGCTGTCAATCACAGCTTCGCGTCCCAACCAGGTGTAAAAACCACGCCAACCTGAAACGATCAAGGCGATGCCGCGTGGCGTTCTGCCTGCGCTGTGCATGTCCGCCATCCAGCGGCGCACATGGTGGGTCTGCACTTCCTCGACCCGCAGACCGGCTTGTGCAGCCAAAGCCTGCAATCGCTTGAGGTCTGCGGTGTACAGGGCCAGCGTGCGAGCAGCCAAGCGTTTTTCAAACTGCGCATGCGCCAAATAGCGTTGGATCGAGGTCAGTTCAGCAGTCATCAACACAAGGGGTTTCAACGCAAGCGAGTCAACGCAGCGCTGGCCAAATCGGCAATACGAGAAAGCAAGTCGGTACCCATCGATGAATGAAACCGCTGGGGGTCAGGGGAGGCGAGCACCAGCAAACCGACCATGGTTTTGTCTTCCGTGTTTGTATCCGCATCGGTCTCCAGTACCCAAGGTGTGTGGGTGATGCGCAAGGGCAGCATGGCCAGCGATTGCACTTCATGCGGATGCTGTAGCCATTGCACCGCCTCAAAATCGGCATTCACGCCGCAATAAGGTGCCGTTAAACCAGCGGCAAAGTTTTTCACCTCGTCACTGATGCCCATGGCAAAGGGCTCAATGTCGTAGGCCGAATCTATGTTCCAGACACGGATGGCGACCTGAGGCACCATGAAATGGTGTTGGATTTCGTCGGTGATCGCGCCGGGCAAATTGCTGGGTTGTTGCGTGTTGAGCAGGTTTTGCGACCAACGATGCAAACGGTCTGCCAACACCGCGTTGTCACTGCCGTTACGGATCATGTCCATCATGCGGTGCTCGAGCGCGCGGATTTTTTCGCGCAACATGTCCGCTTGCCGCTCTTGCAAACTCACCGCACGTTGACCATGGGGACTGACAAAGCGCACCGTCGACAAGAGTGCCGCATGGCGCTCAAAGAAGTCCGGTGTGTTGACCAAAAAATGGGCGATGTCTTCTTCGGTGATCGGGTTGATCGGGTTGTTCATTCAGGAATCTCCATCTCGCCAGTAAATACCGTGGTGGCCGGGCCGCTCATTTGCACATGCCCATCCGCTCGCCATTCAATCTTCAACACACCACCGCGGGTGTGAACCGTCACTTGGGGGTCTAACCAACCCTGCCGAATGCCCGCCACCACCGCCGCGCAAGCACCGGTGCCGCATGCCAAGGTTTCCCCCGCGCCACGCTCAAACACCCGCAAACGGACTTGATCGCGTGAAACCACTTGCATGAAACCCGCGTTGACCCGATTGGGGAAGGCGGGATGGTTTTCAATCAGCGGCCCCGATTGCAAAACAGGTGCGCTGTCCAGATCGTCCACGCGCAGCACCGCGTGCGGATTGCCCATGGACAACACTGCCACGGCCACCGTGTCTTCTGTCGTCAAGCGCAGATGCCAGCACAAACCCTGGCTGCCTTCGATCGGGGAGGCTTTGGAAACATCAAACGGCACTTGCGGCAAATCAAACACCGGTGCACCCATGTCAACCATGACATGACCATCGGGTAAGGCATGGAGCACGATCACACCGCCATGGGTTTGAACGCGGATAGCGGTTTTGTCGGTCAGCCCCATGCTGCGCACAAAGCGCACAAAGCAACGTGCGCCGTTGCCACAGTTTTCCACCTCGCCGCCATCGGCGTTGTGGATCACATATTCAAAGTCAACGTCTGGGTTGGGTGCGGCACGAACGCTCAGGATTTGGTCTGCGCCGACACCAAAGTGACGATCTGCCAAGAACCGGTATTGGGCTGGGGTCAAAGCCAAAGCGTGTTGGGTCTCGTCAAGCACGACAAAATCGTTGCCAGCCCCTTGCATTTTGGTGAATCGAATCCGCATCTCCCGATTATCATCCCTTCACACCCGCTCAACCGCCCGCCATGGTCCGCCCTCACCTTCAGCTCCACACCCCCAGACCCCCCGCCTCACCGCTGCCAGCCGCCACGGTTTTGTTGTTGCGAGACGGCCCACAGGGCCTGGAAGTCTTGATGACACGCCGCTCCACGCAAGCGAGTTTCGCCCCCGGTGCTTATGTGTTTCCCGGTGGCGGTATCGACAGCACAGACGCCCAAGTGCACCACCTGGCCATGCGCAGGGCTGGGCAAGATGACACCCGACTGACCCAAGCGGTTGCGGCCATCCGTGAGAGTTTTGAAGAATTGGGCGTTTTGTTGGCCACTGACCAAGACGGCCAGATGGTGACCATGCAAGACATCGAGCAACTGGACCGCAGCCAATCCTTGTTTGAACAATGCCAAGCCAAAGGCCTTCGGTTGGCGGCTGACCAAGTCTTTGTGTTGGCCCATTGGATCACCGACCGCGACCTCAAGCGGCGTTTTGATGTGCCGTTTTTGGTGGCCCGCATGCCAGCAGACCAAACACCGGTCGCTGATGAAAAGGAGCAGTTCGAGCCGATTTGGATTCGTCCCCAAGACGCATTGGAACGCCACCGCGCAGACGATTTTTTCATCATCTTTCCCACCATCCGCACCTTGGAACGCATGCACACACACGCCACCGTGGACAGTGTGTTGCAAGCCTGTGCAAGTGAGCAAGCTTGGTTCACCAGTTGCCCGCGTGCGGGTTGGTTGAATGGTCAAGAAGCACGTTTCATGGAGCATGAAGCGGCTTATGGTGAATTGGCCCTGACCTGCCGAGATGGGCAAATTGTTCATCACTTGGATTGGCAAACCGAGCAACCGGTTCGCTTGCTCCAGCATGTGCAAAGACTCACCGCACCCAACCCCAGTGTCATGACGGGTCCGGGGACCAACAGCTATCTGGTGGGTGACCCAAACAGTGGTTTCATCGTGATCGACCCAGGCCCACCAGACGCGACGCATGTGGCGCGCTTGTGGCGCATCACGGGTGGAGATATTCGCGCCATTGTTTGCACCCATTCGCACCCCGACCACTCACCGGGTGCAGCATTGCTGAAAGCACTTTGTACACAACAAGGCGTGGACGTGCCTGTGCTTGGCATGGCTTCCCATGAAACCGCACGTGCACACAGCCAGTTTGTGCCTGACCGCGAATTGGCGGATGGCGAGCGCTTGGTATTGAGATCGGATGGCGACCAACACAGTTTGCGCGCGGTGCACACCCCGGGTCATGCGGCCAACCATGTGTGTTTGATCTTGGAAGAAGATGGCTTGTTGTTCACCGGAGACCATGTGCTCAATGGCAGCACCACCGTGATCGACCCACCCGACGGCGACATGGGCGACTACTTGCAATCACTGGACAAGCTGATGGCCGTGGCCAATGATTTCCAAGTGGAATTCATCTTGCCTGCGCACGGACATGTGCTGGGCAATCAATGGGGTGAGCCTCACAGCGCGATCGATTGCATGCAGCGCCTCAAGGCCCACCGCTTGGCCAGAGAAGCCAAAGTGCTGCGAGCGATGCAAGCCCTGCCCGACGGCAGCATGCAGGATTGGCTGCGACTGGTGTATGACGATGTGCCGCAGGCGATTTGGCCCGTGGCGATGCGGTCGTTAGAGGCGCATGTGGCGCACTTGCTCCGACAACA
>Ga0247837_1008687_pt1 | contig 12622 bp, 15 predicted proteins | sample LaCtaG_2_FD_187115 | JGI IMG/M metagenome (GOLD analysis project Ga0247837, IMG submission 187115) | Freshwater microbial communities from meromictic Lake La Cruz, Castile-La Mancha, Spain - LaCruzMarch2015_14.5m | ecosystem: Environmental > Aquatic > Freshwater > Lake | place: Spain: Castile-La...
CGCCGATCCTCAAGATCGTCTTGGATGAAAAATCAATCCCAGGCCTGACGTGCTCATTTGAATACAGAAAATGCAAAGATAGGCCAATTAATAAGGCATACAGTAGCTGGGGGCCACCGTAATTTTCTGACAAAAAACCGGTTGAAAGTGCAATCACAATACACACTATGATGCCCGGTATCTTTCTGACTACTTGCGATTGATATTGACGCATTACTGAGCGACTAACTCACTAAAATATTCATGGCTATTGGTATTTAGAGTTGATATACGCCACTCTAAAGGCTCATCTTGTATGCCTAAAGCAACCCGCCGAATAACAAGAACAGGTGTTCCTTGACTAAGGTTTAACCAGTCCGCATATTGCTTGCTGACAAGAGCGGCACGTAAGCGCTCGCTTGTCCGCACAATGGTTTGTCCATAATGCATCTGATACAGCTGATAAATGCTGCCTTCTCTCGCAACAAAATCCTCGCGGGTTAATTTTTTAAAGCGCTTTTTATCTAATGTAATTTGATCAATCATGACGCACTGACCATCCAAATACAGTCGATTAGTAATACGCCAAATTGGCGAACCTTCTTTAATGGCCAACTTGAATGCCTCTTCCTTGTTAGCGGCTGCCAAAACGAAGTTGGCTAATTCCACCTTGGGATAGACCTTTTTTTCAGCATCATGGCGCACAACGTGGAAAAAATAATAGAGCAGGCGCTTTAAATCATGCTCAACAACATAGGTGCCTTTTCCTTGACGCCGAGTAACGATTCCCTCCGCGACAAGCTCATCGACCGCTTTGCGCAGCGTGCCAATCGATACATCCAATTCTTTTGCAAAATCCTTTTCGGCAGGCAGTGCCTGCCCCATCGGAAAACGGCCCCTGACCAGATCTTCGGTGATCTTTTGTTTCACCTCTTGATAGGCGGTCAGGGACTTCATGCTGATACTACTTAAGCCGACTCGTACAAACGGGTTAATACAAATTCACGATGGCCGAGAAGCTCAGCCGCAGTCAACTCACCATTAGCGGTGCGCATTAACGCATCCAATAATTTGTCGCCAGCCGTATCCATATTCTCTTCGCGGCGCAAAATGCCTGAAACATCAACGTCAATGTGCTCAGCCATGGTACGAACAGTTTTTGGATTAGCGCAGAGCTTAATGACTGGCAGAATCGGATTGCCAATCACGTTACCTTGGCCCGTTGGGAAGAAGTGGGCCGCAAAACCAGCAGCAGCACACAAGGTCACCATTTCAGCAGCAGCAGAGGATGAGTCCATAAAATGTAAGCCACTGATAGTTGGCTCTTCACCTTTGTCCAGCACGCTGTCAACAATGCATCGCTTACCAATTTTCTGAATATTACCCAAGGCTTTTTCTTCAATGGTAGTTAAACCACCTGCAATATTGCCTTTGGTTGGCTGGGAGTCAGACAAATCACTTGTCTTATGGCGTTCGATTACATCTTGGTAGCGATCAAACATCTGGCGGAACTTGGCCTTCACCTCAGGCGTCCGGCAACGCGCCTCCACTAAATGCTCGCCACCGGTTAATTCTGTAGTTTCACCGAAAACCAGTGTGGAGCCGATGTCATACAACTTATCAAATGCATTACCAACCGTAGGATTGGCGCCGCAACCAGAAGTAGTATCGGATTCACCGCACTTGGTTGATACCCATAACTCGGATAGCTTCGCAGGAGAGCGTTGCAATGTGGATGCATGCTTGACCATCTTGTAGGCTGCCTTACTCGCAGCAGCAATGGTAGCTGTATCGCCATTACCCTCGATCCAAAAACCCTCAACTGGCTTACCAGATGCCTTAATTCCATCCACTACCCTACCCGTCCACTGTGGCTCAATACCAATCACTACAACCCCAGCTACGTTTGGATTGCAGCCGGTACCAATCAGGGTACGGAAATGAAGGTCTAAGTCTGCGCCAAACTGCAAGCGGCCATAGGGATGGGGAATCGCTAAAGCACCTTTAATGTTGTGGGCAACAGCCTCACAAGCGGCGTTCGATAAGTCATCCAAGGGCAAAATAATCACGTGATTACGAATACCCACCCGGCCGTTCTCACGCCGGTAGCCCATAAATGTTGCGTCTTTCAAATTAGTCATTTTTTTCTTTCTTACTCAATAGGTGTGTGTATCTGGATTACCAGCGCTTGGTCTTTACGTTTTGAACGTGGAGGTGCTCGCCCTTTTTAATGGGTGCAACTACTTTGCCAATATCAACGCCGTATTTCATAACAGTATCACCCGTTTTGAAATCATTTAATGAGATTTTGTGCCCGATTGGAATATCGCTTTCAGACTTCATCTTTAGGGTGATATCCCCATCCATAACCCAGCCAGTTAAATCAGCACCAGCCTTCACACCCTCTACTACAACAACACCAACGCCATCTCCTGGCTCATGCACGACAAAGTGAATCATTTTTCTCTCCCTGTAAATACCATTATTAAAATTACTGCGCCCAGTTCAGGCTAATACCTGACTGAATTTCTGCTATCACTGCATCGGCAACTTCAATGCCTTCGGTTAATGCAATGGCCCGTTGCTTAAAGCGGCGCTGGCCTGGCAGCCGAACGCCAGCATCCATCGCCAGTACCTTTAAAAAATCGGAGATGCGGCGGGCAAATACATGACTACCTGCAAGCCCTGGATCAATCGTTAATATCAGCTGGCCAATGCGGGGACGATTGCCCTTTGCATCAAAAAAGGAATCGGCTTCATATGAGAATCGACTACCAGATAAACCAACCACCAGCAATTCGACAATCAATGCCAGCAAAGCGCCTTTGTCGCCGCCCATAGGAACCATTAAGCCCTTCAGGCCTTCATTCGGATTGGTGGTTGGCTTGCCGTCGATGGTTAAGGCCCAGCCCTCCGGAATCGATTCACCTTTTTTTGCGGCCACCAATAGCTTGCCACGCGCTACAGCAGACAAGGACATATCAATTACTAGAGGATTGGCTTTGGCGACCGGAAATGCTGCAGCCAAGGGATTGGTGCCAAAGATGGCTTTACTGCCACCTGCCATTGGCATGGCAGCAGGAGTGTTACCAAAGAGTAAAGAAATATACCCGGCACGAGCAGCTGCTTCGGTGTAATGACCGGCAACACCAAAATGATGGCTATTGGTCACCGCTACAAGCCCAACACCATTTTTAGAGGCCAAATTAACCGATAGATCGGTTGCAAGCTTCAGCGCAGGGAAGGCAAGCCCGTCGCATGCATCCACCAATGCTGCCGCTGTTTTGTATTTGCTTATTTTGGGCTTTACGTTTAATTCGATCCGCCCATTTTTAGCGTGGCCCGCATACTGGCCTACCCTAGCCAAACCATGCGATGCAAGGCCATCTGCTTCAGCCAAGGCTAAAAATTGGGCTGTTTCAATGGCCGATTTACGATCAATGCCGCCAGCACGAAGACCGGATGACGCTAATTCGACAATTTGCTCGAATGCCAGCTTCATTTGCGTTCTCCTAAAAACAGAATAACCTCATCCGCAATCATCTGACTCACCCGATCATTACTCTCACTGGTTACGCCCGCAATATGCGGAGTAACAATTAAATTAGTCAGCCCGGCAAAGTGGGATAGATCGGTTGCAGGCTCCTTTTCAAAAACATCCAGGGCTGCACCGCCCAAACGACCACTGCGCAAACGCTCGGCCAGTGCCTTTTCATCCACAATGCCGCCACGCGCCGTATTGATTAAGCAAGCGCCCTGCTTCATTTTGTCTAAAGTAGTCGCAGAAAATAGACCGCGCGTTTCTGGCAAGAGGGGCAAGTGCAGTGTGACTGCATCACTGCATGCAAGCAATGCCTCTAATGACAAGATCGAAACAGAGGCATTGCCTAGGTCAACAGAGGCGCTCTTAATCATCGGATCATAAGCAACGCATTTCAAACCAAATGCCAGCGCCTTTTGAGCAGTCACGCGACCGATGCTGCCAAAGCCAACGATTCCCATCGTTTTGCCAGTAAATTCGTGAAAGCTTGAGAAATGAACTCGGGGCCATGACCCACTCAATGTTTGCGCTGTGGCTGGTAATAAACCGCGCGTTAATGCCAATGCCGAACCAACGACATACTCTGCGACAGACTCAGCATTCGCACCCGTTGCAGGGATAACCTTTATGTTGCGCTGCGCGCACGCAGACAATTCAATATTTTCAAGGCCAACGCCAAGGCGGCCTACCACCTTTAGTTTGGGGGCGCCATTCAATAGCTCTTGATTAACCTGGGTCAAGTTACGAACAATCAGGGCGTCTATATGCTGCAATGCAGAAATCAACGCGGCTCGCTGTTTATAGCTCTCAGGCTCATAAGTGACATCATGCTTAGAACGCAGGGTTTCTAGGGCTTGACTTGTAATGAATTCAGAGATGAAAATAGACGACATATACATATCATATAGATGATTTAGATGTCTTGCAATACCCTAGTATATTTTTTGCTTTACTTGTATTGTTTACAGTTAAAGTAAAGAAAACATTCCAAATGCAACGCCCATCAAAAACACGAAGATGTTTACTGATTTTTAACAACAGGAGAGTTTCATGGTTATGAATAAAATGAATTCCATTAGAAGAAAAGCGATCAAGCTGTTTGGCTTGATGTTAATTATTGGATTTGGCTCAGTGGCACATGCGCAAAGCTGGCCAACAAAACCCATTAAGCTCATCATTCCATTTGCTGCAGGTGGCACTACGGATATTTTAGGGCGCCTACTTGCACAGCAATTAACTAAAGACCTTGGTCAAAACGTGATTGTCGAAAACAAAGGTGGCGCAGGCGGAAACATAGCTGCTGAATTTGTCGCCAACGCACCCGCAGATGGTTATACCATCATGCTTGCATCGGGCAGCATGCTAACTGTCAATCCGTTTCTCTACAAAAATTTACCGTTCAGCTATAGCAATGACTTTACGGTGATTACCAACGTGGCGAGCGGCCCAATGCTACTATCCGTCAGCAAAAAAATCCCCGCAAATAATCTAGCCGAATTCATTGCATTTGCTAAAACGAAAGACCTTAATTTTGGCTCTGCTGGTATTGGCAGTCAGGTACATATGGCTGGCGAAAACCTGACCTTTGCTGCAGGCATTCCTGCAACCCACATCCCATATAAGGGCGAATCTGCCGCCCTAAATGACTTGGTTGCGGGTCAAATTGACTTTATGGTCGGCAATCTCACCGCTGCTACTGGCTTTGCCAAGAATGGCCAAATTAAGCCGATTGGTGTAACCAGTACCAAGCGTGTGCCACAGTTGCCAAACGTACCTACCATTGCTGAAGGTGGCATTGCCGGATTTGAGAGCACAGGCTGGTTTGGACTGGTAGCGCCATCTAAAACCCCAAAAATCATTTTGGATAAGATTTACGATGCCACCATAAAGGCAGTAAAGTCAGATGCGATGCAAAAGAGTTTAGAGATCAATGGCCTTACTGCTGTTGTTAACACCCAAAAACAATTTACAGAACAAATTCAAGCAGAATCAGTAATGTGGGAAAAAGTGATTAAAGGTCGTAAGATTCAAGCCCGATAATACATTCCACTCTAACGCAATATAAAAGCCACGATTTTCTTCGTGGCTTTTTTTCGCTCATCATTGGAACCAATCGGTAACATGACGGAGTAATAACATTGTCCCTGAGAATACAAGAATAAGACCAACCGAACGCTTCATTGCACTTTGACTTAACTTAGTATGGAATTTAGTCCCTGCAGCAATACCAATAAAAAGTGGCAGCATTAAAACAGCAGCCAAAATTAATACATCCCAACTTAAAATTAATCCTACTATCAGCATAAAAATAAGTCGCAGTATTGTCAGCATAAAAATAGCAAATGCCATAGTTGCCCGCAGCGCCTTTGGATCGGCAATGCGCATACCCAAGTAAGAAACATATATTGGTCCGCCGGTTGCAAATAAGGCAGTGAAAATCCCCCCGGCTGTTCCGAATGGAAGAGCCCACCATTTATGTATGGCCGTGTGCTCTGTCGAACTTCTCTGAAATAAAATACGGATGCCATTGGCGGCCGCAAATATACCTAAAGTTAAGAGCAATGGCTCACTGGGCGAATTCATTAATAAAGCGATTCCAAATGCCATCCCAATTAACGTGAATGGAAGCAGCCATAAAAGCTCTTGCTTTTGCGCATCCCCCGATACTTTTCGACCCAAGTATAGGGAAGCACAGATATCCATAATGACCATCATCGGCACTACCGTTGTCAATGGATATAACTGCACCAGCAGGGGCACGGCCACAATCGATGAGCCAAAACCAGAGACGCCAAAAATAAAGTAGGCGCAAAAAATGATTAGTACCGCAAGCGTTACTGGAATAGGCTGAAGAATTTCAAAAATAGGAAGGCCTGCTCTTGATTAAATGTGCATTAAGCCATTTCTGGACTCAAGATGGTTTCACCAGGCTTCACTCGGTTAAAGAGAACAGGTCTATTTTCAATCACCAATTGCGTATCCTGCAGCCTTACTGCTGTGAAATGCGATGTCTCTAAATCGCCTGGCTCTGGAAAGTCTTCACGGTAATGCGCGCCCCTTGAGTTTTCACGGGCAAGTGCTGCCTCTGTCACTGACTTACTAACCAAAATCAGGTTGCGTAAATTCATCCAGTCTTGCCATGTCAAGTTGTATGCACGTTGCAAATCACCTATACCCATCTGATGAATATGCTGGTCTAGCTCCTCGAGTTTCTGGCGCGCGCGTTGCAAACTTTCTTTTGTTCTTGAAATGCCGACGTCATCCCACATCACCTCGGCCAATGCATCACGAATAAGCTCAATATCACCTGGCGCTCGATGGAGCGGCACTTCATGTGCCTTTATACTCGCGGCCACCTCTTCCATATTGCAGGGAGCTAAGACTATATCGGTTACCCACTTGGCCATCTCATCACCCGCAATACCACCAAACACCGTGGAATTGGCTACACCATTGCCGCCAAGGCGATTGGCGCCATGCACTCCCCCCGTGTCCTCACCCGCCGCAAATAATCCGGGCAAATCGGTGCTGCAATCCGATTTAAATACGAGCCCGCCCATCATGTAATGGGCTGTTGGAACTACTTCAACCAATTCCTCTGCCAAGTTAAACCCGCTATCCGCACAGCGCTCAACCATGCCTTTAAATAATTTACGGACCATATCGGGTCCCAAGTGACTCATCTGAATATAGACGCCACCATTGGGTGTTGCTCGCCCTGCCCGAATCTCAGAATTAATCGAGCGCGAGACAATATCGCGCGTTGCGCGCTCATTGCGTGAATCGTAATTGCCCATGAAGCGTTCTTTATTGCTGTTCAGCAAATATCCACCCGCACCACGCAATCCTTCCTCAAGAACGGTACCGGTCATACGGGTATCAGATCCTGCCAACAGTCCAGTCGGATGAAACTGCACCATTTCCATATCGCGCAGCACTAAACCCGCTCGGAGTGCCATCGCTAAGCCATCGCAACTCTTATCGCCCGATGGGGTATGGTATTTGTACATGGTTGGTCCACCACCGGTGGCCAGCAATACCGCCTTAGAGCGCACCAAGGTAAATTCACCATTCTGCATGTCTAGCATTAAAACCCCAGCTAGTGATTTACCATCTGCGCTATGAATTAATTCCACTGCCCGAACTTCCTCAAGGCGATGAATGCCGCGTGCCCATACTTGCTCAGCCAAACGGTTGATAATTTCAATACCGGTTAAGTCACCTTTATGCACAGTGCGATCAAAAGTCTGGCCGGCAAATGCTTTTTGATGGATTGTGCCATCGGGGTTGCGATCAAAAAAGCATCCCAGCTCATTCTCGAGTTCTCGAATGCGCTCTACTGAAATATTCGCTAGTGTCCACGCTAAATCCTGATCACAAAGCCATTTACCCCCTTCAATCGTATCCATAAAGTGGCGCTCTACCGAGTCACCTTCCGCCAATGCCACGTTGTACCCACCCTGTACCATGCGCGTGCAGCCGCATTTACCTAAAAGGCCTTTAACCGCAATCGTAATGTGCAAATTGGGGTTAGTTTGATGCGCATGGAGGGCCGCAAAAAGTCCGGCGCCACCAGAACCCAAAATTAAGATATCAGTTTCAAGGGTTTTGATATTAAGAGGGGCATTCATGATTCGACTCCTAAGCTTTTGAGTACATCAACCTTGTTTCTTGCAACATCGCTTTTGACTTCCTGATAGATGCTGCCGCCGTGGCTATCCATCGCTACCAAGAGTGGGCCAAAGTCGTGAATCTTAAAGCGCCAAAGCGACTCCGGATTGAGGTCATCCATATCCACATCCTCGATTTGCTCAATCCACGTAGTTTCCAGAGCGGCAGTACCGCCAATAATCGCCAAGTACACGCCGCCCAATTCAGCAAATGCTTCCAATGATCCTTCACGCATGCCGCCTTTGCCCACAATCATGCGCACGCCGTTTTGGGTCATGAGTGGCCTTGTAAAGCGCTCCATCCGATCGGATGTAGTTGTACCGATGCAGATGGGTTCATACCCCGCAGGAAATTCAGAGCTGATTGCTACCTTACGAACATTAGGCGCAGTATGAATGACGGCGTGGCCAGTTAAGTCAAACTTGGTTTTGCGATCATGATCAAACATGTGAATTTGAGTGGCGTCCCGAATACCAAAAAGGGTGTTTTGCAGCGTCACCGTATCGTTGATTTTTAAGCGCTGGATATCGGCTTCGCTGACAGGCGTAGGTAAATAGTAATGTGCCATTGCTCTTCCTAAAATCCGTACTCAACACCGCCTGGCATAAAGGTCGCGCGAGCGCGCCTCGCAGAGTGGCATTGCATATTAACTGCTACCGGATTCATCGTAATGTGGGTTGCAGCCAATTCGACATGGACTGCAAACGCAGTGCCGTCACCGCCCAAGCCTTGCGGGCCAATGCCAAGCCGATTGACCGCCGCACTCAGCTCTTGCTCGAGCTTTGCACCCTCCGCATCGGCACAGGCGCTACCGATCGGGCGTGTAGCAGCCCGCTTAGCCATGGCCACGCACTGATCTGACGTTCCGCCAACACCGACACCAACAATAGTGGGTGGGCAGGTCTTTCCGCCGGATGCAACAACACTCTCAATGACAAATGCTTTCACCCCCAAAATACCTTCTGCAGGAATGGCCATCTTCAGATAAGAGTTGTTCTCAGAGCCGCTTCCCTTGGGAATCATTTCGATCTCAACTACTTCATTGTCAGCACTGAAGTCGAGGTGGATTGCCGGCATATCAATACCGCAGGATGTATGGTTATTCTTGCGGGTAATTGGATGGACTACCGAAGAGCGGAGTGGATACTCGGTTGTAGCACGTTCACACCCTTTACGAATCGCGGCTTTTAATGCCATACCATCAAACTCGACGTTACGGCCAATCTTGACGTTATAGATCGGTAAACCCGTGTCTTGGCACAGTAAATTATCTTCTCGCTCAGCTACGGCAATATTGGTCACCATGGTCTGCAGAACCACTTGAGCACGCGCATCTGTCTCAGACCGATTTAAACGATTGATGCCCTGCTTTACATCGTCTGGCAATTTTTTTAAAGCGCGGATATACAGCTCCTTGCATGCTTCCTCTACCAAGCTCATCTGTAACTGCATAGTGCTCCCAATTAATCTGCTAATGCTAAAAATAATAGGCCGGAAATAATCGAAAGAACGATAGCCGCCTGAATCCAGCCCTTGCGCAATCCCCGCCATGTGCCAAATTCAATCATGAGGAGGCGGACACCGCCCACCAAGTGAATTGTTAACAAAGTAACGAGACCCCACTCACCCACCTTGACTGCCCAAAAATCAGTCAGTTTTAAATAGTGATCAAGCTCATCCGCCCCAAATAGGGACTGCGATAATAAGAAGAAATGAATTGGCAAAAAACAGGCGAGTAATAGGCCTGAAATCCGGTGCGCCATATAGATTAAGTAGGACAGGTGCGATTTGGCCCGGTGATCCAGCCTTGGTCTACTGCTCATCGCCCTACTCCGCCTGTAAAGACACCAATCACGGCGGTAGTTCCCAATACTAATATCAGGGCCGCCAAGATCCAAGGCAATACACCAACCACCGGAGAGCGCGGGAAGTTTTCGCGCAAAATATTTGCCAAACCAATCGGCGCATGCACTAAGCAGGCTAAAACAAATACTTCATAAAAAATAGCAAATAACCAATTACCCTGAGTACGGCCTAAGATTTCGCCCGCAGTAAGGCCGCCACGGATGGCGTAAAACATAATAAATAAATGAATGGCTACACATAAACCGAGCACCATAGCACTGATGCGCTGGGCATACCAGAGTCTAGCCTGTAGCAGCGCGGTATTACTAATAGCCAAACTCACAACTTACCCCACTTCGTACCGCGCACAGCAGCCCTGGCCACTAGCTTTTTCAATCCAGAAATACCGGCGGTCGGTTCTAGCTGCTTAGGGCAGCGCTCTGTGCAGCTGCCATGAGTATGGCAGGTATGGCAACCCGCATCACCGGCTACTGCACGCAGTCGATCCAATTGCTGCGTATCCCGTACATCGTTGGTCAGGGTCCAAGCACGATTGAGTGCCGCTGGCCCTAAATAATCAGAGCGGCTGGCCACGACATCGCACGATGCATAACATACGGCACAGCCAATGCACTCAATACCGGCATTGGCTAGTTGGCGCTCCTCAGAATCGGGCTTTACGATTGCAAAATCATCGTGGCGCGTTTGCTCGCCCTTGAAAAACCCAACCGCCCCTTTCCACTTATTAAAGAACTCACGCATATCCGTTGCGAGGTCTTTAATGACGGGCAAGTTATTCAGTGGCGCAATCTCGAGTGCATCACCCTCCACAATCTTTGCAACGTGGGTACGGCAAGTCCAGCGCGCCACTCCATTGACCGTCATCGCGCACGAACCGCACATGCCCACGCGGCAAGCAAATCGATAGCTGAGAGTGGGGTCGAGTTTACGCTGGATGTAGGTCACTACATCCAAAACGGTTTGATTGGAGTTGCGCGGGACCAGGTATTCGACAAACTCACCTTGTTCGGCTCCGCGCCAGACTTTGACTTTAAGATTGGTTTCAGACATAAGCAAATTATATCGGGGTATAGTAAAAATTAAATCGAATAGATTTTTTATCGAGATAAAGTATTTTTTTACTATAATACAGCCCATGTCCAGTATCCGCATACTTAAAAACTTCATCTCCATTACCCGCCATGGCAGCGTGGCAGCAGCTGCTCGCGAGATTGGCCTTACTGCTGCCGCTGCCGGCCAGCAATTGCAGCATTTAGAAGAAGAAATCGGAGTTGAGCTATTTGACCGAAATAAACGCTCCCTCGTCCTCAACAACCAAGGGCGCGCATTGATTCAGCCAATCCAAGAGATCATCGCGCGCTATGAAGCCTTGGGCACCAGCTTCAAAACCGAACTCAGCGGCACCATCGTCCTCGGTGCCCTGGTCTCCAGTTTGATGGGCCATTTTGGCAAAGCCTTAAATGAATTAAAACGCAATTACCCTGAATTAGAAATTAAATTAATGGCGGGTTTATCCAGCGACTTTCTAGAGCAAGTACTGGAAGGCAAACTGGATGCAGCTATTGTTACGGAGTCACCATTTCCTTTGCCACAGAGCGCTCTGTGGACCGAGCTATACAAAGAGCCGATGGTTCTTATTCTGCCGTTTAGCAGCTCCAAAGGAGTCGGCTCCAAAAAAACCGGGGAACTCATTCCAGCCAACCTTCCCTTTATTCGATTTGAACGAAAAACCTGGACTGGATACTTGGTGGATCAAACCATTAAGGTTAATAAATTGAAGGTCAATGAAGGAATGGAAATCAATTCAGTGGAAGCAATTATTGAGCTGGTAAGGCAAGGTCTTGGCTATTCCATCATTCCACAATTGGCTAATTTAGAGTGGAAGAAGGATCAACGGGCTCGTATTCAGGTGCTACCTGGTAAGACCATATACCGAAAAGTCGGCCTATTGGAACGCAGACGTCATAGCAGGCAAAACATTACTAGCGCCATTAAAGACCAATTCCTCAGCGCCATCAAGAAACAACCCTAAGCCGGTAGGGCAAAAGTAAGACTAGTGATTTTCTTTGGCATGATTGATCGAATATTTTGGTATCTCAACTACGAGGTCGTCTTTCGCGATAATAGCTTGGCACGACAGGCGCGATAAAGGATTGAGTCCCCACGCACGATCCAGTAAATCTTCCTCATTTTCATCGGGCTCATTCAGGCTATTAAAGCCTTCACGCACAATCACGTGACAGGTAGTGCAGGCACACACCATATCGCATGCATGCTCAATGGGGATATCGTTTTCCAGTAAGGCTTCGCAAATGCTGGTACCGGGAGAAACCTCGAGAACTGCACCATCGGGGCAATATTCAGTGTGCGGCAAAATCACAATTTGGGTCATTGCTTGATCTCAATCGTTTAATTAAATTTCGGAAACGCTTTTGCCCGTTAAGGCCTTTTGAATACTCGCATTCATGCGCTTTTGCGCAAAATCATCGGTTGCTTTAGCGGCATGATCAACAGCGCGCCGTAATACATCGCTATCTTCCTCTGAGGATAGCGTGCTTTGCAATA
>Ga0247837_1008688_pt1 | contig 12621 bp, 10 predicted proteins | sample LaCtaG_2_FD_187115 | JGI IMG/M metagenome (GOLD analysis project Ga0247837, IMG submission 187115) | Freshwater microbial communities from meromictic Lake La Cruz, Castile-La Mancha, Spain - LaCruzMarch2015_14.5m | ecosystem: Environmental > Aquatic > Freshwater > Lake | place: Spain: Castile-La...
CGCCGCCGATGCCCCTCGACAGCTTGAACCCCGCCGTCAAGGCCCCCTTGATGCGCGACCTTGAGCGCTTCGTGGGCACGTTGTCGGGGGCTGGCACCATCACCCTCGACGTGCGCCCCTGCTGGGGTCGGGTGGACGCCAACCTCGCCGCCCTCGCCGGCGACACCAAGGCTGACCTCGTCGTCATCGGCACCCACCACCGGGCCGGCGTGGCCCGGGCCTGGCATGGCTCGGTGTCCCGCGGCGTGCTGATGGATGCTCCCGGCAACGTGGCCTGCGTCCCCGGCGACGTCCTCAACGTCGACGACACCCCCATCCGTCGCATGCAGCGGGTGCTCGTGCCCACGGACTTCTCGCCGCTGGCCGACGCCGCCGTCGCTGCCGCCTACGGCCTCGTCGGCGCGGGTGGCACCGTCCACCTGCTGCACGTGCAGACCGCCGACACGGTCAGCACCGAGCACCCCGAGGTGGAGCTCAAGGCCCGCACCCACCCGGGGGCCGAGGCGCTCGGCATCACGACGGAGCTTGAGGTCATTGTCCACGAGTCCGCCGCCACCGCCATCTGCACCGCCGCCGCCCGCATGGGGGCCGATGCCATCGTGATGACCAGCCATGGCCGATCGGGGATTACCCGGGCGGTGCTTGGCTCCCAGACCGACAAGGTCCTGCGCGACGCCAAACGGCCCGTGCTGGTGGTGCCGCCGCCGACGGCGTGAGCGTGCCCCTCGCGCCCCCCTCCCAGCCTCCCCCCGCTGGGGGAAGGGGCCAGAGTCGGGTGTGTTGGCGACGACGCACCTCTCCCCGGGTGCGTCGATCCCTGCGCGTCCTGCGTCACCACAGCTTTCAGCCTCCGCCGCCAATCCAGCTGCGGAGGCCGAGATGAAGAAGTCTGTTGCCGTGGTCCGAGCCCTTCCTGTCGCCGTCGCGCAGGTGGGCGCACGTGTGGGACTGTGTGTGTTGCTGTGGGGCTGTGTGGGTGGCTTCGTCGGCGGCTGCACCGGGCCCGTTGACCCGGGGGCCGCCGCCGTCGCCGACGCCATCAGCGACGCCGTCGTCGACCATCTGGCCTGTCAGGACACCCTGCGCCCCGCCACCCTGGCCCGGCTGCAGGCGGCCCTGACCGATCCTGGCCTCGACACCGTGCAGGCCCTGGTGTTGGCCCCTGAAGACCTCGCCAGCGCCGTGGCCATTGCCGGTCCCAGGCCGAAGCCGCCGTCGTCGTCGCCCGCACCTTGTGGATGGTGGTCGACAGCGGCGTGGGCCCCCGCCTGGTGAGCGGCGAGTGGGACGGCCTGCACTGCGATGACGTGGTCCCCGTGGCCTGCACGGCCGGCACGGCGTCGTCGGTGGTGGTGTGTGACGACGGGCCCCGCCATGATCGCAGCGATGGCAAAAGAGACGGCGACGGCATCGGCCGCGACGTCGAGGTCATCCAATCGTTTGACCGCTGCACCCTCGGCGGCGTCATCCTTGACGGTGACGTGCACCTGTCGCGCACCAGCGACGACGGCGTCCTGCGCGCCGACCTCGACAAGCTCGCCATCGACGACCGCACCGAACTCTCGGGGGCCTTTGCGGTGGTCATGCCCGCCGAACAGTCCAACGGCGCTGCTGACGTCGACAGCAGCCTGTCGTTGGCGGGTTTGTCGGCCCGCATCGTCGAGCCCATCACCTTCAAACGCCACGGCGGCCTCGACGGCGGCTTGTCGTGCGGCGAGGAACTCGACCTCGACACCCTCGGCATCGACGTCGGCGCCGACGCCACCCGGGTGGCCATCGCCGGGGCCTGGAACACCCCCGCGCGCTCCGTCGGCGTCGTCACCGGCGACGGCGGCCTGCGCTTCGACGGGGCCTGCGCCTGCCCCACCGGTGGCTCGGGAGTCTCGTTTGAAATCCCCCGTCCCCTGGGCCGCGACGACGAGACCGCCCTCGCCCATGTGCAGTGGCACACGCCGACGGCCACCGCGGCAGGCAACGGCGATTGCGCCATCGTCAGCGTCGACGTCGACGGCTGGCCGACGTCGTGCGGCGGCCTGGAAGGGGTTGGCTCTGACTGTGGCGCGGGAGCGGTGCAGGCCACCATGCAGGCCCTGCTGCAGGCCATGTGCACCACGCGCTGAGTCCCTCACCCCCGCCTTCGCCCTCGCCTTCGGCGCGCGGGCGCGAAGCGCGCGGGAACCCTCTCCCCACTTGGGGAGAGGAGCTCCTGCTGCGGGCATGATGACTGTGTGCCTTCAGAAGCGGGCACCGAGGCTGGCGGCGCCGTGGAGCTCGAGGCGGAGGTCCCGCAGGCCCGTGCCCATCTCGATGCGCAGCATGGCGGGGCCGTAGGAGACCTCGGTGCCGCCGCCCACCCGCAGGGCGGCGGTGGCGAAGGGGCGCACCCGGCTGTCGTCGAAGGCCGCGATGCTGGTGACGCCGCCGCCGAGGCCGAGGCCGCCGTAGCCGTAGCCGCCGAGGCCGACGAAGCCGCCGCGAAAGCGTCCGCCCACGAGACCCCGTCCCTCGACGAGGAGGGGGGTGCGGGTGACGTTGACGGCCCCGGTGCCGCCGCTCTCGCCCCCGAGCAGCAGCGCCACGTCGAAGCCCGTGAACAGGCCGCCCGTCGACGACGACAGCATGCCGCCGCGCACGCCCAGCCAGGTCGTGAGCACGGTCTCGACCCGGCTGGTGGTGCCGTGGGCGGACAACGCCAGGGGCAGCTCGACGAAGAACGCCACCGGGTCGGCGGGGGCTCCCGACGGAGTCGACGCTGTCGACGGCGTCGACGGTGTCGACGGTGTCGACGGTGTCGACGGTGTCGCTTCGGGTGATGTCGTCGACGGGTCGTCGGCGGGGACCTCGCCCGTCAGCGCCAACACCAGGCTGAGGGCCAGGGCTACTGGCACGAGGGGACCTTGCCGGCGGCGACGAGGCTCTCGAAGCGGATGGCGAATTGGGCGCAGAGCTTGTCGCGGCGGACGCCGGGGGCCGCGGCCTGGACGAAGGGCTCCAGGAAGAGGTCGACGTCAAAGGGCACGCCGGTGACGAGGACCTCGCCGATGCCTGGCAGGGCGGTGATGACGGCGGGCTCCATCTCGGTGGCCATGACGACGGGATCGCGGTCGGCGGCCTCCCAGATGGCCGCTGCGAGGACGGTGCCCACGCAATAGAAGTTGAACTGCTGATCGAAGTCCGGCCGGGTCAGCGCGCAGCTTTGGAGGTGGCTGGCGTCGAGGCTGAGGTCCCGCAGGTTGTCGTAGGTGGCGGCGGTGCCAAAGGCCCCCTCGACGTCACGACGGGCGGCTTCGGGCTCGAAGGCGTCGCCGGCGAAGGAGAACGCGTCGTTGATGGCGTCTTTGTCGGCGAGGGCCGCCATGGCGAAGACGTCGGCGAGGCCTTCGTCGATGCCCTTCAACAGCATTTGCCCGCGGAGCTGTTCGGGACTGAGCTCGGTCTCGGTGTTGTCCTGCTGCCAGAGTTCGAAGCCGCCGTCGACGGACGAGAACACGTTGTGGAAGAACAGGCGGTGGCCAAACTCATGGGCGATGACGCCGCGGTGCATGGCGAAGGGCACACCGTCTTGAAACGCCGAGCGCAGGGCCAGCCAGCCGTCGACGGGGGCGGCGTAGGCGGCGTTGTCCGACGACAAGATCGGCAGGGGCAGCAGGGGCGACAACACCACCGAGGCGAACAGGCCCACCACGGCCCGTTCGTTCTCCGCCGACGACGACGCCCGGCTGGTGTCGCCGGCGGCGCGGGCGTAGGCGAAGGCGCTCTCGAAGTTGGCGGTCACCGAGAAGTAGAAGAGGGTTTCGTAGTCGTCGGCCACATAGCGGGTGCCGTCGAAGCTCATGTGGGGGTCGACGTCGGCGCCGCCATTGCCACGGATGCGCTCGACCATGACGTCGAAGTCCCCCGAGAGGTCGCTGAAGTCGCCGACGTTGACCTTGAAGTCGCCGCGGACGTCGAAGTCCTGACCTCGTCCGGTGCGCAGATCGAGCATGCGTTCGAGGGTGACGTCGTTGAGGGCGACGCCGCCGCGGGCGCTGCTGTCGGGCACCAGGGCCTCGACGACGACGGGGCTGCCGAGGGGGTCGCAAGCAGATGCGCCCGCGAGCAGCAGGGCGGCGAGGGACCAGGCGAGGGGCCAGGTGCCGGTGCGGCTGGGACTCAGAACCACATGGCCCCCGGGGTGCCGCCGTCGGCAGGTGTGGGTGTTGGTGGGATGGCGTCGGCGGGCGCATCCGCAGGCGCTGCCGGCCCCGTCGGCGTCGTCGGTGTCGGTGCCGCCGGACGGGGTGGCAGGGCGCTGAGCTCGACGCTGGGCGGCAGGTGCTGCCCCATGAAGCCAAACAGCAGGGGGGTGGCGCCGACGGCGGCGCCGATGCTCGTGAGGGGAATCGACGACCAGCCCGGGGCCGCGCAGGCGGTGATGACGACGCCCGGGTTGCCCGCCAGCAGGCAGGTGATGGGCGCCGTCAGCAGGGCCGGGTTGGCCAGACAAAAGCCCGTGGCGGCCGCCGTGGGCACGCAGCAGGCGGCCGCCAGACCGGCGCCGATGACGACGCCCCAGGCCACCTGGTCCCGTTCGACGGTGCCCTCGGCGAGGACCTCGCCGCCCTCGACGACGCGCCAGGCCACCGGGGCATAGCCCGCGGGAATGGGGACATCGATGCCGCCGGGAGGCATGGCGCCGTAGTCGTGTTCGTCGACGACGAGGGAGCCCCGCGGGCTGTCGGCGCCGCTGCTGCCGGCGGCGCGAAACGTGGTGGTGGTGGTGCAGCCAACGCCGCCGCCGAGCACCGTGACGACGACGGCGACGACGACACACGCGCACCAGGCTGACCCCGTGGCGTGTGCCGCGCGCTGCGCGAGGGTGCCCAGGACCGTCAGCGTGTGGGCCATCAGCGATTCACCAGGCTGAACTCGATGGGAAAATTGAACGTCATCGGCGCCGGGATGTGCTCGGGGAAAGGCGGAAAGGTGGTGCGCCGGGCCATCGCGAGGCACTCCTCATCGAGCACCGGGTGCCCCGATCCCTTGGCGAAGATCTTGGGCGGGGCGGCGAGGCTACCGTCGTGGTTGAGCTTGACCACGACAGTGCACTTCCCCTCGAGGCCCAACACCTCGGCCTTGCGCGGGTAGCGCTTGGATTTGTTCATCAGGTCCCAAGCTCCCGACTTGAATCCGTTTCGGTCCCACTCCTTCGGCGGCGGCCCCGACTGGCCCCGGTTGGTGGGAGCGACGTCCGACGGCGGCCCCGACGACGTCACCGGTGGCGCGCCCTCCACGCCGTCTTTGGAGCCGACGGCGACCTTGACCCCCTGCCCCGTCGACGGACCGAGGGCGATGACCTCTTCGGAGGCCTTGGGCGGCGCTGCATCGGGGGGCGGTGGCGTTTCGCTCTGGATGGGGGCTGGCGGCAACGGCGGCGGCGGCGCCTCCACCGGCGGCGGCTTCTTCGGTTTGGGCGGTTCCGGCGGCGGCGGCGGCGGCTCGGGGGGCGGCGGCGGAATCGAGATCGCCATCGTGATGGGGACGGGCTTGGGCTTGGCGGGCTGGGCCGTCATGAACAGGAACGCGAAGCTGTGCACGAGGATGGCGCCAGCGAGGGCGGCGGGCCACACCACCCGCCACAGCCCATCGTCCTCGACGAAGGCCGAGAGGGGACCGGGCGGGTGCGCCGTCACTGTCATCTCGTGTGGTCTAGCAGGACCAACAGCCCCTGCCATCGGGGCATCGGCGGTCGTCGCGGTCGCCAAGGGCCCTCCCGGGGAGGGTGAGGCCATCCAGCCCCCATCCCGGCCTTCCCCCGCTGGGGGAAGGAGCCCGACGGCGTTGGGGAAACGTCCGCCGTGGTGAGCACTCTCCCAGCATTGGGAGAGGGCGCCGCAAAGCGGCGGTGAGGGATCAGGAGACGCGGTCACCCGGGGTGGCGCCGTCGACGAACAGCGGGGTCGGGACGTCGCCCACGGCGAGGATCATGCCGTGGCTGATGCCGAACTTGGCCATCTTGCGGGGGGCCAGGTTGACGACGACGACGACGGTGCGGCCCACCAGTTGCTCGGGCTGCACGTGGGGGCGCAGACCCGTGAAGATGGTGCGCTCGCCGATGGTGTCGCCGACGAAGGCCTTGACCTCGATGAGCTTGTCGCTGCCCTGGACGGCCACCGCTGACAGCACCTTGGCGGCGCGCATGTCCACCTTGGCGAAGTCGTCGAAGACGATTTCCGCAGGGGGTTCGGCCGGCGGTGCCTTGGCCTTGGCCTTGGCTTCGGCGGGCAGCTTCTTGGTGGGGGCGGCGGCGGGCTCGGCGACGTCGCCAGGCTTGATGAGCTCTTGCAGGCCCTTCAGCTCGACCCGCTGAAAGAGGTGCTCGTAGGGCTTCAAAGCGACGCCGACGCGCAGGGGATCTGCCGCGTTGTGGAACGTGAAGGGTTCCACGCCCAGCATGTCCTCGAGGCGCTTGACGACGTCGGGGAGGATGGGCTTCAGCAGGGCCAGGCAGGTCTTGCCCACCCACAACGCCGTGGTGAGGATGCCCTGGGCGCGGGCGGGATCGGTTTTGACGAGGGCCCAGGGGGCGCTGTCCTGCATGAGCTTGTTGGCCAGGCTGCCGAGCTCGGTGACGATGCGGACCACGCCGGCGGTGTCGAGGTTCCGGTAGAGCTTTTCCACCTGGGCGCTCTGGTCTTGCACCTCGTGGATGAGGGCCGACAAATCCTCGGGCAACGTCGTCGGCTTGCCGTCAAACGATCGGTGCAACAGAGGCAACGAGCGCGACACCAGGTTGACGACGTTGTTGACGAGGTCGGCGTTCACGCGGTTGGTGAGGTCCTCGAAGCTGAGGTCGATGTCCTGGGGCTCCGCCGTCATCTTGGCGGCGAAGTAGTAGCGCAGGGCCTGGGGTTCGCAGGCGGCGGCGAAGTCGTCGGCGTTGATGAAGGTGCCGCGGCTCTTGGACATTTTTTGACCGTTCAAGGTCAGCATGCCGTGGACGCGGATGTGGCGCGGCAAGGTCTGCCCCGACGCCATGCACATGGCCGGCCAGAACAGGGTGTGGAAGTAGAGGATGTCCTTGCCGATGAAGTGCTCGATGCGCGTGGTCGGATCCTTCCAGTAGTCCTCCCAGGTGGCCTTCTTGGCGTCGTAGGCCGCGGTCTGCGCCGACACCGACGCGAGGCTGCTGACGCCGCCACCGACGATGGTGTGGGACATGGGGCCGGTGTCGAGGGCGCGCTCGGTCAAGCTCACGTAGCCGATGGGGGCGTCGAGCCAGACGTAGAAGTATTTGTTATCTTCGCCCGGAATCTTGAAGCCAAAGTAGGGGCCGTCGCGGGAGACGTCCCAATCCTTCAAGCCCTCGCCAAACCAGGTCTGCAGAAAGTTCTGCAGGGACTGGTGCAGCACGCCGTCTTCGGCGAGGAACTTCTGCAGGCCCTCGGTGTAGGCCCCCAGGGTGACCATGTAGTGGATGCTCTTGCCGAGGGTCGGCGTCTGGCCGCTGACGACGGAGACGGGGTCTTTGAGGTCCGTGGCGCGGTAGGTGCTGTTGCAGACCTCGCAGGCGTCGCCGTACTGGTCGGTGGCCCCGCACTTGGGGCAGGTGCCCTTGACGAAGCGGTCGGCGAGGAAGCGGCCATCCAGGGGGTCCTGGAGCTGCTCGACCTCCTTGGTGGTGATGTGGCCCGCGCTCTTCAGGGCGGCCCAGATGCGGCCGGCGTGGGCCTCATTCTCCGACGTGTGGGTGGTGCCGTAGCCGCCGTCGAAGCCGACCAAAAACTTGGCGAAGCTCGCCTCTTGTCGACGACGAACCTGCTCGGTGTAGACCTCGGGAGCCAGCCCCGCCTTCTTGGCCGCGATCTCGATGCCGGCGCCGTGGCTGTCGATGCCGCAGACGCACAGGACGTCGTCGCCCCCCATGCGCAGGGCCCGCACGTAGGTGTTGACCTGGAGGTGCTCGACGAGGTGGCCCAGGTGGGCATCGCCGTTGGCATACGGAAGGGCGGGAGTGACGAGAACGCGGCTCATGGCCGGGCGTTGTCATCGCGCTCCGTCGTCGTCAACGGAGCCGGGTCGGCTCCCTCGTTTGGGAGCCGGAGGCGTGAGGCCGTCGACGTCGGGTTGGCCTCAGTGGCTCTGGGCGAGGGTGACCGTCGCTGCGGGCATCATCGGCGGCGGGACGTCGCCGCGGGAACGGGCCACGGCGGTGGGGGCCGCCAGAGCGCCGGGGAGCGCAGAGAAGCAGATGTCGGCGGGACAACAGCAGCCCGTCGAGACAAGGCCAACCACGAACACCGAAACAGCAGTCAACAGTCGACGCATGAGACCCTCCGGGAAAGCGCCGCGATCGGCGCACTCCAGTCATACGCCCGACGTGGAGTTCGATGGAAGTGGCGACGTGGAGCGAGACGGGAGCTGCTCTGTGGCGTTTGTGTGTTGCCTGTGCCGAATCGCACGGGTGGTGTCCGCCTCCCCCGCCCGACGCGTTCTTGTCGTCGGGCTTCGAGATGCTCGATCCGCCGGTGGGGGAAGGAGCCGGAATCCGACCGCCGACCGATCGGACCTTGTCGACGTCAATGGAAGTTGCGGCCCTCGAAGGGGAAGGCGAGCTGGGCGTCTTTGGCCTCGCGGGAGCCGCCCTCGAAGGTGCCCGCCTGGGGCGAGACCCCCATCACGGCGCGGGCGATGGCGTGGACCACGAGCCCCTGGCGTTCGATGACGGCGTCGATGAGCAAGAAGCGGTTGCTGACGATGATGGAGCGCTGGCGGTCGAAGTCGCGGCCCCAGATGACGACGTTCACCATGCCGTATTCGTCCTCGAGGGTGACAAAGCAGGTGCCGTCAGCGGTGCCTGGTCGTTGGCGGCCGATGACGAGGCCGCACACCAGGGCGCGGGTGCCGTGGTGGACGTCGGCGATGGCCCGGCTGTCGAGGAGCAGGGGCATCCGCCGTCCCCGGGAGCGCTGCTTCAGGCTGGCGATGACGCCGGGGCGCACGTGGCGCATGGGGTGGTCGTCGACGCTGAGGCCGACGGTGGCGTAGTCGAGGGCGAGGACTTCGCCGGCGGAGGGCGGAAACAGCGACGGTTGCTCATCGGGCAAGCGCGCAAACAGCGGCGGCCGCGGGTCCATCGCCGTCCACAACGCCGCCCGCCGATGGCCCGCGAGGCTGTCGAACGCGCCCCCTTTGGCGAGGGCCAGCCGGGCCCGCTTGTCGAGCCCACAGCGACGCACCACGTCGCCAATGTCGGTGAAGGTCCCACGTGTTTCACATGTTCCACAGTCAGCACCATCACCGGTGCGGCGTTGGGTTTCGATGGCCCGCCCGGCCCGTTCCTGCAGGCCCTTCACGAGCCTGAGGCCCAGGCGGAGGACCGGCAGCGGCGAGGTGTCGTCCACCTCGAGGGTGCAGTCCCAATCGCTGTGCAGGACGTCGACGGTGCGGACGGACACGCCGTGGCGTTGGGCGTCGGCGACGATTTGGGACGGGGCGTAGAAGCCCATGGGCAATGAGTTGATGAGGGCGCAGGCGAAGTGGGCGGGGAAGTGGGTCTTCAGCCACGACGACGCGTAGACGAGGATGGCGAAGCTGGCGGCGTGGCTCTCGGGGAAGCCGTACTCGCCGAAGCCTTTGATTTGCTCGTAGAGGCGGTTCGCGAAGTCCGCCGGCACACCGCGCTCGGTGAAGCCGCGAAACAGGCGGTCCCGATGGCGCTCGAGGCGTCCGGTCTTCTTCCACGCCGCCATGTCGCGACGGAGCTGGTCGGCCTCGCCGGGGGTGTAGCCGGCGCCGGTGACGGCGAGCTTCATCACCTGCTCTTGAAACAACGGCACCCCGAGGGTGCGCTCGAGGATCGGCTTCAAGCACTCGTGGGGATACACGATGGGCTCTTCGCCGTTTCGACGACGCAAGAACGGATGCACCATGCCCCCCTGGATGGGACCGGGGCGGATGATGGCCACCTGGACGACGAGGTCGTAGAAGCAGCGCGGCTTCAAGCGCGGCAACATCGCCATCTGGGCCCGCGACTCGATCTGGAAGACACCGACGGTGTCGGCCCGACAGATGGCGTCGTAGACGAGGGGGTCTTCGGCGGGGATGGTGTGCAACTGCAGATGCCCGGGGGGAAGCCCCGTCACCGCCGACGTCGCGCGGCCGAGCACGCTGTCGGCGTTGATGAGGTCCATGGACTTGCGGATGCAGGTGAGCATGCCGAGGCCCAGCACATCCATCTTGAACAGCCCCAGGGTGTCGACGTCGTCTTTGTCGAAGGGCAGGATCGCGCGCCCCTCCATGCGGGCGGGCTCGATGGGGCTGATGGTGGTGAGGGGCTCGTTGGTGAGGATGAAGCCACCGACGTGAATGCCCAGGTGGCGCGGGTGCCCCTGCAGCCGCAACGCCATGCGCAGGGTATCGATGATGCGGGGGTCGCTGCCGTCGACGCCGACCTCGTTGGCGACGTCGACAAAGCTCTTGGGGGCCTCGGTGCTGCGGCTGCGACTCCCGCCCTGCCCGCCCTGCCCGCCCTGCTTGCTCTTGCCCTGCCCGCCCGGCGCCAACAGCTCGCTGAAGGAGCCATGGTGCATGAGCTCGCTGATCTTGCCCGTCACCACCTCGCTGAGGCCGTAGACCTTGCCCACCTCGCGCACAGCGGAGCGCCCGCGATAGGCGATGACCTCCGCCACCAACGCCGCCCGATCGCGGCCCCAGCGCCGATAGATTTCCTGGATGACCTCTTCGCGACGCTCGTGCTCGAAGTCGACGTCGATGTCGGGAGGCTCCGCCCGTTCGCGGGACAAGAAGCGCTCGAACAACAAGCCCATCCGCACGGGGTCGATGCTGGTGATGCCGAGACAAAAGCAAACGGCGGAGTTCGCCGCCGACCCCCGGCCCTGACACAAGATGCCCTTCTCGCGGGCGACGTCGACGATGTCCTTCACCGTCAAGAAGTACGGCGCCACCGCGATGTCCTTCACCAAGGCCAGCTCGTGCTCCAACTGCTTCGTCACATCGTCGGGGATCCCGCCGGGATAGCGCTCGAGGGCACCGGCAAACGTCCGCGTGCGCAACACGAGGTCGGGGTCGTCGGCGTCGATGGGGAACGTGTAGCGGAGCTGATCAAGCCTGAAGGCGCAGGCGTCGGCGACGGACAGCGATCGGCCAAGCATGATCGCGATCGACCGATCGCGATCAGTGTGGCGATCGCGATCAGGATCGCGATCAGTGTCACGCATTCGCGATCGCGCGATCGCGGTGACGTCGTCGCCCGTCATCATCCGCGATCGGCGATTGGGGGGCAGCCGTTGCCCGGCACTCGACAAGCGCAGGTGTTGGCGAATGCAGCACAAGACATCGAGGAGGGGACCGTCGGCCTCGTCCACCAACAACGGCCGCGCCGACAACAGGGCTGCGATGCCGAACCGTTCCCGCGCATGGTCGACGAAGGCGACGGCCACGTCGTCGTCGGGGGTGTCGCTGAAGGCGAGGCCCACGCTGAGGCGGTCGCCGAAGGCATCGCGCAAGCGCAGCAAGGCATGGTCCGCAAAGGGAGGCCAGGCGATGGCCTGCAACGACGCCGCGTGGTCAATGACCGTCTGCAGCCGATGCTCGACGTCGTCCTTCTCCACGCCCCGCTCGCGGGTGCCGTCCTTGGCGATGGTCAGAATCGCGCAGAGGTTGGCCCAGCCCCGGGCATCCATCGGCAACAACACCAGGGAGCCCTCGTCGAGGAGCAGCTCACACCCGGGGATGACCCCCACGCCCAGCTCCTTGCCCCGGTCATGGGCCCGCACCACGCCAGCGACGGTGTCGATGTCGGCAATGGCGACGGTGTCCTGGCCGAAGACGGCAGCGCGGGTGACGACCTCCTCGGGCAAGCCCGCCCCGGGCCACGCCGCCCGGGCGTCATGGACCGAGCGCCCATCGACGGTGCCATAGCCCTCGATGGTGACGCCGCTGAAGCTCGTGCGGGCACACAGCTCCACAAAGCCCCTGCCCGGCGCCGTCGGCAGCGGCCCCGGCGTCGGCAGTGTTGGCGCCGGCTCCAGCAGGGTCCGGGTGGATGGGTCGATCCGCGGCTTCACCAGGCTGGTGTAGCAGGACTGCTCGGATGTTCAGATGCCGAGATCGGTTGACATATTCACAAGACTGTCAACCTGGCCACTTCAGTCTTCAGCGAGCCCACCGGGCGCGGATATCGGCGAACACCGGCCGGAGCAGTTCGGCGTGCCGGGCCCGGTCCATGCTTTGGTCGTGCGGTGACAGATCGAACGAACGGCTAAAGTGGCCCCCGCCCACTTCCACTGACATGTAGCGTTCCTGTCCTCCCCGAAAAACGCTGAAGAGACCAGGAGCGTGATTCACGGTAAGAGTCAAGCCGAGCGCCATTCCTGGAACGCAGCTGTTGTGGACGAGCTTGATTCACGGTTGACGAATCCCCTGAGGGGACACCCTAAACCGGCCATACGGGGACACCTCAAAAGCGGCCATAGCTGAGGGCGGGACGTTGACGGGCGATGTCCCGCTGATTGTTGAAAGTTGAGGTGGCGGCCCCACTCGCCCGATCGGAAGATCGGGTTGCTTTGAGAGAGGAGCCGCCGATGAAGACGATCGCTCAGGAAAGGGCCGAAGACCAGC
>Ga0247837_1008695_pt1 | contig 12609 bp, 7 predicted proteins | sample LaCtaG_2_FD_187115 | JGI IMG/M metagenome (GOLD analysis project Ga0247837, IMG submission 187115) | Freshwater microbial communities from meromictic Lake La Cruz, Castile-La Mancha, Spain - LaCruzMarch2015_14.5m | ecosystem: Environmental > Aquatic > Freshwater > Lake | place: Spain: Castile-La...
TGCAAAAAATTGACTTAAATCAGTTGAATTTGGCGCATTATCATGCAATTATTGGTTAAAGATGTGTAAAGTTGGTTTATTGCGAGCAGGTTTAAAGCTCTTAATTTATGGATTAATTGTTGCTAAGGATATTATTATGCCAACACCAAATATTACCGAATTGTCTTTGCGTGCTGCAGTTAACTCAAAATTTTGTTCGCGAAATTTAACTGATGGCCCTTCAGGTAATGCAGACGCTATTAAAACCGCAGCTATTAGTCAAATAGAAAAGCAAACTTCCCCAAGTGGGGGACTTTCAGCACTAACTTCGCAAATTAGCTCCCAATCAGCTATTATTGAGGCAGCAGTTATAGGGATTGCCGTCGCATATACTGCGGTTTCGCAGATAATGGCTAATGCCAAAAATCAAAGATTAATTTTTGATCGCGAGCGGTCCGCTGGAATTGCTACTATGATGATCCCTAATAATCAGGAAGAAACGAACTTATCTGCTGAAGAAAAATTTATTAAAGGCTTTAATGAATTAGTGGAAAGAAGTTCATTTTCATCTTATTTAGGTATTCATAAAGCTTCTCTTTCAACTGATACTAGTGGTGTATTTTATTCGGTATTACCATTCTTTCAAATGAGTTCAGCTATACAACAACCTGTAGGCAGCTCAAAAAAACTTGATCAGCAAAGAACAAGGATTGGTTTATTCTTAAAATCAGCTCTTCCTGCAGCTATATCTAATATTGATATCTCTTTTCAAAATGATTGGCGGGTAAAAATTTTTTTTCAAAGATTATACTGGAGTAAAAATTATTTAAATAATCGCCGTGCACCACGATTTGTGATGATGTGTTTGGCTAATTTACTATGGAATCTACAGCATCCCGTGGTTCCAGGTGATGGCTTTGCGTTAACTAATGCTGAATGTATAAAATTGTGTTCGGAAGCCGAGGAGTTTTTAAATACATTATTAAACGAATCATCGCCTTATTATCCAGAAAATATAAATAATACAGAAAATAATTTAATAGGATTTTTACGTAAAATAGAAATATATATAAAGGCGTTACATAAATGTTATATTGAAGCACAGCTTCATGATTTAAATATCAATGATATAACTAATAGCGCACATCGTGCCTTACGCATCATGGATGTTAGTCTTTGGAAATTGATATATAAGAAATTTGATCCGATTTCAAGAAAAGAGGTTGCAGATGGAGAGGCTGCGGAAAAATTAGCAGATACTATTAGTTACTTAAATTTATTATTAGAGCAAAATCCATATTTAATTGAAAATCTTACTCCAGTTCCATCGGTGGTTCCCGCAGATTCAATGATAAATTACCCACCAGCGACAATTGTTGATGTGATAATTTTATTTTGTCATCTATCGTATAAAGATAGATATAAATATCTTGAAAAAATAGAATCTAACGGCACAAGTTCCTCTTTAGAATTTGCCCATACATTAAAAGAATTAGATAAAAAATTTATAAAGCCAATTAGAGTTTTGAGTAGGAAAGAGCTTGGTTATAAAAAATCTTATAAAAATATTAAAGATGAAGAGATAGGTATACTTACTGCCAAGCGATTAGTGCCTTTGATTACCTTGGTAATGGAGGATTATCGTGTTGAGGGTGATACTAATGAAACAAAGTCTAAAGCTTGTGCCTCTATGGCTAATTTAATTGAAAATACTGAATTTACTTATAGTGGAAATATGCAAATACGATCAATAAATCAATCAGCTGAAAGAGGGGATGGATATTATGAGTGGAAATTATCATTTTTTATAGGTGGAGCAAAAGAGCTTGATGATTTGCCTTTATATCAATATAAAATGACGGGGATGACAAAATTATTAGATTGTGTAGCAGAAATAGTAAAAACTTATCGTAGTTTTTTATTACAAGAGTCATTTCAAAAATTTTTGGTTAAATTAATTAATAATGTAATGGAAGGATACGCTAACTTAAGTAAACAAATTGAAAAGGCCGACTTAGCTTTTTCTGTAGATACACCTATTAGTAGAGATTTGAAAGCCATAATTGGCCCAATGATGTCTAATTTGGGCGTTACTTCATCATCATTTATTGCAGCTATGCGTAATTTTGAAAAAATAGTCAGTGCTCCTGATTTTACAAAACGAGAACGTTTGGCTCTTGCAGAAAAGCTTAATACAGTGGCTAAACAATACCGAGAAGTATTTAGTGGTGATGATGATCAATTAACGAGCGCTATATTAAAATTAGGTGATTCGCCAATCTCAAGAACTTCTCCACAATTTAGGACATCAGCGTCAGCTAACCCAACATCATTAGATCATTCAGATTATACCGATGCCTCAATGTCCGTTCTATCTCCTCATTCAAGGCAAATGAGAGTTCGCAGGGCGAATAGAGCGCAAGTATCTTTATTAGGGCCACAGACAGAAGTTTCAATAAGGAGGAGCTCAGCTTCCTCTGATACCCTTTCTTATTCAGCTGCTGTAACTATAGGTCATGGAGAGGCTGTTACTCCAAGATTAAAATCTCCGCTCTTAACCCAATCCGCAGGTGTTTTTTTATTAGGCGGCGAGAGGGCTGGCGCATCGGCACCCGGAACTACACTCGTTAGATTTTCAAAAAGAATGAGAACGGAAATTGGCTCTCATATTGCAGAAAGCCCACAAAATTCTACGCCAGATATGGAAGAAAGATCTGGAACGCAAAATTTATTGCCATATGATAAAGAAAATATATCTCTTGCTTTAATTTTTCTTGTGGACAGATGTAATGCGGCTTTGTCATATCAATCTAAGTTTGGGAGAAAAGGACTATTACTTCGAGAGTTGAAGGATATGATTAGCGCTACTTCTACCTTTGGTGATGAACAAGTTAAGCATATATTAATGGAGTTAATTCGGGTAACGGCAAGTTATCAGGTAAATTTTGGTTTTTTTCATGCAGCTTATGGTGAAACAAGATCATCTTTGGCTTTAATTGCAGCCTTTAAGGAACGCCAAATTAATAAATCAATTCCAATAGCTAAGCTTATATTTGGTAAAGAAAAATTTGATGTTTCAAAAGCAAGAGATGGTGTGATTTTGCGACAAATAAATAAATTATGTAAATCTAATCATTGGCATCAATCTTGTGAAAAGTTGCAGTTACAGTGGCCAAAGAGTCCATCAAGTATGTAATTTAAGGTTTTACATAGCTCTAGCACAACACCAAACATCAACCCGTTTAACGCCATGTTGTTTAAGAGTTTTTGCCAGTTCGTTTACGGTGCTTCCAGTAGTTAATAAATCATCTACTAGGGTGACGTGCTTGTATTTACTAGATTTAACATGGAAGGAATTTTTAAGATTAGCTTTTCTGCTATCAGCATTTAATCTTGCCTGGGGGGCGGTGTTGATTATTTTTGAACAGTACGTTAAATTGTGAGGTAATTTTAATGCTTGTCCTAATTCTTTGGCAAGCAGAGCTGTTTGATTAAAACCGCGCTGTCTTAATCTTTTTTGATGCAAAGGTACAGGAATTAGACACTCAGTAGTTTTAGCTTCAGTGGGTATTGCATTTAATATGAGCGATGTAAAAAAAGAACTCAAATACAGCCCTTCATTGTATTTAAATTCATGTAGTAAAGATCTTAATGGCTCTTCAAATTTGTTTGCGGCGATTACGAGATCAACATGGGGTTTCTTTTTAATACAATTGCCGCAAATTAAAAAAATATTGTCAAGGAGTGGTAGGGCACAATGTATACAGGCATGATTAATTGGAGATAAATGTTTTTGGCACTCAGAACAAACAGCTAATTTTCCATGATGGTATTGATTGCATAATGCACAGATAGCTGGCAATCTTAGTCTTTGTGTTATACTTAAAATTTGGTGGCGCATGCGCGTTGGATTTCCTAACTTATGTCCTTTCTAATATCATGAATGTGAAAAACGAAATTTGCAAATCATTTAATGATCATGCAGCTATTTATGAGCAATCATCAAAAATACAGCAAGAAATTGGCTCGCGTCTTTTGGAAAAATTAGATTATTTAAAAATTGAACCAAGGTATATCCTAGATTTAGGCTGCGGTCCTGGTGTATTTACTAAAAAATTAAAAAAATTATATCCAAAAGCCACGATTATTGGTTTTGATTTAGCAATTGATATGTTAAAAGAGGCAAGAGAAAAGCAAGGTTTATTTAAAAAATGGCCCTTAGTTGGTGGTGATATGCTAACTTTACCATTTGCTTCAGGAGTTTTTGATTTGATTTTTTCAAATCAAGTAATTCATTGGTCAGAATCAATTAAAGATTTATTAGACGAGCTTAGTCGTGTTATGTCTAAAGATGGGTGTTTATTATTTTCGACCTTAGGGCCTGATACTTTTACTGAATTAAGACAAGCTTGGGCTACAATAGATAATTATGCTCATGTTAATGACTATATTGATATGCATGATTTAGGCGATTTCCTGCTTTCATTAAAATTTATTGATCCAGTAATTGAGATGGAAATTATAAAGGCACATTTTAGTTCTTTGGAAAAATTACTGCACTCATTGAAATCACAAGGAGTGCGTAATATAAATTTAGCAAGAAACCCTGGTTTGACTGGTAAAAGATCTTGGATTAATTTCAAACATGCTATAAATGCATTCTCTCTAGAAAATGGTGATATACCTCTAACCTATGAGGTTATTTATGGACTTGCATGGAAGGGGGCTACTAGGACTGTAGATAAAGGGGTTGAAACAATCATCCCAGTAAATGATTTATTAAAAACATATAATCTTAGTAAATTAAGTAAATAAGGATTTCTATGGAATTTAAATCTAATTACAAAGCTCATCAACCAGATCAACATGGGATGATTAATTATAGTGAGACAGAGCATAAAGTCTGGGGCATACTATTTCAAAGACAAATTAAAATATTAGAAGGACGTGCTTGTGATGAATTTATAGACGGTTTACATAGCCTTAAATTAACATCTTATGAAATTCCTCAATTGCCAGATATTAGTAAACGTCTTTATGCCATGACTGGTTGGCAAGTATCTGCGGTTCCTGCTTTGATTCCAGCTCGGCAATTTTTCGAATTATTAAGTAAAAGACAATTTCCAGCAGCAACTTTTATTCGTTTTGAAGAAGAACTTGATTATGTAAAAGAACCTGATATTTTTCATGAACTTTTTGGACATTGCCCTATGCTTACAAATCAAGTTTATGCTGATTTTATCCATGATTATGCTAAAAAAGTTCTTAGTTTTCCTGAATCTGATTGGGCATTATTACAGCGTTTGTTTTGGTTTACAGTAGAATTTGGTTTGATCAATACAGCTAAAGGGATTCGAGCATATGGTGGTGGAATTTTATCTTCTATTTCTGAGACTGCATATAGTGTAGAATCTAATAATCCGCTGCGAGTATATTTTGATCCGGTTGCGGCTTTTCGTATGCCATATCGCATTGACATGTTACAAAGAGTTTATTTTGTAATTGAAAACTTTAAGCAATTATACGATGTTGTTTTAGAAAATATTGGTGATTTACTGCAGCAGGCTCGTGATCTTGGCGAATACCCGCCGTTTTTTCCGGTCGATGATCATAATCCTAATATTCATATTCATGCTTGTTAGGGTGAAGCGTAGCCTTGATGCAGCGAAGCGTAATCAAGGCTACTAATGTTTATAGATATGTTTATGCGTAACTTGTTAGCAGCACTTGCAATTATTGTATTGTATTGCCACTCTTGATAATATCAATACATATTTGGATTTTTATCTTTTTATTAAAGGAGTAACATTTGATAAGAGTGCTAATTGTTGATGACCATGCTTTGGTTAGAATGGGCATTAGACGATTATTAGATGATTTACCTGATATGGATGTAGTCGCTGAGGCTGAAAGTGGAGAGATGGCGCTTTCTATGGTTAAATTGCATCAACCTGATGTGGTTTTATTGGATATGAAAATGCCTGGTATTGATGGTTGGGAAGTGACAAGACGCCTACAGAAAACAAGTCCTCAAGTAAAAGTCATTGCTGTTACTGCTCTGAGTAACGAGCCATTGCCTACCAGAATTTTACAATTAGGTGCCATGGGTTATTTGACGAAAGAATCAGGCCTTGAAGAAATGGCTGCAGCTATTCGTAAAGTAGTTAATGGCGAAAAATATTTATCCGCAGAAATTGCGCAAAAAATGGCCATTGGTAGTTTGCAAGCGCCACTTGAGTCACCTTTTGACTTGTTGTCTGAGCGTGAAATGCAGGTAATGTTTATGATTACTAGCGGCATGACAGTTCAAGAAATTGCTGAAAGGTTATTTTTAAGCACGAAAACAGTCAATGGTTATCGTTATCGTATGTTTGATAAATTAGCAATTAAAAATGATGTGGAATTAACTTATTTAGCTATGAAACATCGAGTTATTGATGGCCCACGCTACGCATTAAAAGATGAATGAAAGATAATCTACCCTCAAATGATTTAATTAATTTTCTGAGCAATCTTACGACTAAGCCAGGTGTTTATCGTATGCAAAATGATAAGGGAGAAGTCATTTATGTTGGTAAAGCTAATAACTTAAAAAAAAGAGTTTCTAGTTATTTTACTAAGCAAAATAAAAGTGTAAAAACTCAATCATTAGTTAGTCAAATTGTTAGTATTGAAGTATCTGTTACCCGCTCTGAAACTGAAGCTTATCTTTTAGAATCTAGTTTAATAAAATCATTAAGACCAAAATATAATATCTTAATGCGCGATGATAAATCATATCCATTTCTTCATGTTACTAATACAAATGATTTTCCGCGTTTAGAAATTATGCGTTATAAGAAAAAACCCAAAAAGGGCGAGTTTTATGGCCCTTATCCTAGTATTAATGCAGTTCGTGAGACTTTAAATATTATTCAATCTATATTTAAAATTAGAAATTGTAGTGATATTTTTTTTAATAATAGAACAAGGCCTTGTCTGCAATATCAAATTAAGCGCTGTAGTGCGCCATGCACGTCTTATATTAATAAAGATGATTATAAAAAATCAGTTGATGATATGCGGCAATTTTTGCAGGGAAAATGTCAACAAATAATTAATGACTTAGCTTTACGCATTGATTCTGCTGTTTCTCGTTTGGCTTTTGAAGAAGCCGCTATTTTAAGAGATCAAATAAAAAGCTTAAGGCTAGTTCAGGAGCAGCAAGGGGTTGTAAGAATTAGTGGTGATGCAGATATAATTACGATTGAGGCTAAAGAAGGTTTTGCATGTATTTTTTATGTAACTGTTCGTGATGGTGAGGTCTTAGAATCTAAAAGTTTTTTCCCTTCAGTGCCGGAGGTAAGTTTAAATGAATCACAATGGCTGCAGGTATTTGAAGCTTTTGTTGCTTATTATTACGTTGATACACCTTTACGAATACCAGCTTTAATTATTACTGATGATTTAGGGGCAGATCTTAGTCACTTACAAAAAATGTTAACTGATTTAAGAGGTAAGACTTGCAAATTTGATACTAGGCCACGTGGTGTTAAAGCGCGATGGCTTGATTTTGCGAGAAACAATATACAATTAGCTATTTCTGGAAAAGAGTCAACATCTACCTTAATGAAAATTAAATATCAAGCTCTTTGTAATGCAATTAATATAGCTTTTCCTATTAAGCGGATGGAATGTTTTGATATAAGCCATACTCAAGGCGCTGAAACAGTAGCATCTTGTGTGGTGTTTGATAAAAATGGCCCTTGTAAACGCGAATATCGTAAATTTAACATAAGCAATATTACGCCAGGTGATGATTATGCAGCTATGGAGCAGGTGCTTACTCGAAGATTTAAAAGATTAAATATCACAAAAAATTTACCAGATCTTATAATTGTTGATGGCGGAAAGGGGCAGGTAGAAGTTGCGCGGCGAGTTTTAACAACTCTAGAAATTGTAGGGGTAAATTTGATAGGTATTGCTAAGGGGCCTGGACGAAAAGCAGGCTTGGAGCGCATTATTTTATCCGATGAAAAAGCAGAAATAACCTTAGAAGAAGATTCTCAAGCATTACATTTATTACAGCAGATTAGAGATGAGGCGCACAGATTTGCGATTACTACCCATCGTAAAAAAAGGGATAAAAAAAGTCTTGATTCATCTTTAGAATCTATTGCAGGAATTGGCGCAAAAAGACGAAGAGCCTTACTTGTAAGATTTGGCGGCATAAGAGAATTAGCAAAAGCACCAATCGATGAAATAGCTAAAGTGCATGGTATAAGCAAAGAGTTAGCAGAGCGAATTTATCAATATTTTCATATGGAAGATGGGTGATTTTTACGTAGCATTTTATAATTTACATTACGTTTTATTGAATTAAATTATCATCTTGTTTTTAAATGCGCCATATTTTTAGTTGTTAGGGTTAGATTCTATGCCATCACTATGTGAAATATTGACTAGTAAAAATTTAAATCCACAGTTGTTTGATGAAAAATTTGACATAACTGAAGAAATGCCGATTGATCAACATGCAGCATGGGTTTATAACAATCACGCACTCACTTCCAATTTATATAGCATCAAATTAAGACCGCGCTCTCAATACAGCTAATCCAGAGTGGTTAATCCTGTATTTAATATAGAGCAAAGAAATGATGGAGCAGGTACTCCATCGTCAGCCTTGTATAATTTAATGCATATTATAGTTAATTGAAATTTAAATGACAGAAGTTTTATTTTAAACACGCAATAAGCATCCATGCTGCTCTTGAAAGCCATCCATGGCTTTCCAAGGTTTAAAACAAAACTTCAGTCATTTAAATTTCAATTAACTATATATATCCTACAGTAACTTTAGCAGTTCCTGACAATAGCATATTCTAATGGTTGATTTTAATCTTATGATTGGCATTAAAATGTAAATTTATTTAATTGTTATTTGGTTGTAATTTGAATAAGTGTAAACCCAATTTTTGTTTCTTTTTTGTCGTTGTGTGTTATAGTTGGGCATATTTTATAGTTGTTAAGTTTATATAACATGCCATCATTACATGAAATATTGGTTAGAAAAAAATTACACCCAGGCATTTTTGATAGTGTTGGGTTTTCTATACATTTGCCGATTGATGTTCATATCATACGGTTATATAACGATATTTATTCAAGACCATATCCAAATGCAGGCAAACATGAAGTCATTGCCAGGCAAATCCATGGTATACAACATGTAACACGAGCGGCTATATATATCCCGATATTTGCTAATTTATATCGCTTTTTTGGTATTAAAGAAGCATTAGCCTTAACCAATGAAGATATTAAACTACTGCAAATTGCAGCTTTATTTCATGACTCAGCAAGAGAAGCTGAAGGTGAAGATCATTGGGATCAGGAAAGTGGTTTGTTTTTTTATGAATATGTTACAAATACACTAGGATTATCCCCTTTAAAAGCCAAATTATTTGCTGAAGCTATAGCAAATAAAGATGCAGATGAAGCTAATTATTTTGAACTACAAGATATGACTTGGGTAAAGCGTGAATCTACATCGCCTAAAAATATCTATCAAAAATTAATTCATGATGCTGATTGCCTTGAAATTATTCGTGCAAGAGATAATTTTGACGCAAAATATCTTGATTTTTATAAAGATATTGCCAAATTTAATGTTGAAGCTTTTTATCTGATGTCAAAACTCATTACAGAAGCAATAGGTCTAATCGCATCCCAGGGTGATGCTAGATTTAGACTAGATCTTAAGATAAAAGCTCAATATGAAAATAGAGATGCTTATAGAAAAATGATGGATTTTATTACTGAAAATAAAGAGCTTTATCCGTTAATTCTGACTTTATCTAATAATAATCTCCTAATTGAAGAAAAACTTCTTGCAATAAGCGAAGGTCCTTCTTCCGCTTTAGAAGAAAAAATTTTACTTTTACAAAATTATCAAAACTTGATTAAAGATTCAGATCAACTTTACTCATTATTAAATCAACCTTTAGGAAAATTAAATGATGTGCAGCGAGAACAGATTTTTAGAGCCATTGAAGTAAATTTAGGAAATTTAATTGAAGATGGAAGGGATCTGCATGATTTGTTGTCTCTTCCTTTAGACAAATTAAATGCTCTTAATCGAGAAAAGATTTGGATGGCAGTGCTTGGGCAATTGGATACGTTGATTAAAAATCCACAGCAGATGTATAAATTGATGGGTCTTTCTGATTTGCAGTTAGATGCGAGTAAGAAGAAGAAAATTATAATAGATTACCAAAGGTATCTAGATAGATTGATTGTTCGTTTATTTGGTGATTCATATTGTAAAACTGGAAATGGAAGAAATGGTTATGAGGGCATGCATGGTCCAATCGAATATAATCAAACCTTAAATATCTTATCTGGTCAACCAACAGGTACTTATTTACTGCGTTATTCTTTAAATCAACAAGGATGTTTAATTTTAGCGTTTGTTGATCAAAATGGCCAAGTTATGCAAGCTCTTATATCACCAGAACCCTCTGGCAATGGTAGAGTTATATGTTCAAACAAGGTCTTTTCATCCATTCAATCATTAATTTTGGCATATTCAATCCCCGCAGCCGATGGCAAAGATGCTTTATTGAAAAAGGCTGTGCAATATGATGAGTCGCAGGATATAAATTTGGCAATGGTGGCTCTTTGTATACATGACCCAATAGATTATGAGCAAACGAGAGAACTATTAAAAGGTCAACCAATTGGCACATATTTACTGCATTATTCTAATATTGAAAAAGAAAAAATTGTCTTAGCATTTATTAATTCAACTGGTCAAATTAAACAAACTTATATTGAACTTGGTCCTACTGGCAGCAAAAAAGTTATATGCTCAAATATAACATTTTCATCTCTATTATCACTAATTATTACCTATTCAAATGGCAAAGATGCTTTATTAAAAAAAGCTATTCTACCAAGACCTGCAAAGCAAGAGGTTCTTGTAACATCTAGCGAAGTTGCGGCTTTTACCGAAGAATCACTAAATCAAATATTGGCTAAAAAAAAGTTAAATCCACTAATATTCGAAAATAATGTTGGATTGATTCTAGATGCACCAATTGATTGCCATATTGCCTGGGCATATAACAATATTTATTCAATAACATATCCCAAAGCAGGAAAACATGATGGCATTGCCAGGCAAATCCACGGTATACAACATGTGACTCGTGCGGCTATAAATATCCCAATATTTGCCAATTTATATCGTCGTTTTGGTAATGCTGAAGCCTTGGCCTTAAATAATGAAGATATTAAACTCCTGCAAATTGCAGCGTTATTTCATGACTCAGCAAGGGAAGGTGAGGGGGTTGATCTTTGGGATCAAGATAGTGGCTTATTTTTCTATGAATATGTTACAAAAACACTAGGATTTTCCCCTTTAAAAGCGAAATTATTTGCTGAAGCTATAGCAAATAAAGATGCAGATGAAGCTAATTATTATGAATTAATTGATATGGCCTGGGTAAAACGTGAAGCTAAATCGCCTAAAAATATCTATCAAAAATTAATTCATGATGCTGATTGTCTTGAAATCATCCGTGCAAGAGATCATTTTGACGCAAATTATCTTGATTTTTATAAAGATATTGCCAAATCTAATGATGAAGCTTTTACAATTATGGCAAAAATTATAACGGAAGCAAGAAGTCTTATCGCATCCCAAGGTGATTCTAGATTAAGGCTAGACTTTAAGATAAAAGCTCAATATGAAAATCGAGATGTATATAGAAAAATCATGGATTTTATTACTGAAAATAAAGAGCTTTATCCATTAATAATAACTTTATCTAATACTAATTGCCTAATTGAAGAAAAACTTCATGAACCACTAGCTATAAGCTTATCAAAAGAAGCATCAACTTCTATTTCAGAAGAATCACTCACAAAAGCGATGTACGCAGGTAAACTTTTTGCAAGGGCGGTTGGATCTCCCGCGGCATATTATAAAGCAAGAAAAAAAGAAGATGAATATACAGCTCGTTTAGAAATACGTAAAATGACTCGAGTAAAAGGCATACCAACACGAACGAGTAAACCTAATAGATTAGAAAAAGATGGTAATCCTAATCGTTCAGTGACAATGTTATCGCATGGGGTTGGTATATATGCAAGCCAAGGATTTCTTATATTAAACCCTAATATTGACCAGATAAGTACCGCGTCTCCTATAGATTTTGATACAGGACGTGGGAAAAAATCTACGATTGAAATACCGGAAGTTTCTCCTGCAGAAAAAGAAGAGCAATTAAAAGCCATTCATAGAAAACAAAAAATGGGTGGTACATCAAGGCTCTTTTGGCATAGATATCCAACAACACACAATGAAATTATATACCGCATAACAGAAGCTGATGCTATTTATTTTACCCAAGATTCAACACCACATAATGAAATTATGTATGGGAATGATCTACCTTGCAATAGACATACGCACTATTTGCAAGCACTATTTTTACAAATAGAATATGAAAAAGCGACAGGTAAAAAACTACCTATTTTTGAATATTCAGGTGTACATAATTTTATAAAAGCAGCTCCTATTTACACCGAAGATGACATTGTAGCGATGTGGGTTGAAATTGTTTTTAAATTCATAAAAAAAAA
>Ga0247837_1008697_pt1 | contig 12608 bp, 6 predicted proteins | sample LaCtaG_2_FD_187115 | JGI IMG/M metagenome (GOLD analysis project Ga0247837, IMG submission 187115) | Freshwater microbial communities from meromictic Lake La Cruz, Castile-La Mancha, Spain - LaCruzMarch2015_14.5m | ecosystem: Environmental > Aquatic > Freshwater > Lake | place: Spain: Castile-La...
GCCCGAATTGAACGCCCCCAACAGGACGTTGCGCGTTGACAGCAAGGTGCTGGACAAGGCGGAGATCGGCGAAGCGGCGACATCGGACAAAGACTATGAAGCCCGGCTGAAGGGTATCGTGGATGCCGCAGACCTGCCAGCGACGCGAAAGCAGCAGCTGCTTGGCATGAAGAAGGAAGAACTGCTGCGCGAGATCGTCGACAACGTCGGCAAGCGCGGCGCTGCGGGCCAGGACCTCCAGAACGTGATCTCTGTCGCGATGCTGTCCGAAGGCTGGGACGCCAAGAACGTCACGCATATCATGGGTTTGCGCGCGTTCACCTCGCAGCTTCTGTGCGAGCAGGTGGTCGGCCGCGGTCTGCGCCGGGTTTCATACGACACCGATGAAAACGGACTGTTCCTGCCCGAGTATGTGAACGTTTTCGGCGTTCCGCTCTCCATCTCGGAAACCGGCGAGGGGGGTGACCCGCCGCCACCGCCAAAACCGACCACGCAGATCGAGGTCATCCTCGACCGTGCCCACCTTGAAATCAAATGGCCCAACGTGCTGCGTGTCGAAACAGTAGTGAAGCCTCAGCTGACCATTGCCTGGGACAAGGTACCTGCTCTGGTCCTCGATCCGGCCTCCACGCCGATCAGCGCAGAACTGGCACCCGCCTTGGGTGGTGCCACCGACATGGGTCAGGTCTCCGCGATTGATCTGGAGCGACTTCCCGACGGCTTCAGGCTGCAGCGGCTCGTGTTTCAGGCGGCTCGAAAGGGATTTGCCGAGTTGCGCCACAGCTTTTCCGGAACCGAAGAGTACCTTGCTGCGCAGCTGGTCCGCATCGTCGAGACCTTCCTGACCTCCAAGCTCCTCGACATTCCATCACTGTTTCACTCTGATCCGCTGCGTCGCAGGATCCTGATTGCGCTGAACATCGACATTGTCGTCCAGCACGTAATGCGCCACATCACAGAGCAGAACACGGAGCGCCTTACCCCCATCTTTGACGAAGAAAACCCCATCGGCGCGACTGGCCAGATGCGCACCTGGTACACCTCCAAGCCGTGCTTCCCGGCGATAAAATCGCACATCAGCCACCTGGTCGGCGATTCCGCGTGGGAGGGTCACGCAGCAAATGTCTTCGAGGGTCGAGACGAGGTAATCGCCTACGCAAAGAACGATCATCTTGGCTTTCAGATCCAGTACATGTGGGCCGGCTCGCGCCGTCGGTATGTTCCAGACTTCCTTGTCAGGCTGGCCAGCGGCAAGATGCTCGCGCTCGAGATCAAGGGAACTGACAGCCCGCAGAACAAGGCCAAGCGCGATGCGTTGAGTGAATGGGTCAAGGCGATCAATGGAACCGGGGGCTTTGGGCACTGGGCGTGGGATGTCGCGTTCAAGCCATCTGATGTGCAGGATATCGTCACCAAGCACGCAAAGGCGGCGGTGCCAGAACCGGCTGCGCTCTGAAGCCGGTTCGTTGCAGCATAATTGCTAACGTCGCTTTTCTCAGTGACGGCGTCGTGCCGCCCCTCAAGAGGGAGAAGGGACGATCTTCAACCATGTTTGGCTTAACTTACCTTGGACGAACGTCCTCTGCATTAATAAGAGGAAAGCCATTGATCGCTAAATGTTCATCTAGGTTAATGCGAACCTCTACTGCGGGGCGGTCAACAAACGATGTTTCGATCGATTCTTCATATCTTTGGGTTAAGTAATGAAACTTCTGGTTCTCCGACCCCACCCAATTGCGGCTTGAGTCACGCCGCGCAGCAATGAATGGTCCGTCGACAAGAACGTCTGTATGATTCAGCAATTGCTCGACGCCGGGAAGGTTACGCTGACGAAGTTGTTCCAACCGAAAGCCAGTAAACACCATCACTGATAGTCGCTGCAATTGGCAGAAGACGGCTACTTCAGCCAACCCCTTTGCCTGGTAGGTCGGTTCACCTCCAAGGAAAGTTACCCCCTCGATTCCATAGTTCTCGTGGGCCTGTTCGATTTCCAAAGCGATCTCGGACGACGACATCACCTGCCGACGCACGAACGGCAACAGATCTTGGTTGCAGCAGCCAGGGCAATCTATGTCGCAGCCCTGGACCCAAAGTGCATACCGCAAGCCCGGACCCTCGACTGATGTGTACGAGATTCGATTTGCGATATTTAGGTAGCTGGTCATGCTGCCTCGAGTGTCACACGCACTGAGTCATCCGGAGCCAGCACGATGACGAGGGTCTTGCCGATACACATACTTCGCTCCGAAACCTGTGTGAACAAGAAATTCGACACCGGGTCGATCAACCACTTTGTTAATGCTGTTATGGCACCGCGACCACCCATAGTCGGATCAATGTCACTGGCGACCCTGTCAAGAAATGTACGCTCGTCCGCGATCCGAGTCCGGATGCCATACTTGTCCTGGAGCTGCGCCCGAAGGGGGCCGAGCTTGCTGCGCATGATTTCGGCCAGGAAACCCCTGTCCCGAACGAAATTGAAAGCGACAATATTGTCACCAATTCGGTTCAGAAGCTCGGGTCGGCCCATATCTCGGACGAAATGGTCCCGCACTCGGCGCTGAAATGCGTCCCTCGCCTCTTCGTCACTGGATGCCGGATCGATTTCGGCTGCGCCAATATTGGATGTGAAGATGATGATTGCTTCAGAAAAACTTACAGTTTGCCCTCGTCCATCTGTAAGTCGGCCGTCCTCGAGTATCTGAAGGAACTTGTCGAGAATCCGCAAGTGAGCCTTCTCAATCTCATCGAAGAGAAGGACGCAGAATGGGCGTTTCCGGATCGCGTTTGTAAGTTGTCCGCCCTCCTCATAGCCAACATATCCTGGCGGCGCGCCAACAAGTCTCTGATCGCTGTGTTCGTGGTTGAACTCGGACATGTCAAAGCGAATGAAGGCTTCCTCATCGCCGAACAGGAATTCTGCAAGGGTCTTTGCCAGCTCCGTTTTTCCGACCCCCGTGGGCCCGACGAAGAAAAGTGTTCCCTTCGGCATTCGTTGCCTTCTGGAATGCTGCAGTCCTGCAAGCCCGGTATATGCTCGGATCGTTACAGAAGTTACCTTCTCGATGGCGTGTGATTGCCCCTTCACCCGCTCCGCCAACACCTCAGGCATTGTCAGGAGTTTGTCGCGACTGAGCGCCTCCCAAGCGCTTGTTTGAATTCCGTGGCGATAGAGGCTCAGAAGCTGGTCGGCAGTCAGCTCAGCAGTTTCAGCAGACCGGCGGGACAGCTCTTCTATGTTGAGAATATCCTGACACGACATTCCGTCCAGAGCATCCACAAGATCGTCGTAAGCCACCTGGCCCCGCTTGGGCTGGTTCTTCAGTTTCCACTGATGGAGGCGATCTCCGAGAAGCGTCATCCGCTCCTCACGATCCGGCAGGGGCACCACTACCTCGCGGACATGGGCAGGCCCAGGCAGCATAGAGAGGGGAAGCGCATGAGCGGTCGGCGAGATCAAGACTAGAAGATTTCTGGGGCCCGTTGCCTCCGTCATGTCCCGTCCGATGATCGCCTTGGCAAGTCGAGCAAGCAGGGCCCGCTCAGTTTGCGAAGGCTGCTGGCCGAACGAAAATGCGAAGTTCGCTAGATTCACGACAAAGGCTGTTGGTCGATCTGTACCATCTACCATTGCGGCAAGCATAACTGCGACAAAGTCTTCTGCGGTCACAGGGGCCCGTTGCGAGCCGCTATCGAAATGCGCCTGCGGTGCGACAGCATAGGCCGCGCCACTCGCCTCCCTCGGCCCTACCACTTTTGCGAGATCCTCCCATCTCGCGGCGTCGCGACCGTGAATCCCTATCACCGGATCCCATTCGATCACCGTCTTGAAGGCCACTTCCCGGATAGCGTCGGCGACCAATTGCGGAACACGTTGATACTCCATTGTCCACGGATTTCGACGCAGATCATGAACTTCGCCGTGAACGACGATGCAGGAAATTAACCCCGCATTGGCTTCCAGGCTGAGCAGCCAGGTTGGGCGATGCACGGAAGTCATTTCCTGCGCTCCCCAGAACTATCTGGCATGCGCTTCTCCGACTTGCCGATCATGTCTGGATTTCGCCAGGATATTCTCTCATCTTCGAGTTCAATCCCATAGATGTCCTGAAGCCGAGGCATAACTTTGTCGGCGTCGTCAAGGCAGGCTTGGCCTTGGTAGTGGTCGAACTTGTACGTCATCCCGTCCAGATTCACACGAAAGGCCGCCTGTGCTCCCGAGGGGCGCTGCGCCTTGATCACAACGGCAGAGGCCTCGCCGCCTTCGAGCTTCGGTTCGGAAACGATGAAACCTGCGTTGCGCAGTTCGCGCAGCAGACCGCCGACCACGTGCCGCCGTGCCGCCTCCCGAAGTGCGCGGTCATCGGCGTCCTGGCGAATGGTTGCAAGGCTGTCATCCAAGCTTTGCAAGGTGACCCGCTCGTCGGCCAAACTAGACTGCAAGCTGCGGATCATCGACTGCGCAAGATCGTCGCTCAGCCGCAAGTAGACCGCCAGCGCGTCCTCCAGAACGGCTGACATTTCACTCCGTTCCTCGTCGCGTTGCTCGGCAAGCTTCAGTGCCTCCGCCTTCGACTGGGCGTTTGCCGTAACCGACACGATGCGGCGTTTTAGATCGAGCCGAACCTGCTCGAGTTCGTCAAGATCGAACCTACGAAGTTCAATCTCGTGACTTAACGCCATAAGATCTGCCTGGCAGAGGTCACGCTCAACCGCTCCCGGCAACGATTGGCGAGCCTTGCGGATCATGTCGAGCAAATCATCGCGCGCAGCCTGTTCTCGCGAAGCCCTGTCGGCCCGCGCATCGCGTTCGGCCGCAAGGCGCTCGCGCGCGGCGTCACGTTCCGCATCGACTGCCGCTAGAGCCGCTTCCCTCTCCGCCGCTAGGGATCCTCGACGGTTCTCACGGGCACGACCGCCCAAGGAGCGCATCAAGGCGGACAGGCGGATGTTCTCGTCTCTCGCCTGCTCCGGATCTCGGGAAAGGAGCCACTCGACCCGGTCAAGGGATGCGCGACACTTACGGTAATCTTCGGCAACGAAGGTATCCAAACCCTGCGCAACCAAGGACTCGAGACGCTCACGATTCCGTGTGGCATAGCCCACCGTCACCACCCTTATTCGGTCGAGATACATCTCTCTCCGCTTCTGTGCCTCGATCCGCCATCCCCGATCCGCGACAAAGCTCATTAGTCAGCGCCTTTTCTTTGTGCCTTTGGAAGCACCCATAAACATTTCTGCTGTCATCGTTTCTATACCGTAGGGTTTGCATCTGGCTACAAAATCGCCGTCCTGCGCGACAAGAATCACTCTGTTGCCAGCTTGGCTATATGGAATCAGCGTTGCAATGATTTGCCCATCCTCGTTTTGGACATCACCCGCCGCGAGAAAGCCGAAATTGTGAAAAGGCGCCGCCCACCGGTCTTCTGGCAGTTGGCGAATGGAACGTAAGTTCCTTCGGCTAATCATACGAAAATCCTCGCGCTGCCCTTTCTTTCGCTCGACTTCGCCGGCAACTGTTTGTGGGAAAACAAGGAAGTCAGTGGGCAAAAGATGGTCGACGAGTTGATCAAATTCGATAAAGGACGAAGTGTCGAAGGCGATAATTCTGTCGCAGGACTGCGGAACCGATGCCAAATTATGAGTAGCTTTTTGCTTGTATGACGCCAGTTCCTTTGCTGACTCGTCGAGACCCTCAAGTTCTGGATGTGCTTGACGGAATTGCTCCAATCGGGGGGCGCGGGACAAGGCTTCCAGCAAAGGCTCCAGAACTGGGTATGGAAGTTTCTTCAGAGCCTTGACGATCTCAGCTATCCATTTAGCCTCATCTGCTTGGCCACCTGACTCTTCGGACAGCCTACGCCAGAAGTCCACCGGATCCAGCCAGAAGGCTGGCAAGACAACAACCTCCGGGGTCTCAGAATATCGGCATTCGGTTTCGAGCGCCGCGATCACATCGCTCCAAACAGACCCGTCCGACAGGAAACCGGGTGTCGTGCGAATGACACCTATTTCAGCGTGCAAGCCTTCCCAAATCACCGGAAGCCGAATGAACTCACGGCCCTCGGTCGCAAAAAAGACACCCGACATGCCTGGATTGTCGTTGCGCGGATAAGCAACCTGCATCGCCTGCCCCTCAGCAGACATCGAAATAAACGTCGGTTCCTTGATGTCGGCCGCGGGATCGAGTTCCACGAGAACGACGGACGGTGGCAACGCAAGATCAGTCCGCACAGTCTTGGGAAGGCCGCGGGTTAAGGCCAGGCCGCCCAAAATCGCGGGCAACTGGCAGTGGATGGAGATATCCGCCCCTTTCTCAAGCAGACAGTGCGAAAACCCCTCCGAGCTGTTCGGCAACAACCACGACCCTCGCACACGCTGACTCAGACCGCGCAGATATTCGCTCTCTCGCGGATCGTCGCAATCAACGGAAAGTTCGCCGTCGCTGAGAACGAGTTCTGCCGTGCTGCGTCGCCATCGCTGGCCGACCAGTTCTGATGCGGCAGTGTATAGCTGCACATCGTCGTGCAACTCGGACCTAAGTTCACGCTCGACCCAATGTGTCGGCGGGTGCAGCAGGAAGGGTTCAGCAGGAACGCAAAATCGCTGGTCATCATGCACCTGGAGTGCAAGATCGTTGCCGCCGACGATTTCTTCCAGAACCGGGTCGAAGAATCGCTCGATCCTCCGAGTCTGAGCCGCTTGTTTTTCCGTCTCCGACAGATTGGACCCACGCCCCAAATGTGTTGTACTTTTTCCGGGCGCAAGATCGATAACTCGAAGCAAGAGAGGATCGACCTCGTCTTCCACAACCCGATGGACACGGCCGCGTTCAATCAAGTCGGAAAGTACGTCGGGCAGGATCTCTTGGGAACCAGATACACCAAAGAGCTGACGGAAAAGCTCGGGAATTGGAGCGGCGGCCAATGGGTTGCTGCCGCGAGAGAACTCTTTCACTGCAGCTTCCAGCGCCCGATGCAAAGGCGTCAGTTCTGGAAGGAGACGATAAGTCACCTCTGCACGAAGGTGCAGCACCGGAAACCAGACCGATATGGACCCGAGCCTCATGTGGGGCGATTCCCGGACCGGGGCGAGCTTTCCCCAAGGATGTCTTTGGCCTGCCATAGGCCACCTATATCCTTGATGTCGCCTATGATCTGGCCATACACGCAGACCCGCTGCGGTGGACCACCAGCAACAGGCTCGATTGCGACGTCGAACCTCTCGAAGGTCTTTCGCGCACCGACAACGATCAACAGGTCACGCGCGCGTGAAAAGGCGACGTTTATCCTCTCGAATTTCGCCGGGTTCGAATTGCTTCCAAGACGCTGTGATCTGTTACGGACCATGCTTACGATCACAATGTCTGCTTCCTTTCCCTGGAACCTGTCGACCGTTTCGACATCAATCTGCAGATCTTTGAACGGTCGGCCGAGCTTTTCCTGGAGTGCCTTTCGTATCAGAAGCTTCTGCCGATTGTAGAAGGTTGCGACCGCGATGGTCTTCTTTCGCTGCTCCCTTTTGCACCCAGCAAGGATGTCTTCGACCATTTGGGCCACGAGGCGTGCCTCAAGCTTGTTGCCGATGCCGGTGCCGTCGCTGTCTTCATAGGCTGGCCTCCCTGCTTCGTCATCCGAACTGTCGATCCAGAGCGCATGCAGGTGCGGGACCAGATATTGCCCTCCCGTACGCGAATTCAGGCTGAGACAATGCATCCGCCATGACCAACCAGCACTATCATCCAACCCATCTGGGTCGATCAGTCCTGACTCTAATCGGCCGTCGTAGAAACGATTTACAAGGGCCATAATCTGAGGATGCATGCGATATTGCGTTTGCAATGCGGCTTTTGCCCCCGCATCAATTTCGGCGAATCCGTCGCGAAACAGCGATGCGGTAGTCAGGCGTTCATACTTGCGAAGTAATTCCGCCTCGCGCTCGAGGGCATCCTGGTCCTCATCTTCCGTCGGCGACTTGTCCGACGATCCAAAAGACGCGAACTCAAAGGTCGGAGGTAGTTGTCGATGATCCCCGACAAGGATGGTCTTTGGCGCTAGGAGCATGGGTCGTAGAAGCTCTAGTGGCGTCGCCTTGCTCACCTCGTCGATGATGACCACATCAAATCGGGGAAAGCCGCTTTCCGATAGTATTTTGAAGTCCGAATTACAGGTTACGCCAATGACATTCGCACTGCGGACGTAGCGCTCTCCCATTCGATCAGTGGCAGGAGGATTCTCTGCTTGCTGCCTCAGGTCAATGACCCACTGATCCAATAGAGGCAACCACTCCCCGAGTGGTGCGGTGTCGTCCAACCGAATCCCCTGCAAATCGGCATGACGTTCGACGATGTCGATCGCAGAAGCCAGATCTGTCAGGGCTTCAGGCAAATCGATAATGCCGCCCATCTCGGACAACAAGGTCCGACTCTTCGCATCTACCTCGTTCGCACGGCTTTGCGCATCCTCAAACGACTGCCGCGCCCGCTGGACGGCTGCCTCGGCATGAGCAGAAGTCAATGAGGGAGGATCTTCTCCATCGAGGTGCTCTGGCGAAGGCAAGGTCACGCTAGGCCATGAGGCGAGTATCTGCCGCCTGATCCGCTCTGCATCCTCGGAGCCAATACCATCTGAACTTAGCAGTGTCTGGATGCCCCGAACGCGCTCCTGAGTTTGGCGGTGCAACGCACCTGGCGAGACGTCAAGGCGCGGGGCCTTGCCGTCAAATGAGGCAAACAACCTGAGCAGATCAGTCGTGTCAGAAGCAAGCGCGGGATAGAAGCAGGAAGGATCCCATTCGGACAATGTTGCGAGGGCGTCATGCGCCATCGCCCACCAAGCAGCGCGTGCTCGAGCTTCCACATTCGCCACTTGAAGTCGCTGGACCTCCGCCAGCCTCACCTCCGAACGGCGCAAGTCGTCTTCTCGCTTCTGCAACTCCGCAGCGGCTCGACTTCCGTTAAGGTTGAGTTTTCTAGCACGATCCAGCCAGTTCTCCAGGCGACCGACATCCTCGGTTAGCGTTCGAAAAGGATTGCATACCGCTCTTTCCACATGATCTGCGGCCATACGATACCAGTCGGCAATTGCGACAGATTTTTTCTGTTCACCATCATTCTTGCTGAGCCAAAGTGGTCGGACCTCGGGATCACCGATGAGCCGCTCAAGTGCGTTCTCGACAGCCAGGTTCGTCTGCGATGCAATCAGTACCCGCTGTCCGGATCGCACGAAATGTGCGCAAGCCGCTGCAATCATCGTTGTTTTGCCGGTCCCAGGCGGGCCTTGGATGTAAGCGATCTCGGGTGATGCGAGCATGACTTCGACCGCTGCTCCCTGATCCTCATTGAGCCTGTAGAGTTTGGCGATCTCCTTATTGAGCAGCCGACCAGGTTTCGCCGTGGGGATTGCCCCTTGCGCTACGTTGAACAGGGATGCCATCAAATACGGTGCGGCGGGCAAACGATTGTCTTGCAGCTTTTCCGTCGGCGCAAGTTGAAGTTGCGCCAGTGCATTCCGGTATCGGGAGAGTTGGGTTTGTGAACCGACGGCTTCCGTCATGTCACGCAATCCGAGCGGTGTACCATCTGGCAAGTCGGCTAGGGCAGAGGCATCCCAGCGCCGAAATTTCATGCTGACCCGATAGGGAAATGCGCTCGGCCATGGACAATCTTGCAGGGCAATAGGCTGCAGTTCAGCAGGACCGATCACCTTATAGTCAATGCAACGATATATGCTCAGGTTGTCCTCACGGCCAGTGCGCTGCCATGCATCCTTCAGCAAATAGACTTCCAAACTTTGGCGCGCATCTCCTCGCAAACTGGCGCCCGAGATGCCGCGCACCGCATTCTTGTCCTCGCAGAGGACGTAACCTTCCCAAGTGTCATTCGTCCACGTTCCCGTCCCGAGTGCGGCCCAAGATGCCTTTCGCAAGATTACGTCATTCGCCCAACGAAGATATCCCTGCCAATCATTTAAACGATCTTGAAGCTCATCCAGCAATATCGGTGGCGATACATTTGCCTGCACTAAGAGTTGGTCCAATCGAGAAGACACTAGCGGCAGTGATGTCGACGACACATGGCGCACCAAAGATATGGCCCTCTCGAACGGGCGCGGCTCACAGTCTGGAACCAAAGCTGCGTCTAGAATGAGGAGTGTCGTGTTGTCAGACGTTCCCGCAGCTCCATAGACAAGGCGACAGAGCACGCATACCGACATCACCTCGGGCAGTCGGTCCTTTAACTGCGGCAACACACGTGCTGGCCGAACCAGAACAAGAAGGCTGTCGTCAGCTTTCGAGATAATCGAGATGAAGAATGGACGTTCTTCTTGATCGCCGCCAAAAACGACATCACAGAAGCGGTCAATGAACGCCGCGCGTTCGTCTTTGCTCGGCTCGTTTGCACCAGAAAGGGAAGCCAGCACCGCCGCAAGCCTTTCATCGTCCCAACCAACGACGCCAGTATGAACGCGACTCCGCAGGAAAATTGGCAAGGAGGTTACAGGTGATGGCCCATCGCCCATCTGCCTGTAGGACAAGCGCGCGCTATGTGTTGGGTTCCGGAAGTTATCTTGCTCACGAAACGTGTTTGTCGTTGGGTCGTGGATCATTCCGGCACGCGGTGCACGATCCCGAAGTTTGAGGCGAAGTCTGTGTTGCTCTCGCTCAAGATGCTCGAGTTCGCCTTCCTCCTTTCGCTTGCAATCAAGAAGGTCCGCGTCGAGCTTTGCACTCCGTCTTTCTATCATTTGCGAAAGCCGCGTGAGGTTCCGCTTTGCACGCGATTGTTGGGCAGTCGCGCCAGCGAGGCCCGTCTCAATTTGCGCGATACCGCTTTCGGCTCGACGAATCGTTGCCGCAAAGTTGGCCTCAAGGTGATCCCGATACTCATGGCCATAGCGGGTCTTCAGCGCCGAAAGATCGGACTGCTGCGCGCCCAATGTGACAGATAGCTCGCCAGACAATCGCTCGATTTCAGCGAGTCGCGTCGATGCATCACTTATCTCCTGCCGAGTTTCGTCGATCAGCTTTTTACGAACGGCTCCCGGCAACAAACCAAGTTGCCGTTCGTGGTCCCGACTGAGTTCGTCAAGCTTTGCCTCGAAATCTTCTACCGCCGCCTGCGCAATGTCTAGACGTCTCTGTTGCGCGGCAATGTCCGTTTGTATTGCCTCATCCCCTCGCCAAAGAAGGTTCCGAGGGTCGAGACGGCGGGCAAGCCAACCAAAATGTCGAGCTGCGTCCAACTGCGATGCGCGATTGCGAGTCTCATCGAGTTCCCTTCTTAGCTTCAACAGTTCGGCTTCAGCCGCAGATGATTCATTGCGACTGTCGGTAATCGCTTGAACCATCACCTCTGAGGATCGTTGAAATGCGGTCGTGAGGATGTTCTTATCTTTGGCAAGGGCATCTTGGTAAAGTTGCGGTTCGCGCCCGGAAGTCAGGAGCGACGCGATTTCCCCGCGGCCAGTCTTGAGCGCGGCACATATCTGCCCCTCTAGAAAAAGCCTTTCGGCGCGATCCATCAGAGTTTTCATCTGCTGTTCACGTTTCGATATTTCCTGCGCAGCATCTGACAAGCCAGTTTCGACAACGGATTTAGCCGCTGCTACCTCCAGTTCCGACCATCGGTTAGACCTCCCTCTTTCAGCTAGCGATTGGAGACGTTTACGATCATCTTCAAGTGCTCCAATCTGGGCAGTTGCTGTCTCGTAGTCAGTTATTGCGCGTGCACGGCATGCCTGCAATCTTTCTAGTCTTATCGCCGCACTTTGATTTAGATAGGATTTCGCAGCGAGGAAGTCTTCTCGGACCTGATTAGATTTCTGACCAATAGATTGTAACTTCAATTCGTCTTGGCGAAATTCGACGCGCACATGATCAATTAGCAAGCCTGCAAAAACTTCGGAGAACCGTTTCGAAGATCTACCCGTTGGTGTTCCGTCCAAGTTCGTCGCTTTCATTTTACAGAGGCATGTTGTACATGATTTTTGTTCAGAATCGCAAGTTCGTGGCAACCACTTAAGCCTTGAGTCGAAGTACGACCATTTCTTAGTCCAGATATTTCAGGGGGACGTGCATCTCTACAAATTCTGAGAACAGCAGCACAACGATGTTGCCATTTGCGATGGTTAGTAAAACTGTCAGACATATTCAAGCCGAGCCACCTTTTTGCTTCAGCATCATTGTGTCGATTTCCGGTTCGTCCCACTGCCCAGCAACCGCCATCCACCTTTCGATCTCGGCGTGTAGTCCCGGCTCGTCAGCACACAAATGAAAGGTGTAGAGCCGATTGACGATATCCCGCATCAGGGCGCGCATCTGATCGTCACTGATATGCGAGGCAACGGTCCAAGGGATGCGGTTGCCATCGGCGTCGACGACGATCACATCGCTCCAGTCGCCGGTTCTGGTGACCGGCGTCTTGCCCGCATGGATGGTCTCGAGGTGCGTGTTGCGCACACAGAGCATCGCCATGCACTTGGCGAGTTTGGCCGCGATACGCTTTTCGGCTTCGTTGTTCATCAGCATAGCCTAATCCCTTGCGCATAAACGGGCCAGAGGCTTGCGGATGGAGGCTGGCTCAGAAGTCCGTCTCCACGTAAACTCCA
>Ga0247837_1008699_pt1 | contig 12607 bp, 8 predicted proteins | sample LaCtaG_2_FD_187115 | JGI IMG/M metagenome (GOLD analysis project Ga0247837, IMG submission 187115) | Freshwater microbial communities from meromictic Lake La Cruz, Castile-La Mancha, Spain - LaCruzMarch2015_14.5m | ecosystem: Environmental > Aquatic > Freshwater > Lake | place: Spain: Castile-La...
AAAACGTGCTCTGCTGCATCTCTCTCTGCGTATAACTGCGTCCTGGCTGCACAGCTCCTCCTTTCCGCCTGCGTCATCACTCGGGCTAGGCAGGTGGTGTTCACCCCTTTCAGTACTTCCAACATACCCGCTGCGCCTCCATACATCTCTCGCACTACTTCCGTTCTCAGCTTCCTGGACAACTCCCGCATCAGCTCCAGTCGTTGCGACTCAGTGAGAATGATTCCTTCAGTGATTGACCTGATTTCGCCTGAAATTTGCTTGACTGTGCGCTTAGGGAGATTCGTGTCTTTGGCAAACAGGTCGACAATCTGGAGGCGTGTTTCCAAAAAGGCAGTGTCGCCGTCCAGTCCAGTCATCATGGATGAGAGAGTGCCCATGACAAAGCTGTAGAAGCCCACACCGAATAGCATCCAGATCATAGCGAGCAGCATTTCCATGGAGGAATGCGCGTTTATCTCCCCGAAACCCACTGTGGTCAGAGTCGTGATGGCCCAGTAGAAACTCGTCAAGTACAGAGTGAAGTCGTCTGCGTCCTGTAAGTCAGCTCTGTATACCCATGTGTCCGGACCCAGGTCACCCAGCTTCGCACTGAAGAACCACATGCACGCCATCAAATGGCACAGAATAGCGACCAAGTTGACAGCGTTAAGCAGTCTCGTGACTCCGTCATACCTTTTGAATATGCCAATGCAGCGTTGCATGCTCGCCGAAGTAGTAAAGAAGTGCAAGAGTTGTTTGGTTTTCAGTGCGCGGAAGAGCTTGGACAGCTTGGTAATGCGTGCGAAGCGGATGAGAGAATTGGACTTCGCACTACTGCCACTGTTGAGAGTGACGAGGTACACAGGGAAGGTGGACACACAGTCAATCAGCAGCATACCGCGCAAGTAGTTGAGAGAGATCGCCCGACGACTGGTAATTAGACGCTGCCTTGAGTCGTAGAAAGCAAGGTTGAGAGTGAGGAGAATGTCCAGGAAGAACAGGGAATCCACACTCACATCCACATAGAACCAAGGCGAACTAGGCTCCACGTTCTCAAACGCAATCAAGTACGGCACTATGAGGAAGGAGTAAAGCATGAGCAGCAGCATTACCACGTTCCACAGGGGCAGCCAGGGAGCCTCTGGGTGCACTACCCAGCCCTGCACCTGGGCAGTCTTGGGCGCTGGTCTGTACTCTGACTTGTGGATGTGCTCGATCAGGTCTGGCAAGTTTACTTTATACCGCTCAGAGGCATCCAGCAGTTGTGACCTGGTGCCGTAGCGAACCACTACTTTCAGTTGGCTGTAAAACAGCAGCACTCCTCGTAAGCGCACCAAAGCTCGGTGCATTGAGTCTGCAGCTCTCTGGTTTTCTATGGGAACACTCAGCATGAAGCGCCTTTCTCGCAGGAACTGCTGCTTGTGGAAGCCTGCGAAGGAAGTAGGTCTGGGACTCGTCTGCGCCAGGGACACATTGTGGCGCCCATAAGAGTTCCTTGCCAACATTTATCCTCAATTAATTCTCACACCAGCGCCAGTCTCCAGTCTGTTATCAGAACGAACCAGAGTGCTGGAGTTGCTAAGGAGGGGGGGTCGATTGCATTTCAATAAACTTTCAAAGTACGGGAAATCGATATATAGTGAATTTGATTGACCATAGACTATCTATGATTCGGCACTGCACCTCAAGCCAAGGGCACAGAGACGCTTTTACTATTCCCCTGCAGAAATCTAAATGAGAAGTCTCAGCAACCACAGGCCAGAACTACTATGACAATGAGCAGAGAAGCAACCTTGCAATAAAATGGAGAGAAGCGCGGGTTCTAGATCGACGTTCTCTCCACAGAAGTCTACGAACACTGATACCGGGTCAGAGAGACTCAGGGCCTTTCCGCCTGAGCAGAAAGGCCAGCGAGTACAGCGGCCAGCCATGAGTGCGTGGTAGCCAGGCAATTACGCAGTCGTGCGCCTCAAAAACGAACTCTTCCGCAGAGTCAAGTGCAGTGCAGTGACCAAACTCATAGAGAACACCAATCCGCCCCCGGAAGAGGAAATAAAGGAAGGGGAACACGAGAGCCAAAGTGTGTTCAGTTACTCCGGAGCTTCAGTACAGTCTGCCTACAGCGGCATTTCCGTAGGCTCTACGCAGCTCACGGCGGATTTCTTGCTGGTTGACTTGAGGGAACCGGAGGATTTCGCTTACTACCATATCCGCGGGGCGCGCTCCTACCCAGCACCTCTCATCACTCAAGACCGTCTGCTTCCAGAACTATTCGCCTATGTAAGGGCCAGGCAGCGCAACCAGGTGGACAAGCTAATCATCGTCTACGGCTTTGATGAGCGTTCGAGTGTAGACCCGGCTCAGAAGCTTGCTATGAAGGGCTTTGAAAACGTGTTTCTGCTGTCAGGAGGCATCGAGGAGTTCAGTCAGAGGTTTCCCAGGTACTTGGAGGGAGTCAAGCTGCCTAGACCGCTGTCCCCGCCCGACTCGATCAGGAGACAAGCCACGCACTCCCTCTCCTTTAAGTCTAAGCCTAGTTGATACCACGCTACGGTCCTCCCACAGTCGACTTCATCAACTCTCCCTTCTTACCTGCTAACTTAGGCAGCAGTCCGAAGCATAGTCCACATCCAGCCACGACCGCCAGACCCACTATCCACGCTTCCAAAGTCACCCACGTCCTACGCAAGTGCTGCACTGCCTACAGCTTACCTGTGCCGACTGCTCCCAGCACTGGAACGAGGGAGATGACACATAGCAAGGACTTGCGAAGAGAGGAGTGAGAGGGAAGTGAGTGGTAGGCAGAGGAGGATTGAGAGGGGTAGGCGATGAGGAGAAGTCCGAGGAGCCAGGCCAGCAGGCTGGTTTCGAGGAGGCCTTTGATTTGAGGACTAGCGGAGGTGTACACGCAGGAGCGAGAGATGTGCAGGGGCCAGTCCTCGTCCCATGCAAAGTTCTTGTAGGAAGCCAGCACTGCTGCCGTGCCCAACACTACCACACTTCCCAGCCAAGCCACATACTCTTTCTTCCCTATTTTCGCCTGAGTCAAGTGACTGTACAGGGCAGTGAGCACTCCTCCCCAGGCCCAGCCCAGGACTACCTGTGACAGGAAGTGCACACCGAGGTAGAGACGACTGAAGCCAATGAGCGCCAGCCAGAGAAGAACCAAGGGGATTGAGGATTTGTAGCCTTTCCGAACAAGGGAAACGGCCACAGCGCCCCATACTGCTGATGTGAACAGGGCGTGTCCCGAGGGCGTGCCCCAGTCTTGCTCACAGGCCAGTCCTTTCACAGTGTCCGAAATCCAGTAGGGACGTGGGTCGGAATAGAACATTTTGAGCAGGCCAGAACTGCCAGACGCAAGGAAGGTGAAGAGGGAGAGATGTACTCCAGTGAGAGGGGCATCGAAGTAGAAGAAAAGACACTGAGGAGCAAGAGTGAGGAATAAGGAACAGGAGGAGAGTAGGCTCATTGCAGACTGGGCATGAGGCCATTCCACTTGAATGAACCCTTGTAGTCGCAGGCTTTCGGACCATAGGAGTTCCTTCCACATCCAGTCTGCGAGAGAGGCCAATGCCAGCACCAGCAGCGCCAGTCCTAGAGCCGAGCCCTTCACTGCCATACTACAAAGACGCCACTATTGGCCTGTGTGCGCTGAGTTTAGGGCGACTTCTTTTCTGAGCAGATGAAAAGGTGCGAGGGGAGTTGGTTTGATGGCCGCCTATAATGAAAAGTGCCGCCTTACTAAGTTTCGGCAGCAGTGGGCTCCTTGCAGTGCTGGCCTGGGCACTCCTCAACATCCCCTTCCTCACGGCATTCGCTGGTCTTCTCGCTCTCGGCCACCTTGGCCTGCACTACAGCTCTGCAAGTCCAGTTCCACCAAGTTTCAAAGCAATCACTATGACAAGGAATGTGAATAGCGTGGAAGTAAAGCCTGGGCTAGCTATCCAGATAGAAGTAGTCTGGAAGGAAACGCAGACGGACGTAGCAGCCTTGGGAGTGGATGAGGAGTCACAGCACAAGGATGAATGTCCAAAGAGCGATGCAGATGTGCAGACTCTGAGAGTTCTGTACGCACATAGTGAGATGCAGACTCCAGTCAAGTCCTTCTTAGACTCCCCTGCCCAGCACTCCCTCACCTTCGCTGACATCTCCCTCCAAGCCACTCCCTCGCTCCTCCACCAAGACACTCAGTACGACCCTCCCCAGCGACCTCGCAATGTACAGCTCCAGACCTACTTCGAGTCTGTGCATCGAGCAGTTCAAGTGGTCTCTGAAACTGCTGAAAAGCTAGTGATGACTGAGCTAGAACTGGGCTTCGAAGCTGTGCCTGGGGTCGACATACAGGGCAAAGAGGACTACATGGAGTTTGAGAATGAAGAGAGAGGGGAACAGGAAGTAGCAGCTCTGGCCCCCGAGGAGGCTGGTGAAGGCAGTGAGGAACTAGCAGGGATGGGCAGGACGGAAATGGAAAGGATCTTGCGAGAAATCCAGGTGGAGGCAGTACCAGCCGCTGAAGAAAAGCCTGTCGTTGTGGAGGAAATCGACGACGTGGCGAAGATGGCCTACCTCAACCCTATCATTCAAACCCACGGCAAACTGCTTAACTCCCTACTGCTCTCCTCCACAGCCGCTATGTCTGACCGTCTCTCTTGCTGCTTCTACCTGTGTCTCAGTCCTTCCGAGTTCGACCAGTTCTTTGGAGTGCTTCCTTATGACGCCCGCACAATTGATGTGTACCCTATCTACCCTCGGGATCAGGCTCGAGACGAAGGCACACTCAGCACCTGGTTGCTCTGTAGTTACATGAGTGACTACATAGTGATAGTCCTCGACATTGGCCAATCCCCGGAACTGCAATACTCAGAGAACCTGTACCGCCTTTTCAAGGCCTTGCAGCGCTTGAAGAAACAGGTGTTTGTGTTCCACGTGGTAAGGAAGGGGTTCGGCTTCAGGGAAAGTGAGAGGAAATTCAACGAAATGACGGAAATGTGGGGCAGGGGGGAAGCAGGAGTCACCCACTTCGAAATGGGCACAGGGTTGGGTGGGAACGTTGACCTCATCCAGCACATACGAGAGCAAATGGAAGACCAAGGCGAAGCCCGCAGCTTCGAGGAGCGCTACAAAGCAGCACTGGAAGCCACTGTGAACGAACTCTACATCATCAAAAACAGCAAGGACAAAGAACTGCCTGTGGAGGAGTCCGACGTAGACCTGTCCCCGCTGCGGGAAGGCTTCCTCGCCTCCATCACACTCGAACCCACCTGGAAGTGCTCTATCCGGGAGCAGTACACCAAGATCGTCCCTGAAACGCAGGTCCTCATCAGTCCGCTCCAGTACCACTTGGATGAAAAGCTCAGCTGTCAGGTGCGCATTTCTGCACTTTCTCAGGCGGAGAACTGTGTTATGCGCTGTGCGGTGTTCAGTAACTTGCCCGACATCACCTTCCGCCAACTCAACGTGATATCGTCCTTTATGGTGACCTACGAGCGCAAAAGTGTGTTGATCCTGCCCTTCCTCCTACCCACCTTCAAGTCCTCCTCCAACCATCTCAACTCGCCTGCTTTCGACTCCCTATTCACTGGACAGCTTATGCGTATCCTCTGCAACTGCCTCATTCTCAACCTGCACTACGACGCTAAGGGGGAGTTGATTGAGCCTGAAGATCACTTCGCCACACTGTCCGCTATCGTCCGAGCCCACTACCGTGAGTTTGAAATGCGCGGCACTAAGAAGCCCCTCCTTGTCATCCACAACTTGCAGCAAGACGGGAACTCTGAGGAACTCTACGAAGGCTTCAAAGGCTGCTTGAAGAAGTGCACCAAGCTGATGAACAAATGGCGACATGCGCGAGGACTGAGCAGAGTGAGGACGCACAAGCATGTGAGCGAAGGCTACTACGCCTTTGATGAGGAGGGCCAGGTGATTCATCGACTGGTGGTAGCGAAGCCGCCCAACATTGGCTGGGTGCTGTACAACTCTATACTCTTCAAAATAATGTACGATGCTGTGGTCAATGACCGCCGCGCCCCCTTGACCGTGGACTTGGGTGTTGCTCTCAGCGAGACTATTGACCATTTGGTGGAAATTCGAGACGAAGAAGTGCTGCACCCAGCTCCCGACCACTCTGAAGTCCACCCTGCTCGCTCTCCTATCACGGAAAGCAGTGTCTTCGACTACACCATTCCTCTCCAGCCCAGCTGGACTCTCAGTCTACTAGGCGAACTCCCTGGGGAAGAAGTCTCCATGTCCGCTGAAATCCTCTAGGTAATAGTAATTGGGAGAGCTACTTTACTGCTGGATGCACAGCTCAGTAGTTGGACTTGCGGGTCCCCAGGTACATGTCGTAGTTCAAACTCGGCTTGTTGAAATGCTCCTCGTGATAAGGCGGTCCGCCCCCTCTGTCCGGGTCCTCCTCCTTTCTCCCACGCGCCTCTCCCTTCCTACTGTCCTTGAGAAATTCCAAGTACGACCCCACAGTACTATGTATGTTGGGCAGCTGTCGAGCTGACTGATAAGCAGAGCTTTCGGCCTCGGGCTCCTGCACTTCAGGCTTGAAGACTTGTTTGACGAGGTAACCTCTGCTACTGATTTGGGAGCGGCTGGGCAAGACGTCTAGAACAGGGTCGTGCAGAATAGGGTGCTTGGTCTTCTTGCGAGCCTTGACCCGAGGACTAGGACGGATGTCCTCCTCCGCATGCACATCCTCCTGACTGGACTTCTTCTTGCCTTTGGAGTACTTGAAGGGTTCACTATACTCCGGGTGGTCAGATGGGTATGCGAAGTTCTTGGACAGACTCTCCTTGGAACGCTGACGCTCGATGCTGGTGTAGGCCTGGGAGTCGGGTTCGGGGATGAAGGGAGACTTTACAGGTTTACTGTAAGGGACAGTGTCTTTGGCCCTGCGCGGATCGGGTTTGTCCCAGGCAGTAAGGCCGTAAGAGGCGCCTTGAGGCTCTGGAATATGCATAGGCGGGGGTGAAGAACTGCCCTCTTCCTTCAGTTTGAACGTAGACCTGCGGTGGTCAGTGGGAGTCTGTGTAATAACGATCTTCTGCTTCGGCCCTTTCAGCTGCAACTGCACTGGACGGCCTCGAGTCAGGTCCTGTCTGCCCTGCACTGGCGCCACTTCCACCGGGTCTTCCCTCAGAGGGCTGAAGTAGGGGTGCAGCAGTGCTTCGGAGGCAGTCATGCGCTGCGAGGGGTCCATTTTCAGCAAAGCCTTCATGAAGTTGACAGCTTCTCTGGTGAGTTTGCCGAGATAGCGCTTTTCCAAAGTCTCTGCTCGCGTCATTTCGGGGAACTTGAGTCCGACGAACCTTGGGTTCTTCTGAAAAACCTCTTGCTGCTCTGGAGTGAGCGCACCCAGCACTTTCTGTATCAAGTACAGTTGGTCAATCTCACTTTCCCCCGGGAACAGTGGCTGTCCATCAGTGAGTTCCCCCATGATGCACCCAATAGCCCAGAGATCCACCTCTTTGCCATAGGAAGTGCTGCCTAGGAGCAGCTCAGGGGAGCGGTACCAGCGAGTCGCCACGTAATCTGTGAGTGCCCCGCCTTTCTGAGGGATAGTTCGAGCGAAGCCGAAGTCACACAGTTTGAGGCGGTGGTCAGCAGAGACCAGCAGGTTCTCTGGCTTGATGTCGCGGTGAATAACCTCGAGACGATGGCAGTACTCGATGGCTTTGCACAGCTGGAAGATGTAACTGCGCACTCGGTCTGGAGGCAGGCCGTTGGCCGACTCCTCGAGGATTTCCAGCAGGTTCTTGTCCACGTACTCGAAGACCAAGTACAGCTTGCCTTTGCGGCGGAAGGCCTCTTTCAACTGCACGACGTTTTCTTGCCGCAGCATTCTCAGGATCTTCACTTCTCGGATGGTTGTTTTGCGCACGCTTTCGTCTTCTTCTGACTCTTTGAACTTCTTAATCGCGAGGATTTCGCTGGTTTCTTTGTTTTTGCACTTCAGCACCACACCGTAGGCCCCCTCTCCCACCACTCCCAGCACCTCGTACTTATTCATTATTTACCAGAGGCTGCACATAGTGCAAGCAAAGCCTTGCTCCTGGGAAGTGTGCGCAGCCTTGGGTTGCAACGGTACAGTAGGCTTGGAAGTGTGAATTGCTAGTATGGGTGCTAGGGAAGCAGGACGAGAAGTATCGCTGGTCCGAGGTCTCTTCTTGTCTTTGTGAGAGGTAGGCCGCTCCCCAGCGTTGGCTTTTTGAGAATCGCTTCCATTCTGATTAGTTTCCAAGGGAACGTACACACTCATTGGTGCAGTGGTGTAGGCTAGGTAGGGCTAGAGCAATAACAGTAATGAGTCGCCATGACCGTGGGTCGCCGCCCAAGGAAGGCTTCCAACTGCACAAGGACTTCCCGCTCATGCTCTCAGTGCCTGACTCCATGGCGGAGGCCTTTGAGTCGCGTGAACGGCGAGAAGCACTCATCCAAGACTCTTCTCTGCACGTGCAAGTCCGCAAAGACTCGGGCACGATTCTCTGCCTCAGTCGTGCAGCTCTGCCCGCGCAGGTTGCTGCTATGCGTCGCATTCTGGAAGATTGTGATGCAAAGGAAGAAATACGCGAGGTGCGCATCTACGTGCCTGCTGACATGGTGGCTGTCATCATCGGCAAGCGAGGCCGGCAAATCGCCAAGTACCAGGACCAAAGCAAGGCCACTATCTCTGTGGAGGATAAGTCCGCGCCTCACATGCCTGAGCGAGTCATCACCATTGGAGGACAACTCAGACAAATTCAGACTGCAATTGAGTTGATTCACACCGCTGTGACGGAGCATCGCTGCTACGACAAAGAGAGACAAACCACACTCAAGATGAAGGTGACCCCTGCAGAGGCGCGTCACTTGGAGAGCTGGGTGAGCGCTCGCACAGAGATGCGTCTGCTCGAGGAAACTGTGGTAGTGCAAGGCTCTGTACGCGAGTGTCTAATGGGCATGAACCGGGCTCTGGAGTTGCTCGAGGACTTCGCCCCCACAGACCACTTGCAAGTCCAAGTGCTGCTTTCCCGCAAGCCAGAAGACATCAAGTTACAACTCAAACAACTACGTGAGGAAGTGCGTGAAGGTCAGTTGGAATACTTGGTGGAGGCAGGCGACCAGTGTCACCTGGACATCAAGGGCCCACTGAGTGAGCGGCAGCACATCCTGCGAAAGGTACTGGAAGAGCTGGAAAACACCACTCGAGGGTCTTCTCAGAACTCACGACACCGGTCAAGGAGCAGAGACCGGCGGTCTTCTTCTCCCTGCATACTCAATATCCTTGTGCCTCAGGAGTTTGTGGGCCGGCTGATAGGGAAAGCAGGCATTAACGTGAACCAGATGAAGTCTCAAAGTGGCTGTCAAATCAACTTCCAGCCGCACAACTTACGTACGCTCAGAGCCTCGCAGGGGGAGGAGGCCCGGGTCTGTACTCTTAGCGGAACTCAGAAATCCGTGGCTGCGGGAACTCGAATCGTACTGGAAAATGTGCTTAGACTGAGCAGATAACGCTAAGAATCTAGACTTAGGAGTAATGTTGCGGCTATCTGGACTGAGTGGAGTAAGACATTTGCACTTGCTTGTAGAAGGTTATTACTGAGAAGGGAAACAACTAGCGGCTCTCAGGACTTCCTCACTGTGATATCTGCCTGAGGACTTACTAAGTTAGCGTTAGTATTGGAGGGAAAATGAATGCGCAGGGTCTGAGCTTCTTGGCACTGAGTCTGCTCTACGGCTTGCTACTAGTGCTGGCGAGCGTTCGACTGGCCCAGTCAGGTCGACTGAGGTGGAGTCACAGCAAACTCCTCTATGGCCTGCTGGTGATACAGCTGGGACTACGCCTAGGCGCTTTGCTGTGCATGGCTGTGCCCCTGTGGTCTGGAGCAGACGCGTTATTTCTGTTCTTGGCAATACCCAGCTGTGCATTCGTAGTGGTGTTTTGGGTGCTGCTGTGGCATCTCTTTTCAGTGTTTCTGCACGCGTATTTGGACACGAATGCGAAGACTCGTCTGCTGCATGGCACTCACACAAGTTTCCAAGGCCGCTCCTTAGCGAAATTCTTCCTATTCACAGGAGGCATGTGGCTCGCCACTCAAGCCACTCTGTTCGTGTTCGTCCTCATGCAGAAGGTGCCGCGCTATGCAGTGGACCTAGAAGTCGCCATAGTGAACCTGACCGTGGCGGCACTCGCTGTGTTTTCCCTGGTGATTATGCATGTGCAGTACTCAGGCCAGCCTCACCGTTCTCAAGACTGGCAAGCAACTCAGATCAAAGTTTCTCAGACGCTGTTTATCTGGAGCTGCGGCCGAGCACTGCAGGGACTGTTCGGATTGCTGCAGAGCAGTGGCAACGTGGCTTTGGCTGCGGAGCTAGCGAGAGAGAACGAGGAGACATTGGCAGTGGGACTGCTGGTGGTGGCACTTCTGTTCGGAGAGGTGATGTGCAGTCTGGTGGTACTGGACTCCAGCTTTGTGGAGTTACTGGTGGAGGAGAAGGTTGAACTGGAAGAAGAGGCCTTTGTGACTACAGTGAAGCTGAGCGAAGTGAAGTATATTCGCTTCCTAGGCAAGAAAGCAGAAAATGGCTTCGGCGAGCTCACAGTGGTGGCTTACAGGGGAAGTGATACCTGCTACCGTCGCATCAAGATGCACCGTGTCAGTGGCTACGTTACAGATGAATTCCTGCGAGAGGTAGGTCAGCTCTCCAGCCTCGAAGTCCCGCACTGTCTCCTGCCTGTGGGAGTGACCATTGCTCTGCCTGAACTGGGCATACTAAGTCCTATGAGAACCGAGGGCAGCTTGTTTAGTCACCTGCATGAACAGCCCAGAAGACTTTCAACGGCGGAGAAGGTGCAGATACTGAGAGACGTGGCGTGTGGCTTGCACTCTTTTCACGCACATGGCCGCTGCCACGGCCACCTCAACTCTCACAATGTCTTGCTCGACTCCTCACGCAGGGCTTGGGTGAGCGACTGGGGCTTCGCACAGCTAAAGAAGTTTGCAGGGGTAGCCTCCGGATACTGCAACAAAACAGCTTGGTCCTCTCCTGAAGTGCTCCGCAGTCAGGGCAGCACGGTGACAGCAGCGAGGCCCAGTGACGACGTGTACTCCTTCGGGGTCCTGCTATGGGAAAGCTTCACAGAGCAAGTGCCCTTCCCTGGCTTGTCACTGCGGCAGTTGCAGCATGTGGTGGCCCGGTCCGGGTACCGACCTCAGATTCCTGCGAACATGCTGCCGGAACTGGTAGCGATCCTGAAGTCTTGCTGGAACCAAGAGCCTGAGCGCAGGCCAGAGCTGAAGGTATTGGAAGCCTCTCTAGCCTCCCTGTAGTTAAATGAAGGCTGTTTCTTTGCGGCGCGAGGAGCTCGAAGAACTGAGTTTGAGTTCCGAGCAAGTCAACATTTGCAAGGAAAAGTTCTTTTCGCTGGACACGAACAGCCGCGGCTCAATTAACCGCATGGATCTGCGGGTCCTGCTGGAGCAGTGTGGGGAAGCCACAAACGAACCTGCCTGGACACAGCTCTTCACTTGGCTCGACGAGTCCGGCCTCAAGCGTCTGGACCTCCACGTGGCTTTGAAGGCCTTCAACAAACTCAAACTCCTCAACGAAGCCGAGGCCGATGACTCCGATATAGACGTTGGTGAGTGCTAGCTAGTGAACGCCTTCGTAGCTATGGGCGGCAACCCTGACAAGACTGGCGTGATTCTAAAGCAGCGTCTGCAAACTGTGCTGGTTGACGTGTTTGGGATGAAAGTGGTGGTGGACCAAATGTTGGAAGAAGCTGGTTTGGAAGTGGACGACGAACTCAAGTTCGAGGATTTCAACATCCTGCTCACAGCAGGCAGCCCTGAGCGTGCCAGTCGCATTCGCTCCTTATTTTCCATCGTCTCTAGTCAGTAACACTGTCAATCAGTGCCCCTCGCAGAATTCTCAGCGCTTTCTCACTACGCAGTTCCGTAATACCGGGTGGAAAAGGTGGCGAATAACTACACTAGCCAACAACTGAAGGGAGTGGCAGGCCTTGGCTTCCAGACAGCAATTGCATTCGCCATAGCCAAAGAACTGCCAAGACTTGCTGCACTTTGGCTTTGTGGCATACTTGTTGAGCTTTGCTTCAAAAGAAAACTAGCGGTATCTTCGGACGTGATTGTCTGGGATTCGGAGCTATAGTGTTGACTACGTACATGAACAGCTTTGCGTTTCATACAAGGAAATCTGTTAGAGTTTTCGTTGGTGGGTCTCAATCACACAAGACTAAGAGCAGACACTCTATTAGTTAGTCTAGTGGTGAAGGGTAGAACTCTAGTCTTCCTGCGTAGTGGTCCAATGTCTCTTGACCTTCCTATCCACTATGCGCGTAAGAAAATAAAAGTTCGCCTATGGGTTTTCTCCTTTCCAACCTTGTGGTCCTCGCCTTTCTCTTGCTGTCAACTCGAGCCTGCACCTCCGACTGCCTCACCTGCACAGCCTCTCCCAGCTTCTGTCTTTCCTGCCAGCCTGGGTACTTTCTGCAGCCCGAAGCTGTGGGACTTTGCTATGCTTACTGTCCTACTGGCTATGCACAAGACGCAGTGACTGCTACCTGTGTTGGGACTCCCGGGGTGATGGCTAATTTTGTGCTTGACTCCATTAC
>Ga0247837_1008701_pt1 | contig 12605 bp, 13 predicted proteins | sample LaCtaG_2_FD_187115 | JGI IMG/M metagenome (GOLD analysis project Ga0247837, IMG submission 187115) | Freshwater microbial communities from meromictic Lake La Cruz, Castile-La Mancha, Spain - LaCruzMarch2015_14.5m | ecosystem: Environmental > Aquatic > Freshwater > Lake | place: Spain: Castile-La...
TTCTATAGCTGGTAACTAGGTGCAAAGGCCCAATCAGAAACTCCTGGGACTGCTTATGGCAAAACAGAGAAACAAGTGGGAACAGGTGTTAGGGACAGATAAGTCCAAGTATCAACTGTCCAACTCAGCCAGGGGAGTTTGAGAGCAGTAGCTATCACCGATTGTTTGCTGCAATTCTGTGGATTTCGCTTGAGATCGGACCCATTGACAAGAACGAGTTCGTGCTCGAGGGCAGCCAATTTCATTATTTCTCTGGATAAAACAGGTAAAATTGCAGGGAAATGTGCGATTTCTCTAGTTTAGCATCAAAGTTTCGTCCCTCAGTTCGCACTCAGAAGCGTCGGTCTGTGCACACTGCACCCATTTACATACTAGGAAGGGGTTCGTAGGGCTGCCGCTGCTCCGGACTGAGTAGCTGCCACTCCTGTGTGGCCTCCAACAGTGTCTCTTCATAGGAATGGGTAGGGAAAGCGGCCTGACGGTAGGCGAGGTAGCGGGCAAAGGCAGTGTCGGCCACTTTTGCAGCTGCAGGCTGGACTTGGGCAGCAGTTGTGACAGGGGGAACGGGAGTTTGAGCCTCTGGCATAGCAGCAATGAAGCCGCCTACCAGCCTTACCTGCGACTTCCTATCTCCAATCAGCAAAATATCCTCTGTATCCTCATACTTAATCAGTGTTATTTCCCTGCTTTCACACTTTCCCCCGCTTTTCGGCCGAATTGTCTTCAAAGCTGTCCAAATCAGCCGTTGATTTTCGTCTGCAGCCAAGCGACTCACCACAACCGACCCGTCACTCAGTCCAAAAGACAACAAAAGGCCTTTGGAAGGAGCGGATATAGCGGAAAAGGAGGCTGCAATTGCGGGGTTGTGGAGGATATTGGGGATATTGAAGGTAAATAGGAGGCGATTTGCACCTAATCGCCAAATAAAGACCTGATTTGCTATGGAACTCAGTGCAATTGCGAAATTATCAGCTTCCGAAACCGCCAAATCGAAGCAAGTGCCAGTAAATCCCACTAACTCCCCACTTTCCTGGTTTTCAAGGGAATATATGCGAATTGCATACGATTCCAGGGAGAAAAACCTTCCTTTTGTGTTGATATAGGCGCTTTCATGTCCGGAAAGCAGCAATTTGAGGCGATTTGCCAGTGCTAATTTGGTAACTCCAGGCATTTCCCACTTCTTTTCCTCGTTGAAGGTCTGATCTGCGCCGTTACTGCCTAAAGTCCACACTTCCACAAGGCCGTTTTTGTGTCCCACAGCGAACTGGGTGCCGGGGAGAGGCAGCAAAGAGCTGATTTCGTCACTTTCAAGGTACACTTTGGAGCCAGTTTTGGACTGCTGGAAGGCAGTTTTGACGGATAACGAGACCAAATCGAGGAACTTGAATGTCCCTAAGTCGTCACAAGCCAAGACTCCTAGGCCATAGGGCGCCACAGTCATGCAAATAGCTGCATTCAGCCTTCTCTCCGTCCTTTCTGCATACTTCCTGGTGTCAGACACGCCAGTGAGGAGGCAGAACTGCTCAATGCCCTGGGGAGTGACGACTACGACTCGAGCAAAGCTGGAGTCGTCCAGAGCTTGGCTGTCTGCAGGGCGGAGGAAGGCCAGCAGCACAGGACAGCGCTGGGCCCTGGGCAGGCCTTCGTTGGCGCACACACACTGGATAGGGGCAATTGGAAGAGCGGAGGACTGGGATGACGAGTGGGCTCCCATTTATCCCTAGGCATACTCACTCCTGCTCCCTAGGGAATGCTGCACCTCATCCGCCACGCAGAAAGCGAAATGAACCTCTCCAAACGCCAAGCCTACGACCAAGGCCTGCTCTACAGTAAAACCGGAGTCCTCTGGGACCTCCGCCTAGTCGACCCCGCCATCACTTCCCAAGGTAGGCAGCAAGTCCACACTGCGAGGGAGTTGGTCATACCTCTGAGACTAGACAGGGTGTATGTGTCGCCACTGCTGAGGGCGCTGCAGACTTGTGAGGGTCTTTTAGAGGCGCATAGCTGTGCTCCGAAGGTAGTGGTTTTGCCCCAGGCCACGGAAATTGTATCGGATGCGGGGGATATATCGAAGGGGAATTGGGTGCATCGGAGTCTTTTTCCGCAATTTGACTGGTCCCGAATGCAGGAGCAAAACCCCGTCTACTGGCTCGCAAGTGTGAGCGACAGTCCCTTCCTCCAGTCCACAGTCGCCTCCTCCCAAACTGCTGAGGAAATCATAGAGAAACTCTGTCGAGAACTCCAGCGGAAGCACCCGAATTACCTGGAAACCAAGCCAGAGGCGAAGCGAAGAGTCCTGTTCCTGCACTCAGTTCTGCAGGCGGATTTAGCTGCAGGACTAAATGTAGCGCTTGTGGCGCATGGAGACATTCTGAGGGCTCTTATGAAGACTTTCCGGCCTGTGGAGGAAGCTTGCTACCTGACGAACTGCCAAATATGGAGCATAGATAGCAGTGCTGCAGGGATAGGCGGACTAGAGACCTAGCTACGAGCCGAGACTTAACTCTCAGTAGTTAAACTCGTCCACCAGTTCGTCATCCTCTGCGCCTTCCTTGTAGTCTTCGTCTATCACTAGGCCGGAAGGGGGCTGGGCACTGTAGTCCACTTCCACCACTCCTTCCACGTCTTCATCGATCTGTTTCCAGGACGGTCCCAAACGGGGCGGCCTCACTTTCTTAGCGAGGAACAGGTCCCAGTCCACCTCCCTAAAGAAAGGATGACGCTTCAACTGCGATATTGTGGGTCTGCGGGCTGCATCTCTATTCATCACCTTCTTAATCAAGTCCTTCGCCTCTGCTCTAACTGCCGCCGGGAACTGCAACTGCGCATTCTTGATATTCTTGAACAGCTCTTTGATGTTTTCGGAGTAAAAAGGCGGCAGTCCAGTGAGCATTTCATACATAATTGCTCCGTAGGAGTAGACATCCGCTGATTTCTCAGAGCCTTGTTTGTTGAGCAGCTCAGGGGCTAGGTAGGCGGGGGAGCCGCAGAAGGACATGGCAGGGTTCATGGAGTTTACGTTTTCCTTTGCCAGGCCGAAGTCGGCCATGAGGATGTGACCCGCTCGGTCGACTAGGATGTTTTCCGGCTTCAAGTCTCTATAGACAATATCCAGCGAATGCAAATACTCCAGCGCCAGCAATATCTCCGCACAGTAAAACCTAGCCACACTCTCCCCAAACTTCAGTCTCTCCTGCAAGTGCGCTAGCAAATCTCCATTGGGACAGAAGTCCAGCACCATGTAGAGGTTTTTAGGCGTCTGGAAGGCGTAGTGCATGTGCAGGATGAAGGGGTGCTGCAGACTGCGCAGGATCTTGCACTCGCTGATAGCGTATTGGAGCTGTTTCTGCTTGATTAGGAACCCCTTGCTGAGGCACTTTAAGGCGAAAACACGCTTAGAGTCGATTTTGACCACCTTGTAGACCTTCCCGAAAGACCCACTTCCCAACTCTTCCAGCACTGTAAAGCTGCTGAAATTGACCGTTTCCCGCTGTTCCCCTAGGGCTGCAGCCACACTGTCATCCTCACTCTCCGTCATCCCCGTCGTAGAGTGTCTAAACACCCTCTGCTCGTCTTCCTGCGGAGTCGCAGGTCTGGAAGCCGGCCTATCCGGCAGGTACTGAAAGCCAATACTATGCTCCAAGGCCATCGCAATGGCTTGTCTAACTCTCTTGATCCACTCATTAGTCAGCCCGTCATGCTCAGTGTACAGCTTCAAAGGCCGGGGCTTGATCATTATAATGAAGAAAAACCTTCCCTTTTCAGAGAAAACGCCAGGGTCGCAGCCCTTCACTCCGTAGACATTCACCAGGCTGATGGTGTATTTCGGCTCTCGACCCAGGAGGAACTCCTCTTGGGAGTCGTAGTAGGCCAGGGTGCATTTGGTGAGACTCAGGGAGAGGAAGATTTCCTTGTCGTTCAGCTGCATGGCGCCGGTGAGGACCACTTTCCCGTAGAAGTCGGAAACGAAGTCCTGTCCGCCGCCTGAGTACTGCTTCAGCACTTTGTCCCCTTGGTACTTCGGCAACATTTCCAAAATCGAAGGCTTTTCCGCGATTTCTAAGGGGTACTTCCCGTCTGGTCCTTCCAGCATAGTAGAAGCGTCTCTCTGCAGCAGCCGCTCCACTATCTCATCAAACCCCTTGGCAACTGCCAAATGCAGCGGCGGAGGTCTGTTGGCAGTCATTCTATTGACGTGGATATCTTCGTGTTTGAGCAGCCACCGGACGCCTGCTTAGTGCTTACAGTCCATGTGGCCGTGGTAGGCTGCGAGTTGCAGAGGAGTCCAGTGGTCTGAGCTTTCGATGTTGGGACAGGCTTTGCGACTGCACAGAGTCTGGACGATTTGGGTGTTGCCTTTGTGGCAAGCGAAGTGAAGCGGAGTCCAGCCTTCAGGCCCGGTTTTGCTGATGAGTTCGTCTTCATCGACTTCAATCATGTTTGAGGTCACTTCCATCTCGTAGTCGCTTAGCAGCCTCAGCATGGCCTTGTGGTTGCCTACTCTGCAGAGCTGCAGTAGGAGTCCCAGCCACTGCGACTTGCTCTTCAACTTCGGTACCTTTTCCTCCTCATCTTCACCCTCCTCCTCCTCTCTCACCCCAGACGGACTAGCCAGCTCCTCCTCCCTCAGCCTCATCTCCATCGTAACCGTATCCCCCTCCCCCAGTCCCTCCCTCTCCACACTGTATTCATTCCTCAACTCCCTCCCCACCTCCGTCTCCGCAGTGGGAGAAGTCTTGAGAATGATATCGATTTCAGAGAGTTTGTGGAGCTGCGCAAGTTGGGCCTTCAGGCCACTGATGAGGGTGGAAGGGTCGATTTCGACGGGAGTGGTGGAAATTCGGCCGAAGATATCGTCACAGCGGTTGACGAGAAGCCGCATTTTGCTTGACTATTACCACTGGTTTCTACCTGCAGAAAGTCCACAAGCGGTGGACTTTAGGACATATGAACATGGCGAAAAGGCGTCCTATTCGACTGGCGACCCAGCCAGCGCCTCTGAGCCCCTCTTCCAACCTGAAGGAGAAATACCAGCGGTGGATGAGTGCGTGGACAGACCTGGAGCCTGAGGGGAAGAAGGTGCTGAGTGGACTGCAGGAAGTGGGGGTTATGGTGAGAAGTGATAAGGGAAGACGGGAGTGTGAGCCGGGAAAAATTGCAATACTGCCCACAGTTCCCTTCATGCTGTACTGGTACCTCGAAAGCAACAAAAAGCTCAAGCACCAATTCAACTTCGTAGACGCATATCTCCAAAGCAAGGCCAAAACTGCAGGTTTCGGCCTCTACGCAGGCTCTCAAGTCACTCCCCTCATCGACGAACTCGGCGATTTTAGCTTCGAAGCGGGCAAAACTGTCGTGTTGAAGGCGGATTTCGAGGAGTTGTGGCTGCAGTTTCCGCGGTTCGAAGTAGCGAATAGGTGGAAACGGGCACTTTCTGCGTTTTTAAAGGCGTTTAGTCACCCTTCAGACCTGCAGTCGTCTGATCTTTCGACAGAGTCGCCCCTTCCCATACTCCACCAATCCCGCAACTCCACTCTACTCAATGAAACGCTCGGACTGATTTTTGATATATCAGCTAACGACAAATCGGATGAAAGTAACCTCTATTTAGTCTGGACAAGCATAAAAGTGACTTTCCTGCAAAGCAGCGGCCACACCCACGAAGAGTACTTCATGTTCGACAAGAGCCAGGGAGTGCTGGAGGTGTCCTGCGAGGAGATCCTTTCCTGCATCAGAGACAGACTGGACGCTGGGAACCTCTCAATATTTAGTCTGTACTTGCGGGAAATGAGCTGGATTGTGTATGAAAAAAGGAAAAAAGAGCCTCAGAATGAAGAATTCGGCTGGATCTTCCGAGACATGAACAAGCCCGAACTCGCAGCCCTGTGGCAAAGCGACCTAAGCCACATCCTGCAGCAATACGCCCTCTGCGACACTGCCAACCTACAGCTCCTTCTATCCCGCAGAACCGCTGAAACCGCAAAAACACGCACTTCGCACCCCTTGTCAGACCTGTTTGCTCTGTGCAGTCTGCAGAATTTGTCGATGAAATTGGCACTGGCGGGGCTTTCGCAGGGGGAAAAAGGCAATAAAGCGCCTACAAAGCAGGTTTTTAAGGCTAATCGGGCGATTGAGGTATCTGCAGGAGCGGCTGCGCTGCTGGAGGATGTGCCGAGGGCGGTGCCCCTGCGAGCGATGGATTCCCAAGGGAAGTGGTACAAAGAAGCCTGCGACTGCTGCGTGTGTTAGGTCCGCTAGTAGCAGAAAAGCTATATGTACCTGTCTTCTCGCTGATTTAGCTGCGAATTCCCTGTGGGTTTGCTCCTAGAACTAAGCATAGACAGACGAAAGCAGGCAACAATATGTCGTATCAAGGACTTGCACCTGGGCAGTACCCTCCTTCCGGCTTCGCCCCTGCAGAGTCCTACCCAGTCCCTACAGTGTCCCTTCCCCAGCCCTATTGGACAGGCTTCCCCCAGCCTGTGACCTGTCCCCACTGTCAAGCGACAATGACGAGTTCCGTGCAGTACGAAGCAGGAACCGCCACCTGGCTGACCTGCCTCGGCATCTGCCTGCTTGGCGGAGGCCTGGGATGCTGTCTCATCCCCTTCTGTGTGGACCCGCTGAAGGACTGTGTGCACTTTTGCTCCAACTGCGAACAACAGCTGTACCGCAAGAACGTAATATAGACAAATCGAAGCTATTAGTCAGGCTTAGGACGACTCACTACCTGTCTAAACCGCTCCACCAGTCCTGCGTAGTTCGGGTACTTTTCGTGGCATTGCGTCTCTTCCTCGGGCGTGTAGTTGACTTGCTGCATCATAGCGACTGCTCGCAGTCTGTTGTCCAGGGTCGTGTAGGCCCTGGACTGCGGCAGCATCATCAAGAGGCCGTACAGTGCACGGAGGAGGTAGGGGTGTTTGGAGTGCTCGAGGACTTGCATGCGGAGGTGGGTGAAAATGGGGCTTTCCAGCAGTTGCACCAATCGAGCAAGCTGCGAAATGATCTCCACCGTCATCGGAGTTTTCGACAGCAGTATGAGAATGTCATACGCCAGCTTATACGCCTGCACCAACAAGCACAGATTCAGCGAAGACGCAGGGTTCAGACACCACGTTTTGAACAGACTTTGGAAAAAGGACTTGTAGTCCGCGTCGTCGTTTTCGAAGCAGCACTTTAGTCGCTCGCGAATCGGCTCTAAAGCTGCTTCTGTGAGCAAAATCAGGTCCAGCAGTTCAATCAACTTCCTTGTGAACGGCAAATTCGCGTGCGAATGCAGGATTTCCGCGAAGGTCACATAGACCTGCTCCGTGCCCAGTTTTTCACACAGCATAATGATAATCTGCTTTCCACTCGATTCCATCGCAGTGTCTTTTCCCTGGAACATTGTCACCACGGCTTTGATGACCTTGCTGAAGTACCCTTCGTACTTGCTGACCATGCATAGGACTCGCAGGGTTTGCTGGATTACGGTTTCTTGGGGGTCGGAGAGGCGGGCGGTCAGGGTCACTAGGATGGACTCGAGACTGTTGTTGATGGCGGAGGGACTGTAGGTTTGGAGGCGGAGTACCCAGTCCATCACTGCTTCTCTAGTCGTATTGCTCTCATCATCAATATAATCCATCAGCACACTCATAATATCCTGGAAATTGAGCGTATTCACCGAGTCATATTTGCATATATTTTCCACATAAAGAAGCAAATGCTGGTTCGTCTTCCCCGCCATTTCCACAATATCCCTTTCCTTGTCTGAAAGACATCGCACAATCGCCCGCAGCATATTCGAGTACTGCTGGACCAGTTCAATCCCAGCCACATTCAGCAGTTCATAGATCCAGTTTAATGCGACTGATCGGACAAAAGTGTCTGAATTGCCGCATAAACTGACTAAAGTGCTGATAATTGAACTCATGTCGACCTTTTTTTCGGGGATTTTCTCCTTGACGTTGTCGAGGAAGTCCTTGAGGGAGTTGTATACACTGTGCTTGACGTCCTTACTTTGGCTAGACAGCATGCAGAACAGTCCCTCCAAAAACTTCGGCAAGTACTGCAGCAGGTCGAAACTAGGAATCGAGTCCAGCGCAGACAGCCAAGACACCAGCATTTGCTGCACACTGGGGTTGCGCACAGTTCTGATCATTTCATAGGTCATTTCCATGAAAGACAGACTGTCGAAGTGGTCCTTGTCTGCTTCGGTCTCCACTACGATGCTTTTGAGGATGGAGTCGAGCTGCTGGGCGGCTCGACGGACCTCGTTGTCCACGTCTGCGAATAGCTCGATCATACCCCGGAATATGTCGTTGAAGTTGTGCAGAACCTGCTGTCTGCACACCCGGGAGATGTTATACATGCTTTCCACCGCAGAGTACCTGATTCTCGGGTCAATATCCCTGAAACAAGTCACAACCGGCTTGAGCAGGTGCTGGAAAAGCGCAGAACAGCTCGTATTGCCGGAAATCCCCACAGCAATAGCAGAGAAAGCCAATAAGCCGCCTTTGCGGCTGGAGTCGGTGTGCGAGTCCACCAATTCTTGCTTGCAAAAGGCGATTTGGCCGGTGATGAGGACGGAGTTGCTGGCGTCTGCTTCTGCTTTGATGAGGGCTTGCAACTCGGTGGCGCCGGCTTTGCGCTTTTCGGTGGATTTGTCGGTCAGTAGACGGAGGAGATTGGTGGGTAAGGGTTCAACGCTTTTGAAGCCGGGGGTGGAGAGAGCAATTGGCTGAAAGACGACTGCAGAGTCGCTGCTGAAGGATAGCCGCTGATCACTCATTTCCGAATATGGAAGTGCCAAAGGCTCTCCATCTCTAGTACCAGAGGAATGCTGTCCAGCTCTCTATGGAAAGACTGATAAATCCCAAAAGTTCACTTTTCTCCTGCTAATGACGTATATAAAGCAGCCAGTCCCTGCCTTTTCATCGCTATTATTAGTAAAGGTATTAAAGCGGCTCGACGGAGCGCAGAGGGTCACTGCTATACGACGCCAAAAACACGTCCTCCTGCGTGGATATCAAGTTGGACCGCACCTGCATCCTCGCTTCCGTCTGCACGCCCACCACATTCACCAGCGTAATCAATGGCAACAGCTCCAGCAGTATGAAGAAAGCCAGGGTGTAGAGTCCATACTCTGTGTACAGCTGGAAGTGGCGGAATTGAGAGTCAAGGGGAATTTGGAGGATGTCGAGGAGTGCGCGGCAGAGACAGCAGGAAACGGCAGTGTACTGGACTAGGGAAATCTGGGAGTAGGCGTTACTTTGTGAATGCGCTGGGGAAGCAGAGCGCTAATGACTCGAATCGCTACGAAGCCGGATACAAACACTTGCAGCACTGATATCACCAACAGAAAACTGGTGAGTATCGTATTCGCCCTGCCTAAATCGTACATGTACAGATTCGTGCTGCTTAGTGTGATTCTCAGCATCTCAACCGCTACATACACTACATAGATTCCAGCATTCAGGCCCACAAAGAGGCCTCTGCACACTTGCAATGTCCGCTGCGAACATCCCCGAGCCTTCCTATACTGCATGTAGATCTCCACCCTGTCTTTCCCTTACCACAGGCAGGAGATAGTGGAGTAGGCTGTAAACAGCGGCAGCAGGGGCAGGTCTTCCAGGATCAGGTAGACGCCAAGGGAGTAGTCGGCTATGATGTCGAAGTACCATATGATGCGCACTAGGTGACGTATACATATGCTGTAAATCACTATGGACACGTAGAGTATTTCCAAGTGGCGACTATGGTCTCGGATGCGCCTGGTCCTTATTAGCTTGTAGAGGGTGAAAACCAGCAATAAGGCATTACATCCAGCCAAAACTGCGAAGGCGACAGTAACCCAGGCATTATCCTTATCGTCTTTTTTCATTTCTATAGTGAATGCGGACTTAGGGACTACCAGGAGAACCAGCTCTCTGCCTTGGGCGGTTCCTGCGGCTTGGCCAAGCGCTTGGTGAGGAACTCCTCCAAGTCCTCCCGACTCCAGTAGCGGACTTGCTCCTCAGTCACTTTGCCCTCCGCAGACACTAGCAGCAGCTTCGGCCACAGGCGCGCCTCAGAGACAAGCCGGAGGTTCGGGAATTGCTTGGCCGAAGTAGCTAGGAAGTCGCTGATGCCGGGGTAGCCGAGGATGTACTTGGGGTTGTAGTCGAGGATTGCCTCTGTGTACAAGGCTTGCTCGCTGAGGTCGCTGGTGCAGCACTGCAGACACTCACTGTGCAGGCTGGGGAGAGTCTGGAGGTACGTAGTCAGCAGAGCACAGGAAGAACACACTAGTTGCTCAGTGAATCCCTTCGCTTTGCACTCTTCCACTGGCAACTTGGCTGCAGACAGCACACAGAGAGGCAGTATGCACAGCCACCAGCGCATGTAGAGTGATTATTATGGCCTACAAAGCCAGTCTAATGCTAAAAAGGGGAAATAAACGCAGCTTTCGCTAGCTTAATGTGTGGAAATCAGGCTTTTTAGCTGGTTTAGACATATAGAACAGGTCTGTTTCCATCGAAACAGCATCATTTTGCTATCCGGAATAAAGGGCAAAAGGCTGAAAAGTGACTAAATTGACACTAATATGAACAAATTGGCAAGTTTGTATAGCAAGGCGGAAGCAAGGGACAAAATGCTTAAATTTGCCCAATTTTCAGCCCGATTTATCAGGACTTTTACGCAAAATCAGCTGCTTTTGCAGCGCCTAAACGGACTTTACAGCAACGTTAAAACATCCCGGAAGATATTTCGCCTTGGCAAGAGCTGCTGTGAACTACACGCAATTCACAGGCTTCTCACGACCCAGGCGCCCCAAGACTGGGCCGTTTTCCTGCAAGTGCTGGTGAGGGTGGCTTTCTGCCTGCACTGGCTGTTCGACAACCTGTCAGTGCTGGCGGCCTGCCAGGTGGTGCAGTGGGAGGCCAAGGAACTTAATAGAGTGGCGATGGTGGCGTGGTTTGGGGCAGTGGTGCTGAGTTTGCTTGGGGTGCTGGTTGCGCTGGCAAGGAACTACTCCGAGGAAGCCCTCTGCCTTTCCCAGTCCTTCCCCAGCCAAGATTCCCCGAAAATCGCTAAATTCCGCTCAGTCCGACCCACTCTTTTCCTCAACTTGCTAAAAAACATATGCGACTTCTTCCCTTCCGCCAGTGGTTCCCAGCTCCCGCAGCGCTATTTGGGGCTTTCCCCTGGTGAGCGCCTCTGTGGCTTGGGCGGCTCTGCATCAGCCCTCATTGCTCTCTATCAGCTCTACGCTAATAGCGCTGGGAGTGATGGAAAGTAGTCGTAGAACCTTGTAATTGGGTGTTAGGGAGCGGTTACTGCGGCTTCTGAGAGTTTCTCGTGCTTAGAGCCTGCCTAGAGAGTCGAAATGGGCTGTTAAATTGAGCAAAGTAGGGATAAAGAACCCGGGTTTGTACAAATTTGTTGTTTTTAAGCCAGCTTCCCACCATTTCGTCTGAAAGCTGCACCGCAACTATCTACAATTCTACTCCTAGCAAATATGCAGGCCCGCAGAGCCAAACTGGCCGCCTACAGCCCCTCCCCCAAAGCCCTCAAGTCCCTTCTCCTCCTTTTACACCTCAAAACCCCTCATTACAGGCGTATTCCCCTCTCCCTTCTCCGAGAAATCTGCGAATTCATCGGACGAAGCCGACTTTTACCCGGAATTGAGGGAAATGTGATGAAATTGTACGATTTGGACACAGGGGAAGTGCGGGTGAAGTCGCTGCCGGTGCGCTTTACCATAGGGACTGTGTTTATCCTGCTGAACAGTACCAACAGCCTAGGGATTGGAGGCTCTCCAGCCAATGCTCGCGCCTATTTCCTCAACCTTTTCAGTGGATTTGTGCAGAATGCAAGGAAAATGACTGAGGAAAGAGCGTTTCCAGGGGCGGTTTTGTACGAAAAGGCTGTGTATGTGTTCGGGGGGAAGCGGCATAAGGCGCTGCAGTCCTGCGAGCGCTTCACAGTGGCTGGGAAGCGGTGGAAGCCGCTGCCAGACATGCACAGTGCCAAGTACGGCTTCAACCCCTGTGTCTACCAGGAGGAAATCTACCTAATTGGAGTGGGGAAGGAACTGGTCCAGGCCGAGGTCTTTTCCCCTGTATATCTCCAATTCCGCCTCCTGTCCTTCACCCTAAAAGAGACCCACATCGGTACCATTTCCCTCGTGGATTCCGACACATTCTGCATATTGCTAGGCAGTCGCAGGCTAGCGAGGGGGAAAATGCAGGGAGAGCTGGAGGCGGAGGTGGCGGAGATGTGGGTGGAGGACAGAGGCTGTGTGGTGAGCAGTGCTGGGCCTGTGCGGGTGGGCTGGGGCTGCTACTGGACGCACTGTGTGACTGGGGAGTTGGTGGGGTTTGACTGGAGGAGTGGCCGGGTTATGGAGGGGAATTAGAGCAATTATAGCTAAAAAGTGGGTATTTTCGTAGGTATATAGACTAGTTTCTCTATCAAAAGTGGGTATTTTCGTAGGTATATAGACTAGTTTCTCTATCAAAAGTGGGTATTTTGCATATATACTAGTTTCTCTACCATCAGTACTCACCTTGCCTCAATCCAGTCCTTTAACGGACTTATCTGTGCACACTTGCCAGGTGCATCCTCCTCCCAGGCCTACAAAC
>Ga0247837_1008702_pt1 | contig 12603 bp, 10 predicted proteins | sample LaCtaG_2_FD_187115 | JGI IMG/M metagenome (GOLD analysis project Ga0247837, IMG submission 187115) | Freshwater microbial communities from meromictic Lake La Cruz, Castile-La Mancha, Spain - LaCruzMarch2015_14.5m | ecosystem: Environmental > Aquatic > Freshwater > Lake | place: Spain: Castile-La...
CCACCCTAACACCCTAACACCCTAACACCCTAACACCCTAACACCCTAACACCCTAACACCCTAACACCCTAACACCCTAACACCCTAGTGACAGGAGAAGTGAAGTTTGGAGATGGATAGATTTTTAAAGTTATGATTTCAACTAAATTCATATAATTATAGAAGCCAATTCATTCACAGCGTCTAATGTGCAGGTTTTTGTGCAATTTGAGTCAAGAAGCCAATTACTGCAGTCTCATCTGTAAGGCTATTTCTCTCTGAGACATAGAGCAGTGAGGGCTTTAGCTCTTCCCAAGAGTCTGCATATATCCTCCTTATAGACTCTACTTCGAGATATCACCCCTTACTAAGCCTGTCCCTGTATGTACAGTCACTCCCAAGGTTGCTCCATCCTAGGACGAACTCTATCGACTTCCTCCTACGGTTCAATAGCCACTCAGCAAGCTCCCCTGGCTCGGAAGCAAAGCGCTGCGCACACCACTGCCTGTGCAAGTAGCGCTGTCCTAAGGACCAACAGGTGGTGCATATAATAGGGAGAGCTACGGAAGCTAGCGTTAGAGCGGAATGATGACTCTCCCGTACTGGTTGTTGGTCATGACAGCTGTGCCAGTGGCCCAGGCGCACAGTCCGCACAGGAAGATGATCCACCCGACAGCCTTGTTCAAGTCCGTGTCATTGGTCTCGTGGATGGCCAGGTGCTGCTTGATGTCCAGCAGCAGGAAGGCGATGATCAGAATGACGAAAGTCGCGCAGATGCCCGGGCCGTGCTTCCACGAACTTATCAGGAAGGTGGTAGTCACCAGTGTCCACATCCACCAGAAGATCAGCATGTCGTTCCCCGCAGGCGAGTGTCCGAACCATGGCATCACCACGTCGAGGAAGAACACTGACCACCAGAAGCACCCGTAACAGGTGAACACCGTCCCTGCGAAGATATCCCCTCGCCTCAGTTGGATCAACCCTGCGATGAATTGGCCAGTGCCGCCGAAGGCCGCTGCCATGGATAGTCCCGGCACAGCGTCGATGCCCAAGTTCCCGGTGGTGGCCAGCCCAATGCACATGGTGGTCAGTGCGAAGCCAAAGAGACCCAGCACTGCAGTGCTCGCCCAGACGTCAGGCTTGGGCTCGGGCTTCGGCTTGGCCGCGAGATCTTGCTTCGGCTTGGTCACGAGGTCTTCCTTGGGAGAATTCTCGGAAGTGGATGCTTTGCCTTGCAAAGCCTCGCCTTCCTCCGAGGCTGGAGATTCAGGAGCGAGATTAGCCATAAGTATTACGAGTAGGATATATGAAAGGGAAGAAATGAGTCATGGAATAGTTGTAGAACGGTGAGCGCCAACAGCTAGATTCCCCTGTTCCTGCCTTCCCCTTAGTCTCTAAGTCTCTCGGTGAAGCAGTCTAGACTTTCCGCGGAAATGACGCTTGGGACAGTCTGAGCCCATTTCTCCGCAACCACAAGGATTTGAGGGGGAAACTGCGAGCCGCAATGAGAGCTGCCTGCTATCTACCTCGCTGTCTAGTTTTGAGCTTCGCGCAGGATGAAAAGTCCACTAGTATTTTGGAGACCTCGCTGCTAGCGTAGAATTTCCATGCAATATGCTAAAGCCACAAGAAAGCGCTTGTGACTACATACACTGCGGGAATGACTGAAATGCTTCCATACCGCCTCTGACCTGTGCTGCTTCTGGGAAGGAGAGAATCAACTGCGGAATGACTAAATGATCTGGTAGAAGGCTGCTTTCTAAGTCTAGGAAAGGAACGAAGTGGGGGAATAGGTCTGCACTAGTGTTTCTATCACGTTTTCCCCACTAGATAGCGCTTATATATGAGCCTTGGTTTCTATAGTCCTAATGGGCGCCTATCACGGCAATCAATATGCGCATTTAAAGGACCTTTCCGCTTCCATAACTCGCACCCACCAAATTAGTGGGGTGTGGTCCTCCAGGAAAGTGCTGGACCTGCATGTCTTTCAATTCCTTCGAGCTTGAGTCGATAGTTTACATTTCGCTCTGGGAGCAGTAATTTGCTTTATAGGGGACTTTAGGTCCTTTCGCTTATTAGACTAAGGAGTTGAGGCCTAATTCACTGTTAAGAAAGGTGAGGGATTTAAAGGAAGTTATAAGTTTTGAGATTAACGTGGAATGCAATGAAAGCCATGGAGCCCTGAGCACACTGCTCCTCAAAAGTCCTTCTTGTTCACTTTTCTCTAGCTTTGAAGCCCGCTTTATCCATACTCGGGCCAGCGGATTGATTTTGCAGGTGGCAACTTCCAATTCTTCTTCAGGTTTGCCTACCCTTCGGTTTGAAGTGTGGCAAGTAAAGCCTCTCCCCACTGCTCTAGATACTTATTTGCTACAGTATCGAAGGCTGAGTGCTCCTATGCTCCTCATACCTATGCTTCAAATCCTTACTCTGAGACCACCCTGCATACCTTCTTCCCGTCCCATGAGTCTGTTTGACCCAAGTTACTACTTACAAGGCGGCCTTTGCCTCCTCACAGAGCTTCGTCTGGGCTTCCCGTCATACACCTCTCTGTACGAAGTTTGTCTTCGCACCGGCTGCACCGCACTTCTCCCCCGAGTCCTAATGGGCGGCAGCTCAACCCCCTGGAAACTCTGATCTGCAGGCTTCGCTTGCTGCAGAATTTCCTCCCAAGTCTGTTCCCTCGGTACAGCGTAGTTCTCAGCGATCAAGTGCATGCTTGTGTCCAGCAGCTTGAAAAAGACGTCCCTGGGCGGAAGTTCATAGTGTCCTCGCCATTCCATTTACCTAGTCCAAGTGTGCTTCGGCTCGACTAGCTTCAGGACTGCGAGTTCTTCTGTGAATAGGGCTTTGGGGGACGGGGGAGATCCGTGGTAGTATAGGTCTTGCTCGATGAGAGAGCGCCAGAATAGGTCGAAATAGCGCTCGTAGGTAGACCGCTGGAGTGCGAAAACCAAGGAAGCAGATGTGAGCACGCCGAGGAGCAGGTAGCGTTGCTCTGGGGAGCTGATGAACCGACGAGGCCGCAGGAAGAGCCAATTCATTATGAACCTGCAGAGCTAGTCTCTGAATAGTGAAACTAGAGTAGATGGTTGCTGGTAACGCAGACAGTCACATCAGTTGGAGACACTGTGGGCACTTTCTTAGCGAAGAGCTGGTGCGCCTGTGGCTCTTTGGAGAACTGAAAGCGGAAAAGATCCACCACGGAAATGCCCTTCTTGCGGTACAGTAAAGGAGGCAAACAGAAGAATTGGAGTAGTACTGCCCCTGCAGTCACCAGTCCCAGGCCAGCTATTAACAGACCTGCCCATACCAGTTCCTCTGTACTCACATATGTGCTTATCATCATCACCAAAGAATACCACAACACACACCAAATGCTCACCAGGTGCCAGAGGTTGGCTCGGCCGTATCCGTAAGCAGGCCGCAGTACGGAAGCTGCAAAGTAGGCGGTCGTTAGTATGAAGAAAAGGATAGAGTGCGCAAGGGCGTTGCGATGGTTCAGTCCTCTTTGTGAGGAAGCAATCAGGAGTTGGTACAGTGATTTGACCATTAGATGTGCCGGTGAGACGGGAATGTGCAGAGTTGGCTGGACTTCCTGCCACTTTGGTCGGAGGTAGACAGCCGAGGGCACATAGGTCGCTAGAGCTAGCAGGCCTGCTATGGTCAGCCCCAGGTGGCAGCCTTCCCAGCACTGTAAGTAGCAGTCCTCCAGTAGGAAAGTATCCGTGAACCCAGGCGTGTCTTGAGTGGTCGCCGCCTGGCCGCATTGCATCAGACTTAACAGAGAAAAGACGATCGGCACAAAAGATACATTTCCCAGATGCGGCAACAAGTGGTAACTCCACTGCGCTATTGTGCACTTCAGTCCCAGGGCGGCTGCTAGCAGTAGTCCGGCCCAGAGGCCTACTGCCCCTAGCGAAACACATACACTGATCATTAGCAGTTGGTGTGAATATACAAATAGCCGTTGTAAGTCCCATCTTACAAAGACGAGAAAGCGCTGCGCCTCAAAGCTCCATTGTTGAAGCGCTGGGCCTAAGAAACAGTACTGCACTCCTTCGACTCCAATAGCTGCAAACAGCAGGTAGTCATCCAGCGAGATCTCCGCACGTCCATGCATAGCCGTAGCTCCTGACTGCCAACATCTACGCCAAATTACAGCAGTACTCAGCAGCCCTAGCAAAGCCAAAAGCGTGATGCTGCCCCCTTCTAGGACTTCCGCTGGCCAGAACTTTCGTATGTCTTTCGGTTCGAAGGGACAGTCCAATGGGTTTATTCTCATATCTCCGGGAACTGTGTCAGTTCCATCAGGCCAGGTGATATTCCGTGAGAAAGAGAAAAGCACTGTACTGAGAGGCTTGAACAGTCCAACTTTGACAAGTTCCATTTCTCCATTTTCTCGAATCACTGCATTTTGAATGTCGAAGACTGAGGGCAATCGTTCGCCTTCTTGAAGACTGACCTCTCCAGTGCAGCCGGTAAAGCGGGCTTTTCGCAGTTGTTGACTGAGAACGCTCGTTTCCTCGTACGCTGCTCCGATTGCACGAAGGTAGTCTAGGGCGTGTGCTAACAGCAGGACAGCGTCATAGTTCGTGCAGACGAAGTGAGCCGGTTCCTCTCTATATATCTGCTGGAAGCGTTCTTGGATATCTCGGCCTAAAGGACCGAGGAATGTCGCTGGGTAAATCTGCAATGCTCCGTTCAGCATTTCCTTCCGCTTGTGTACAGCCTGCTCAGTTCCCTGGAACAAATCCGGCACGAGCCACATCACTGGCAGAAAGATCAGGTCTCCTCTCCGCATGCCCAAGTCGTAGAGGGTCTCCAAACAGAAGTTGAGCAGTGAGCCATACATAACCAGCACCACCACTCGAACTTTCGAGGCTACCAAGTCTTCCAAAACAGGCAAATAGGAAGTCGCATTAGTCTGCAATATGCGAGTACTTGCATTGTTTACTATCTCCAACCTATGCTCCGCTGCCGCTTGTTCCAGCGTCCTAACAAGCTCTACGCAGTACAGGTCGTCACAGCCCAGCAGACTGAAGCGAGTCCAGCTGTACTGCTGAATGAAGTGCACAAACATGAATCCGGTGTAGGAACTGCTGATAGTCACTCTGGCGTAATGTGAAAAGGTAGGCGCGGACAGCAGCGGCGAGGAGTTGTCAGCGCCGACTTGAGGGTTGGTGAAATTGAAGCCAGTCAGGAAGGAATAAAGGGGAATCGCTACATTGGAGTAATGACCATGGAGAAAGGCAATGCCCAGGTCCTGCGTAGTCACTCCGGCCAGCTGCTTTCTGACCCACTCCTGGTCGAACTCAAATAGCCCCAGAGAGACGTTAAATATCCGTAATGAACTGAAGGGTAGTAAATCCGAGCTTTGGTTGATATCAGCCACAGCAAGGTCTGCGCCCAAGTAGTACTGTGCTTCCCCTGAGTCTGGCGCCCCGGTGGGGTCAGTCGTACCATTGTTGAAGCTGAATTGCAGAGTAGCAATTCGAGTACCTGCCGGAGGCACAGGAATCAGTTTCAGGCACTTCACGCACAGAGAAGCCTGTCCTTGGTCAAAAGAGCCCACTACTTCTTGGGAGGTGGGTCGGAGTTGCAGCACTGAGAGAGATGGATCGGGAAAACCTGCTATTCGCTGGTGAATTAGACAAGTAACGCTGTCGGCCACCGAGTCCGCCAATTCACAGTTTCTATTCGCGAGGAATAGAAGACGTCCAGGCAAATCCGGGGTCTGAGTCCTATCGAACCAAGCAGCAGTCTGCGTCAGCAGTATAGTAATTGGGTAATCCAGTCTGCTCGTCTGCAATATTAGCAGCAGCCGAAGCGCCAGGTCCCCCTCCATACACAGTACAAGAGCCCTCACACTCCGCGCCTTGATTAGTCTGCGCACCAGCAATTCGAGTGCCTGGTTACTGAGTTCTCTGGAAATCTGCAAAGCACTTGACTGGATTTCGCCTCTGAATGGGACATTGTGGGGCGGACTGTGCAGCAGTAGGACTTCTGGGATTGACAGGCTCTTTAGCAGGGCGGTGATAGCGCCGTATTGGTGTTCCATCGATGGGAACAAAGGTGCATTCTCTAGCCAGTAGGGGTTTCCATTGACAATGCAGGCGGAGCAGTCCACTGTTTCCCTCAGCGCCAGTGACTTCTTATGGTCGTAAAGGAAGTCGAAAACTAGCACTGGAGTCCAGCTTTCTCCACTCCACTCCTCCAAAGTCAATACTACCACTCGGTCCTCACCCTGGGCCAGGCCTTCCAGGACCTCACCGGGAGTTTGCTCGGATACTAGGGCGAAACATTGATTCGCTGAGGTCTGTATCGTCAGCAGCAGTAGTAGTAGAATCATGGTGTAATACAGTCAATGGACAGGGCCTATAGCGGACTCCACACATACTTGGGCCTACAATTGAAGTGAGCTTTTACCTATGCTAGGAACACTGGTAAGTAGGAAAGTCTTCAGTTGCCTCGGCAGTCTTTTTGCCACTTTGTGAGACATCACTGCCAATAGGCTAATTCCATGTGGGTATTCTAGGGCCGCTAGCCCCAGATCGCAGTTTTACAGTGAAAAGCACAAGACATAGAACAGTGGCCACACTGTGACAGACTCAGGCTATAATGGCGTCTGGCACGGCGGTGTGCTGCCTCTGCGGCACGCTGCTGCCCGACGCAACGACCACCACGTGTCTGAACTGTCTGCGGACTCAGGTGGACATCACAGAAGCCCTGCAGAAGCAAGTGACTCTGCAGTTCTGCCGCCAGTGCTCGCGCTACCTCCGGCCTCCCTGGGTGCCCTGCGACCTCGAGTCCGCCGAGCTCCTGCAACTCTGTCTGCGCAAGATCCACAACCTCAACAAACTCAAACTCGTCGACGCCGCCTTCCTGTGGACCGAACCTCACTCTCGCCGCCTCAAAGTCAAACTGACCGTCCAGAAGGAGATACAGCAAGGCAGTGTGCTCGAGCAAACCTGTGTGGTTGAGTTCATTGTGACTAACCTGCAGTGCGATGACTGTAAGCGCACATGGACTCCGCACACCTGGGTGGCTTGTGTGCAGGTACGCCAGAGAGTGCCTCGCCAGCGTACTTTCTACTTCCTGGAGCAACTCATTCTCAAGCACAGTGCACATGACAAAGTCACGTCCTTGAAGCAGAAGGACCAGGGCGTGGACTTCCAATTCGCGAACAAAAGCCACGCTGCCAGGTTTGTGGACTTCCTGCAGTCCGTAGTGCCGATTTCTGTCTTGCAAGCGAAGCAGCTGATTTCCCAAGACGACAAAAGCAACACATACAACTACAAGTACACCTACTCTGTGGAAATCCTGCCTGTGTGTCGTGACGACGTGATCGTCCTGCCCTCCAGCTGGAGCAACAGTCTGGGCGGCCTTGGGCCAGTAGTGCTTTGCTACAAAGTCACGACCGCCCTGCACCTCATCGACCCCGAGACTTTGGCCATGGCGGAAATCCAGAATGAGCGGTACTGGAAGTCGACCTTCTCCTCTCTCGGCACCTCAGCGCAGTTAGTGGAGTTCGTAGTGCTGAATGTAGAAGGCGGAGAGCCGTGGGTGCGCAAGCCCCAGCAGGCTATGGAAGTAGACGGCCTCAAGGTGAGTCCAGCCTTTTACCACCGTCCTGGCTTTGCCAAGTTCTCGTTAGTGGATGTGGAAGTGGCGAGGGAGACGGACTTGGGGAAGAACCAGACTACCTTCAGAGTCAGGTCCCATCTGGGACACCTGCTCAAAGCGGGAGATACTGTGTTGGGGTATGACTTGCAGACGCTCATTGGGAACGCCAGTGACTCGGAAAGGTTCACAGAACGGACTCCTGACGTTATTTTAGTGAAGAAAGTCTTCCCGAAGCGAGATCGCATTTTCACACTAAACCGCATGCAGGTGGACCACGGTCCCAAGGCAGAAGCCCAGTTCGAAGAATTCATGGACGACTTGGAAACCGATCCCGACTCTCGCGCCCGCATAAACCTCTACCGCAAAAAGAACCTTCCAGCCGCCGCCGAAACCCAGGCCCCACCCGAGGACTTCCCCGGCGTCCGAATCGACGAACTCCTGAGTCACTTGACCCTAGAAGAAGCCAAAGCAGACGTGCCCGAGGAAATAGACTAAGCAGCGCCAGTTCTATTAGAGTCATGAGAAGGGCACTAGTCCGCCACTTCCGTGTGACCAAGCACCTGACTACGTCCGAAGAACAGCTGAAATCGGACTTACTGAAGGAAAAGACACTCTATGAGCTATTGGAAGTCCCTGCGCAGGCCACTCCCAGTGCTATCCGCAGTTCCTACCTCCGACTTGCCCGTGTGTTCCATCCAGACCTTACAGGCAAGCCTTCCGAGGAGTTCTCTATGATCACTCGAGCCTACCAAACCCTGTCCGACCCCCACCAAAGAGTGATATATGACGAATCTCTGGTTTCAGATGGAGACTACTATACAGTGGGAGTGGGGAAGTGGAGACTGAGCCTCAAGTATGTGTTTGGGAGCTCTGTCTTACTGGTGTTGGCTGCATTTGCGACCATGGAAGGGGAAGGACTTAAGGAGGGGGCTTGTCCTACGAGCTTTAAATTGAAGAAAAGTGGCGCTACGCAGGTGGCGAAGACTGCGGAAACCCCGCAGGAAAACAATGAAATCCGCTGGGCGAAGCTCAAACCCACCTCCAAGCCTATCGCTCCGGCCTCATCTCCCAAAAGAGCGATTTTCCTGCCCAAAGACGACCCTGCGCCCTCTACACACCCCGCCGACCCTGTGGCCACCGCGAAACTGCCCAAAAGCCGTAGCTTCTCCCTGGATAATACAGTAAAGACCTAGTCACTGCTTGGCCTGGGCAGGTCTCAAATCGCTTAGTGACAGGCGCACCTTGGGAATGGCGTCCTCCTTGAGCAGAGAATTGAGCAGACCTACAGGGGGCGAGGGGCGGGAGTGCTTGAGACGGGAGGAAATTGTATGGCGGAAGTAGCTGGGTGTGAGGGTCGTTGTAGGATGGATGGGGGACTGCTTGGCTGTGCGGAGGTTGGAGGCAGGGTCGAGGAGGAGTTCAATGGAGAGGCGAGAGAGGCGGAAGTAGTAGTGAATTGCCTTGGTGAGGATTAGAAGCAGGTCTTGGGACAGGTCTCCAGGGTACTGACTGGCCAGGGCCGCCACTACTTCCTCGTTATTCCCCTCTAATTGCCTGTCTACCAGCACAGCACCAGGTAAGGAAAACCGCAAAAAGGCCTGCAAACCTGCGAAGTCTGGGTATGTCGCAGGCAGCGCGAGCTGGATGCTTTGCTCAAATATCGACGGAAACGGTCCTTTGCAAAGCGCAAAATGCCCACAAAAGCCCCAAATGGGCTCCTCAATCTGCATAGCCTGCGCCTTGATGACCATCCAAAGCCTCGCCAATCGCTTGATCCGGACTTGAAGTGTAGTAACAGCCTGCATACTTGCATATCCGTAGCGTAGTAAGTACACTTTGAAGCCAAGGGAAGTCACCTGTCCCTGCCAGTGCTTCATTTGGACTAGTAGTTCTAGTAGCTCCAGGCTTAGGTCTGGGCTGAAAACCGCTTCTTTTTTGAGGGATAGGAGGAAATAGGTCAATGAATCGGAAACTAAATATCTTCGATTTTCACTGTCTAGGTCGAGAAATACAGCCTCCGCCCTGCTCACCCAGTTCACTGTCTGCCGCACCACTGCACTGCCTGCCACATCATAGCCTAACAGTGGGGCTGTCACCAGCCAGCCGTCGTACTCTTTCTCTATGGCTTTCAGTACGACCTCTGCAGACAGCTGAGCCCTACTCAGTGCTTCTTCCAGCTCGACAACAACCCCGAAACTGACCTCAAATAGGGAAGATATTTGTCTGGAAAGCAGCCACTCTTGGAATTTCAGTGTCACTTCCTGGGCAGAGAGCGTTCCTTCACCCTGCCACTTGACTGCTCTACGTACCCAATACTGCAGCCACCCCGCCAGAGCCAAATCGCTCTCCGTCTGACCACTAGGCGCAAAGTCACTCCCTTGCAGGCCCAAAGCCAGCCGCAGAGCCTGCAGGCTATACATCCCACTTTAAATATGAGCGTTAGCCCTAGTAATGGGCAGACGCAAACAACGCCAGCACAGGCCTCCCCCTGAGGAGCTGGACAGTTCCCCTGAGGAGAAAGACTCGGGGACTGATTACTTCGCGGTGAGACGTAATGCCTTTGAGGAGGAGGAGCAAGGGGCGGGGAGAAGGCCTGCGTCGCCTGCTGATAGTGCGGCCTTGACAGTGCTCAATACAGAGCTTAGAGCTCTTGATGAGAAGTTACAGCACAAGCGCGGCAAAATAGCAGCCCTCAAGACTGCCCGGGACGGGCTGAAAGCCAAGGTGGATGCCGGGTACGAGCAGATCAAGCAACTCAAGAACTCCCAAAACAAGGCGAAAAGTCTGGAAGAACACAACCGACTGCTACAGAGCCGAAACGCCTGCTTGCAGCAGGAAAAAGAAGCACTGGAGACGCAGGCTAGGGAGATGGACAGGGAGACTACAACTCTTAGTGGGCTACAGAAGGAACTGGACTTGATGTCAGGGAGTGCGCTGGAGGGACTTAGTTTGGAGCAGTGTCAGGAACTGCTGGGTGACTCGACGGATGCGCTGGGAAGGATAGAGGCTGCGTTGAGGGCGAAGACTGAGAGTTTACTGGCGAGTCGCAGGTGTGCGCAGTGCTCTGGGCCCCGCTCAGTGCTAGTCCTGCCCTGCGGCCACTTCTCCCTGTGTGACAACTGCGCCCAGTCCTGCGACTTCTGCGTCATCTGTTCTTCCCCTATCACCAGCAAGGTCCGCGTCCATAGTTCCTAGTCTAATGTCGGACCAGTTTTCCAACAGAGCCAACCTTTCCTTGCACGGCAGCACCTGGAATGCAGCGCACCTCGACAGCTTCCTGCGCAGTCAGTGGGGCGAGAAGCTCTTCGTGGCGGGCAAACAGAGGGAAGACAGCAATAGTGTGCAACTGCCAGCGGACCTGCAGATCCGCAGCACCACGGACTCGCGAATTCGCCCCAGTCCCGCCTTCTTATCCCTGCCTCGAGAAGCCCCGCCTGCCACAGACTTCGCCTCCGCTCGCTCAGCCACCGACTTCGACTGGACAGATAGCGAGAAGACCAAAGACTTCCGCAAGCAGCAAGTGGACAGTGTGGCTCTCGCTAGGGGCATTCAAGGCGCCGAGGAGCGGAAAAAAGCCCTACAGAAGGAAAGTGCACGCCTACTACCGCCGCCAGCCCGCAGACAACTCTACGAAGCAGAGAAGAAACAAGGAGCGGACTACTCCGCTCTGAAGTCCCAGCGTCTCTTGTTGATGAAGCAACAGCGGATCCTGGAGCACGGGTATCCAGATGGACTGATCCGACAAGGGACGAGAGAAGGCAGGTCGAAAGTCTTCTCGCAAAGCGCTAGAGCCGTGACTCGCACTTCCAACCTTCAAATACAGCGCAAAACCAGTCCCGATATTGAGTTCGGACACCCTGAGTCAGGCTCCACCTCCCCTGTGCCGCCCCGCTTCCAGCTGAAACGCTTCCCTGAGCTATTCAAACACCACTACCACGACACGCATGAAGCGTTGTTTATCCCCGGCGGAGACACCCAAGGCACTGGCAGACTGGAAAGACTGACGCAGCTAACCAGAGGTAACCGAGCCTACAACATAGTTTCCGGAACTAGCTACTAGCTTCTACCTGTGTTCCATGGCAGGGTAGTAACAGTTATGCCACCGAGGGTGCAGAAGGAGTTCCTGACTGTGGTGAGGGATGAGAGCCACTTGGAGGCTTTGCTGGGAGCGGACTCGAACAAGCTGAGTGTGGTGGACGTCTTTCAGAGCTGGTGCGGGCCTTGTTCGCTGGTGCTGCCCACACTTAGGTCTACGTGCATGAAGATTGATGAGTGGGACAAGCGGATTCAGATCCTGCAGGCGGATGTAGACCACGTCCCGTCTCTGCGGGAGCACCAGCACTCGAGCAAGCCCAAGTTCCTCTTTTTCGTGGGGCACAAGCTGGTCACTACCATCGACGGACTCAATGCGCCGGTACTACTGGCGTCCATCACCAGATACCTGCCCTCGCTAGACCAGGACTAAGTAGCCTTCTCAGCAGCTGAGTCGCAGAGTGCAAAGCTACGGAAGAGCAGAGGGAATCATGCTGCTGGCGCACCTCTCACCCAGAGAACTCAGTGTTTTCTTGGCGTTCATTGCAAAGAACAAGTCTATAACAAGTGGTGAAGGCGGTTAATGGAACTGTACTACTTGTGGTGGACACAGCCCTATATCCTCCCAAACACAACTGAGGAAGGCTGTTACTAGGCTACTTGCGTAGTTGCTGGAGGACGGACTGGCAGCGATTAGCACCGTCTTGGTTATTTTGATGGAGGAACAATTGGAGGGCTGCTTCTAAGCGTGTGACGGCCTCTGCTCTGCGTCCACGACTTAGCAACAAGTTTCCGTAATTGCATAGACAAATAGCGTAGTTGGTGGTGTTAGGGAAGTGGGCAGAGTAGATAGTGATTGCCTTCAAATAATTCTCATCTGCTGCCTCTACATTCATCATAGACCATTATAATTCTGCCAGGTGAGCAAGACCGGTAGCGTAAATGACTCAGATATTTTCGTGGGG
>Ga0247837_1008713_pt1 | contig 12589 bp, 12 predicted proteins | sample LaCtaG_2_FD_187115 | JGI IMG/M metagenome (GOLD analysis project Ga0247837, IMG submission 187115) | Freshwater microbial communities from meromictic Lake La Cruz, Castile-La Mancha, Spain - LaCruzMarch2015_14.5m | ecosystem: Environmental > Aquatic > Freshwater > Lake | place: Spain: Castile-La...
CTGGTGCTGTAGGCATTAGCCGCTCCGACGGTGGCGTAGAACTCCGGAGTGGGTCGGATGGAAACTCCCAGCATGGGACCATGGCTCGGGAAGGGAATGGCCGGATTCGCCGAAAAGTTGCGGTTCACAAAGGAATTATTCACGTTCTGCAGCCAGTGGGAGCCCACGTAGTCCGAGGGATCCGCCCGCCCGATCAGGATGCGCAAACGGGCGTCGAACAGTCGCTGAATCCAATACGCGTCGCGGATGACCCAGCCGCGGTCATTGAAGGCTCCGGTCGGGGCGACCAGCGTGCCCATTTGACCCCCAATGCGCGATGGCGGCTGACTGCCCATTTGGTAGCGATACTCTCCGGTAAAGACCAGCCGACCCGTGTCCGGCCCGTCTCTTCCGATGAGCGTCCAGTTTGCCAGGAAATCAAGATCCCCCGCCGCTCCGTATCGGGAGCTGCGGCCGCCCATGGGCTGCATGAATAACATCGTGTGCGCCACCCCGATCCGAAGCCCCGTTCGCTTGTCCAATGATTCGAACGGCATCCGAAGCAAATCCGACGGCCGGTTGACGCCCAGAAAATCCAGGTGGCCTTCTTCACCATCGTAGATTTCCCGGAGTTCCGCGGGCGTGTTGATGGTTGATTCCCCCGGCGAGAAATCGACGTCGGCATTCGTCCATTCCAGCGCCTCTGCCGCAGGTGGAGTTGCTGACTTCAGCGTCGCTGCGAGGACAAACAAAGCCGCTGCTGCGACGATCCGCGACTCTGGCAGCGGATTCATTCCAGCGGGAAAACTAAGAGACCCGTGCGTCGGGCTCGCGGATCCCAAAGAAGATCGCGTAAAGCACGGGTGTCACGATTAGCGAGAGCACCGCGGCAAAGGAAAGTCCGAACATGATGCAGACGGCCATTGATCCGAAGAAGGGATCGGTGAGCATGGGGATCATGCCCAGCACGGTCGTGAGGACGACCATACACACCGGGCGCATTTTGGCCGTTCCGCCATCGAGCAGCGCTTGATACGGCGGCGTTCCTTTATCAATGAGCGTCAGAACCTTACTTAGTACGACGATCTGATTCTTAATCAGTTCGCCTCCGAGGGCCAGGACACCGAGCGTGGCCATGAATCCAAAGGGCATGCCGGTCAGGAGCAGGCCGACCGTCACCGCGATGATGAAGAGCGGAATAATGAGCCAAATCAGCACCGTCGTGCGGATGGAATTAAACAAGCAAACCACGATGAACACCATGAGTGCCAGCACGTAGGGAAGCGGTTCCGCGAGTGCCGCACGGGCGCGCGTGGAATCCTCAAACTCGCCGCCCCAGGTGAGCGTGTACCCGGGAGGCAGCGGGATTTGCTCGATCTGATCCTTCACCCGGTCGCGCAATTGACTGGGCAGACCCGAACGCGGATCGGCGTGAACGGTGAGGGTGGGGAATCGATCCCTCCGCGCCACGATGGGGTCCTCCCAAACGACCTCAGACGAACCCACGACCTGGCTCATGGGAATCATGCGGCCTGCGACGGGGCTCCAGATTTGCAGGCTGTTGATTGTTCCCACATCCTCGCGCTCCGCGGCGGGCGGGCGGGCGACGATGGGGAGGAGGCGGGATTCCTGAGGAAAGACGCCCGTCCCGGAATCTCCGGGCTCCCGGAAAATACCCACCGCACGCCCTTCGAAACTGCTTTGCAGCGCGCGGGAAACATCGACCCGCGTAATGCCATTTCGGCGTGCCTGGGAGTCGAGAAGCGCGGGTTGCATTGCCTGCACGCGCTCGCGCCAATCGCTTCGGATACACAATGCGTTGCCATTCCCCTCCAACACACGCATCGCCTCGTCGCCAAGACTCCGCAGAACGGCGGGGTCCGGACCACTGAAACGAACCTGCACCCGGCCCCCGGCACCCGGACCCAGCAGGAACTTCTTCGCAATCGCATTAGCCTGCGGGAACTTCGTATCGAGCTCGTTCTGAATCACTCCGATGAGGTCCGCGATTTTCGTGGGGTCGTCGACATCCACCAGAAATTGCACGTACGCCGCATTCTCGTTTTCCGGGGAATAGACCAACAGGAACCGCAATCCGCCGCCACCGATGAAGGACGTGATGTGCGTCACTCCGGGCTGGCTTTGGATGAACTCCTGCACCTTCGCCGCAAAGGCCTCCGTCTCGCGAATATGCGTCCCCGCGGGCAGGAAAGCGTCGACCATGAATTGGGGTCGGGTCGCCGGCGGGAAGAAGCTTTGGTCGACCTTCCGGAAGCCAAAAATCGCCGCCACAAAAGCGACGACACACGCGATGACGACAATCCAGCGGAAGCGCAGCGAGAGGACGAGCATCTGCCGGTATACGCGGAACGGAAGCGCGGCGTAGGGATCTTTGGAACCGGAAGCGTCCTTCTTCGGCTTGAACATCATGTAGCTGAGCAGCGGCGTTGCAGTCACGGACGACACCCAGCTCAGGCTCAGCGCGATGAGGATCACCCAGAACAGCGAGTTCGTGTATTCCCCGGTGGAGTCCTCGGACAGCCCGATCGCTGCGAACGCAATCACGCCAATGGCCGTGGCTCCGAAGAGCGGCCACATGTTTTCCGAAACCACCTCGCGAACGACCTCGAGCTTGTTGCGACCGGATTCGATGCCCACCTTGATGCCTTCGATCACGATGATCGCGTTGTCCGTGAGCATGCAAAGCGCGATGATGAGCGCGCCCAAGGAGATGCGCTCCATGAGCAAATCGCCCTTCAGGAACATGACGAGAAAGGTCGCCATGATCGTAAGGAAGAGGACCACGCCGATGATGAAGCCGGTTTGACGTCCCATCGCAAAGATCAAGACGACGAAGACAATCGTCACGGCTTTCGCCAGGTTGAACATGAATTCCCCCACGGCATCGGAGACGGCCTCCGGTTGAAAATTGATCTCTCCGATCTCGATGCCGATCGGTTGGTTGCCCTTGAGTTCGGCGAGTTTCTCGCGAATCGCCTCGCCCATCTTTACGACGTTGCCGCCGGGGACGGTGGAAATTCCCAGGCCGATCGCAGGGTTGCCGTCGTAGCGAAGAATGCGGCGGGGTGGATCCTGATCTCCGCGCTGGATGGTCGCGATGTCCCCGAGGCGGAATTGACGCCCGCTCTGATTGGAGCCGATGACCAACTCCAACATTTCCTGCGCGGATTCGAACGAACCGGTCGGATCCAGCGGGACGTGCTGATCGCCCACCTGAACGCGACCGCCGTCGGCTGCAATATTGCGTTCCTGCAGCTTTGCGTAGATGGCTTCCTCGTTCAGCCCCAACTGCGCAAGACGCTGGCGGGAGATTTCGAGGAACACCACTTCCCGCTGTTCGCCGAAGAGGGCAATGCTCTTCACTCCGGGGACCTGCAAAAGCTCGCGCCGGAGAAATTCGACGTAGCGCCGCATCTCCGGGAACGAGTAACCCTCTCCTGTGACCGCAAGGAAAATGCCGTACACGTCGCCAAAATCATCAACGACGATGGATTGTCCGCGCACTTCGGGCGGAAGCTGCGGCTGAACATCCGCGATCTTGCGCCGCAATTCGTCCCAAACCTGCGGGATCCGGTGTTTGTCGTAGCGATCCTTGATCGTGACAGTGACCACGGATCTTCCGCGGGTGGACTCCGATTCGACGCGATCGAGTTGTCCGAGTTGCTGGCAGGCGATCTCGATCGGGTTGGTCACTTCCTGGGCGACCTCCTCCGCGCTTGCCCCGGCGTACGGGGTGATGATGAGCGCCTGTTTGATCGTGAACTCGGGATCCTCGAGACGCCCGATATTCAGGTAGGCAACGATTCCGCCCGCGATGGCCATGGCCATGGCGACCAGCACCATCCGGTTATTCTTAACCGAAAACTCGCCGGGATTCATGGCTGGCCGCCCCCGAGGGCGTCCCCGAGATCCCGTACCGCCATCCCGTCGCGCAGCGAATGGACTCCGGCTACGACAATGCGATCGCCGGGCTGCAGACCCTCGACGATTTCGATCTGCCCGCCTGAGGCCTCCCCGGTCTTCACCGCTCGCCTCGACACGATTTGGTCAGCTCCAATGACCCACGCCACCTGCTCCCCGGGCTTGATTTCAACAAGCGCGCCGAGTGGGACGAGGACCCTGTTTCCGAGGATCGCGGCACGGCGGTAGGTGAGGCTCACCGTGGCGGTCATTCCCGGGAGGAGATTCAAATCCGGAGGTGCCTGCATCGCGACGCGTACCGAAAAGGTCTGCGTGACGGGGTCCGCTCGCTGGGCAATCTCGCGGATCTGCACCGGGAACCGAAGCCCCGGCGCGGCGCTGAACTCCGCCACCATCTGGACCATGTCGGAACCGAGAATCTCCGCGACCATCACGGTCTCGGGAATATCCACCGCGATGTCGATTTCGTCCACGTCCTGGAATTTGACGACCGGTTGTTGAGGTCGGATCGTTTGCCCCTGCTCGACAAAACGCTGGGCGATCACGCCGTCGTACGGTGCGAGGAGCGTGGAATCGCGGAGTTGAAGATTGGCCTCGACGACGCGGCTTTCCAGTCCGCGAACCTCCGCTTCCTTCGCGGCGATGTCCTCCTCGCGGGCGATCACGCTTTGTTCAAGTACTTGACGGGCGGCCTGCTGATTCTCCTGCGCGACGCTGTAGGTGGATTGGGCACGATCGTTTTCCGCAGGGGAAATCACCCGATTGCGCAGGAGTTGAGCGGATCTGGTAAACTCGGCGCGGGCGTTGACGAGCTGGGCATCCGCCGCGCGGAGTTGCGCTTCCAGGCGCAGGCGCTCCTCGGGTCGAACGCCGGCGCGTAAAGCCTGAAGGTCGGCACGCGAGCGGTCGAGTTGGCTTTGCAACGCCTTCAACCGGGCCTGGAATTCGTCCTGACGGAGCTGGGCAATCAGGTCGCCCTTAGCCACTTTCTGACCTTCCCGTACCGGCAGGTTAACGAGCAGACCGCCGACCTGGAATGTGAGTTCGACCTTCTTCGAAGCCTCCACCCGGCCGGGAAACGTGCGCACCCGTTCATCTCCACCGGCGGTCACCAAGAGCGTTTTCACGGGTCGGACCACATCGACCGCGGGAGGGGTGGGTCGCGAGCAGCCGGTTCCGAGAATGAGAAGGGAACAAGCGGCTGCTGAGGGAAAGCGGAGGAACTTTGAATTCATGGAGTGGGTGGGCAACAACCTTCGAGGGTCCGCGCGGGGCGGGAGGTTCAGCAGGCGGTGAGCGTCGTACAGGAGGGTTGGCGAGATCAAGCGTATTAAGGCGGGGGCGGCCTCAGGGGCAACGCTTGTTTCGATAAGGAGGTAAACCGATGATTTTGATAAGAGGTGACATGGGTTGCTGCACCCTGTGGGTCTGTCAGCAAAATGTCAGCGACTCTACCCGGTCTTGGAAGACTTCCACCAAATCGGCGGTTTGGATGAGGAATAGGATTTTCGGCCAGCAGCTGAGGAAGAGTCCCTCGAGATCTTTCCGGCGGAGGTTTCCCGTCCTGATCCAGATGACCTTGGGAGGGCTGCCATGAAGAAGCAGCCTCTCGAAGAAATCGGTGTCTTTCGTGACAAGAACACAGTCCCGCCTGATGGCTTCCTGCCAGAGTTGAGAATCGGAGAGGCGGACACCGAGTTGAGTGGCGTGCAAAACACTTTCGGCACAGCCCATGCCGAGATTTACGGGCAGGTTTTCATCAATCAGCAGGTTCACGCTGCGGCAAGAGTCACGGAACGGGCAGCACCAACGCGACGGGCGTAGTCAAGGCAGGCAAGAACGTCCTCCCGGGTGAGGTTGGGGTATCCGGCGATCACATCGGTCACGGTATCTCCGGCACTCAAGTAGCCGAGAACCGTCTCAACAGTGATGCGGGTTCCGCGGATGACAGCTTTCCCGTTGCAGACCTCCGGATCGATTTCGAGTTTGTCGCTGAGCATAATCCATGGAATACGCGCTTTCCTTTTCGGGGTCAAACGAGGAAGCCCACAACCCGATCATCGGGCGAGGGCGGCGGAAAAGGGGTTAGTGATTGAACGATGAAATCTTATGGGGCTGCTGCCGGACGTGATGCAAAGAGGTCCATGCCGAGGTGCTCGGAGAGGAATCGAGCGACGAATTGTCCCTTTACGCTATTGCCCGCGGCATCGAGGGGAGGCGCGAAGGTCCCAAGACCGCCTTTTCCTGGCGCAACGGTGACGATGCCCCCGGCGATCCCGCTTTTTCCGGGAAGGCCAACATCGAACAGCCAGTCTCCGGAGTTTTCGTAGAGCCCGGCGGTGGCCATGACGGCGAGGGTATGGTGGCAAACGGTCGGGTCCACCACGGCCTCGCGGGTGAGGGGATTGACCCCTCCATCCGCCAGCGTCGCGCCCATGACGGCCAGATCCTTTGCGGTGACCTCGAGGCAGCATTGTTTCGTGTAAAGTGCGACGGCCTCGGCGGGATCCGTGGTCATTCGTCCGCGCGAGTGCAGGAGTCGGGCGATGTCCTGATTTCGGAGGTTCGTTGCTGACGCCGAGGCGTACAACTCCTCATGGACTTCGAGCGGTCGCCCGGCGAAGCGGGATAGCCCCGAGTGGATGAACTGCCATTTTTTGGCGTCGTTCACCCCCGGAACGAGTCCCGTTGTGGCGATCGCACCGGAATTGACCATGGGATTCGTCCGTCCATCCGGCGAATGCTCGACGGCTTCCATCGAGTTGAACGGTCGGCCGGTGGAATTGACGCCGACGTGTCGCCGAACGGCCTCGGCTCCGATCGCTTGGCACACGAGAGCGAAGACGAATGGCTTTGAAACGCTCATGATGGTGAACGGGTGATCGCAATCCCCGGCGCTAAAGACCCGACCGTTGGTTCCCACGACACAGACGCCAAACAGGTCGGGGCGAACGCGGGTGAGTGCCGGGTAAACGGTCGAATTTGATCCCCCGGATTCCGAACGGAAACGGGCGTGCGCTTCGGCCACCAAGGCCTGAACGCGATCCGCCGGGGGCAGTTCGCCGGTTGAGACATGCACGGGAGAGGTCATTGCTGGTCGTCTGGGCTCGTGGAGCGACCCGCCAATTGCTCCGTTTCCTGAGGGTCAGGAGGACGGACGAAACGGGATTTCGAATTGCGCGGGTCGCCCATCACTTCTTTCGAGAGCTGTGCCATTCAGACAGCGATTCAACGCGGAGTCCACGGATGGATTTCACGTTTGCGAGTCTGCAATCGTTGGTAATGAACAGTTCGCACTCTCCGACGATCGCGCATGCGAGTTGAATGGCATCTGGTGGGCGCAGCGAGGGATTCGTTGCCCGCAATCTGGCGAAACAAGCTGCGGCCTCGCGATCATAGGGGATGAGAACCAGTTGGTGCATGGCGGATTGATAAGCCCGGACAACGGCCGGTTTCCCTTGTTGCATGGGTTGCACAAGGATTTCTCCGAGGGTGAGTGTCGAGGTCACAAGTATATGACCCTCGCGGTCCACAAAGTCCGAGAGAGCTTCCATCTCGCTCGTTAACACCTTCTTCTCCCAAAGATAGATAAAGATGTTGGTATCCCAGAAAACTCTCACGCCCAGTTCCTGCGGAGGTCCTCAACATAGTGATCCGCGCTGACTCCCCTCCACGGTCCCGCATCAAGTCGGCGCAGGCTGCGAATGGCACTGGGCTCATCTTCGGATGCTGATTGAAGCTCCCTTCGCAGACCGCGTGCCACGAGCTGGCGAAGCGTCGTCTTCCGCAAAATGGCTGCGGTTTTTGCCTCCATAAGCAAGTCGTCCGGGAGGTCGATTGTTGTTTTCATATGGTAAACCATATAACCATATCACAATCGCATCGATACCGACAAGTGACGGATTCCGCGAATGTGGGGTCCGATGCCGCGAAGTAATGCTTCCGAAATTGGTGACTCGCCGCCGATTCATCGGGACGGGAAGGGAGTGGACAAAAGGTGGAAATCGGCGATTAAAATGTCGCCCATCTTCGATTTGATGCGTAACGCTGACATCGAACCAACCAACGATTCACCCCGTTAACCGAGAGCAAGCACATGTCATCCGAAGCCAAGTGTCCCTTCCACCATTCTCCCACCAGCGGAACATCGAACCGCGACTGGTGGCCGAATCAGCTCAATCTGAAGATCCTCCACCAGCGCTCGGAGAAGTCCGATCCCATGGGGGGCGAATTCAACTACGCGGAGGAGTTCAAAACGCTCGACCTGGCTGCGGTGAAGCGGGATCTCGCCGCGGTTATGACGGACTCGCAGGAGTGGTGGCCGGCGGATTTTGGTCACTACGGCCCATTTTTCATCCGCATGGCGTGGCACAGCGCAGGCACCTACCGGACGGGCGATGGTCGCGGTGGGGCAGGGAACGGAAGCCAGCGTTTTGCTCCGCTCAATAGCTGGCCGGATAATGTCAATCTGGACAAGGCCCGCCGGCTGCTCTGGCCGGTCAAGCAGAAGTACGGGCGCAAGATCTCGTGGGCGGACTTGATGATCCTCACGGGCAATGTCGCCCTGGAGACGATGGGCTTCAAAACATTCGGCTTTGCGGGCGGTCGGGAGGACATTTGGGAACCCGAGGAGGACATCTACTGGGGAATGGAGAAGACCTGGCTCGATGACAAGCGCTACTCGGGCGACCGCGAGCTCGAGGATCCTCTCGCAGCGGTCCAAATGGGCTTGATTTACGTCAATCCGGAGGGCCCAAACAGCAACCCGGATCCCCTCGCGTCTGCCCGCGATATCCGCGAGACATTCGCCCGCATGGCAATGAACGACGAAGAAACGGTCGCGCTCATCGCCGGTGGCCACACGTTCGGGAAGACCCACGGTGCTGGCGATGCCGCGCTCGTCGGAGTTGAACCCGAAGGTGCCCCTATCGAACAACAGGGTCTTGGCTGGAAAAGCTCGTTCGGCTCAGGCAAGGGAGGTGATACGATTTCGAGCGGATTGGAGGTCACTTGGACCACCACGCCCACGCAGTGGAGCAACAATTACTTCGAGAATCTGTTTCAATATGAGTGGGAACTGACCAAAAGTCCTGCCGGTGCGCATCAGTGGCGCCCCAAGGATGGCGCAGGCGCGGGCACCGTCCCGGATGCGCATGATTCTGATCGGCGTCACACGCCATGCATGTTGACGACCGATATCGCGCTGCGGGTGGATCCGGCGTACGAGAAGGTTTCGCGTCGTTTCTACGAGAATCCTGCGGAACTCGCTGATGCGTTTTCACGGGCGTGGTTCAAATTGACCCACCGCGACATGGGTCCGCTCGCTCGGTACCTCGGGCCGGAAGTGCCCGCGGAGGAACTCATCTGGCAGGACCCGATTCCGGCAGTCGATCATCCCCTCGTTGATGAACAAGACATCGCGGGCTTGAAGATCCGGATTTTGGAGTCCGGACTCACCGTTTCCGAACTGGTCTCCACCGCATGGGCGTCGGCTTCGACTTTCCGCGGATCGGACAAGCGCGGTGGTGCCAATGGCGCACGCATCCGTTTGGAGCCGCAGAAGGATTGGGAAGCGAATCAACCCGGGCAACTCGCAAAGGTCCTCGACGTGCTGGAACACGTGCGGGCAGAATTTAATACGGCGCAGTCCGATGGGAAAAAGGTGTCGCTTGCGGATTTGATCGTCCTCGCAGGCAGTGTGGGCGTTGAGCAGGCTGCGAAAAATGCCGGGCACGAAGTTGTCGTTCCCTTTGCGCCCGGACGAATGGATGCCACCCAAGAGCAAACGGACGTGGCCTCGTTTGCCGTATTGGAACCATTTGCGGACGGCTTCCGTAGCTATCAGAAGGCGAAGTACTCGGTATCCGCCGAGGAGCTGCTGGTTGATAAGGCGCAACTGTTAACCCTCACCGCTCCCGAAATGACGGTGTTAGTAGGTGGATTGCGGGTGCTCAATGCCAACGTGGGCAAAGCGCAAACCGGCGTATTCACCAAGCGGCCCGAAGCCCTGACGAACGATTTCTTTGTGAATCTTTTGGACATGGCGACGGAGTGGAGGGCGATGTCGAAAGACGAGGAATTCTTTGAAGGTCGGGACCGCGCAACCGGCGAACGCAAGTGGACCGCGACAAGGGTCGATCTGGTTTTCGGATCAAACTCCCAGCTTCGTGCGTTGGCCGAGGTTTACGGATGTTCTGACTCTCAAAAGAAGTTTGTCGACGACTTCGTTTCGGCTTGGGTCAAAGTGATGAACCTGGATCGCTTCGATCTTCGCTGACGCTCCCTTCCGCCTTCAGTGCCTTAAGCTGGGCCTCCAAGTCCGCGATCCTGTCCTTCATTGGCTCGATCGCGGCTTGGACCTCTGCGGCGGTATATCGCGGGGTGATGTATTTTGGACAGTTCCAATCGTAGCCGATGACATCGATGACGAACACCCGCTCCACGAGCTTTTGTTCGTCGATATCCGCGACCTGCTGCACGAGTTCAGGATTCTTGCGAGCATCGACAACTCGTGCATGGCCCATGATTTTCAACCGGGATCGTTGCGGATAATCCATTAGGAACAGACTCACTCGGTCATTGTCCGAAATGTTTCCTGTGGTGAGTAGTTGACGATTCCCCTTGTAATCCGCGAAAGCGAGCGAGTCGGGTCCGCTCACCCGCAGGAACCCGGGTTTTCCTCCTCGGTGTTGAATATACGGCCACCCATCCGAATTGACACTGGCCATGTAAAAACTGTCGCGTGATTGGATAAACAGAACCTCGTCCGGGCTTAGTATGTCCTTTCCCCCGGTATCCGTCGCAGGCCTTGCAGACCCGAAATAGTGCTCCTGAGCCTTAAGGACCGAGTCCGTCGAGGCAATCTTCATAAAGTTAGCAGCCATAAAAATATTAGGTTTCGGTGTTCACACTCAGTTGTGCAGGTCGTGCGTCCGCTGCGGCGCCGCGCCCCAACTCCGTTTCCTTTTCCAAATGAGACTCACACTGCGCATCGCGAGGGCTGAGTGGGCCTCCCGGGAGGCCGGTGGAGGATCGTCCACCGGCCTTGGGAATTGTGGGATGGTGAATGAGTGTGGGATGCGATTTAGAACACAAGCGTGTTCCAGCCTTCGGCGAGGTAACGGCGGACGCTGGTCAAGCCGGGGGTGCCTTCGGCACGGTTATCCTTCACTTCCTTGATCCCGCAAGCGGCGGCTCCTTCGGTGGCGCCGAATGCAGCCGCGCAGCCACATGAGACCCCGGAAACGGCTTCCCGTACGGAGTTGTAAAGCCCGTTGAACGGATGCGTGACTTTCGTCAACTCCGCGGGCCACCGGGTACCAGCCCCGATGAATGCGACCTCGACCTGGTCCCCCGCTCGCAGCGATTCGTCGGCGAGCGCGAGCGCATTGAACACGCGGCCGTTGGCCTCGTCGGTGTTGGATTTCGGGTCGGCGATAACAATGATGGCGATTTTCATGATGTGTCTTTCTATGTGTGGTTGGTTTTGCTTTTCCTCTGCCAGTCGACGACCGGTTGAGGGAAATGTTTGGTACTGAATGTAAACAACTTACTAGAAGGTAGGTTTGAACATTGAAAAAGAGTCTTCACGGAGTATGGGACAATTTGAGGAGCGTCTCGCTTGCCTGAGTGAGAAATGATGGGTCCGAGGCTCGCGAAGCGGTAAGAGAACCTTGCAGGAGAGCGTACCAGGTACGGGCGAGCGTTTCGGCGGGGATATCGGACCGCAGTTCGCCGCTCTTTTGCGACGGTTCTATGATTTTCTTCAATCCATTCACGGCATCGTCGATGAATGCGCGGAGTTCCGTTCGAACCTCATCCGGCAGCACTCCATACTCGCCTCCCAGCGCGCTTCCGAAGCAGGTGCCATTCTGCACGCGTACCTCTTCGTAAATCGCGACCACGCCTCCGATCTTCTCGCGGAAGGAACCGGGCGATCGGGCGAGGCGTCCCAGAGCCGCCCGCAGTCCGTCCCGGTAGCGTCGAAGTAACGCCACTCCGAGATTTGCCTTGGTCGGAAAATGATAATGAATGCTCGCCGTGGTGATCCCCACCTCATCCTTGATGTCGTGAAAACTGAACCCGGAGTAACCGCGCGACCCAACCAACCGCTGAGCGGAGTCGAGGATTCGGGTTTTGCTGTCCAAGTTCATGGGAGGAGTGTGACCTACTACATGGTAGATGGCAATATCTTTTTTATCTTTTTTCCAGGACGGGTCATCTCACAGGTAACGACGTACGGCGTGGCGAACCGATCGTCAAACAACGCCCCCGTCCGCCCCGATGGGGCGGAATTCCTGGTGGGGCGCGGCGTTACCCGGGGTTACGCTACGCTACACCCCGGGCTATAAACGTCCATGCCTCCGGCATGGCTATGGGAACCCGGTTCGCGGCCCCAACGGGGCCGACGTCGGCAGCCCGGGGTGGAGCGGAGCGCAACCCCGGGATCCCCGATATCACGCATTCCCAGCGCCCCAAAGGGGGCGCACGGAGGGTTCGTGATGGGGTGATCCGTTTGACGGACGACGTCTCCGTTCGCCCCGATGGGGCGGAATTCCTGGTGGGGCGCGGCGTTACCCGGGGTTACGCTACGCTACACCCCGGGATGCGGCAGGATTCCGCCGACATCACGGTTCAGTTTTGAGATTGGCTTTTTACCGTGGAGCGT
>Ga0247837_1008715_pt1 | contig 12588 bp, 10 predicted proteins | sample LaCtaG_2_FD_187115 | JGI IMG/M metagenome (GOLD analysis project Ga0247837, IMG submission 187115) | Freshwater microbial communities from meromictic Lake La Cruz, Castile-La Mancha, Spain - LaCruzMarch2015_14.5m | ecosystem: Environmental > Aquatic > Freshwater > Lake | place: Spain: Castile-La...
GCTTTGAGGGTTCGGGAGTCCTTGGTGATACGCGCGAGTTGCAGCATGCCCTCACTACGCCGACCAGCTTCATTAGCTTTCCTTAACTATCCGGGAACAAGTCTTTTGAGCCGATCAATACCGGCCTCATGGCCATCATCCCCGGCCTGCGCGGCGGCGCGGAGATCGCCCGCTTTCAGCTTCCGCAAAGACTGCCGATGGACCCGGCGAAGAACTGAGGCTGGCGGCAGCAGCAGTACGCCTCACTTCGCCATCGGCTCCATGTAATACATGCCGGTGGTCATGGTGTAGGCGTTGGCGATTGGCATTCGCTTCAGCGCGTGCTCCGCGCCCCATGAATCGGTGTAGAGGATCTCGCCGGTCTTGGTGTTGTAGCCGATGATGAGGCGCATGTGGCCGCCGTTGGCCTGGGGTATCTCCGGCTCCTGCATCAGGCCCAGCATGACGCCCCACATGATCGGGATGCCCTGGTCAATGAGGGCCGTGAGGCCGCGCTGGAACTTGCCGTAGCCGGAGCGGTCGCGCTCCGTGCGGGAGGTCTTGAGGACATCGCCGTCCATGGCGTCGTAGATTTCGTCAATGTAGATGGTGCCGCCGCGCGGCGCGGCGTCCACCTCGGGCTTGCTGGCGCGTTTGGCCTCCTTGTTGTAGTCGGCCACCATATCCATGAACTTTTTGTACTCCCAGTTCTCGACAACGCGCACGCGCACGCGCAGACGACCTTCCAGCTTGTTGAGCGCCTCGTACATCTTCGCTGGGCTGGTGCCGCCGCCTGCGCCTGTGTCCGCCACCTGCGCCATCTCATGCTGGTCCACCGGGATGCCGTAGTACTTGAAGACGCGCTCTGCCGTGGCCACCGCGCAGTAGCCCTTCGGCCCCTGGTCCACCATCGGCACGTTGGCGATGAGCACGTCGCCATTTTCTTCGCGCTTCAGATTCGCGGTGAGGCTGCCTTTGGAAACACCGGGCGTCTTGGTGGCTGCGGCGGCCACCGCCGTGGAGCCTGCCCTGCCCACGGGGGCTGCGCGCAGGCGGATGAATTCGGGGCGGAACTCGATGTTTCTCGTCTTCACTTCCCGCTGGTAGCTGTACTCCAGGAGATAGGCGGTGGGCGGCTTCATCCACACGAATCCCTCGGCGGCAACGGCGCTGGTTTTGTCTTTGCCGCGCTCCGTGGCGGTCACGCCCAGACGCTTGCTGACTGTTTCCCGCAGGGTGTTGATCTGCGTTTCGAACTGCTCTCGGCTGCCCGGCAGTTCGCCGCTGTCACCACGATTGAAGATGGAGAAGGTCATCCGTGCCGGACTGCCTTCCGGGCTGAACTCGATGATTGCCTCATTGAGCTTGATGCCGCCCTCCCAGAGGCTGAGGCCGGGGCCGAAAAAGCGCGCCTGGTCCCGCTTTTCTGAGAGCCAGTCGAAGCGCGCCGCCTTGAACTGCTCCTGGAACTGGTCGGCAGTCATCTGCCAGACGGCATCCCCCGCCAACAGCGCATCCAGCGGACGTGCCGGAGCCGTTTCGGAGTTAGGCTGTTGCGCTATTGCTGGAGCCAGGATGAGCAGGGCGGGGAGGAAAAGGAGGCTTTTCATGTGGGTTGTATTTTACGCGATTGTACAAGACTCGCTCCGCGTGTCCAGCTTTTGCGTTTCGGGGCGGCTCCGCTGATTCAAAGAAAGCCGCCGCCGGAGATCACTCCGGCGGCGGTTTGCAGATCAGTTTTGCGGACGCGGCTTATTTGCCAGGAACTGCGTACACTGCGACTTCGCAGTAGTGGTTCATCTCGTTGGAGGTGTTGCCGTTGCTGGTGAGGCGGACGTAGCGGGCCTTAGTGCCTTTGCCGTCAATAACGCGGCCGTGGTTTGTCTCAATGTAGGCGGGGTCGGCACCGGCACCGAGCTTGAGGGTGTCGTCGTGGTCGGAATTGAAGAGGGTGGTGACACCGGTCTTGAACTCCTTGTCATCGGACACCTGCACGACCACATCCACATAGGCCTGGGCCTGCTTGTGGTAGTGCCAGACGGCGATCTTGCCGAGGGTGGTGGCGGCACCGAGGTCAATCTGCACCCACTGCGGGCCGGGGGCCAGCTCGACAAAGCAGCCGTCGGAGCCGTCGGCGTCGCCATCGGTCACGAGGCTGAGTTCGCCGATGATGGGGGCGGGGTCACTGGAGGTGACTTCCTTGTCTTTGGCGACGTTGACGGTGCCTTTGGGGGCCATGAAGGACTTGACGATCTTGCTGGGATCAGGCGTTTCCAAGTTCGGCAGCTTGGCCGGGACGGGAGTGCCGATGAACATGGGCTTCGGGAACTCGATCTTGATTTCCTCCTGATCTTCGGCGCGGAGGGTGGTGCTGAGGGCCGCGATGGCGACCAGGGTGAGGGTGGTGTGTTTCATGGGGGATGGGATGCCGGTTTGGCGGCGGATCAGACGGGTTAAACGGTGAAGTCTTCGGGCGTGAAGGTGTATTTCTGGCCGGTCTTCAGGCATTCGTAGGCTTTGAGGACGGTGACGCAGGACTTGAAGGCGTCCAGGACATTGCAGGTCAGGTGCTCCGGCTTCTTCATCTGCACGGCTTCGATGAAATTCGCGACGTGGGGCGTGTGCGGGTAAAGCTCCAGCGTGACGGGAATCTCCCAGGGGTCGAGCGCCTTGGACTCGCGCGCATCAGCCACGGCCTTGGCCACGCCGGAGACGGCGTAGGACTTGGGTGCGGGCTTGGTCCAGGAACGGGGGTGCTCCCAGAACTTGTTTTTGATGTTTTCCGGGGCTTTGACCAGGATGGGGCTGTCGCCGGTGGTCCACTGGCTCCAGTCTTGGCCGGGTTCGGCATAGACTTGGTTGGAGGTGGGACTTTCGGAGATGATGGCGCTGCCGTTCACGCCCATGTGCTTCTCGTAGTAGCCCTGGCTGCCGGTGGTGGTGAGCACCTGGTAGTAGGCGCGCATGGTGCCGGTTGGCAGCTTGTATTCATAGAGGCACATGACGTTGTCCGGCAGCTCGAACTTGGCCTTGGGCGCACCATCAGGGCCGGGGGTGCCGTCATAGTAATCCACGCCGCCAGCTGCAAAGAGGGAGACGGGGGTGGTCTCATACATCCAGTTGAACATGTCAATCTGGTGCGCGCCGAGGTCGGAGATGGGGCCACCACCGTATTTGGCGAACCAGCGCCAGTTCAGGAACTCCTCCATGCTGCCGTAGCCGTAGCGGGCGAGCAACTCCGGGGAGACAGGGTTCTTTTTCGGCGCACCGAGCGGGGTGCTGGCGGAGACGCCGCGGTTCCACTGGCCGTAGCAGTGGGTGATACGGCCGAGCAGACCGGCTTTCTTGATGACCTGCTCACGCAGATGGATGTAGCGCGGGTTCGAGTGGCGCTGATGGCCGATCTGGAAGATGCCGCTGTGCTCGCGCCCAGCCTTCACCATATCACGCGCGCCTTCGATGGTGTTGGACATCATCTTCTCACAGTACACAGACTTGCTTTTGGAGAGGGCGAGTCGGGAGAATGGGGCGTGGAGGAAGTCCGGCGTGGCGATGAAGACAGCCTCAATGTCGGTCTGCTTGTCGAGCATTTCCTCAATGGTCTCAAACTGGGCAACAGTGCCAGTGACCTGGTGCTTGTTCTGTAGCTCCATGTAGCGGCCCATGACGCGGCGTTTGTCCTCGCGGATGTCGGAGACAGCCACCCACTGGATGCCGGACTTGATCTGGGAGGCGGCGGCACGCAGGCGGTCCCCCTGGGCACCGCAGCCGACGAGGGCGCACTTAATGGTGCGGCCAGCAGCTTCACCCTGGGCGATGGCGCTTTTGCTGGTGGCGAGATAGACGCCAGCTCCGGTGATTGCGCTGGTGCGCAGAAAGGATCTGCGGTCCATGTATTTGGTCAGACCGCTCGGCTGGGGTTGGGTGGGTTCAGTTATCATCGTCATCGTGTGGTTTACGTCCCAGGAACCCGAATCAGGCGTCAGACTTCTTTTTGCCGCGCAGGATGCCATCGAGAGAAATAAAGCCGTGCTTTGAGGTGGCCAGGGCGCAATAGGTCAGGATGATGCCCACGCCGATGTTCGCGCTAAGTTCCAGGTCATCCGGCAGGGCAGCAAGACCAAAGCCGAGTGAGAGGAAGGTGAGACCAGCGGCCAGCAGCGAGAATTCACTGAACAAACCGATCGCCACCCAGACGCCGACGATTAGAAGCACGAAGCCGATGCTTTGGGCAAAAGGGCCGCAGACGGCAGCAGGCAGGAAGCTGTTGTCGGCCATCAGTTTGGCAATGGCCCCGGTCTTCACATCGTAGTTGGCCATGTTGAAGGTGGCCGCCGCGCCGTCACCGGAGCGGAACTTGTCCACACCTGCCATGAAAAGCCGCATGGCCACCCAGAGACGTGTGACGAGATTGGCAAACGCGAGGTCGAGGCGGGGGCAGCAGGAGTGGTCGGACATGGTGGATGGAAGTTGCAGGTTGGACGGGAGAGTGATTTTGAACAAAGCCCCTGGGAAATCCAGCAGAATTTAGAAGCCGGGGCGCATAAAACGCCAACTATTAGAGCCGCTGGAATGAAAGGCGCGGTTCCTGGACCCTGCGGCGAGGGCTTCTGCCCGCTGCGGATGCAAGGTTGCGAATACCGCACATTTCCTGTAGCATTTTCCCATGCCTATCCTGGAGACTGCCAAAACGACACGTCAGCGCCGCCAAGCCGACGTGAGCCGAGCCAAGGTTTCGCGACCGCCTCTTTTGGAGAATGGAGACCGACTGACGGCCCTTGAATTCCTGCGGCGTTATGAGGCGATGCCTGGGTTGAAGAAGGCACAGCTCATCGAAGGAATCGTCTATATGCCATCCCCCGTTCGTGCCAAACAACATGCCGAGCCTGATGGGCTGATCCAGGGCTGGCTTTTCACCTATGCACTGGAGCACCCTGAACTGAGGTGCTACCCAAACGCCACCCTCCTGCTCGCCCCGGACAATGCTCCGCAGCTGGATGCCATCCTTTGCAGCACGCCGCGCCGTGGTGGTCACGTCTGGCTGAATGACGACGGCTATCTCTGCGGCAAGCCGGAGTTGGTATGCGAGATCGCAGCCAGCAGCGCCTCTGTGGACTTGCATGAGAAGCTGCGCGCCTATCAGCGAAATGGCATCCAGGAGTACCTTGTCTGGCTAACCACGGAGCAGCGCGTGTGCTGGTTCCGGCTGGTGGAGCAGGAGTACCAGGAAATGAAGGAGACTGGCGGAAAGCTGCACAGCGCAGTCTTCCCTGGCCTTGTCCTAGATGTGAAAGCCCTGCTGAAGCTCGACAGCCCGCGCGTCATCGCCGCCCTGAAATCACGGCGGTGAGCGATGATTCCAGCCTGCCGAATCGCTGACTGAAAGAGCTACTTCTTCGCCGCGTCCTTCTTCTTCGTTTCGTCGAGCTGCTTCTGCATGGCTTCGGCCTTCTTTTGGAGTTGCTGGACCTGGTCCCAGAGGTTCTTCATGCCGGTGGGGGAGGGAAGTTCACCTTGCAGGGTCTGGGCGGACTTGGCGGCGGCTTCGCGGACGGGATCGTGGAAAGGGCTGCCACCGGTGAGCATCGGCTCAAGAACAGCAAGCGCTCGCGGATCACGCAGGGTGCCGAGGGCTTTGGCGGCGGCGGTGCGGAGTTCTTCCCTCGGTGAGCCAAGTTGGCCGATGAGGAAGGTGCGAACGGTATCGTCGGCAGGCTCATCATCGCGGCTGCGCGCGAGAAAGGCGAGGGCGTCGAGTGCGGTGCCGTAATCGCGGGTACGGAAGTCGAGCGGAGCTTCCTGGAGTCTTTTTAAAATGGCGGGAACGGCGGCGGCATCATCCTGGGCACGATAGGCGGTGATGGCGGCGGCTGCGGTGCGCTCTTGAAAGGTGGGCTTGGCGAGGTGGACGGTGAGAGCGGCAGCGATCTCGGCATCGCCGGGACGTGCGCCCCAGCTTTCAATAATCGCGGCGAGGATGGCGGGGTTCTTCTCGGCTGCGGCGTGCTTTTGCAGAGCCTGCTGGGCATCGGGGTAAGGCAGTGTCACGAGCGCTTCCACGACATCGGCGCGCGCGCGGGCATCCGTCTGATTTGCGAGTCCGGCGACTAAAGCGGCGCGTGCTTCGGGCGTGGCAATCTTGGCGAGAGCCTTGGCGGCAGCCCCGCGCACGGCGTGGAATGGGTCTTCACGAACGAGCTTGGCGAGCTTGTCCACGCTGCCTTTGTCCTTCCGCCCGCCGAGGATGCTGGCGGCGATGAGGCGACCGATGACATCGGAGGCGAGCTGCTTGTCCAACATCTCGCCGGGCGGGGTGAAGTCCACCTTCGCCAGCAGGGTGTAGTCGGGGTCGAGGCGCACGAGTTCGGGCTGCGCGGGCAGGGAGAAGTAAAAGTCCTCCTCGGCCTGGCTGACTTCCATGGTGAAGACAAGCGGCTGCTTTTGGTCCTTGATGCTGAAGGCGACGGGCAGCGGGAAGCGGAAGAGACGAACCTGATCGGTGACTTTGTGCGTCTGCTTCACGGACAGTCTGGCCTGCTTGGCAGCGGCATCCCAGGCGTAGTCCACGCGCAACTCGGGGAAGCCGCCGTGGTAGAGCCACTGATCAAAGAAGGCGTCAAAAGAGAGTCCGCTGACCTCCTCGACGACATCCTGGAGATCGTCGGTGCCGACGATGCCGTTGCGATGCCGCTCCAGGTAGGTGCGGATGGCGGTGCGGTAAAGATCGGGGCCGAGACGGCTGCGGAGCATGTGGAGAATCCATGCGCCTTTCGGGTAAACGCGCGTGTCGAACTGCTGCATGGGATCGCCGTAATCCCGCCAGACGGTGGGGCGCGTGTCCTTGGCCTGGAAGACCTCGTCAGCCTCCAGCCAAAGCGAGTGCTTCATGGCATCCGGGCCGCTTTTCTCCTGCTCGTAGAGGACGGTGTAATAGCTGGCGAAGCCCTCGTTGAGCCAAAGGTGCGACCAGTCGCGGCAGGTGACGAGATCGCCGAACCACTGGTGCGCGGTCTCGTGCGCATCCAGCCGGTGCAGCGTGCGTAGGTTCTCCGTAGCGGCGTCAAAGAGAAGTCCGGCGGCCTCAAAGGTGCAGGAGGTGTTCTCCATGCCGCCAGCGATGAAGTCGAGGCAATAGACCTGATAATACTTGTCCCAGGGAAAGGGGACGCCGGTCTCGCGGTTGTAGAATTCGATGATCTTCTTCGTGTCGGCAAAGGCCGCTGCCGCCTGGTCTTTGTGGGACGGCGGTACGAGCATAGCGAGAGGCAGAGCGCCGGCCTTGCCCTCGATCTTATGGAAGTAACCGGCGGCTAGGGCGATGAGGTAGTTCACATGCGGCTGGTCCTGTTTCCAATGCCAGGTCGTCTTCTCCCCGGCGGCATCTTTGGCGATGAGGGAGCCGTTTGAAACCACCTCCATGCCCGTGGGCGCATGGCAGATGACCTCGCTGGTGAAGCGCTCGTTCGGGTAATCGTAGCAGGGGAACCAGAAACGGTGCAGGTCCGCCTCGCCCTGCGTCCAGAGCTGCGTGTCGCCGGGCTTGTAGCCCATCTCTAGTGTCTTGAAATACAGCCCGTGCTGCGGCTCGGCGCTGTACTCGATGGCGAGTGTGACCTTGGTCTCCGGCGGGACGGGTTTGGCAAAGATGAGCGTCAGCTTCTCCGCGCCGATGACCTGCTCCGTGACCTCTGCGCCTACTGCGAGGACGCTTTTGATCTTCAGGTCCACGGCGTCCAGCTCCAGCTTGTCGAGCGGCAGGGCGATGGGCTTGAAACTCATCGTCATTGTGCCCGCGACGGTGCGTTTCGTGAAGTCCGGTGTCACATCCAGCTTCACATGCTGGATGTCCACGCGGCGGTCGCGCGCGTATTTGCGGCCGGGGACGAGTTTTAAGGGCTGGGGTAGCAGATGCTTCGCGCAATGCCCGCAGACGTGGAGGGAATCGGCGAGGGCTGTGGAGCCTAAAATGAGGAAGATAATGAGCCGCAACATGGTGCGTAGAATTTTGCCTGGGACGGCGGATTAGCAAGACCAGCATGGACAACTTCGCCTTGCTGCGATCTGTTGCATCTCTTTACTCCCGGCTTAAGTCAGCTTCACGCAAGAATCCGCCGAGAGTGCAAATTTGCCTCTAATGCCGCTCCGTCTGGCCCGTTTAGCGAACCAGAGTTGTAACACTCAGTAAGTATCCACCACCTATGAAAACCACTAAATCCATGCTCGTCGGCCTGCTTCTCGCCGGTTTCGGTGCCGGAGCCGCCCTCGCGGAGTCCCGCACCTGGACCGACATCCAGGGCCGCCAAGTTCCCGCCACCTTCGTTCGGCTCGAAGGGGAAGACGTCGTCTTGCAAACAGCGGACGGTGCCTTTCATAAATTCCCTCTGACCAAGTTGTCCGCAGAGGATCAGGCCATAGCCAAGGCTGCCAAGCCCGCCGAAACAGCCGCTGCACCTGCTGCCTCTGGTCCGCAAATGCTTGCAAATGCCTCTGTCGCCCAGGCGGCGCAGAAAATTGATCAACTCGTGGCAAAGGGTCTCATCAAGGCCAACCCTGAGCGAGCTAAGGCGGGCAAGGAGCCAATCAAGAGCTACAACCCGATGGCGAATGATGAGCAGTTCGTCCGCCGTGTCTATCTGGACATCGCCGGTCGCATCCCGAACTTTGAGGAGGCCAGCACCTTCATCAAGGACAGCGACCCCACCAAGCGCGCCCGCCTTATTGATCAGCTCCTCGACTCGGACGGGTACAAGGCCCATCAGTACAATTACTTTGCCGAAATGATGCGCGTGAAGGACCGCTTCGAGCAGGACAACGTCCGTGGCACTCCTTACATCAACTGGATCAAGGAACAGATCGCCCGCAACCGCCCCTGGAATGAGATGGTCTTCGACATGATCACCGCCACCGGCAAAATGTGGGACAAGAAAGAGGACGGCACCTACAACGGAGCAGCTGGCTACCTCCTGCGCGACGCTGGGATGCCTCTCGACAACCTCGCCAACACCCTCACCGTCTTCCTCGGAACGGATGTCGCCTGCGCACAGTGTCATGACCACCCCTTCGCCGACTGGACCCAGATGCAGTTTTATGAGATGGCGGCCTTCTTCGGTGCCACTGCCACCCGCCTGAACGGCAAAGACCTCGCCAAGGGCGATCCAATGATGCGCCTGATGCCCGAGATCGAAAAAATGATCGAGAAGTCCGGCCAGGACATCCGCCGCCTGCGCAATGGCATCCAGAACTACATCGGAGCCAACCGTGTGGCGATCAAGGACCGCGACATGAACGGCACCAAACTGCCACATGACTACAAGTACAAGGATGGCAAGCCCGGCGATCCTGTCGCGCCCAAATTCGTTACCTGGTCGGCTCAGGACAAGAGCAATCCTGCCTACAAGCAGAGCAAGAAGGACGAGGAAAAGCTCCGCGTCTCCTTTGCAAGCTGGATGACGCATCCGCAGAACCCTCGCTTTGCCATGACCATTGCCAACCGCCTGTGGAAGCGTGCTTTCGGTTCTGGCATCGCCGAGCCGGTCACCAACATTGATGATCCAGACCAGTCCGCAAACCCAGAATTGCTCAAGCATCTGGCAGAGGAGATGAAGCGCGTGAAGTTCGACCTCAAGCAATTCCAGCGCATCATTTACAACACCCGCGCCTACCAGTCCGAAGCCACGACGGAAAATGTCGCCATGGGCGAGGTTTATTATTTCCAGGGACCGATGCTGCGGCGCATGACCGCTGAGCAGGCTTGGGATTCCTACATGACCCTCGTCTTGGGTCAGCCGGACAGCTACAAAGCGCCCCTCCAGGATCTTTATGCCAAGTCCATTGACCTGAACCTCGAAACCGTGGACGCACAGACTGTGCTCATCAAATACGACGCCTATCGCCGCATCCAAGAGAAGGAAAACGCACTCATGGGCGGCGGACTAGAAATGGCCGGTGGTGACATGATGATGGAAGGTGGAGCCAAGGGTGGCGACAAGACGGCTGCTGAAGGTCCCGCCAAAGTCCTCAGCTACGAAGGCATGCGCCTCATGCGTGCCGCTGAAATCGCCCAGCCAGCCCCTGGTGGACACTTCCTCACCGATTTCGGTCAGTCCCCACGCAACCTCATTGATGGCAGCACCAAAATTGGCAACGTCCCCCAAGTGCTCATGATGATGAACGGCAAAGCGCAGAAAATGCTTACCAATCCTGACTCTCTCGTCTTCCGCACGATGGAAAAAGCCACCAACCCCTCTGACAAGGTCGAGCGCATGTTCATGACCATCATGAACCGCCGTCCTACCCTGGCAGAAAAAGACATTGCCAAGCGCACCTTGGCCTCTGGTGATGACGGCTACTCCAGCATGATCTGGGCGCTCATCAACACCCGCGAATTCATGTTCATCCAATAAGTCATCTTCCAGTCAATTCACCTCAAACCAACACATCCACATATCCATGAAAACCGAACTCCTCCGTATGAGCGACGCTAGCCGTCGTGACTTTATGCTCCGCACTGCCAAGTCAGTGCTCGGCGTCAGCCTCCTCCCCGGCATGGCCGCCAAGATGGCCGCTGCCGAGAAATCCATGTCCGGTCCAGGCACTCCTGGGTTTGGCAAAGCCAAACACGTCATCTACCTGTGGATGGGTGGCGGCATGACCCACCTCGACACCTTCGATCCCAAGACGGGTGCCACTAAAGGTTTCGGTGACCCCATCAAGACTAGGGCTGAGGGCATTGACTTCCTTGGCAGTTATCTGCCCAAGTTGGCAGAAAACGCCAACAAGCTCTCCATCATCCGCTCCATGTCTTCAAAGACTGGCGTGCATGAAGCCGGAACTTACGTCATGAAGACCGGCTACGAGCCACGCGGTACCATCGTCCATCCAGCGATGGGCGTCTGGGCCTCGCACTTCCTGGGCCGCATCAAAGATGTCACCCTGCCGGACAGCGTGGTGGTGAACAGCGGCAGCGCCTATCCTGGTGCAGGCTTCTTCCCCCCTGCCATGTCGCCAATCCCGATCTCCAGCCCAGAAAGCGGCCTCCAGAACATCCGCCCCACTACGGACGAGTCTATGTTCTCGAAGCGCATCGGTCTGATGAATGAGTTCGACACCAGCTTCCGGAAGAAATTCCAGAGTGAGGATGTTAAGGCCTACACCGAGTTCTACGACGAGACCCTCAAACTGATGAAGAGCGAAGACCTCAAAGCATTCGATCTCACTCAGGAGTCCGCCGAGACCCGTGAAAAATATGGCCGCAACAACTTCGGCCAGGGCTGTCTGCTCGCTCGCCGTCTTGTCGAAAGCGGCGTCCGCTTCGTCGAAGTCCAGATGGGCGGTTGGGACATGCACAACACCATTGACACAGCGATGACCAACAATGGTAACACGCTCGACACTGGTTTCAGCGCACTCCTCCTTGATCTTGAGGCGAAAGGCCTGCTGGATTCCACTCTCGTCTGTCTTGGTTCCGAATTCGGACGCACACCAGACATCAATGAAAACGATGGGCGCGATCACTACCCGCTGGCCTACTCCACCGTCTTCGCAGGCGGCGGCGTGAAGAAAGGCTACACCTACGGTGCCACCGACAAGGAAGGTCGCCGCCCCGCCGACAAGCAGACCAGCCCGCAGGATTTCCTGGCCACCATCGGTCACGCCATGGGCCTGCCTGTGGACGAAGTCGTCATGTCGCCCTCCAACCGTCCCTTCACAGTTGGTGACAAGGGCGTCCCGGTCGTTGACATCTTCGCCTGATCTCTGGCAAAGCATCCGCGTCAAAATCCAGAAAGCACCCGGTCTCAGGACCGGGTGTTTTTTTTGTGCTCCGATTCCCACGTTGCGCGCTCCGCCTTTCTCGCTACGCAAAGCCAATAGATGACCCAATTCTTTGAAATCCTCGGCAAGTTCGACCACGAAGGCGACTGCCAGAAGCTTCTCTACGCCCCGCTGACGGCGAAACTGACCTACCGGGAAACGACGCTCTACAAAGTCGAGTATGAAGGCGATGCCGCCGCGCTCGAAGCCTTTGTCCGCCAAGTGCTGCTGGATCCCATCACCCAGACCCTGCGTGACGGCAGCAGCAGTGCCTTTGACAAGGCGGCCTTCGTTCTGGAATACGGCATGAAAGGCGGTGCCCTCGACCTGGAGAAAGAGACCATCCTCAGCTACTGGCGCACGCTGGAGGCTCCCGGCTTCCAAATCCAGCGCCTCACCCTGCGCCGCCGCATCTATGTCTTCGGCGTAGACGCAGCCCCCAGCCAGTTCGTCCGCGATATCGTCAACCCCGCGATCCACACGCATGAGGTGCTGCGGGTGGCCTGATTGGCATCTTGCCATGATCCGCGCGTTGTGACTGAACTGGGCGAAGCACCTTCGGCGCAAGGCCGCAGCGAAGATGCATCTGCGCCTCGGCCTTGGCGAGCACCTGCATTACCTCGACCTGCGCGGCGTGCAGTGGGTGACCCGCGCGAAGGACAACTTCCGCTACCGCGCCTTGCGCAAGCTGCCGGTGAACAAGGGCTACAAGTTCAAGCACCTCAAAGGTTGGACGCTGCGCCGGGTCGAAGCATGGGGCGATGGCGAGCTGCGCCTGATGCTCTGCATCAGCAACAA
>Ga0247837_1008719_pt1 | contig 12582 bp, 12 predicted proteins | sample LaCtaG_2_FD_187115 | JGI IMG/M metagenome (GOLD analysis project Ga0247837, IMG submission 187115) | Freshwater microbial communities from meromictic Lake La Cruz, Castile-La Mancha, Spain - LaCruzMarch2015_14.5m | ecosystem: Environmental > Aquatic > Freshwater > Lake | place: Spain: Castile-La...
GGACGATATCCGTACTCAAATAGAATTCACCAAAGGCGGACTGATCGAGGGCGAGTTGCGAGGCACATTATTTCGGGGAAAAAGGGGGGAAAGAAACCTCCCCGCCCAACTCATTCTTCGGTTCCACCACCGAAAAATCACCGCAAGTAGCCTCCCCTCGCGGCATCCGCCAGGCCGCAAACCCCGTTGGCCTTTCAATTTGATTGTCCACAGTGAGTTGCTCACACGCACACAGAGTTCCGTGTTGGTTGTGAGGTGTCGGTTGGCGGGGACCGAGCGGCGGTGGCGTCCGTTTCGATTTTACAGTCGTGGGTCCGGTTGGCGAGCTGGCGCATTGGGTGGATTGGTTAGCGTCGTGCTTTACAAATCCAAACGCATTCTAATCATTCTGTACTTTTGATTATCTCTCAGGTCAAATAAACAAGAGCTTACATTGAACATTCGTCCTTGTGCTTCTTTGTCTTGACACTGTGTAGAAAGTTAATCGAGTTGAAACGAGTGGACACTATATTGGGGCAAGGAGCCTGAAGGAAGTCGAAGTTAATCTTCCCTTGGACAAATCTACAATTATTCAGCCATCTTCGATGGCGTCAGTTGCCGCAATGAACCGTCCTCCCCCTCCCCCCCCTAAACCGGACGGCGTTTCGAGGGCGAGACCACCACCTCCGCCACCCAAACCGGGAGCGAGAAATTTCAATGCTGGCCGTCCTCCTCCTCCTCCACCACCATCTGGAAAGAGGAATCCAGTATCACTTCCCGTTCATGCTAAGCCACGTCCGCCACCTCCCCCATTAATGAATGTGGAGGGGGGGACGACTAACAACACCACAGGAAGGGGAGAATTTGGCGTTGCTACGGCAAGTGCAGGCTCGGTGGGGGGAACAAAGAAACGATCAATAGACGATGTCTTACCGCCTCCCACTCGTCAGCAGTTACAGCGTCGTCCCAGCTTTAAAGCACCGATGGTTATGCGTGACGTGACGGCATTTCAGAAAAGGCATCAGGTTGGAGAAGGAACCTACGGGTACGTCTCCTCACTATGATTTGAGAGAGATGAGACATTTTGCTTTTTGCATTACTTTATTAAACTGCCCACCCTTCTCCTTCTCCCCCACCTGTCCCATCCCCCTCCCTTAATAAAGGAGCGTGTTCGTTGGAGCTGATAAGGTAACGGGGGAAATTGTCGCCCTTAAGCGAATTAATACCGAGGCGGAGGAAAATGGATTCCCCATCACAGCCATTCGTGAGGTAAAGATACTAAAGGCTTTAAATCATGAAAACATTGTTACACTGAAAGAAATTGTCACATCCAAGGGTAAGTTTGGGTAGTCGTTGTCTGTTGTATTTGTGACGTGTGTGACACTATTTCAGGCGGATCCATCTCTTCGTGCACTTCCATCGCGTGTTTTCCCACTGGACGTTTGGCACAGTTCTATCCGCCCAAATGGATTCTGCCGCGACAAAAATTTCGGGATTGCTGTTTTTTTTGTCTGTGTCCCGGGAGAAACATTGCGCCACATTTCCGTACAATTCTCTAACACGTTGTTGTTTATGATTTACATGATTTGTAGACTCGGGTGACGTACCCAAAAATGTCTTCTTGGCCTTTGAGTATCTCGAATATGATCTCACTGGCGTTATCGAAACGAAGGAAATCAAAATTACGCAGGATCATATCAAATCTTGGTCTAATCAATTATTGAAGGGTGTACATTTCATGCACATAAACAAGATCATACACAGAGATCTTAAGGCATCTAACTTACTCATTAATAGGAGGGGGGAATTGAAAATTGCCGATTGGGGACTCGCACGTAGCTGGAATCCTGAGATGAATCGACTTACGAATCGTGTCATAACCTTATGGTATCGTCCGCCCGAACTTTTATTGGGATGCACCAAGTACTCAACAAAGATTGACATGTGGAGTGTGGGATGTATAATTGCGGAGATGTTTAAACGGGGAGGACTGTTAAAGGGAACGAATGAATCACATCAGCTCGATCTCATCTTTCGGATGATGGGTCACCCGTCTACCACTGATTGGCCCGATATACACGCCATGTGTCCTCTATGGAAGAACTTTGAGCCCACCGCCACCACAACTGCTGGCGGCGGCGGCGGCGAGACTGGTCTACTTCCCCGCACACTCCGCGACGAGCTCAAAAATCGGGTCCCCACGATTGCCATCCCATGGATGACACCTCATTCATTAGACGTTATTGATAATCTACTAACACACAATCCAGAAACGCGTTGGTCGGCGGCTCAGGCACTAACGGCCGAATGGTTCTTCGATGCACCTATGGTCAAGTCTGCCAACAAGTTAAATATGAACTTTAGTGTTGATAGTGCACACGAATGGGAGGCTAAAAAGAAGTATAAAGAGATGCTTGCGAAACGTGCCCTGAGTGCTGCAAAGTAGTGAGTACCACAAGTGGCGAGCGACACACTACTCACCTAAGGTTTGATAATGATGTCAGTAGAAAGAATATGGATGTGATAGAGAGATTTGTCGTGTGATGGATGATTGCAACATTGTTATTATTATATACGGGGGCCTTTTTTTATGAATACTCTCAAGAGCTAGGAGTTAAATGTATTTTAGGCCATCGATTTTTTGATTACTATCTTACTTACTTCCATGCTTCTACCACTTCTAGTTTTGATTTGTCTTTCCCTCATATTCATATAGAAATATGAGAGGGCAGTCGTTAGAATTATGAGAGGGCAGTTGTTATTTTTAGAGTGCACCCCCCTCACCATAACTAGCAATAAGTCCATCCAACGTTGGTTGTGCCTCTTTCCGAATATCTTCACTTAATCGATCAATAAACACCGTCCCATCTAAATGATCATATTCGTGTTGAAATATACGTGACTGCCAACCCACAAATTTCTTTTTAAACTTTTTGCCTTTTAAATTCATTGCTTCAATCTTAATCCACCTCGGACGGACTACCCTGGAACGTAACTTCGGGAATGATAAACAGCCTTCCTCTTCTATGTCAGTCCCGGTCGAATATTCAATAATACGTGGATTAATCATTACCGTTTCACCCATCCAATCCTTGGGATCGCCTGATTCATTATATACCATAAGTCGACGATTGATCCCCACTTGTGGTGCGGCTAATCCGCATCCATGCGAGGCATACATGACCAGAAACATTTCTTTGACCAATTGTGAGATTTCACAACCTGGTCCGGTAAGTTCGGACATGTCAATTAGTGTGTTGGGCGCACGTAATGCTGGATGTGGATATTTGAGTACACGTAAATTAGTACCGGGTACGATCCCTGGATCAATTTCCTCGTCCGTTGTTGTACTGCTACTGGCGCTGAACAGAGTGAAGGGTGAGGTCCAGAATGTTGATGACGACGAACGATGATAATGGTGGTGGGATGATGCTGATGGTGTTGTTACGATCCGACGAGACTTCAGCGTAGCAGATAGAAAAGCAGTCGTGTGTCGTATCATCATCGTCGACGAGCAGAAGAGCGCTGAAATTGCATATCTATGAATGCGCATGCTATTGATTGAGCGGCTTCGGCCACGACGCCACAAGCACGGAATAGGCAGGTGTGACTTAAAAAAAATCCACACAAAAATAGCGTTTGAGCTGATCCAGAAAGTTTGATGATCCGCGTTGCCTTTTTTCGCTCGTTCACGATCGCTGGATCAATTTGTCACACCGCCAAAAACTCGCTTCGCGAAAGCGAGATTTTAGCGGTGTTGCAAAAAAATCCGAGCGATCGTGAGCGATCGAAAAAAGGCAGCGGAGCATCAAACTTGCTGGATCAGCTCAAACGCGAGAGTCGACACCCATAATGGGCAACAAGGAGGGTGGTTCAACTACGTAGAATCTGTACTAAAAACAGCCGCTCCGTAAAAAAAAAATGGGTGGGTGGACAAGATAGAAGAGAGGATAAAAGAAGTGAAAGTGAGGTTGTGTGGAGGAGACGGCATTCCCAAACACCACCGTCGTAGACTCATTCAGCGCCGTCGAAGAATATGAACACGACGATAACTAGCGACGGATGGTCGTCGCTTGACATGTCCTCTGCGATCATCCCCGTTGGAGGCGCTCTATCGTTGATTGCATGTGTACTAATCATACGACGATTGCTCGCACTGGACGAGAGTGTCGTGACTGCCGCAGCCGCCGAGGCTGCCGGTATTAATAACGTCCTTCCAGGACGTGTCGGTGGCGCTCGTCTCCAACAGCAACAACAACATTTCAATAGACAAAATATACGTATTGCTAAAAATCAACAAGAGTTTGGTCTTAAGAAGAGAATTAAACCATGACGTACGGGGGCCAAGAGTCAACAGCAGATTGCACCCAAGGGGCATAAGAAAGGGGGACGAAAATTTTAATCGTACTTTGTGGGAAAAGAACATGTGAATGACGTGATTGCATATTGCTGATGCGAGTATACATTGCTGACGCTCTGTGATTGCAGAGAACATGATGAAAAAAAACCGTGGTACATTAATTAATAACACAACAGGTAATATGATAGGGAATTTATGAGTGCAATGATCGTGCCAATAGACATGTGAATGACGCAATTTGATCCATCGAATTTTCATTGATTTTATTGCTGAGGAATATACATGCCTTGTGGTCGCGGACAATCGTTAACAAATAATAATAACACATGTCAAATTCTAGTAATTAAGCTTGTGATTATTTGAGTAGTTGGTTACCACTTCTCTACTAATGGCATTCAAAGCGTGGACACTTCCTTCTCCTTCTTCCCCACGCGTTCGTCGACTAGCTTGATATGGTCGTCTGTTAATTTTTGTATCGCATCAATCCCATCTAACGCTTGATCTTTTCCCAATTCTCCCGCCTTCTCCATCTTCTTTATCACATCAACTCCATCCCGACGTATATTCCCTATAGCAACCTTAGCCTCCTCCCCAATACTTTTACACTGCTTTATCGACGTCGGTAATCCTATAAGTAGATCCCAACTAGAGAACAAAATTAAACTACAACACCAGCTGAATAAGATAACATAAACCTTGACCTACAATGATTTTCGCCGTTCTTCGGATGTTGGGACAAATTCAGAACATTCTCAAACTATTTATGAATATGTCAAACTTTGTCAGGCAACTCTGTAATAATTTGATCCACATCCCCCCTCTTAGCTTTGTTTGAAATCTCATGTCTATCAGTATTCGTTACTTCGCTTTCTTCTATGTCGTGCAGGGTTTTCTTCCAACAGTTGCCCGGAGACGATATTTTAAGAACATGTAACAAACAGCTCAACCGGTTCTCTGTTGGATGATTAGCTCTATATGCGTTGTATCTGGGTCGGAAGTAAACCGATGAATTCAGCTGTGATAACAATTTCAGTGCGAGGAAAGAATGTAATAAACAGATAACGATATAAGATATTCTGCTATAAGATAATCTGCTACTCACCATTCCTTGTAATGATTGCATAACCATATCAGTTAAGGCTAGTGGCGTTGGTGGATCAATCGCTTTAATGTCATAAATTGCATCTAAGCGAAGAATTATATTGACGTGAATTGCATGAAAATTAGAAAATGACACAGATATCTCAAAAGCTGTCGTAACTCACATATGATCCATGGAATCTCAATGATACTATAAACTGCAACGTAATAAATGCCTTGATAGGCTGTCTGCCTTGTCAAGTTACGATTAGTTGTGGTTCCTCCCGATGCACGTCGGAATCGATCCATTCGACGTTCTTGTTTATACACGGTATGAATAAGAATTGCAACAGCACATGAAATAATCGTGTATGCAATCATAAATGGTATAGTCCCAACAACGAGCAGATATGCTCGGGCGTGTATACCACGTGTGCATGGTCCTACATCCTTCGTCTCGACACAAACGTCGTCTAAACAATCATTAACTGTACTACCATCGCAGCCTAAAGGATATGGTTGAAGGTCACAAAAGAAGGTACCACTGTAATTGTAATTTGCCCCAGGAAGTGGAATGATGGATAATACCGTTGCGAGCACGATGGGGATGAGTGTGAAGGGGATACGGTATCTTGTTGAGTCTTTATCCTTCCATCCATATTTAACAATTAGGCAGTCTAAAACCTCATCGACAAAAAAACAGCGAGAGGCAGGTAGTATACGTATGAGTGTTTTGCGTTTTGGGAATATGTATTATGCGAAATTATTTCATAAGATCATGCATATACATATATATATATATATATATATCAAACATTTACTTACATGCAACTGCCAGAGATGAATTTGAACCAGACGATAATAAGAAGAATAAGTTACTAAGAAATCCTTGCATTGTACACGTCCTTACATTCCCAATTGACATGGGTACATTATACTCTTGTGGGACCATCCATGTAGATAGAAACAGAACAAAGAATGCACTTAATGTAATAATATGTGTGTTATCATCAATGTTAGATTGTTGTTATGTTCAATGGGGAAAAAAAAACGGAAAAATATACAACACTTGTGTGCCAAAACGAACTCACCTACATAGGTCCCCAATACCAAGAAGTAAAAGGATAGACTGTGTGAGTGAAATATTGCATCGAAAACGATTAATGAATGACCGACTTTCATTACTACTATTGTCTGTTGTAATATTCCTAAGTAGCTTTCGATGTATGTCTCGCATTAGAAGGATAGAGAAAATCATGGAGATTACCGCGAGGACCTTGATAGACCAAAGGAATGCAGTAAAATTGACCATCGTTCCCTTTTGTTATATTATTGCAGGCTTCTCGGCTGCTGCTGAATGGAGCCGTGAGGAGGTTGTACACTGTGTACGATACGCCTCACGTTTTTTTAGGGAGGATTTTTTGGATTCACTCTTCTCCACTGTCCAGGTATCTACGTAGACCTTGTGTCTAGTTACTTAATCTACGTAGACTGACCTACATTACACTCTTGTTTACAATGATGAAGCTCGGCCTCGTCGTTCTCGCGGCTGCTGCGACAGCGCCTTTCGCCGCCACAGCCTTTTCCACATTGTCGTCGTCGTCGTCGTTATCAACATCACTTCGACGTCCTCCATCATCTTCAACGGCCATATCCTACGCCTCTAAGTCCTCCCCTCGTCGCGACGTACTAGCACACTCACTCACTTCGGCCATCCTCATTGCCACAACTTCGTCCATTGTCACACGTCCTCCAGCTGCTGCTGCTGCTGCGGGTGGTGGCGAACCACCCACACCGGCCGAAATCGAACGTATACGAACGGGCTACGATAATATACGATATCTATTGGCCAATTGGGAAAAAGAAACGACCGTGTGTAAAAGTAATGGAGGACAATGCGAACGCAACGCGGACGCCTGTCGTCGGTACCTGGGATTGCGCAGCACCACGGATCCGTTATTTCAAATCGAAAAAGTATTTGCCAAGGTCCGATTCATCGAGGATATCGATCCGGAGAAGCTGGATGCCTTCTTCGAGGCCACGGAGGATTGGTAAGTGCGTCCGTGTGCGTGTGTGTGTGCGTGTGTGTTGTTGTATCTATCTAGCTCCTTTTTTTTCCAGTGCGTGAATTAATATATATATGCATAATCCATGTAGGAATACAGCAATGAATATGACAAATAGTATGTCATTCATATCACAATTTGCCGAATATAATCCCGGGGGTGGGAAGGATGAGGTATTGAAGTATCTAAATGAGGCACAGACACAGGTTATCCTTGCCGAGAAGGCATTAAAGACGATACTAGATTGTATTGGTAGTACTAGTTCCACATCTACTACCACAGCATGAATAATAATAAATAAGGATATGGATGGTTGATAGGAGTACAACATTAGGAAAAAAAGGGGAGATAGGGTGATCATCAAAATTGTGTAATCTCCTCTCTATTTAACCTGTAGAGGGAGGACAATGCATGGTTTTTTTTTGGGAGAGGAAAAGCTTTTTCATTTGACATGGTTGATATTATTGAAAGAAATCTACTAAATTAATAACACCACAACTTACTCTAAAAATCTAGCTTTTTTGTACTCTAAAATCTTATATATATAACCGTATCGAATCAGATAATGATGATGATATACGGCTAATGATTTTACTCATTCCCCAAAAAGTTCTTCAATTTTTTAGACTTCATACAAAACTTTCCTTTCCATTCTTGAATATTGCTCCACAGTCCATGCCTTAATTTGTAATGCATGTATATTATCAAACAAACCTTTCTCCTTTAATAGATTCTGTATCTCACGATGACGTTTAATATTGGATATATTATCAAATTCAGATGTAACAATTATAACTTCTAATTTGGCACCATTGTCACATGATGATGATGTAGTATTTGAATTATCAATTACTTGACATTCTATTGCATTGGGATATTTATTTTGTAACTTGTTTTCAAAGAAATATATATTAAAACGAGGTTAGTTTTGGTATATTGTACCAAATAGATATATATAAATAATGTAAAATGTTGGATGGAGTTAGGCGGTCTCCATAATAATGCAGATAAAATATGCATGTATAGATCTCTCTCTCTCTCTCTTTTCGCACAACGACTGCTTCTCCGGATCCCTCGTCAATCAAGTCGCAATATACCCCGACAATAAACCACTATTATTCTCTTACCTCTTCCTTAACTCGAACAGCAATCGACATATGAAGGAAGGAAGAGATTCCTTGAACCGCCAAAAAAAACGAACCCGCCAAACTTATTTTTATGTTGTGTCTCATGGCTTACCATGCCCATGATGAGAGATAGCAGTGCGTCAAAACTGCTGTTGTCTATAGCAGCAGTTGCTTTGTCATACCGTTCAACGACAATGACAACGATGGCGTTTACTTTTACGCAATCATCATCCTCGGCAATAAAGCGGTATCATCCAAAGAAGAAATGCATTTATCATCATACTATTACGCGTAGTCGTCCTCACCAACGCCATTATGAAGCTAGTAGTGCATTAGTCCGTAATCTCCATAACATGAATATATCTCGATGTAAGAGACGAACGGCATTGATGATAGTAGATGCATCATCATCATCTAGTAATGACGTGTTCAATAATAATGACGAGTGGCTGCAATCCAACGATAATAGCAGTGGCAGTATTGGAAGAGGCGGCACGATAGTCCCCTCCACGCCCTGCGTAAGAATATGTCGGTACAATTCCAATTTCTACGATGGACAAGTATGTATTGGGTGTTATCGCGAGGTGTATGAAATTGGTACATGGCAAGGCATGACCAAAAATCAAAAGTCGCTAACATTATTGGATTGTATCGAACGTTGTAGTACTACAACTAATGTAGTAGTAATTGAAGGAGGAGGAGAACGACAACAACAACAACACGAGAGTGGTGGGTTTCATGGTGCAATCACAATTGAGGAATTGACACGACAATATATGTATTGGTCGGAGGATGATGTTCATGATGATGATTATAGTTATATGATTATCAATAACAATAATGACAATATGGAAAGTAGTAGTACTGATGATAGTGGTAGTAAAGACATTGCATTATTGGTTCAAACACAAACAATAATGCAAGAGAATCAACACGAAGAAGATGACGAGTCATCCGTGCAGCAGCAAGAAGTACTGGCACACCAACACCAACAACAACAAACACAAATAGTTGCCAAGACTGTAGAATCATTCAAGCTTGCTGATTTATATTGGTTAGAATCATGTGTTATTTCACATTATTATCATACTACTACATCTACTACTGCTAACACTAACCACCATCAACAACATAAGGTTGATAGTTTGGCATTCAATCATCCAACGGCATCCCATCTACTTAGTTTTTGGAAAAATACTGCTGATGCCTCAAATTATGAAACAACAACAACAACAGCTACTAATACTATTGTTGTCGACGGTAATGATCATCAAGAGGATAGACGATATATGACACTGCCATTTCGAAGTAAACGTATACAATACATGGCTGAAATATTGGCATCGGGATATACACCATTACAGTTAATTGATAATATTAATAGTAGTAGAATGATCATGCGTAAGGGGATAAACTCCTCATTGTGGACATTGGAATATGAAATATTTGAACGATGGCACAATAACTACGACGACAACACCAACAATAATAACAATCAAAATCATCAGGATAAAGTTTGTTCAACAATGCTCCTTTGTGCTGTATCACGTGCCCTACCTGGTGAACCATCCTTGTCATTAACATCATCATCATCATCGTTATTGCAGGACAATGAGGTTGGTAGTATTACACCCTACATTATAATTGAAACATCTAACCAATTCTACTTGGCACAAAAGCTATCAGTACGACAAAGTGCAATACCAACACAAGATAGAGTTGACTTTGATCTAAAACAACAATGCCAACAACAACAACATACCAGTAGTACTGATCAGTTCCAATCATTATGGTCCACACGACCATTTCAATACAGTGGTGCAATTAATATTGGCATAGCATCCGTTATTATTGATATGCTAAGTGATGCTCTACGACTTCGTCGCAAACGACATCAACATCTACACACAACAGTCGGCAGCGATAGTATTGGCAATACCAATAACAACATAAAGTCTACTAGTAATAAACAAAGAATAATACGAATATTAGACCCTACATGTGGTAGTGGAACATTTTTAGCTCTAGCACTAATGATATGGAGTGAGAAATATAATACTACTGCTACTGCTAGTAGTAATGATACTATAATTGTCGATGCCACTGGTATTGATTCAAATTACAAATGTGCACGTGGGACAATAGCAAATCTTAGACATCTATTTGGTCTTTCTACTATCGATGATGAAAACAATGACAACAATGACAATGTTGGTGTTGTTGATGATGATGTTATTAGACAGTGGACATTTAATTTATATCCCGCAACTGGAAGACTTACATCGTCGTCATTGTTGGCATTGCCATTGTCTCGAGTAACAATTCATGCCAATGACTCGGTCAACCTATCAACATTTGTATTGGATAAATTCGATTGTGCGGTGGCTAATTTACCTTGGAATCGTAATACACTTGAGTATCAAGGACAAACTACTAACAATGATACTACAACTAATACATCAACTACATGTTGTACCAACGAACGCATACTCTTGTCAATGGCTGCTGTGTTAAAACCTGGGGCACCATTGGTAATAATAAGTGGTGGATGCAGTTCTAGTAACAACACAAGGCAAGATACTAAATCAAAGTATACATCATTTAATGTAAAAGAATGTTTAGAGGGTATGGGATTTGTCATATTGGGTCAAGCAACCATCCCACCGCAGGGATTTCAACTACCTGCATCAGGAAAGAAGAAGAAGACAAAGACAAAGAAAGATTCATCAATAGTAGCAACAATGAATGAGAATGTTCAACGTAATAGTGACTGTTTAATCACTGTAGCAATAGCTCCAGGATAAGACTGTTTTTTTTCTTATGTAGAGTAAGACATGTCACAACAGTTCCACATACATATATAATATATATATATATTGTCTCTTAATTTAGTATCTACATAAGTATAATATATGTGTTTCTCCAACTCGTCCTATCATACCCGACCCGTCTCACCTATCCCACCTAGTGAGGCATACTGTAGTAATGTCCATTCCAAAATTGTTCAAAAGTTGTATATCCCTCCGCTGTATGGTCGTTGAACCACGATGATCTTCCCCGTTGGCTTGGTGCCCACCTGTTGTTGCTATGATGTGATTTGCTCACGCTTGCCGCTACTTCCCTTGTCGCCCTCACATAGTGTAGCCTTCCGAGTGTGAGCTTGGCTTGTCCTCTTACTATTGCACATCCTATGGCTCGTCTGAATTGTTTATGATACTACACAGCAACTTCGATCCTAAGGAGTGTCCACTAGTCCCTTTTCCTCCTCAAAGCACGCATGTGTGCTGCTGCCTCATAACTCTCTGCTCGAGTCCAGTATCCAGGGTTATTGGAAAGCTAAGTAAGTTTGCCAAGAAACCCAACAAACACCATTTGCAATCGGTGGAGTATCCACCTCTGGCCAGCGGCTTACACCCGTCTTTCATGGGGATGTTTGAGATTCGTCAAGAGGAGCTAGAACCGCCAGGGGTAGAGACGGACTTGTTCATTGAGACGATTGAATTGATCAACAAAAGGAGGAAGAGCAATGTCATCCCCCACGAGAATGATCCATATGACATTATCAAAAGAAATGGTGTAAGTCTTATTGATAATGGTAATGCGTCCTCATCGAGACCATCACAACTATTTCATTATGCTCACACCGCCTCTTTCTCTTTTTGCGTTTTTTTCTACATCAGCACATGATGCAAGACTGTACGCTCAGTAACACTCACCAGCTGATGAATGAAAAGGAGGATATATGTTGTGATGGCGGTATGAAAAAAGTTGGTGTCATGGTTGCTAAATGCATCGTAAGTATTGATGTATGATCTGTGTCCAATCCATGCCTTGTCATGTGGATTGTACATCACATCTCACATCTAATTCACTTCATTTCTATTTTGTCACAATTACAGATTATTATGAGGATGATGATGTTGATGGTGGTGGTGGTGGAAGAAGTGAATAAAAACAGCTTTGTTCGGTA
>Ga0247837_1008730_pt1 | contig 12568 bp, 10 predicted proteins | sample LaCtaG_2_FD_187115 | JGI IMG/M metagenome (GOLD analysis project Ga0247837, IMG submission 187115) | Freshwater microbial communities from meromictic Lake La Cruz, Castile-La Mancha, Spain - LaCruzMarch2015_14.5m | ecosystem: Environmental > Aquatic > Freshwater > Lake | place: Spain: Castile-La...
CGCGCGGATGCCCCCCCCCCCCCTTTTTTTTTTTTTTCCTTGGCGATTTGGGATTTGGAATTTGGACTTGTACAACGAAAATGGCCGACGCGCCGTCGTCGCTACAGGGCTTTCTCGAATCGCTGGACCGCAACCGCACGCGGCCGCCGGTCGCGTGCGGGTGCGAGCGACGCGTCGCGCGGATCGAGGCCGCGTACGCGCGCCTACGGCCGGTGCTTGTCTTTGATCGGGCCGAGCGGCGCGCTGCGCGCGTCGACCTAAGTGCGTGGCACCACCACCAGATCCGCGGGGAGCGCGCCGTCGCCGTGCTCCCCAAGCTCCGGGACGTGGTCGAGGGCGACGAGGTCCGCGTGCAGTGCGCGCCGGGAGCGAGTGTCCGCGTCGTCGCCGGCGCCGACGCCGACCCCATTTTTGACGCGCTCCGGGGCGTGCTGAGCTTGCGTCGCGGCACCGTGACGCTGATGGCGACGCGGTACGGCTGGGAAGTAGTTTGTGGCGAGCGAGGCGACGCCGGGTGGTTGGACTGCGGGTGCTGCTGGTGGTGGCCGTGCGGCGCGGCCCCTACGCGGCAGTCTGTGCTGGACGAGCTCGGCGTCGCGGCCGCGCGCGGGGAATAATTATTATATAAATACTATTTGAAAGTATCGTAATGGCCCACCCGTTGGATCCCTTTGTGCCCTACCACACGCACGGCCCCGAGACGCGCCCGCACCCGGCGGCGGTCGACGAGGCGCGCAATCTCGCGGAGGTCGATCCGCGCGACCCGCCGCGCACAAACGAGCTGCGCATCGCCCAGAGCGCCGCCGTCTCGAGCCTGCAGGCCGAGACGGTCGCGCTCATCGTCCAGTCGTTTACGCGCGGCCGCGGGTTCTTGTTGGGCGACTCGACGGGGCTCGGAAAGGGCCGCGTGTGCGCCGCGACCATCCTGGAGGGTGTGATGCGCGCGCCGGGTTCGAAAGGTCTGTGGGTCAGCACCAGCATGCCGCTCTACAAGGACGCGCAGCGCGACGTCGCCGCCCTCGACCCGAGCGGCGCTCACCTAGAGTGGGGCACCAACGTGCGCTTCACCACCTACCAGCTGCTGGCGCGCGGCATCGATGAGATGGTCGACTGGCTCACGGTTGGTTGCGCCCCGGCGACGATCGTGCTCGACGAGGTCCACGCGGCCAACGGGCACGAGACCCAGGCGGCTCGCGGCGTCACGTCGCTCCAGGCGCGCATGCCGACGGCGCACGTGCTGTACTCGACCGCCACCGCGGGCACCAAGATCTCGCACCTGCTGTGTCTGAGTCGGCTCGGGCTGTGGGGCGCCGGCGCCCCGTTTGAGAGCGCCGAGGCGTTTGAGACCCACATGCGGCGCTTCGGGTGCGTGGGCGGCGAGCTCCTGATGGCTTCGCTCAAGATGCAGGGCCTGTACGTGTCGCGCCAGATCAGCATGCGCGGCGTCGACGTCGCGATGCACAAGTGCCCCCTAACGGCCGAGCAGCGCCGGCTGTACGACGAGTGCGTGCGCCGCTGGCGCGTCGTCGGCGAGCCGCCGCCGACGCAGCCGGTGGTGCCGTTCGGCGCGCCCGCCGCGCATCTGCCTCCGGGTGTCGGGACTCGGCGCCATCGCTTCTTCCAGGGCCTCTTGACGGCCTTCAAGATGCCCGAGGCGATTCGTTTGGCGCGCTCGGGGCTCGAGCGCGGGTGCGCCGTGGTGTTTGCGCTCCAGGGCACGGGGGAGGCGCAGACCAAGCGCGCCAAGGTCTCCAGCACCGGCAAGGCGGGGGAGCCGCTGCCGCACGGGCCCCCGAGCGCGCTCCGCGAGCTGATGCAGCAGTCGGGCGTCGCGCACGCCGATCTCGCGCTGCCCCTCGACCCGATCGACGCCGTGATGGAGGCGTTCGGGGCCGCCAGCGTCTCGGAGCTCACGGGCCGCACGACGCGCGCGCTCCCCGGCACCGTGTGGCGCTGGGCCGGGAAACCGTCGCTCAACTCGGAGCGCGACGCGTTCCAGACGGGCGAGCGGCACGTCGCCGTGCTGAGCCGCGCGGGGTCCACCGGCATCAGCCTGCACGCCGAGCGCCCCACCAGCCGTCCCCGGATGCACCTGACGGTCGAGCTCCCGTGGTCCTCGGAGACCCTGGTCCAGCAGTGCGGGCGCTCGCACCGCGCCGGGCAGACCTCGCTGCCGTCCTATTACGTCCTCGTGACCGACGTGCCCGCCGAGCTCCGGTTCGTGTCCACGGTCGCGGCGCGCCTGCACGCGCTCGGGGCGCTCAAGCACGGGGACCGCAACGCCGCCGCCTCCCAGGGCTCGAGCGAGCTGCTGCACATGCACTCCACGAGCGGCATCACCAGGGAGTGCATCCGGCGCGCCGCGTGCGCCCTCCAGCTCGTGGCGGCCGCGCGCGCGTTTCCATCGGAGCGCATCGACTATGGCCGCGTCGACCACGCGCTCCTGGGCCAGAACGCCGATCGTCTTCACAGGCAGACGCACACGGATCGCACCGCGCTCGATCTGATGCGCAACCTCGCGGCCTCGCTCAAGCGGGGGCTCGGGGTCCCGGCGTCCGACTTTCGCGCCGTCGCCGCCACGGTGGCGACCGCCGTGCCGGCCGCGCGCTTCGCCGCCCTAAGGGCCGGGCGCCTCGATGTGCGTGGGCGCCCGCAGCCCGCGTGCTGGACGCCCGCGACCCACTGGCTGTTTCCCGACGGGTTCCGTGAGGCGGTGCGCACGGTGCTCAAGGTCGCGCAGTGCCCCGAGGGCATGCGGACTCTGGGGTCCCTGGGGCCCGACATTCTAAGGATAGTGGTGCGCCGCATGTCGGACGGCTGGCCGGCCGCGAGCGCGGCGACTCTAAAAAAAGTCGGCCGAACCAAGGTGGCCACGTGGGGCCGCATGTCGGTCGAGGAGTTTCTCAACGAGCAGCTGTGCTCGACGCTCGCCACCCAGGAGCACATTGTCGACGTCGTCGGCGGGTGCGCGTCCACCAAGGACACGGCGGGCGACGGCGGCCTCATGTCGCTCGAGCAGTGGGTGCTGCCGGCGAACGCGTGCCGCGGCGTCGAGTTTAGCGTCGCGGTGCGCGAGTCGCGCGAGCTGGTGGACGACGACGAGCTGCACGTGCGGGTGCTGGTGAGCGCGACCCCAGCGCCGCCGGGCCAGCTGGGGAGATGGCGCGCCGACGGCTCGCTGGTGGGCGTCTACTACCAGCTCAACGGGCAGCTGGTCGCGGTCGTGGCGGCCGAGGGCCACCTGGACTCGAGGCAGCCCGGGCGCCCGCGCCGCACGCACCGGCTGACGGCCGAGCAGCACGAGTACGCGCAGGACGAGCACCGGCAGCGCGCGCGCGTCGCCCGCGTGCAGGTGCGCGCGTACGAGCCCGATGACCCGACGCCCGACGCCGCGTGGGAGTCGCAGGCCGAGCTGTGCGCCGACCGGCTCCAGGCCGAGGCGCGCCGCCGCAGCCGCGTGTGCGTGTTTGTGGCGCGCAACCCGCTGGTGACGCTCGACACCGAGACGTCGCGCGTTCTCAGGGTGCGCGAGATCGGGTTCACCGGGCTGCTGGTGCGCGAGCTGCGGTACGACGAGTGGCCCGACTCGTACGAGCGCGCGCTCGAGCTCAAGCTCGAGCCGACCCAGGCCGATGCGGACGACGACGACTCGGGCGAACGCGCCGCCAAGCGCGCGTGCCGCGCGGCGGCAATCTAACGTGCGCAGCCGGCTCCTTTTTTTTTTCCAAGTTTTACAAGTTTTACAAAGAATGGCCGATCCGACAAACCAGCTCGAGTCGGCCGACCCGCGCCGGTTGCCCGCCGACCTGCTCGAGCAGGTCGTCCGAGGGTGCGCGTTCCGCCTGGTGGTCGCGCTCGCGTGCCGCGCGGCGCGCGACGCCGTGCGCGCGCTGGGGGCGACGCGCACCACGCCGCACGACGTCGTCTCGAGCCCCGAGACGCTCGAGTGGGCGCGCCGCCTGGGGTGTCGATTCGACGACCTGGAGATTGCCAGCGCGGCGGCGGCGCGCGGCAGCACGCTCGTGCTGGCCGGCCTTGGGAGCATGGCTCGAAACCGCTGGGATGCGTGCCACGCGGCCGCCGGCGCACGCGCGTTCGACACGCTCGAATGGATGGTCGGCAACGGGTGGATGGCCGACGTCGTCGCCCTGGAGCACGCGCGCGCGTGCGGCGCGCACAGCGCGGCGGCCGCGATGGAGCGCGCCGGCGCGCAGCGGGCCCTCGCGTTTGATCGCCGCGCGACGCCGTGCGGCGGCACGACGGTCATGTACGCGCTCATAACAATCGTGCACACCGGTCGCGCGGCGTCGATCGAGCGGCGCACAGATGTCCCGGCCGAGTCGTTCGTCAGCATCGAGCTCGGCCGCGGACCCGACGTTATCAGCGACATTCGGCTTTTGGGCGCGGCGGACGGCGCGCGGGTGTGCGTCAGGTTTTCAAGCCACAAGCAAGAGCCGCTGGACGCGTCGGGCGACATGCTGGTCGCCAACCTCGGCCTTGGGGGGTTTGGCGCCACTGTGGAGGTCACCCAGCCGTCCCCCATCGCGTGCACGCTCGAGTGGTCGGAGTGGTATCTCACAAACGAGGACCGCGAGCTATTTGGGGGGAGCGTGTTTGTCGCCAACGAGCTTCTTTATACCGGGTGGAGCGTGTGGCCGATCGGTTCGCGGTGGCCGCGCACGGCCCAACAAAGCTTAAAAAAATAAAGGGATGAAAAACGTGTGTTTATTGCTTTGCGTGCTGGCGGAGAGAGACAAACGGGCTCTCGTCGACGCCAGCCTCTTTTAGACGCCGCGAGCGCTCCATAGTTCGATAAATAAGCGCGTCGACCAGCTCCCAGCGGGACTCGGCGAACGCGCGCGCGCTCCCGGGGCTGCGCGAGCGTTCGTTCGCGACATCGCGGTCGATCGAGGCTTGGCGGAAACGATCGTCCTCCAGGCTGCGCGCGATCGCCTTGGAGAGCGACATTGACGTCATGTACAGCTCGAGCGTGCGCTTCTTGCTCAGCGCGCGCTCGGCCGCCGTCAGGGGCACGTCGATCAGCTCGTGGCACTCGTTCGGGGGCGTGATGGTCGTCGGCGCGAGCCGGCGCGCCGAATCGACCGAGTGCCCGGCGAGCACCAGGTCGGCCGTGCGGCGCCGCATCTCGCGGTCCTCGGCGCCCAGCTGGATCCACTTGGGCGCGCCGTGCTGGTCGCGCACCAGGCGGGTCGGGTCGTATTCGCGCGTCACATCCAAGTCGCCCGGCCGGACGCCCCGCGCGTGCAAGCGCTCGGCGCGCGGCAGGTCGCGGTAGACGGGCATCGTATCTGCGTCTTCATCGGGGCAAACTTCAGTGGTTGGCGCGAGCTGGCGCGCATTGTAGATCGAGTGGCCCGCCAGCACCAGGTCACCGACGCGGTGCTCGCGGGCCTGGGGGGAGGCGTCGGCCCATCGGATCTCCCACGCCCCAGCGCTCCAAGCCAAGCTGTCGTCGTCGGCCTCGGCTGACAGTGTCGCGGTGCCGTTCCACGCGTCGACGAATTGGTGTTGGTTCTCGGGCGGGCCCGGTTGGTCGGGCGGCTCCAGAGCCGTCTGGGGAAGCGGCAGCTCGGGTGGCCGGGTGGAGGCGATCGACGGGCGCGCGCTCGGTTTCATGTAGTCATGCTGCTTTTGCCGCTCTTCCGGAAGATTATTTTTTTATTATTTTTAAACCGGAGCCCCAAAAATGCTGATATGCTCCTGGTGGAGTCATGATCACAACGCCAGTTTGCTGGCGCCCGAAATGTCGACCTGCACTGTCGCGCGGACGAGCGTCGGATGCCCGATGCTGACGCTGCCGCTGCCGATGCCGCCTTCGACGCCGACGATGTGGTCGTCGACGGGTTGCGGTGGGTGGTCGGTCGAGCCGGCGCCGCTCGACCCCGCGCCCCAGGTTCCGGAGCTCGTCGACCACGCGTGGTGCGTCGCGCCGGGCCTGGCTCCGGAGCCCGGAGCCGCGTGGCACGAGAACGCCTGCATCTGGGAGCTGATGGTCGGTGGTGACGACGTCTGGTCGGCGCGCGTCAGCTTCCCGTCGGACGCGCACGTGCGCGGCTCCACGATGGTGGCGCGCGCGCTCGCCTCGCTCCCGGCGGGGACGCCGCTCTACCGGCGCAACCGCACGCGCCTGGAGACCGAGTACGGATCGACGGTCGCCATTCTGCCCGCGTACGTGCTCAAGACAATCGGGGCGCACAGCCGCGTGACGACTCCGTGCGGCGGCGTCGACTGTGAGGACGTCGGGTGCGTGGCGCACCGCGAGATCCGCGTTCTCCGCGGGCTAGCGCGCGACGCCGCGGCGAGCCGCGCGGCGTGCGCGCTGCTCGCCAGCGTCGCGTTCCCGTACGGCGCCGCGGTCGTGATCGAGCGCGGCTCGACCGACCTGTTTGACTTTACTGTCAAAGCCAGGGACGCGGGGCGCGTGCCGGACCTGGCGACGCTCGAACGGCTCACCCAGGATCTGTTTGCGGGGATTTGTCGGATGCACTCGCTCGGGTTTGCGCACGGCGACGTCAAGCCGGAGAACATTGTGGTCGATCTGGGACCCGACGACGCGCTGCTTCGGGTCCGGCTCGTCGACTTTGACCTCGGGGTCGAGCTAGAACGCATCCCCGCGCGGCCCACAGACGAGTGGCGCGCCATGCTCACCGAGGGCACCCCGGGGTACGCCGACCCGTTCCCCATGATCGTCTCCAGCCACAAGCCCGCCGCGCACGGCCGGCACGTGCGGCACGTGCTGGCGGAGCGCGACTTTTGGGGCCTGGCGGTCACGCTGCTTGTGGTGTACACTGCGCGGCCGCTGCCGCACGCGCGCAAGATGCAGAAGCTCATGTCGCGCGCCGGGACGTGGGCGTCGGCGTGCTCGTACGCCCTCCAGGTCGTCGACACCATGCGCGCCGACTTTGACGCGTGGACCGACGCCCACCGGCCCGACCGCGCGCTCACGGCCGGCGTGCGGGAGCTCGCGTTCGCCGCCATGTCGACCGTCGTGATCGACGCCCACGGCGACCTAAGGACGCGCCGCGTGCACTTTGAGGCCGCGCTCGCGCCGGCCGGGTGATGCGCATATGCAATCGTATTATAAAACAATGTAATTAATTATGCTGGTCATCCTTCCAACATGGGGTGCATCGGGTTATCCACGTTTTTTGCTTCTCAGCATAGCTTAATTCTTCGAAACACACAAGGCAATGACCGCGGAGAAGTTCGCGTGCACGCTGTTGCTGTACAACTGAAGGCCCGCAGGTTGAGCTCGCTGGCATGGGCTTGTAGCCATTAAACCGTCGGTACTTCCAGCCAGCGATCCACACAATGTACGGGTCACGCGCCTCCCAAAGCCGGTCGACATGCTTTCCCTTGTGCTGTCCTATTTTCATGATGAGCTCCGGTTCATTCACGACCTCATCGAACGGCGCCCAATCGACTTCTTCGGGAAACTCGAGCTGCTCGGTCGCCCACTTGACAATGTCTCTGAGCATGTTCACGTTGGCCTCCAAACGTACCCCAGCAATGCGGGCGCGGAGATCAGCGCAAGCGCGGCGCTTGTCGGTGACATCCATGGCGATCGCGGACTCAAGTCGCCCAAACTCCTCCTGGGCGTGGGCAAGATGCGCGTCTGCCGCAGACAACTCGACCCGCTGCCGCGCACTCGCATTGCGGTGCGTCGCCGTGAGCTGCGCGATCTCGGATTCTCGCTCGCGTTGAGTGCACGCCGGGCACACTTTCCAGCCACAATAAACGGCTGAGATCGCGCCATCCCCACGGCGGATCGCTTCGTGGACCTCGGTCGCGTACACCTCGTACCACGGCAGGCCGCTATCGTTCAGATCTTGCCGTTTCTGTCCAACCGTTTGATGTGTGTGCCACACCTCGACGGCGCCCACGACAGCGTCGGTTGCATCCAAGAACGCGACATCCAACCGGTAATCACGACCCTGGTGCTTCCACGCGTGCTCGGTCGTGGCGCGGGTGTCACCGGGGACTTGGATCAGGATGTGCTCGTAACATGATGGGCAAGGCCACTTGCACACAAAGGTATGATGCTTGAAGGCCTCCACTGCTGCCTTGTGGGCAATAGTTTCAGAAGAGGCCGCGCACGCCGGAGTTTTAGCGTGGTGCCGAAAGAATGCGCGCACATTACACTTGACCCCGCTTTTCATGTGACGGGGGGCCGCTTTCACGTAAATCATGCGCCCACCACACCCATAGCACTCTAGTTCACCGGAGCCGGCTTGGTAGGTCGCTGCGTCAACTGCGCCACTGGGGCCGCGGCAGTAGGTGTGAGCGTCCCGCACGCCGACGACCTGTGGGTCGACGGGTGATAGTAGGCCGCTCGCGCAAGCCGTGCGCGAAACTTTCTGCTTAGGCCGGTCTCCGGTCACAGCCGGCACAAGCGTGCGTTTTGCGCCATAAGGTAGGCGCGTCTGGTTCGCCATGGTGCGCGTCACATTTAAAAATATTAAAAAAATAAAATTTAGGGCTTAGAAATCCGCTGGGTCGGACCACCGGATCGGCGGGCCGTGCGGTGGGGCGAACGACGACTCGTCCTCGCCGTTGCACACCGCGCACCGCGACGCGTGCGGGCACATCTTGAACGTGTGCCCGCGGCTCTTGCAGCCCACGGTGAAGATCTGGCCGTGGCGCTTTATGACCCGGATGCACCGCGACTGCCACGGCGACCTCAGCTCGCTCGAGTCGTGCGCGTAGCTGCAGTTGTCGCCCTCGCGGCACCCGTGCGCGCGCGGGTGGTGGAAGCACATCTTGGTCCGCCAGCTCAGGCACTCGGCTCTGTAGTGGCCCTGCTCGCCGCACCGGAAGCACGTAATGTTTCCCCGGTGCGTCAGCTTCTTTGTCCCGTAGGTGCGCATCAGGTCGCCGTCAATGTACCCGCGGTAGTCGAGCCACGGCCGCCGCGCGCCGGGGCACGCGTCGGGCCGCGGGTCGACCGAGCCGGCCGACTCGCCCGAGGCCTCGGACTCGACCGAGGCGGGCGACGCGGGGGCGGCGAGCGCGTCGGCCGATGCGTCGGCACCAGCGACCGACCAGGCGTCGAGCCGCCCCACGACTAGATCGAGTGGCACGTGCGCGTCCAGACCCCCGACCACCAGATCGAGCGGCCCCACCGCTAGGTCGTCTGTTGGCGGCGGCGCGGCGCTCGCGGTGGGGCTCGGAGACGGGCTGCGTGGGGAACTTGGCGCGTGCGTCGTCGCGACACGTCGGCGCCGGTGGCGTCGTCTCTTTAGTTTTCGGCGATGGGCCATTTTGGGGGGTGCGGTTTTTTTTATGGCGAATCGGCGTTGACCCCCAGGCGCGCGAAAAACAATCGCGCCGCGCGACCGGCTCGGCGTCCATGCCGGCGACCGCGGGTTCCGACTTACTGCTCGATGCAGCTGTAGGGCACGAGAATAAAGCTCATGCTCGAGTCCGGGTCGCCGAGCGTGTACGACATGAGCAGTGGCTTGCCCTGGGCGAGCTGCATCGACACGGTCGACTTGTCGACCGACTTGATGAAGACGTGCAGCTTGTCGGCGGGAAACTCCTCGTCGAACCGCACGACGACGTCGCGGTCCTGGGGGGCGGGCGCGGGGGCGACGGCCGCCGGCTCTGGGGAGAAAGCAAGGTCGGCCGCGCCGCCGCTGCCGTCGTCGGCCGCCGGGAGCTGCTCGACCGAGTCAAACGTGTGCTCGACCGACGCGTCCTTGCCGACGCACGACACGACAAAGCTGGGGCGCCCCGCGCGCTCGATGATGCGGAGCCGCACGCGCTCGGCCTGCAGGTCCTTGGCCGTCTTGATGACTGAGCGGAAGAGCGGCATCTCAAACTCGACCGCGTAATCAAAGCGCATGTCGTCGAGCCGCATCGTGTCGGTCGGCTTGTTCCACGTCGTGAGGCGGAAGTTTGAGGACGCGGTGCTCGGCGCCGGCTCGCGCGTGCTGATCTCAAAGTCGCTCGTGCCCGCGTATCTTTCCACGCGCAGCTGCTGGCTTGGGGTGACGCCCTTCAGGCACGTGTGCAGCGGCGCCGCGCTCACCAGGAACCGCGCGCGCTCGGCGGCCGCGCGCGGGTCGACCTCGACCTCCCCGCTTAGGTACGCGACGATCATGCACACGTCCGAGATCGCCTCGACCACCAGCCCACCGAACCGCGGCTTGCACGGCAGCCCGCCGCAGACGACCTCGACCTGGATCTCGGTCGCGACTTCCAGCACGCTGTTGACGACGGAGCGCAGCGAGTGCGGAAAGTGCAGCTGGACGCTAAAGTCGCGCGTCGGCGTGGTGACCGCGGCGGGGGCGAGTTCGGGCTCGACCAGGGCGACGCGACACGCGGCGCGCATTTTTCAATTTCAATATCTTTTTCTCCCCCGGCGATTTTTTTTTATTTTTTTATTTATTGCTTGTCGGGTTCGCCCCTCTGGTGGGCCGCTACGCGCGCGTCAGAGTCGGCCGCCTCGGCCGCTCGGCGCGCACTCACCAGGGCGTCGATCGCCCCCGGGAGATCGGGGCTGTAGTAGATTTCGTTGACGCGCTCCTCGGCGAGCGCGACCCGCTCCTCGAGCTCCGACATTGTGAGCATTCGGCTTCCCATCCGGGGATCCAGGTTGCGGTACACGACGGGCTCGATCGGGTCGGCGAGCGCCAGCAGGACCGTGAATCCCGAGAGCCGCAGCGTCGCCCACTCGCACGCCGCCTCGATGCGCTCGCGCTGCGCGCGCATGGCCGCACCGCGCGGGTCGATGAAATACGCGACCATCACGCCGATGCCGTTGTACCCCTCGTCGACGCACGCGAGCAGCTCGGTCTCGATCTGCTCGCGCGTCTGGAACGGCTCGAGCGCCGCCTCGAGTGCCGAGTCGTCCGCGATCTGTTTGAGTCGGACGCCCTCCAGCAGCCGCGCATGAAGATCCTCAATGTCGTCCCCCGCGGACTCGACGGACATTTCTTCTTCTTCTTCTTTTTCTTCTTCCGCATCGACGCTCGGTCGACCCGTAGACGCCGTGGGTGACGCGCAATCCTTTTGGTGAGACGCGACGTGGTCATCGGCCGTCCGCTCCCAGGTTTGTTTCTGTAGTCCGTCGAGCCGCGCGAGCAGCGCGTCGACGCGCTCCGACAGCACGTCGCCTCGCTTGGCTAGCACGGACGAGTCCATGCAGGGGTTTCCGTAAATGACCCGCTCGCCGGCGAGCGGTGCGCATTTCCGCTTCAGTGCGAGCATCACCGAGCTCCCGAGCACGTGGAGCGTGCAGCCCGCGTGTATCGACTCGATCCGCGCGCACTCGTCCCTCAAGCACGCGCCGCCCCTATCTAGAAAGACGTGCATCAGCATCGCGATTCCCCGCTGACCCTCTTCGACGAGCGGCAGGAGCAGCGAGTGGACGTCGCGGACGTCGCGCACTTGCTCAAAGGCCGCGACGAGCGCCGCGTCGGCCGACCGTCGCTGCCGCCCGATCGCCTCCTCGAGACGCGCACGCACAACCGCCATACGAGCACCGGCAACCCAAAAATTCTCCGGCACCTAGGACAAAAGGGGGGAAAAAAAAATAAAGCACGAATATGCTGCCCACTGATTCGTGGCTCGAGGTCGCCAGGCATCTGGACGTCACCGAGGCCGCGCGGCTGTCGCGCACCGTGGTGGCGGCCCGCGGCGCGTCGGCTTATTTGCAGTGTATCTTGCGAAGGGCGTGCCGCGTCGGCGCGTGGGCGTGGCTGTCGACCCTGCAGCACGGCCGAATGGTCGTGAGGCTCGATCGGGTCGATGCCCCTGAGGGCGAGCTGGTCGGCACGCGGCGCGGCATGGTGGGCGAGACGGATGCCGAGTTTGCGCGGCAACGTCCGCGCCGATTCCGGTTCACCCGACCGCGCATTCTCCGGCTGGAGCCCGAGACGGCCCACGCCGGCCTGCCGAATCCCAGCGACCCAGTCGTGACGTTTGATCGCTACGGCAACATGACGATGACAATGTATCTGGATATTGGCAGCGCCGAGCCGACCGACGCCGACGCAGCGCGGCCGGTGCTGAGCGGCGACTGGGCCAGGGTGCTGGCGAATCTTGCACGGGGTCCGGCTGAGTCGCACTTTGCGGAACCGGGCTCGAGCGAGTAATAACAGGAATCTAAAACTCGCCGGCGCCAAACTTAAAGTAGTCGGCCGCGCTCTGCACCGCGTTCTCGCTCAGCACGGTGCCGGTGCGGGCGTCAAACACCACCAGCCGCGGGATGCTCCGGATGCCGCACAGATCCGCGAGGTCGTCGGCGCGCTCGCGCCCCTGTGAGGGCAGCGAGAGCCACGGCTGGTGCGAGCGGTACGCGGCCGCGGAGCGCTCGTCCGAGTCGCGCGACACCAGCACGACCTCGACCGGGTGCCGGCCGTCCTGTGTGGAGTAGAGCTGAACGAGTCTCGGCGTGAACGCGCGGCACGGCCCGCACCAGCTCGCCGTAAAGTAGAGCATCACGACCGCCGCCTCGCCGCACGCGTCCTGGGTGGAGATCGCTTGGCCGTCGACGTCCTCCAGGTGGTCGCCGAGCAGATCGCGCCAGCAGTACGTCGCCGGA
>Ga0247837_1008732_pt1 | contig 12567 bp, 5 predicted proteins | sample LaCtaG_2_FD_187115 | JGI IMG/M metagenome (GOLD analysis project Ga0247837, IMG submission 187115) | Freshwater microbial communities from meromictic Lake La Cruz, Castile-La Mancha, Spain - LaCruzMarch2015_14.5m | ecosystem: Environmental > Aquatic > Freshwater > Lake | place: Spain: Castile-La...
CGGGAGTCTGGAAGAAATACTCGCCGCGCGAACTCACGCAGGAAGACGTCTCGCTGCCGACCAGCGGGATGGTGGGGTTCTCCGTCTTAAATCTGGCGTAGCCGCCGTATTGGTAATTCTGCCCCATGACATCAACGCTTTTTTGAACACCGTTATAGCTGGCATCCTTGGAATTGCTGCCGATCACGGTGGGGCGGGTGGAGTCTTCATCGTGGGCAATGGCGGTGAGGCTGGCCGCGATGGCCGGGCCTTTATCATTTTCACCGGCTTCGCGAACCTCGTTGCCGATACTCCACATGACCACCGAGGGGTGGTTGCGGTCGCGGCGGTATTCGGCCCGCAGGTCCTTCTCGTGCCAGTCGTCCCAGAGCTTGCCGTAATCAGAGCCCTTCTTGCCGTGCTTCCAGCAGTCGAAGGACTCGTCCATGACAAGGATGCCCATGCGGTCGCACAAATCGAGAAGCTCGGGAGCCGGCATGTTGTGGCTGGTGCGCAGGGCATTGACGCCCATCTCCTTCAGGATCTCCAACTGGCGTTCCGCCGCCCGCACATTAAAGGCGGTGCCAAGCGCCCCCAGGTCGTGGTGGTTGCAGACTCCCTTGAATTGCACACGCTGACCGTTGAGAAGAAAGCCGTTGTCGGCGGTGAACTCGATCGTGCGGATGCCAAATGTCGTCTCTTGAACATCCACTATCTTCCCATCCTGGGTCACCGTCGTGACCGCCTGATAGAGCGAGGGTGAGGCTAGCGACCAGCGCCGGGGCTTTGTCACCGTCGCTTCCGAGGCGAGCAGTTCGCGCTGGCCGGCACCGATCACCTTGGCGGGAGCCTCGGCGACAAATACCGGCTCCTTGGATTTTTTGCCTTTTTCATCAAGCAGGAAGCCCTCGGTTTTCACCTGCACCTTCGCATCGGAACCGGACCGGTTTTCCACGGCAACCTTGATGGCGACCTTGGCCGCGGCATCGGAAACCTCCGGGGTCGTGATCGATGTTCCCGAATACGCGACATGGACGGGAGCTGTTTTCACCAGCCAGACGTTGCGGTAAATGCCGCCGCCGGGATACCAGCGCGAGGAACCGTCGGGGTTATCCAAACGCACCACCAGCACGTTGTCTGCGCCGGGTTTGAGGTAGGAAGTCAGGTCGAACCGGAAAGAAGAATAACCATAGGGCCAGCCACCGACGAATTGGCCATTGCACCAGACCATTGCATAGGACATTGCCCCGTCGATCTCCAGCGATACTTGTCGCCCCGTATCAGCGGCAGGAAGGGTGAAGGTTTTCCGATACCAGCCAATCCCCATCCAAGGAAGTTTGCCGGTTTCTCCCGGTAGCTTTTGGTCAAACGGTCCTTCAATGCCCCAATCGTGAGGCAGGTTGAGTGTGCGCCAGGTTTTGTCTGCGTAGCTGGTTTGAACATATGAGTGCTCTTTACCGAGCTCGCGCTGCGCAGGAGTAAGGCCGACGTCAGAGGCAGACGCAACCACAGCAGCCTTGACTGCCGGGTTTTTAAAGTAACTTAGCGCATCGCCTGCGGTCTTAGAATCTTCTTTTTGGAAATGCCATTCCGCATTAAAAAGAAGTTTTTCGCGCGGTGAGGGAGTCTGTCCGCTCAGTACGGAAATTCCTAATGAAGTTGCGATGATTGATATTAATAATGGGCTGATTGTTATTTTCATGTTTTTTTGCCGTTTTGCGTGGCGAGGGAGTTGGACAGGGGGGGGACTTACTGAATTCTGGATGCTGGCTACTGGATTTTGATTTATATATTCGATTTTTTCACTGTTGATTTTAACAGTTTCGGAGCTTATGGGCCAAAGAGTTCGAAGCTACCGATTTTGAGGTCTCCGCTTCCCTCGGTGATACGCAGTCGAACGTGTTGTGCAGTGACTGTTGGAAATGTTTTAACGTACTCGTCAGGAGCCATGTTCATATCGGTAAATACGGTTTTCCAGGTTTCCCCGTCACGGTATTCGAGGGTGAAGGCGGCGATTTTAGCGTATTGGGGGTGACCCACCCGCACGGTGGCGATTGCTTGTGGGCGTTGGAGGTCCACCGTAAGGCTGCCGCTGGTTGCTCCTTTGGCTAGACGCCATGAGGTAGCTGGGTTGTTGTCCACTGCGAGAGCGGCACTGTTGGCACTCGTGTCGGCTGTTGCAGGTTTATTCAGGCAGAGCGAATCGATGCGGCTCGGTTCGGCGGTCAATTCCACTGCGATCACGCTGTCGTTCGCGTCTGGAGCGGAGGCGGGCAACTGGATGAGCAGGTGGTCATCTTTAACCGAGGTGGCGAGGGCTTGGTCGCGGGCGGCCAGAAGGTAGGCGCGTTTGACTGGGGTGGTCAGGGGGACGCTGAGCACTCCCGTGGTCGGCCAGTTAAATACATGCAGGTAAACGGTGGTGCCTTTGCGAGTACTCCGTCCCCAGGGTACGAAGGCGAAGGATCCCTCGGTGGAGCCGTAGATCGACTCGCCGTTGATCCGCATCCAGGCACCGATGTCGCGTAGGCGCTCGACTGAATCGGCGGGTAATTCGCCGTCGGGCTTGGGACCGATGTTCATGAGCACGTTCCCGCCCTTGCCCCAGACATCAACCATCTTTTGGATCAAGACTTGGGTGGGTTTTGCGATAACGGTTCGATAACCCCAACTGCCGTTGAGGGTTAGACAGGCCTCCCAGGCTCCAAGCGGGCGCTGAGGGGAAATATGCTGTTCCTGGGTCTCGAAATCGCCCTGGACGAGGCGGGGGTTGATCACGATTTGCGGCTGGACTTTGAACAAGTCGAAGTAGCGGTTGGCGCGGGCGGTGGTCATGCCCTTGGAGCCGTCGTTATCAAACCAGAATTCGCCAATTGGTCCGTAGTTTTCCAGTAGCTCTTTGACCTGGGGTACGGCGATTTTGTTAATATACTCGTCAACGTCGCCGTCCTGATGAGCGGGATCCCAGTGGGGGGCGCCCGCCTGACCGCCGGGGTGGCCCCAATCGGCAAGGAACGAGTAGTAAACGCCAAAATTGACCCCATGTTTGGGGGCGGCCACTGAAAGTTCTTTGAGGGGGTCACGTTTGAAGGGTGTGGCTTTGACTATGTTGTAGTCGCTGGCCTTGGAGTCGTACATGGCAAAGCCGTCGTGGTGCTTGGCGGTAATCACCAGGTATTTTATGCCAGCGTCTTGGGCAACGGCCATCCACTGGTCGGCGTCGAATTTCACTGGGTTAAACGTGGTAGCCAAGCGAGAGTACTCGGCAAAGGACTTTTTTTGGTTGCGCATGTGCCACTCGCTGTCGCCAGAGGCGGCGTAGAGTCCCCAGTGGATAAACAGACCGAATTTGGCCTCATTCCACCAAGCCATGCGAGACTCGCGCTGGGCGGGGGGTTCGTTGGCGAAGGGGTAGCGCAGCGCTTCGGTCATGTCTTTGGCGGTGAGTGCCGGAGTGTCCTGTTGGTCGCGAGGTGCAGCGAGGGCCTGGGCTGCGACCGCGAATGTGGTCAACCAAAGAGCGGTTCGGGTGAGGGTGGGGCGAATGGTCATAAGTAATATCGTTTTATTTTCAAATTCGTACTTTTCCTAAAATTATGTTTTCTTTCTATCCGTGTTCATCTGCGTATATCTGTGGCTAATTAATAGAAGGTTAGCATGTAGTCATTACGATTTCTTTTCGTCGAGGAGACGGGCGAGCAGGGGTTCCATGGTTTCGGCCCAGATAAGATAACCCTCCTCGGTTAAATGCAGTCGGTCTTTGCCTAAACCTTTCCAAGAATCGCCTTCCTTGACCATTTTTTCGCCCAGATTCAGGCGGAATATTTTCTTTTCGTCGGACAGTTTGGCGATAAGTTCGTTGGCCTCCACGACGGTCTTGGACTTGCGTGCAGTGGGCAAAATATCGATCAGGATGATTTTGCTCGTGGGGAAGAGTTCAAACGTTTTGTCTATTACGGCCTTGACGCCAGCGACGATCTCGGTAGGGGAATTAATACCAGTATTATTTGTGCCAATGAGAATGACGGCCACCTTCGGTTTGAGCGCTTTCAGACCTTCAAAGTTGAGTCTGTAAAGTACATTCTGGGTGGTGTCACCGGCAACGCCGTAGTTAAGTGCATGGCGACCAGAGTAGTATTTCCCCCAAACGTCGCCCTTCAAACCCTGGGTAATGGAGTCGCCGATAAAGATGACATCGCACTGCCCTTTGAGTTTTGCGATACGTTTTTCCATGCCTCCATAGGAATCGCCTTTGTATCGAGTGCCGTCAAGCTGGGTCGAAAGCGGGTTCACGGGAGGCGACTGCGTCGTTGTGGTTAACGAAGTGGGTGAGGATACATCAGCTGCCATTGCGAAGCTGGTCAGTGCAAGCGTTAAAATTCCAGCCATGCGCAGGTTGGACATCATCAGGAGTTTTGATTTGGGTTTCATAATAATACCGATTGTTTGTAATTTCCCTATTTCAATTCGGCGGCAACTTTGCCGCCACGACGTAGCGTCACCCGCGTACGGCCATCGGGGCCGGGTTTAAAATCGAATTCATCCTTCTGATCCTTCCATTCGACGGTCAGCAAGGTCTTGTCGGCATTCCAAGTGGTGATCGGTAATTCGTCGCCTTTGATGTGCGGGAAGAGGAGGGTGCGATACTCGGGTGCCACCGATTTTGCCTTGATCGAGATGACCGAGTGCGTGGCATGAGTCTTATAACTGCGATCCTCGAGCTCGACATTGCCAACCTGGCCGTCCGCGTTGAGCACGCGTACCAACAGTCGGGGCCCGCCAGCCTCATCTTTTTTATAGCGCAACAACAAATCTTTTGCTGATTTCGGTGAACCTTTTGAATCGTCTCTTACAAGTTCTTGGACAGGAACGTTAGCCAGCCAATCCCACTCATGAACCTTGTCGTCCTTGACGTAATTATCAACGATTAGAACATAAGGATGAGCACCACGCACCAGCGCGGCCGTACGGAAGGCGCGTTGCATCGGATTGAAAGGGTATAGCTTCTCGGAGATCAGTTGGCGGCGCCAGGGCTCGTTTTTCAATGCGGTCTCGCGCGGCGTCTTGTAAACGAAGTCAGCCCAAGTCAGCCCGTGGTCGGTAATGGGCGCATCATCGCCGCTTGGAGAGGATTCATAGCTATAGAACACCTTGACGTCGCCACAGACGATGCTCGCTTCGGGTGTTTCCACGTAATCGACAAATTTCCCGGGAAGCAGGTGTCTTCCCTTCGGTTTATTGATCGAAAGCGAACCGCCTACACCGTCGACCAGGATGGTGCTATGGTCGTCATTGTGCCAGCGCGCTTTGCCGGCGTCCACGATCCAGTCGCGGCCGGCACCAAAAAGCTCGAAGGAATTACGGTCGGTATGGACGTGTCCGATTTCGTAGGTGTCGGATTTACAGCGGAAGTCGAGACGGATGGCATTGTCAGCCCAGGCTGAACGCGCCAGCATGAAGCCGCTGTCCGGACAGAACATAGTCAAAGGCAGTTTCTCTTGTTTGGCGGCTTCCGCAGGCGATATTTTTGGATCGAGCTCCGTACCGAAAAGGGCCGCCCAGAAGGTCAGGGTGCGCTGTTCACGCGGGTTCGCCATTGCGTTCTCGATGAGAACCCGCGACGACGCTTGCAGGTGTTTGGCGGAAGGATACATCCAGGGCGTGATGAAGGTGAAGAAGACCAATGGAAACTCGCCCCGCCAGCCGCCGTCATCGTGGGTGTAAAGCGCATCCCCCCAAGGAGCCATTTGGCGGAAGGCGAACATTGCCACATCATACACTCGCGCGGTGCGGAAGAAGTTTTCATCGCGGCGGGCGGTGGCGATGAGCGCAGGTCCTGCCCACTCCATGCCAAAATTGAAATAGACGGTCGCCTCATGGCTCGACCCCGAATGGTGCACTCCGTATTGTGTGAAGAAATCGCGCAGTCGCCGGACATTGGCTTGAAATAATTCAGGATCGTAGCCTTCCTCACCTTCTATTGCCAGAGAGGCGATGACGATGTGGTCGTGGTAGCCACGCCAGTTGGTGGAGTTGTCCTGCGGCGTTGCCCCCGTTCCCATCGATTGTCGCCATTTCGTCATGCGGGATAGTAGCTGGCGGACTGGTTTGCGGTCGGTCTCGCTCATCCAGGGGGCGAGGAAATCATACGCCAGGCCGAGATGCTGGTTGGCGTCTGGCACAAGTGTCCATGTGTAGAGCGGATAATAGGAAAGCAGTTGGCGGCGGGCGGCGGCGGCCACTGCGCGTCCAAGTTCCACGCCGGTCTTCTGATCGTCATCGATCAACGCAACGAAGGCGGCACTGAAGTAAGGACGATAAAATGATGTGTCCAGACTCGAGCTTCTTTTTAGGGATTGCTCAAGCATTGGAGACGTTTCATTAGCCAAGAGCTTTTGGTGAAAATCTTCTTCCAATGTGTTAGGGACATAAAGCTTCTTGCCTTCTTCGCGTATGCGATCCATGGCAATTTTTGCATGGGGAACGCGCTTGACCCGTTCACGTAAATCGGGGATGTCCTCTGGGGAAAACAAAATGCGCGGGTGGACTCCAGGTGGCGGCACCGCCGACAGCTTTCGAACAGCAGGTTTGTTGTCCTCGAACAAGGTGACAGTAACATCGTCCGAGACTTCCATTCCTCCGTCATCTTTTGCCGTGACGCGCAACACATAGGCACCATAAAGTCCTGACGGCACCGTGCTTTTGTGATCAAACGAGATCTTGGTGGAAAGGGCGTCAGGCGTGGAGAATGAGACCTCGCACGGACCACTCACCTTTGACCAGCGCACCTTGTATCCAGACGCCGAGAGTGTAGCCTTGAGCTCGGTGGAGCTCTGTGGAAGAGGCAGGGACTGATTCAGTCCGGCCTCGATTTTCGGTAGGTCGGTGCGAGCAAGAAGCGTGGTTTGTGCGGCGTCCGGTCCTTTGAAGAGCGTCTTCACTTCTTGTTCGCTTAGGGAGCGGTCGTATACGCCGAAGTCATCGAGAGCCCCGCCGTATCGTTCGCCCCCAGACCCCGTGTTGCGGACTCCGATCGTCAACTGCTTGTCGGTGCGGACATTGTTGAAAGATTGATCGAAAACCACAGTCTGCGTTTCGACTGGTGCGCCGTCAACATAGACACGGCAGTTATCTTTGGCAGAGCGGAAATCAACGGTCACCGCCACATGCCTCCATTGGCCTGTGAAACAGTTCTCCTTGCCGGTCCCCATCTTGGCCTGACCCAGTTCGAATAATAGGCCGCCGCCTTTGCCATTTCCAAACGCGCTGACAGCGGCATCGTTGGCCATGAATAGGCGTCGCGCCCTGGGCTCAAGGTTCGCCTTCATCCAGAAGGCATAGCTAAGCCCCGTCGACTTCTCGATGCTACCGAGGTGGGCAACGGTAAATCGGTTGAGCACAGCCAACGTGGCATCGACACCAGCGAAGTCCCATGCATAACCGGTGAAGGAGCGGGCGCCGGGAATGAGCCTGGGCAAGCCGATTTCAGGGCGCTTGAGGACAAAGGCGGTGTGCCCCGTCTCGTCGGCCACGGCGTCGGGCTGGTATTCCGCAGGCTCGTTGAATGGCAAGGATATCTGCGGCTTGAATAGCATGTGGGCGCTTGAGGATTTAACCTTGTCGTTGCAGAGGACGCTGACGTCCCCTTGTCCGGAAAGGGCACCGTTGACGGCGGTGAGCCGCAAAAGATAAAGGCCGTCGGCACTAAAGGTAGCGGCCGTGTTCAGCTTATCTGGTGAAGCAAAACGTACTTCACCCGGACCTTCGACTTTGCTCCATTTCAATTTGAAGAGGTTTGAGTCAGACACGCCAGCCTGCGTCACGCCACCTTGAAGTTCGACGCGGCGGTCGCTTTTCGCAATTTGCCCGTTGCCCGCGTTGACTACTGGCGGCGTCGCCGGTTTGACTTCGATCACAATTTCACTTTCCCGTCCCGCCGCCTTCAGGGTAAAGACATATTTGCCAGGTATGGTGAATTCGACGCTTGTGGATAGTTTTTTGGCATTCGCAATCACCGCGTTCGCTGGACCGCTTTTTTGTATCCATTGTATAGGAGCACCAGGCGTCGTGAAACTGCGCAACGTGCCCTTTTCAGGCAGAATCACGGATTGCGGTAGGCCGGCAAAGACGGGTCCAGCGTGGAGCACCGCCATCTCGTCATCGGTGAGCACCCGGTCAAACAGCGCAATTTCATCAAGGGCACCGATCAATTGTGCAGAGCCGGCGCCGCGTCCTCCAATCACCAGTCCGCTGTTTTTCCCTTGTACTGCACTCTTGAACACCACGGTCGTGCTGTCGGCGTGCCGGCCGTCGATATACAAACTCAGGTTATCGCTTTCTTTTTTAAAATCTGCCGTCAAGCCGATTTGGTGCCAGGCGCCGTCCCGCACAGGGACGGAATTGGTTTTGTAATTTGTGAGCGATCCGCCGCAGAGGGTAAAGCCGATGCCGGCACTTGCCAGCTTGTTGTTGCCAATTTCCAGTATTCCCGGGAAGTTAAGGATCCGCCCCATGCCATCTCCGGTCGCAGGTTTTTTCCTGATCCAGAAACTCACGGAAAGACCAGTGGTCTCATTTGTGTCGCCGAGTTTGGAGACGGCTGGTGTGGAAGGCACGAAGACGCTCGCCCCATCGTAGGTGAACTCCAGCCCTTTTCCCCTCCAGTCTGCGCCGCCGTCAACCTGTTTCGGCAATTCCTTGCCGCTCGAAGTCGTGCCGCCGGGCGTGTTACCCGTGGCGTCCTTGAAACCACCTTTCTCGGCAGTCGGCGACTCGTCTAAGCGGAGAAGCAGAACGGGCTTGAGCCGCAAGGCGTATTCGCCTTCTTTTTTGGGCTCGGCGGCCATTGCTAAATTCGTGAGGGCAAGAATAAAAAAAACAACCTTGCGAAGGCGGGTGAACATGAGGGGTATGGATTTCATTTTTATTTTTAGAGTCTTCATAGGGTTTATTTATTCCACCGGTTCGATCTTAATGTTATCAAAATTCTCGCGGCCGATCCGGCCGATCCGTTCAGGGGGTTGCCACCTTGTTGTCGGCGCTTAAATTGAGGGTGAGCGCCTTCTGGGTGCGCAGGATGCCGATCTTGACATCCTCCCCCGGTTTGAGCCCTGCGCTCAGGCGAAGGAGCTGGCCGATTTCGTCGGTGGGCTTGCCGTTGAGGAAGAAGATCACGTCGTCTTTTTGTAGGCCGGCCGCCGCAAGCGCGCTGCCGGCGGGAACATCGAGCACCAGCACGCCGGTCGCGCCGGGCGTGCCGTAGACGGACATTTCGCCTTGCCCGACCAGGTTGCGCACCCGGGCCGTGAGCCAGGTCTTCGGAGTCCGGTCGCGCTTGGAGGCTTTCGGTTTGCTCGCCTCAAACGAGGGCGTGCGGGCGACGGCTTTGAGAGCTGGTTTTGTCACGCCAAACTGATCCATGGGGAAGTTTTTGAAGCCGAGGGCCAGCGCTGGGGAGCCGTCCTTCACCTGGAAATCTCCCGCCGCCGGATTGATGAACAACGCATCGCCTTCCACGGAATGCTCATCGCGTCCGCTTTGTTCTTGCAGATCGGCCGCCGGTTTGACGGCGGTGAGACCGGGCTGGTGGACGAGGTTGCAATCCATTTCCTTGCCCCACGGCTTGGCGATGGTTCCGGCGGGCTTGTAACGGCCAAACACGATGTTGCGACGGAACACATCCCCGCTGGACGCCAGCCAGACGTGGGGATGGAACCAGTTATTCGCCAGGATGTTGTTCTGCACGGTGCGGTGGTAGCCCTCGCGATTTTTGATCCCGCCGTTAAGGCAGAGGTTGTTTTCGATGACATAGTTCGAGGAGCCGTCGTCGAGGTCGATGTCCCAGCCGTGGTCGCAGCGCCAGCGGCTGTTGCGCAGGGTGTTCGGCTTGACCACGTCGAGCAGCGGCAGCTCGGGGGCGGCCTGCACGCGGATGTTGATCTCGGCTGGTGCCATCGGCACCCAGTAGCGGTCGCGGCCCCAGGAGTTGAAACTGCCATGGTCGCCGGTCTCCTTGACGGTGTCGAACACGTCGCAGAACTCGACGATGTGGCCGCCAAAGGCACCGCCGCCGATATTGATGCCGGCGCGCGGCATGTCGTAGATCGAGCAGTGGCGCACGGTGATGGACTGGGCGATGTCGATCTCCACGCCTGCGGTCTGCTTCTCCACCCGGCCGGTCAGGTGGATCAGGCAGTCCTCAACCAGCGAGTCGGCCGGGTAGTTGGTGGTCAGCGGGCCGGGCGTGCGGTCGAGCGCTTCGAACTTCAGGGTTTGTTCGAAATTAAAGAGCGGGTTGCGCACCGCCTGTGGGTCTCCGACGAAGCAGATGCCGTTGGCGCCTGCCTTGCGGATTTCGCAGCCGCGGACGGTGATGCGGCGGTTGTAATTATTGACAAACACCGCGTTGCCGCCGACCTGGTCGATGAGGGCGTCGATGAGTTGGCAGTCCTCGGCGCCGTTGATGAAAACAGCGCCGCCCCGGTAGATCGCCCAGTCGGTGCGCAGGAGCGGCTCCTTGGTGTCCATCACGGTGCGGGCGGCGTGGCGGAAGGTGAACCCGCGCAGGGAGACAAAGCGCACCGGCTTCTGTTCGTCGCCTGAGAATTCGACGAGGGTGCGCAGGCGGGCGGCTTCGACCGTGGCATTGGCGAGGTTGAGCCCGGCGGGCGGATAATAATAAAGCGTGTGGGTGGCTCGGTTGAGGAACCATTCGCCGGGGGCGTCGAGCTCCTCGAAAATGTTTTCGACAAAACAAATCGATTTGTTGATCACGCGGTCGCGGTTGTTTTGCCAACCGCCTTCTTTGATGATCTCTCCGACGTCGTTTTTGCCGGTGATCCGCCAGGTGAAACCACCCCAGCGCGACCGGTGCATGGCGTGGAAGTAGCCGCCGGCGGGGTTGGCCCAACGCACCGCCCGCTCCGGACTGAGCGCGTCGGCCGCGAAACCGTCGAAGTATTCGGCCGATGGGTTGAAGTTGGGATAGCGGGCGAGGATCTGCCGCTCGCCGTTGATAAAAAGCTCCTCGGTTTCGAGGTCCTCCGGCACCTGGGCCTGGAGGATGCCATCCTTGTAGGGCTTCCAAGTGAGGTCGAGCTTCACTCCGCCACTGAGGACTGCGCCGCGTTCGCTGGCAGCCTGATACACTACCGGTGCGGCGGCCGTGCCGGAGTCGTCGGCGGTGAACACCACGGCCTGCGGCAGATAATAAACCCCGTCGGAAAAGGTCACGGTGACCGGGCCGGAAGCGGCCAGACGGCGGGCAGCCTGCTGGGCGGCGGAGAAACTTTGCAGGGGCGCGGCAGACGTTCCGGGATTGGTGTCCTTGCCTTGCGGCGAAACGAACAACTCCGCGGAAGCGACGGTGACGGACCACGCGAGCGCGACACAAAGCACGGCGAGCGAGGCGGCATTTTGAAAACAGCGGGTGCTCGTATATTGTGAGGTAAACCGGGCAGGATATTTCCACGTGATGGCCAATGAGAAATGGTCGCATTTAATCGTCGGGGGGTGGCTTTTCATGCAGTCGATCATATCGAGCCCAGGTTTCCGATTCTATTGATAATTGTGACTGTTTTGTGTATAATTCCAACCGTGCCTCGCCCAAAGTACAAAAAAAACTCGTTTGTGGGAATTCATCCGGAGCCGCCTCCTGCGATTCTTAATGCGGCCGTGGTGGACTTGCAGTTTTGGACATGGGATAATATTTCCTCTCCCTTTTGGCGTTGGTATTGGAACGACAAGCCCGGCGCCTACGTCGAAATGGATGGGAAACGGTGGGACCTGCCTCCCGATTCGATCATGATCGTTCCTCCGAGCATCAATATTTCAAGCCATACGACCCGGAGGATAACCCATTTTGTCATCGACTTTTCCCTCCCCAAGGCCGGGACTTTGCCCCCCCGCGAACCGTTTCTCAAGCGCGTCACCCCGATAGAAAAACAATACATCAACGATTTCGTGCAAGGCATCCTCGCCAAGAAACCTGCGGAACAATGGATGCTTTCCAATCTTGCGCGGCTCCTCGTCGAGCACTCGCTTGCCTGCATCAAATCTCAGGGCGAAAAGCTCCCCGAATACGACCCGCGAATTGATCGCGCGATCCAGCTGATCCATATCCAGCCGCTGAACTCATGTTCCGTTTCCGAGCTTGCGAAGAATGTCGGCATGAGCGCCGGCAGATTAGGCAGGCTATTTTCAAAATCCACCGGCCAATCGGTCAAACAATACCAGCTGAGCCACTGGGTGGAAACATCCTGCCATCTCCTGCTCAACCCTAGATTAAATATCGAAGAGATTGCTGACCGGTGCGGGTTTTGCGACCGGTTTCACTATTCCAAAACATTCCATGAGCTGATGAAATCCTCACCCGCTGCATTCAGAAAAAGGTATCAAATCGAGGGGCATTCCGGCAGCCAATCTTCATCCAAGATCCTGGGCTCTTTTACAGCTCCTTAGCCTCCCCCTTCTTTTTCGATTTCAAATTCGAGCGGTAGAGGCTGGACGGCGGCCTGGATTTTCGCTTCGACCTCTTCGATCGCTTTCTGTGCGGCCGCGAGTTTTTCCGGATCATTCGCCTTGCTCGCC
>Ga0247837_1008744_pt1 | contig 12546 bp, 11 predicted proteins | sample LaCtaG_2_FD_187115 | JGI IMG/M metagenome (GOLD analysis project Ga0247837, IMG submission 187115) | Freshwater microbial communities from meromictic Lake La Cruz, Castile-La Mancha, Spain - LaCruzMarch2015_14.5m | ecosystem: Environmental > Aquatic > Freshwater > Lake | place: Spain: Castile-La...
TAGACGATGAATTCAAGATGTTCATGAAATGGCGCGGATTCAACATTGACTCGGGCCTGTTCAGCATCAAGTTCAACCCACCGCAGAACTTTGCCAGTTATCGTCAAGCTGAAATGGACAATACTCGTATTCAAGCATTTCAAGGACTTGAACAATTGCCCTACATGAGCAAGCGGTTCATGCTGAATCGATTCCTGGGCCTGACCGAAGAAGAAATCAAAGAAAACGAAAAACTCTGGCGCGAAGAACGTGACAATCCTGACATGCAGTCAGTCAAGGGCAGTGATCTTCGCAGTGTGGGCATTACTCCAGGCGCCCTGGAAACTGATGTGTCAACTGGCGAAGAAATTGCTGGCATGGCACCTGCTGCTCCGGGCACACCCGAAATTGGTGCAGGTATGACCCCAGGCGGTGCTGCACCCAGTGACGGAGCAGCACCTCCGGCTGCATAAATATTGACATGATACTACGAGAATTCTGGGACAAAGAGCCCAAGGCATATCAAGACGTTGAAAAAGACAACAGTCAAGCCCGTCTAGGCGACCTACGCAAGAGTCGCCTTACCTTGCGTCAGCTCAACAAACTGCGCAAAATGAATGATGTTCGCATGGTTGAGTACAAAGAAAAACTCAAGCTGGTGCGTCAACAATACTCCCCTCCTGCACAACCTGCGGTGTAATTTCTGGCATTTATTGCCATTTTCTGCCGATAAACACTATAGATTTAGTCTATGGTGTAAATAACAACGCACTTTACCTAATAGGAGTTTTCTTATATGAACCGTTTTGAACAATTGATCGAATACGTGATCAACGACGAAGAGGCGAAAGCCCAAGAACTTTTCCATGACATCGTTGTGGAAAAAAGCCGCCAAATCTACGAAAATCTAATGGCCGAAGAAGCCCAGGAAGATCTAGAAGAAGGCGCAGACGAAGAGCTTGACGAAGCTGAAGAAGACATTGAAGAAGGCATGATGGGCGGCGACGCTAGTGATGACTTGATTGATGATGTTGAAGCTGAAGAGCAAGACAACATGAGCATGGAAGCTGAAGGCGACGAAGAAGAAGAATTTGATATCGATGCTGACGACGAACAAGATGTCGGCGGCGATGACATGGGTGGCAGCGGAGAAACAGCTACCAAAGACGACATCATGAATCTTGAAGACAAACTGGACCAGTTGATGGCCGAGTTTGAAGGATTAATGGGCGGTGATGATGTTGGCGGCAACGGCGACGGATTTGGCGCTGAAGAAGGTGGTGACGCCATTGAAATGGACGACACTGAAGAAATGACTGACGAGTTTGGCGGCGGCATGATGGAAGCGGTGACGCTAAAAGCAGCCCCAAAGCCAGTGACTTCTGAAGAAGGCGGCATCAACAAGAAGTCTACTGTGGCCGCAAACGCTGGCGCCAAGGGTCCAATTGGCAGCACAGTTCGTCCGGTACACACTGGCGGCGAAATGGGTGGCAAGCATGACTCTAGCGCATACAGCAACTCAACCAAAGACTTGATTGGTGATTTTCAGAACAAAGCTGGTGCTAGCATGAAAGGCCAAACGCCTGCTACCAAGCCACACTTGAGCCAAGCTACTGGTGTTAACACCAAGTCTATCATCCCAAGCAAGCATAATTGATTATGAAAACCCTAAGAGAACAACTTACTTTTAATCAGGCTCGCATGCAGGTTCTTGAAGAAGCTGATGCATCCGGCCAGGGTAAAAGCATGTATCTCAAAGGGATATGTATCGAGGGAAACAAACGCAATGCAAATGAGCGTGTTTACCCATTAAACGAAATCACTCGAGCTGTTGGCACTATCAACAAACAGATCCAAGAAGGATACTCTGTACTAGGTGAAGTGGACCATCCAGATGATCTCAAAGTCAATCTAGATCGTGTTTGCCATAGTGTTGAAGAAATGTGGATGGACGGTGATGCCGGTTGCGGCAAGCTCAAGGTGTTACCTACTCCAATGGGTAATCTTGTTAAAACCTTGCTGCAATCAGGTGTACGTCTAGGTGTTTCAAGCCGAGGCAGTGGTAACGTTGACGATAGAACCGGACATGTCAGTGACTTTGAAATAGTCACGATTGATGTGGTTGCCCAGCCCAGTGCCCCAAATGCATACCCCAAGGCAATTTATGAAAGTCTCATGAACATGAACTACGGACATAGATTACTTGAAGTAGCCCGAGAAGCTGGTCAGGACAACAAAGTGCAGAGATACTTGAAGAGCGAAGTAGTCAAGCTCATCAAGGAACTCAAAATCTAAGGAGAATCTACTAATGTTAGATGCAATCAAACCATTGCTAGATAGCAACCTGATCACCGAGGAAACTCGCCAAGAGATCAACGAAGCTTGGGAAGCCAAGCTAAGTGAAGCTCGTGAACAGGCTCGTGCCGAACTACGTGAAGAGTTTGCGCACCGCTACGAACACGACAAGCAAGTGATGGTGGAAGCCCTGGATCGCATGGTTACAGAAGGTTTAAGCGCAGAAATTGCCAGTATGGCTGCTGAAAAGCAAGCATTGGCAGAAGATCGCGTCAAGTTTCAAAGCAAGATGAAAGAGTCAGCTACAAAGTTCAACAACTTTATGGTGACCAAACTTGCCGAGGAAATTGGCGAATTGCGCAAGGATCGTAAAATGCACAGTGAAGGACTAGGAAAACTAGAAAACTTCGTGGTGCATGCATTGGCTCGAGAAATTCAAGAATTTGCCGCAGACAAGCGTGCCGTGGTTGAGACTAAGGTCCGCCTGGTAAGTGAAGCCCGCAGCAAGTTGGAATCTCTCAAGGCTAAGTTCGTAAAAGAATCTTCAGCCAAAATGAGCCGAGCTGTTAGCCAGCATCTCAAGACTGAACTCACTCAATTGCACGAAGATATTAAAATTGCTCGCGAGAACAGTTTTGGTCGTCGTATTTTTGAAGCTTATGCAGCTGAATTTGGCGCTACTCATCTCAATGAGAAAGCCGAAGTTCGTAAATTGCACCAAGTTATCGAAAGCAAGCAACAACAATTGGCGAAAGCCATCAAGCTCGGCGTGCAGGCTAAGACCCTGGTCGAGAGTAAAGAACGTGAACTACGTATCATCAAGGAAAGCAACGAGCGTAATGAACTCATGACTGACCTATTGCGTCCCTTGAACCGGGAAAAGCAAGATGTCATGCGTAATTTACTGGAAAGTGTTCAAACAACTCGTTTGAAGAACGCTTTTGAAAAGTATCTACCGGCTGTTCTGGAGAATCGAACTGCAAAAGCCCCCAAGGTAATTGCAGAGAGCGTCACCTCAGTCACAGGAGATAAAACTGTCCCAAGTCATCAGCAGGACGAAAACGAAGCCAAGAGCAACGTGATCGACCTCAAGCGTCTGGCAGGGTTATAAAATCTTTTTTAGGAGACTTAAATGTCACAAGAACTACTAGAAAGTCGCTGGGGCGAGACCAAAGAAGCTCTGCTTGAAGGTCTGAACGGCTCTAAGCGCAACAGCATGGGTGTTATCCTCGAGAACACTCGCAAGTATCTGAAAGAAAATGCTTCAGCAGGTTCCACAGTTGCCGGTAACGTTGCAACTTTGAACCGTGTGATTCTTCCAGTTATCCGTCGTGTTATGCCAACCGTTATTGCTAACGAGTTGGTTGGCGTTCAGCCCATGACTGGTCCAGTTGGTCAAATCCACACTCTGCGTGTTCGCTACGCACAGAGCTTGACTGACAACAGCCTGGCTGCTACTTCGGTAACAGCTGGTGAAGAAGCCTTGAGCCCATTCAAGATCGCTACTGCATATTCTACAGTGCCCCAGGCTACTGCAACAGCTACCAATTATACTGGTGCTGCTACAGCTACCATGGAAGGTACTGGCGGTAAGCAAATCAGCGTTCAAATCTTGAAGCAAGCTGTTGAAGCCAAGACTCGCAAATTGCAAGCACGTTGGACATTTGAATCTGCACAAGACGCACAAGCCATGCATGGTATTGACGTTGAAGCAGAAATCATGGCAGCACTGGCCCAAGAAATTACCGCTGAGATTGACCAAGAAATCCTTCTCAGCCTGCGTTCTTTGGCTGCTACTGAGTTTACATACAACCAAGCTACCGTTTCAGGTACAGCTACATTCGTTGGTGACGAACACGCCGCTTTGGCTGTTTTGATCAACCGTGTTGCTAACTTGATCGCCCAACGCACACGTCGTGGCGCCGGTAACTACGCTGTGGTTAGCTCTGCTGCATTGACAGTGTTGCAAAGTGCAACAACTAGTGCTTTTGCTCGCACTACAGAAGGCACATTTGAAGCTCCTACAAACACCAAGTTTGTTGGTACATTGAACGGTTCACTCCGCGTGTTTGTTGACAGCTACGCCCAAGACACCACACCAGTATTGGTTGGTTACAAAGGTTCAAGCGAAGCTGACGCTCCAGCATTCTACTGCCCATACATTCCATTGATGAGCAGCGGTGTTGTTCTGGATCCAACAACATTCGAACCAGTGGTGTCATTCATGACACGTTATGGTTACATCGAATTGACCAACACTGCTAGCAGCTTTGGCAACGCTGGCGACTACGTTGGTGAAATCGCTGTGTCGAACTTGTCTTTCAGCTAATCCAACCGGATTGCAGAAAATACAAAAGGGCTCTTCGGAGCCCTTTTTTGTTGGGTTAATTTTCACATCACTAAATAAAAATGCTCGTGTAGCAATCTTGTCCTGCATAGGGCGGGACTTGAACGACACACACATACACAGGAGAAAAACATGAGCAAAACACCTTACGAGATCCGTCTCGAACTTCTTAATCTGGCCAAGGAAATCCTCCAAGCGCCAATTTACGAAAAACGTAGCAAACTCAGCGACGAATATCATTCCAAGCTGACCGATGCCAATCGTGCAGACCTTCCGTTCCCAACCATGCCTGATTTTCCCAGCACAACGGATATTATCAGCAAGGCCGAAGAACTCAAAAAGTTTGTAGACGCTGCGTAAAAACGAAAGCCCCGAAAGGGGCTTTCTTGTATAAATCCTGCACATCCATGTTGGTCATTCAAGGAGCAGTGCGGACAAAATAATTAATTTAACGACCTAGTATAGTTTAACAGTAGCTCAATAACAAGGTTATTATAGCAAATTATACCTTGAACCAAGACAGATATTGGGTAACCTTTTTGGTTACACTTGTCCAATCTCCCATGGCAGGTTGACGGAACAGTCTCACAGTTCCATACCAAGGTGAACTGTCGCGATCCAACAACCAACGCCAGTCTGTGGCATAGTTATTGAGCATGATCCAAGTGGAACGACCCAGTGCACCTGCCAGGTGACTCACCGCGGTGTCAACTCCAATCACAACGTCCAGTTGATTCATGAGCCCGGCAGTGTCCAAGAAGTTGTTAACAGCGCCGGGAAACATGGTTACCCCGGCATCCTGTAATGCAACAACTTCATCATCACTGGCATCAGCCTGCAAGTTGATCCACTCATATTGTGGATTGTTTCGAATCATTTCCAGCACTGTTGGAAACGGAACTGACTTGTGTTGATTCAACCATGAATCTCTGCGTCCACTCCAGCTGATGCCCACTCGCATGCGTGTTTTGGCGCCGAGACGCCGAGTCCATTCTTGAGACACTGTGTCGGGCACATTGAGATAACTCACAGTGCTGGTCAACCGATTAAGAGTCACGCCCAAGATTCCTGGTAGACTCATGATGGGAACCCAGTAATCAAATTCTCCCATGTCATCAACATAGCTTCCCACTTTTTCAATGATAGCACTGTTGAGCAACAGTGGTATCAATCCATCTGTTACTTGCAGTTTGATTCTAGCTCCCATGACATGCAGGTTGTACACAAATCTCACAAACTGAATGTTATCACCGTGACCTTGTTCGCCCACAACCAATACTGTTTTGCCCTTGAGGTCTTCGCCACGCCATCTGGGTTGTGAGAACTGTGGTTCGGTTCCGGCCAAGTGCTCGTATTGCCAACGAGTTTCGTATGCTGGCCAACCATTGGCATAGTCGCCCATGAGCAAATATGCCACTGCTAGATTAAACCTCGCTGTGATATTGTTGGGATCAAGCTCAATTGCGTTCTGTAAAAACGGCACAGCACGCCTGGGTTGGCCAATTTCTCTCAGTACATTGCCATAGTTGTTGAATGCCGCAGCAGAATTACGGTCACTTACAAATGCCATGGCATAACAATGCAGGGCTTGTTCGGGTTCATGGTTTGACCGATGCTGATTGCCTTGGTCGATGAGGTAGTTGATGTCCATGTAGATATTTACAAAAATCTGGACTAACGGTTTAAATTTGTTGAACACACTAAATACACTTGTCGCAATAGGGCGACTTATGCAGCCAACCCCTGCGTAGCGGCTAGAACCCGCATTGGGCTTCTATAAGGAGAAATCAAATGGGAAGAGCTCTCAAAATTCAAAAAAACAACGTTGGTTCTGGAACCGTCGTTAGTGGCACACCACCAGTGACCACATACAATCAAACCGTTCTCACTGATGCAGGTTACCCCAACTTTGGTAGCTTGACCAATCCAGTTTACAACAGTGCCAACACACTCAGCGACACAGATTTTCTGGGCGTGGTGGGTGGTTCTCCAGCAACTTCAACTCCAACAACAACATTTCCAGAAATTGCTGCCGTGGTCAACATCAGTTTGTCAGATGGTACCAGTACAACTTCAGGAGCTGGCCGCATTATTCGACAAAAAGGTTCACACAAGTTCTTGGTAGCTTACACTGCTGCTGCCACAGCTGATGAGTCTTTGATTGTGGGTCAGGCATATCAAATTGCCTCAGTTGGAACAACCGACTGGGCTGCTTGCGGCGCCGGTGTAGATTATGCATTGGGTGATGTATTCACAGCCACAGCAGTGGGTTCAGGTACAGGCACAGCATATCCTGTTGGACAATGTGTACTGTCCAATACCGCTACTCCTGCAGCCGGCTTCATGAGTATTTCTTACTCAGTAGGCGACAGCTCTGCTGTGTATGCCAGCTACATCACCAACAAGTGGGTGCGTGACTGGAATGGCATGACCTACGGCAATTACAGTGACAGCAATCTTGGTACCAACGTGCAATCTAGCGAAAACTTCTATCCTGTGAACTTCTTCACTGATGAAGGCACCGTCACATGGTCCGGCGCTGAAATCATTGCAGGTGCTGAAGCTCAAAACGGCAGCTTGCAATTGGCTCAAGTTGACAAAGTCACAAGCTAATTTAATCTAGCACTGGGATCCTCCTTGGTACATACAGGGAGGATTTTCTATGAGTAGAGCATTTGTTTTGGGCAACGGTGTTAGTCGTCAAGCAGTCAATATAGCCACGCTGCAAGGGCTAGGGCCTGTGTATGGTTGTAATGCTTTGTATCGTGAATTTGCACCAGATGTCTTGGTCAGTACAGATCGTCCCATCAGCGAACAGATTCAGCATTCAGGGTATGCAAAACAACATGAGTTTTACACCAGAAAACCTCTGCCGCACTTGGCAGCAAAACCAGTGCCACAGCAATATTACGGATTCAGTTCAGGACCAATTGCAGTGGCTCTAGCAGCCTTGGCCGGTAATCGAGCAGTGTATCTCTTGGGATTTGACATGGGACCCACTGCCACTGGCAAATTCAACAACTGCTATGCTGACACTGAATTTTACAAGAAAAGTGCAGATGTTCCCACATACACTGGCAACTGGGCACGCCAACTAAAAACTGTGGCTGGAGATTTTCCCAACACCAACTTTTTTCGTGTGTTTGGTAACACCACTGCTGACATACCTGAGCTGTACAAGATAAAAAACATGGCCAACATGCAAATGGAAGACTTTCTAAACCGAATAAATAACACAAAGGAACTCTAAATGTCAACCGTTAAACGTGTCGCCGGCGATTACACTATCCAAACTCTAGGAGCAGGTAATTTAATTACCTTGCAATCCACCACAGTGGTCGTTACAGGCGACTTGTCAATTTCGGGCAATACTAGTATTGCCGGTAACATCAGCGTTACTCGAATTTTTAACGGTACCAGCAACGTCGACGTGGGCACCTCTAGCGGCAATGTCACAGTGGGAATTGGTGGTACAGGCAATGTGGTGGTCTGGGCCACTACTGGAGAATATGTCACAGGATTGATCAGTGCCACCGGCAACGTCACAGGTGGTAACATACTCACTGCTGGCTTGATTTCGGCAACTGGCAACATCACAGGTGGCAATATTCTAGGTGGTGCCAATGTCAATGCCACTACGCATACAGGCACCACAGCATCATTAAGTGGCAACGTCACAGGTGGAAACATTCTGACAGGTGGCCTGATTTCAGCCACAGGCAACATCACTGGTGACAACGTATCAGCTGTTGGATACTTGGGCACTTCTTTAAGTTTAACTGGAAATATAGTTGCGGCGTATGTGACAGCAAATTCAGACATCAATGCTGGCAACGTTTATACCACCAGTGCAGTGTCGGCAACAGGCACAGTAACTGGTGGAAATATTACCACTCTGGGCACGGTGGCAGCTGGCGCAGTGTCATCAACTGGCAACGTCACAGTCCAAGCTGGCAAATACTTTGTAGGCGATGGCGGATTTTTGTCCAACGTTACTGCGACCAGCAACGTGGCGGTTACTCAAATTGCCAATGGTACATCATTGTTGGCAGTTTCTCAAACCAACGGCAACATCACTGGTGCAGTAAATGGCATATCCAACGTATGGGTGTTGTCCGATGTGGGTATTACCGTAACTGGGCTTAACTCAGTAACAGGCAATGTGATTGCAGGCAATGTAACCACTGCTGGATTAGTATCAGCTGCTGGCAATGTCACTGCGGCAAACTTTTTTGGTTCAGGTTCAGGGCTGACTAATATTCCTGGTGGCAATGTGTCGGGCACTGTGGCCAATGCCACTTATGCAGTCAGTGCTGGATCAGCCACTACAGCAGGCACAGTCACAACAGCCGCACAACCCAATATTACCTCAGTGGGCACTTTGAGCTCGGTGTCTGTAACTGGTGCAATCACTGGTGGCAGTTTGAGCGTAAGTACCGGCAACGTCACATCTGGCAATTTACTGATTTCAGGCGCCATACTTGATTCGGCACAGCTGGATATTCAAACCACTGCTGCCAACGCCAACATCGTACTCACCCCAAATGGCACCGGTAACGTCAACGTTGGGCGTGTCAGTGCATCGGGCAACATCACTGCTGCTGCATATTATGGTTCAGGCGCCGGGCTGTCAGATATTGCTGGTGGCAACGTGTCAGGCACTGTGGCCAATGCTACTTATGCAGTCAGTTCTGGATCAGCTGAATCAGCTACCACAGCTGGTACTGTGACCACTAATGCACAACCCAACATCACCAGTGTGGGTACATTGAACTCAGTATCTGTAACAGGCAACATCACTGGTGGTAACATCTTAGGTGGCGCCAACGTCAATGCCACCACGCATACAGGCACTACAGCATCACTCAGTGGCAACGTCACTGGTGGTAATATTCTAACAGGTGGATTGATTTCAGCAACCGGCAACATCACAGGTGGTAACCTTATTGGTACCATTGTTGGCAACTTAACTGGCACCACAGTTAGTGCATCAGGCAACATCACAGGTGGTAACCTTATTGGTGCCATTGTTGGCAACTTAACTGGCACCACAGTTAGTGCATCAGGCAACATCACAGGTGGTAACCTTAGTGTGGGCACTGGTACCATCACTGTGAACAACATCATCAATGGCAGTACCAACGGCACTGGCAACATCGGCAATGCTACAAATGGGTTCAACACCATATTTGCCAAGGCCACATCGGCGCAATACGCCGACTTGGCAGAATTGTACGAAGCAGATGCACGTTACGAAACAGGTACTGTGGTGGTATTTGGCGGTGAAAAAGAAGTCACAGTATCAGCCATAGATGGAGATCACCGAGTTGCTGGAGTGATATCAGAAAACCCCAGTTTTATCATGAACTCAGTTCTACAAGCTGAACACGTGGCAATTGTGGCCTTGGCCGGACGTGTGCCCTGCAAAATTCAGGGCTCAGTTGCCAAAGGCGATTTGTTGGTGTCGGCTGGCAACGGCGTTGCTCGATCAGAATCAACCCCTTTGCCAGGCACCATTATTGGCAAAGCACTGGCTGATTTTTCAGGCTCAACTGGTGTAATTGAAATTGCAGTGGGGCGAGCATAAGCCTTTGGGTTCTGGTAAATATACCAAGGACCCAGGGACTTCATGACTCAACAAATAATTAACACAGGCCTAGTGGCCAATGACGGCACAGGCGAATCTCTACGTGCTGCATTTGATGCAGTAAACAACAATTTCACGGCAATTTGGTCATCAGGACCAGTAGATAGCAATGTTGTCATTGCCAACAACACCGTCACAGTCCGGGGCTATAACAACGAACTGATATTACAGGCCAATGGAATTGGCAATATTCAAGTCAACAGCACCATAAACCCAGGTATCAGCGGGGTGTATGATCTTGGTACTCCAGACAAGCTGTTTGGTAGTATACGTGCTCAATACTTCTACGGCAACGGAGCATTTTTAACTGGTATTTCAGGTGGCGGTGGCAGTCAAGTCACATTCAGCCAGTTTGCCCCAAACCCAGCCAACATTGGTGATGTCTGGATTGAAAGTGACACTGGTGTGCAGTACATTTATTTCAATGACAACACTAGCAATCAGTGGGCTGAAATGGAGGCGTATCAAAGTTTTAGTTCTCCAGCAGCAACCTCTGTGCTGGACACAGCATCAAATGCCACAATTGGCAATGCCGCTGCCATAGTCAACACCACTGGAAAAGTGCTTGGTCGAGTAGTAGTCAGCACCGACAACTGGACCATTTATGTGGCCACAGGGTCCACTCCAACTTCAATGTGGAGAAACACCAATGGGTTGGCGTCAATTACACCAGCATGATTTCCACTAAATATTCACTATGCCATCAACTTTAAATTTTCCAACCAACCCAACCTCAGGTGAAATTTACACTTTTTCTGGAAAGTCTTGGATCTGGACTGGCCAAGCATGGCGCCTGCAACCGCAAGGAGCCATCAACGGCATAGTTATTGGCAACACCACTCCGGCAGCAGGAAGTTTTACCACGTTCAGTGCCGGCAACGTCACTGCTGGCAATGCAGTCTTTTCAGGCAACGTTACATCAGCAAACATCACAACTGGTAATGCAACCATTGGCGGCAACTTGGCAATTGCTGGCAATGTCAATTCTAGTCTTGACATTTATGGGGATGTTGTAGCCAATGATATTGAAGCTCGTGGCGAAATCTATGCACCAGGTAATATCACAACTTCGGGGTATTTTGTTGGTAATGGTCGTGCTATAACTGGAATTGTAGTTTCAGGTGGTTCTTCAATTGACAACGGCAACAGCAGTGTATCAATTCCAGAAGACGATGCTAACATATTGATTCAAGTCAATTCTGTCAACGTTGCTGAGTTTACTCCCCAGGGACTTGAAGTAAGTGGCACAGTTACAGCACCGCAGATTGTGACCAACAACATTAAGTCTGATGATTCAAGTTTTGTCAACATAGCAGACGGGTTAAATGTTGAGCAAGGATTAACAGTCGTTGGATCAGTTGATGTAACTGGCAACGTCACTGCCAACGTTGTTGTTGCCAACTCATTTGTGGGCAATATTTCTGGCAATATTTCTATATCTGGAGCCAACACCGGGGTTGTGTTTAACGACAGTGGTGTAGCCACAGCATCTGCAGGATTTACCTTTGATAAAACTGCCAACAGTGTATCGGTAGTGGGCAACGTCACTGCCAATATATTTGTGGGCAGTGGCTCAGGACTCACTGATGCCATGGTCAATCGTGGAGGCGATACGTCAAATTGGAATGTGCTCCTGCAAATGGGCACTTATTTGGTAAATAGAACAAGTTGGGGTGGAGTAACCGGAGCACCAAATGATAGTCAAGTGTATGTGGGATTGTTGGAAGTAAAAACCAGCGTTTTGTCCAATGGAACCACGGCAATTGAGCAAACATTTTATCCAGGAACTGTTACTCTTGGAGATGTAAAAATTGAGTTCAATCGGAGCTATTGGAACAACCAGTGGACTGAATGGATTCAGATGACAAACAATGACCAACGCATTGACGGTGGCGAGTTTATATAAGAGAGAAACAAAAATATGTCAAATACGCTGTTAATCAAACGTTCAAGTACGCCAGGTGCTGTGCCAGGCACTGGCAATTTGGCGCTAGGCGAACTAGCAATAAACACTTATGATGGTAAATTATATGCCAAGATAAACGACGGCTCAACCAGCGTATTAAATCTAAGCAAAAATCAAACCATCATTGCCAGTGGTAACGTTACTGGTACCAGCGTTGACAATTCAAGTAATAGTACAATTACACTGACCTTGAGCAACACTGGTGTCACAGCCGGCACATATGGTGGCTCCAGTGGCAGCTCGGCCAATGTTGGTGTGTTTCAAGTTGACCAATATGGTCGAATTGTCAGTGCCAGTAACGTTGCTATTTCG
>Ga0247837_1008749_pt1 | contig 12542 bp, 10 predicted proteins | sample LaCtaG_2_FD_187115 | JGI IMG/M metagenome (GOLD analysis project Ga0247837, IMG submission 187115) | Freshwater microbial communities from meromictic Lake La Cruz, Castile-La Mancha, Spain - LaCruzMarch2015_14.5m | ecosystem: Environmental > Aquatic > Freshwater > Lake | place: Spain: Castile-La...
AGATTATTGATGGCAATGAGAACGGTGGACAGACAACCGATCTGAAAACCCGCCACAAGCCCGCCGATCAACCACTCCCCCGATTGCACGAAAGCAGAGCCCAACACCGCCACAAAACCAAAGAAGAGAATGACAAACAGCTCCCCCAGACCGCGATAAGCCAGAGGCACCGGACCACCGGTGTAGCCATAACAAAAATAAAGCGAAGGAATGCCAATCGCGACGATGGCCATCCCGCGCGCCTGGATCAGCGGCAGCGACAGGAGAGCCGCCACCCCCAACATCAGCCAAGCCGCAGTCATCACCGCCCCCGGAGAGACCACCCCCGCGGCCGTGATCCGGCGCGGACCGATGCGCGCTTTCGTATCCGCACCCTTTTTGAAATCCAGCGCGTCATTGAACCAATTGGTCGCCACCTGAAGGGCAATCGTGCTGCCCAAAGTGCAGAGAAGCAGCCAAGTGCTCCATTGACCGCTGATTTTCCATCCCAGGACAGAACCTACAACGACAGGCGCAATCGCAGCTCCCAGGGTTTTCGGGCGGGCGGCGGCGATCCAATCAAAAAGCATGGTAACGGGGATTCAGGGAAAGAGGTTACGGCATCAAGAGACAAACCGAGGCGCTTTTCAACCCCGAACGTCAAACCCATGAAAGCCAAAGAAATCTCTCGCATCCTCCTTGAGCCGCTTTTAACTACGGAACGTGAAAGCACCCACGTGCCGTCACCCCTTTCCTAAAAGGCTATGTCATCACTCCAGGCCATCCGTGACGCTCTCGAGCAGTCGCCCGATAATGTCTCCCTCCTTTTGCTCTTTGGTCGTGCCAGCATGGAGCTCTTGCATCTGGAAGATGCGCGGGAGGCTTTTGAACGCGTCCTTGTCATCGATCCTGACCACACGGATGCCCAACTTGGCGTTGCCCGAGTTCTTTTCATGGAGGGCGATGCCTCCGGTGCCGCCGTGCGCGCGGAGCGGGTATTGCTTCAGGAGCCAGACAATGCCTCTGCCCATTTGCTGCTGAGCCGGGTCTTTTTGAGCGAAAACGATCGCTCCAAGGCCATTGAACATTTCGACCGCGCCGCCCAGATCGACGGCACGATGAGCGATCCCGCCCTGGAGCGTGAGCTGGGCCGCACTGCCCGCGATGCCCGCCGCACCTCCCCTGCCCCGGCAGCCCCGGAGCCAACCTCCTCCAGCGAATCCATGGAAGACGGCGATTCCTCCCAGGAATTCTACGACGATCCCTTTGATGAACCTCCGTACGACTGGCGTCCGGAGACTTTCTTCACGCCTGGCGATCCGAATCGCTTTGAGACCACCTTTGCCGATGTCGGCGGGATGGACGAACTCAAGGAAGAGATCCGCCTGAAGATCATCTACCCGCTGCAATACCCAGACCTCTACAAGGCCTACGGTCGGCGCACCGGCGGTGGCATCCTCATTTATGGCCCCCCAGGCTGTGGCAAGACCTTGGTTCTGCGTGCAGTGGCGGGAGAGGTGCCGTGCAATTATCTGTCGGTGGGCCTTCACGAGATCTTTGATCCCTACTTCGGCAGCACGGAGCGCAATCTCCATCAGATCTTTGAAACCGCCCGCGCCAATGCCCCATGCGTGTTGGTTTTTGACGATCTCGATTCCCTGGCCCAAGACCGCCGAAACGTGCGCGAAAGCCAGCTTCGCAATCTGGTGAATCAGTTCCTGCACGAACTGGACGGCCTGCGCGAAAATCAACGCGTGTTGGTTATCGGCGCGACGAATCAGCCATGGTCCCTGGACCCGGCCTTCCGCCGCCCAGGCCGTTTTGATCAAGCTATTTTTGTGCAGCCGCCGGATGCAGGCGCACGTGCTCAGATCATCACGCTGCTGGCCAAAGACAAACCCATCTCGAACCTGAACGTCGAAGCCCTGGTGGAAGCCACGGCGGGATTCTCCGGTGCCGATATGGGCTGGGTCTTTGACCGTGCCGCAGAACTGGCCCTGTCTGCTGCTATTCACACCGGACAGCCTGTGCCCATCACGATGGAACTGCTCCTCAAGGTGGCCCACAGCCATACCCCGAGCACTCACAGTTGGTTCGAAGGTGTGCGTGACCACGCTCAGCAGGTGGCACCGGATGGTTTCTTCAATGAAGTGAAGAAATTCCTCAACGCGCCTTCCTCCAAGGAGCGCTAAGATCGAAGGCGGGGAATCTTGGCATTAGATCGACTCGGCGACCATCAATCGCCGAGCTTGCTCCACCCAGCGTTCACGGTCGATTCGATCTGTGAATGATAGCCGACGTGAAAACTCCCGAACCTGGGATTGATTCCACTGGGCAATTTGCTGAAGTCGATAGACCCCCAGTTCCTGAAGGCGGTTTTGCAAAGCCGGGGTGATGCCATGGATGCGGGTCAGATCGTCCACGTCGAGCGGGGATTCCTTGAAGACCATACCAAGGGAATCATCGTCCTCAGGGATCATCGAAGGCGGGGCGGCCCCTTGTGCCACCTTGGCGGCATTCTCCGTTGCGATAATCGCGCTCAGGGCTGAACTCACGCTCTTCCAAATCGCGGACTCTTCTTCCGCTTCTTGTTCGGCATTCTTATCATTCTCTGGCAGCAGGAAAGAAAACGGAGTCAGGATGTCTTCGACAGGTCGGCGCTGTGGCTGAGGTACCGTGACCGAACGAAGCCGTGGTTTAGCCTTCACCTCTAGGCCTCCCTGTTCCTTGTTAGGCAGCAGGGACTCGGGGACCAACGGCAATGAAGGAATCAACGAAATTTCCTCCACCTCCGGCCCTGCGGACAACCACCCAAACTCGGCAGGTTCTTTCGCCTCCTCGAATTGGTTGAGAACCTCTTCTTTTGGCAAGATCACCGGCCCCAATGGAAGCGATACCTGCGGCTTCAGCCTGAGACTCGCGATCTCCCCGCGCAACACATCGGATTCAGCCCGAAGCGCCTGATTGGCTTTCTTGAGCCGACCTGCGGCAGTCAGCATTCCGAACCAAAGACCTAACAGAAAAAAAACGAAGCCCAGCCCCACGATAAAAACCCCGCTGTGCGTCAAAAAATACAAGAGCGGCTCGGACTCTAGGGATGTGAGTTCAATCTTCATTTCAAGGTCTCAGCGCAGCAAAATTTCCACAGTGTTAATTTGGGTAGGAGCGCCAGGCGTGCCAGTTGGCGCAGGATCAAAAGCCAGCGCTTTCACATCCGTGGACGGCAACCCCTGCTCAATCAAGAAAGACAGGACCTGCTCGGCACGGCTTAGGGCCAGGGGCTTCTCCGTTTCGGGGCTCCCCTCAGGATCAGGGTGCCCCCCAATGACCAACCGCAAGGCAGGCCCCGCCGTCAGCAAAACCGGGGTCAAAGCGGCCAGCTTGGCCTGTTCAGTCGCTTCTAAAGAATAGTTGCCCTGAGAAAACGTAATGCGCTGACCTGATAAGGCATCGCGCAAAGCCTCCAGTTGCGCCTCGTCCAAGGGCGTCGTGGGTCGATAGCTTGGGAAATGAAACGGAGAAGGATACAAAGTTAATTTCGAGCTAACCTTTCTCCCGCCGCTGATGGGGCGTAAAAGCGCCAGCCATTCTTTTTCCAACGTGCTTGTGGCATCGGCTTCAATCACAATCTCACCCTGCTGATGAATGGAAAAAAGACGCTTGGATGAATGCGCAAAAAACGACTGAATAAAAGGCATCAACACGTCAGGCTCGGCGAAGCTTGGGACCAGCGTATACGTGCTTTCCAGCAACTCATTCGACTCAGCGGGATTGAATTGGGAAAGAAGAACGGAACGCATACCATTGGCAGGCAGAAGGCCACTGATGTGAATCCCCTTTTCATCACGCTGTATTTTCAGCCAGGTCGAGACACGTAGTTGCTCCAGAACAGGTTTCAGCAGACCATTATCCGCCGTCATTGGCCCCTTTTCGCTCATTGACCAGCGCACCTTGGGATGAGCCTTCAGCGCTTCCGTTTGAACCGTCAGATCTGGACGCAGCTTGCCCACCAGTTGATGGATGGCTTGAATATTAGAGGCATTCGGTAACCAGCCTTTGAGAGTCAGGATCTTACCCTCCAGCCGCGATTCCAGAGCGGCCGTGATCCCGAGTTCATCTTTAACAACTCGGATCGGCTTGAGTGCCGCCACCGCCTCGCGGGCCTTTTCCAAGGAGACCAAATCAGGCGCATTCCCGGCCAGCCTGAGATCCAGAAAACGAAGATCCGCCTCAGCCCCACGGATGCCATTTTTTTCCAGTCTTGCCAAGGCCTCTCTCTGCAACTCTGGCAATTGGCTTTCCGTAAAAAGCCAGCCATGCAGGATCGTCATCATTGGCAGCAAAGCCAGAGCGATGAAAAGGATCAGGAACCGCATGGAGTCAAAAAGGCAAAAGGATGAACGATTGACACATGGAACGGCCAACGGATACTCCGCCGCTTTCTTGCGTCGGACAACTTACGGATGTCCGACGTAGTGCTGCAAGAACTATTCCACACGTCTTATAATTCCCATGTCAGTCATCATCGCCGGAACCGTCGCCCTGGACAACGTCAAAACCCCTCAAGATGCGCAGGAGAATCTCCTCGGCGGTTCCGCCTCTTACGCAGCCTTGGCGGCCAGCATTTTCACCCCCAATGTACACCTCGTGGGCATCATCGGTCATGACTTCCCGCAGGCTCATCTGGATCTGCTGAGCAGCAAAGGTATCTCCCTCGATGGCCTGGAGCGCAGCAGCGGTGCCTCCTTCACCTGGAGTGGCGAATACCATGACGACATGAACAGCCGGACCACCCACAACGTGGCCATCAACGTGCTGGAAACCTGGACACCCAATCTCCCCCCCGCTGCTGCGGCTGCCAAAATCGCCGTCCTGGCCAACATGAGCCCTGACAACCAGCTTCAGACCCTGGAGCAATGCAGCGGTGCTGATTTGATCAGCATCGCCAATGAGCGCCTGCATGAAGTCCTGAAAAAGATCGACCTCCTGGTCATCAATGATGGCGAGGCTAAAGAATTCGCAGGCACCACCAACCTCGTGGAAGCCGGACGTCGCCTTCAAGCCAAAGGCCCACGCTTCGTCATCGTCAAGCGTGGTGAACACGGCAGCTTCCTCTTCGGTGAAAACAGCGACGACTTCTTTGCCTGCTCCGCTTACCCGCTGGACTCCGTCTTTGACCCCACCGGTGCCGGTGACTCCTTCCTCGGCGGCCTTTCCGGCTGGCTCTCCGCCAATGGCAAAACCAAGCCTTCCTTTGCCGACCTCAAGACCGCCGTCGTCCACGGCAGCGTCACCGCCAGCTACACCTGCGAAGCCTTCAGCACCCACAAGCTACAGACCGTGACCAAGGAAGATGTGGCCGCCCGCCTGACACAGCTCAAGGGTTACACCGACTTCGTAGCGTAACAGAAGTTTACGGTTGTTTGCGATGGGTTGGTCCCGCACGCGGGATTTGCTATTGCTCAAACGATTGCCAACCACAGCAACCACGCGAAGCGTAAACCACTGCAAACCTTCCTATGTGGCAGACCATCCAGACCTTCCAGGACATCAAGCTTGAGAAAACCGCCGACGGCATCGGCAAACTCACCATCAATCGGCCTGAAGTGCGCAATGCCTTCCGCCCACAGACTGTGAAAGAGATGCTGATCGCGCTAGACATCCTGCACGAAGACCGGGAAGTCGGGGTGATCATCCTTTGCGGTGAAGGCCCACTCGCCTTCTGCTCGGGCGGCGATCAAAAAGTTCGTGGAGATGCTGGTTACATCGGCGACGATGGCGTGCCGCGTCTGAACATTCTGGACGTCCAGCGCAAGATCCGTACCCTTCCTAAACCCGTGGTCGCCATGGTCGCCGGATACGCCATTGGCGGCGGACACGTGCTGCATGTCGTGTGCGATCTCACCATCGCCGCCGACAACGCCCGCTTTGGCCAGACCGGCCCCAAGGTTGGCTCCTTCGATGGCGGCCTCGGCTCCAGCTATCTGGCACGCATCGTCGGTCAAAAGAAGGCCCGCGAAATCTGGTATCTCTGTCGCCAATACGATGCCCAACAGGCGTTGGACATGGGCTTGGTGAACACAGTCGTCCCGCTCGACCAGCTCGAAGAAGAAACCGTCAAGTGGTGCCGCGAAATGCTGGAGCACAGCCCCCTCGCCCTCCGCTGCCTTAAAGCCTCCCTCAATGCCGATTGCGACGGCCAAATGGGCCTCCTCGACCTCGCCGGCAATGCCACACTTCTCTACTACATGAGCGAAGAAGCCAAGGAAGGTAAAAACGCCTTTGTTGAAAAACGGAAGCCCGATTTCGGCAAGTTTCCTCGTCTGCCTTGAGGCAGCGAGGCTCATGCCGCTTCTGGCGAGATCGACCAAGCCCCCATCGTTTGCTTCAGGAGATCAAGGTGCTCTTGGATTTTGTCTGAGCTTTAACTTCTTGGAGGTGGGTCAATCATTGCTTCGCTATATGAGGTTTGCTCTCTCATGAGTTTTTCTTAACCTAACGTTGAATCCCGCGCCTCCCTTATCGGAAAACGCCACGCCGAATGCGGGCTAAGCGCGATAATCATGAGGACTTAGACAAACAAAAATTGAATATTGTTCCAGTCACGCGTTTTCACCACTTGCTATTTCATAAGTTATTCTGAATGACGACGAACCAATTTTGGGATTTATCGATTAAATCTCCATTTTCACCAAGCTTGACTTCGCGCTTTGTAACTGAATGCATTACATTACCGCCAATGGTATACGCAAACTTGCCAGATACTTCCACTACGATGTCGGTATGACTCTGGTAACTCCCAATGCTCCTAGCGTTATCAAAAGTAATTGGATTATTTCCTCTCCAATAGCCGATTAAGTCGCCTACTTTTAACTTATACCCCTTGATCCGGTGTCCGTATATTGGGGCTTCTGTATCGTTTTCGTTGGCATTACGAATCGCTGTATTAATGTACTTTGCATGCCCAGCGGAATAAGGAAATTTAGTTCCGGCTCCTGCTTCATTGAAGCACCACGAGATAAATGCCGCAGACCATGGGACGCCTCGATCCTTGCCCGTCAAATTTCCGTAGCCTCCACCTATAAAGTTCCAGTAATCGCCTATTCGTTGCCATGCCCCGTCCTCATATTCTCTCAATCCGACGGTAGTTGATCCATTTGATTTGATAGTTGACCGCTCAAAAAACTCCCATTCGTTAAGAGCCGATTGAACTAATTTATTTATGATAGACATAGTTGTATTATTGTTTGTTACCTTGCAGGAGAGGGATTGACATTTACATAATTTCCGTTTGATCGCAGGCTGTTGAAAACTCAGCGGAATAACTTATTCTCCCACAGCGTGAAAGAGCCTTGCAACTCGAGATCATGAGGTTAAAATTCAATGTAAGCTGAGGCATTAAAAAATTATAACCTAGGATTTAATTCTGATATCCCCACGCCAACATATCTCAATAAATTAAAATGTTGAAGCATCCGTGAGCATACCGGTCAAATTACTAACGACTACACGGCGATCTTCAACAAATCGATAACCTGTCTGGCCACTTGAATCTTTAATTAATTTATAAACGCGGGGATGAACAAAAACCGGCTCTTGTTTGCCTCTCCAATGATGACTTTTCGTGCCTGAATAAGTTAGCTTGTAGTCTTTTCCTGCGACAGTAAGTGAAAAGACATTTTCTTTTTCTGTCGGGGTTCCGATGGAGATGGCCGTCTCATCGGCATAAGTTGCACCGCCAATAAAGATGAACCTGATGTTTGGATCGTCAGCGTTGGCCTGTCCGAGCTGCGCTCGCTGAAGGGCAAAATCTTGTTCATTGAGGACAAATTCAGAATCGTTGAATCGACGAGATTCAAATTGTTTGACAGTGATTGATGTTTGGCGTGCAACTTCAGCTTTAGCAGCCACTGAAACTTGTTGAATCGGAATTTCTCCAGCTACGGAAAGACCTGAGGACGCTTTTGAAATTAGTTCAGTGCCTCCAGCATGACGATCTGTCTGGTTGTTCGAGATATCAGGACTAGGGCTAGGGGTAAGCTTCCGGTCATCAGCAGCCTGCATATCCCACATGAGAAGTGTTCCTTGTTTCAACAATTTTGAGTTCAGGTAACCATGTTGAAATCGAGCGTTTTCAACACCAACAGTAACTTTTTTAGTCTGGCATGATGTTGAAAGTATTGTGGAAGCGATAGCAAGTGTGATGATGATTTGATGCTTGTTCATTTATCGGGATGTTGTTTGATCTGTTTGTCAGGAGACTTATTTTTCGCCCCGGTGCTCTTTGTGATCGGTTTTCATGTTACCTCACGGCACCCGCTTGCACGCCGGGTCGCTCCAGGGGCTTTTGCCGCGGGCGTTGCGGGCGCGGAGGAGGACCCAGACTTTTTGGCCGGAGGGGAGGCCGGTGAGTTCGAAGCGGCTTTTTTTGCTGGTGTCGGCGTGCTGCCAGTTAGGCGTGGCGCTGAGGGGATCGCTGGTGGTGTATTCGATCTCGTAATAGTCCACGATGCCGGGCTGGCCGTTGCATTGACCGGAGAGTTCACCATCTTCATCGCCCATTTTGAGTTCGAGACCGGTGGGTTGATCGGGGATGGGTTTGGGCGTGGGCTTGCCTTTGACGCGCATGAGGGTGGACTCGACTTCTTCCTCCGTGGTGGCTAGTTTGCCGACTTCAGCGGCCAGGGCGAAGGAGTCATCGATGACGTCGGTCTCTGCAGCATCCCGCGTGCTGGAGGCGATGGTGACGGCAGTTTCAGCGGCGCGCAGGGCGGATTCTTTGGCTTCGAGGGTATCCACCTTGGTTCCAAGGGCGGTGATCTTAGCTGCGAGGCTGCTGAAGGTGGCCTGCCCGGCGGTGGCGGTGAGGATGGACCGGATGCGGGAGATGAGCTCCGGAACGGAGAGGTTTCTCAAATCAAGGACGACATCGAACATAGCGGGCGGACTTTGCTGGTTTAAAATTTCCTGATAGCTTCTTGGATCGTCATAGTACACCAGAGGATCATCAAAACGGACGAGTGGATCGTCAAAGTGAGGCATGACGGTTTAAGAATTCACATGAGTGCTTTAAGACATTTAGCTTTTTCTGGCAAGCTTAAAATGAACCAAAACTCTTTTTCCTTTATTTCAACCCTACGAATTCCCCGCCCTTATTTCAGAAATTATGGAATATCATTGCTAATACGGCCTTCAGTCTTGCTAAACGATGTTTAGCAAGATCTCGCTGGTGAATAGAAGTGGCTTTTCGCTGGCCAGAAAGATCTGGGCAGGGGCGAGACAATGCTTCCGGGTGGGTAGAAAGGGATTCCCAGGGGATAGATCTGATGAATCGCCAAACAGAGGTAGAGATTCAGGCGATAGAAGGAAGGAAACGAGCCTCAGACATGCCTATGAGGCTACCAGACAAAGGTTTGCATGCTTGCCTGAGGTGATTGCGATGCCGAACCCAGGATTCCGCCAGTTTCACTCCGCCTGGATTTAGGTCCAGCTACTTTGAAAAACGCCGACTCGCCCGTTCCAGCGCCCGGCGTTCGTCATCGGTCAGGCTGCCCATGCCGTGGTCATTGATCTTGTCCAGGATGGGGTCGACCTCGTCCTTCATCAGGTCCACGAGGGGATCGTTGCGGGGGTTTTCTCGGCGGACGGCTTCCAGATCCACGTCCACGACAGGGCGACGGGGTCTCCGCGCACGGGCCATTTCTGGGCGACGTCGCAGGCTGGACCCGGTCGGCACCTGGGTCTGCAAAAGATGAGCGGGCACGCCGCCATACCCCAGGGAGCGCGCATAATACCACCCGGCCAGGGCACCGCCCAGGTGAGCAAAATAGGCCACATCACCAAGCTGCAACCAGGAGGGGAAATACCCGGTCAGTGTCAGCACGGCCATGATTGCATTCACCCCGACGAGAATCTTTGCAAAGGTCCAAAGGCTCATTGCCAGCAGCGGCACCTCTTCCTCCGGCATGGCCACGGCATAGGCCAGCAGGAGGCCCAGCACAGGTGCCGCAGCGCCCATGAGAGGGACGGAGGTGCTCTTTAACACATAAGCCGAAAGCGCCATTTCCAGAGCTGCACCGACCAATCCGGCCAGCAGATAGATCATCACGAAATTCCGGCTGCCATACAGATCCAACACCCTTTTCCCGGCGAACCAGAGCAGCAGCATGTTTCCGATGAAAGCCCCCCAACCTGAATGCACGAACATGTAGCTGAAAGGTGCCCAAAAGTGACCCGCCGCCAGCTCATCCACACTGACACCGCCCATGGGACGCACACGTTCCCCCGTCAGCACATCCTGCAACCAGCCGACCTGAAAGATCCACTGCACGGTGAAGACCACCACGTTCAGCAGAAACACCCAATGAAAGGCCGACCAGCGCCGCAGCCACTCACCGAAAGGCGGAGGTGCGGCACGCATGTAGTCGCGATCATCCAGAGACATGGGTCAGAAAAAGAGAGCTACGGTTCGTGTTAAAATCTGGAACACACAGCATACGTGCGTCAGACTCCAAACTCACAACGGTCTCACTTTACCTCAAATGCTGCTCCGCGTCCATCCCGCTGATGACCTCATCGTCGCCCTTCATGACCTTCAGGCCGGGCAGGCCGCCTCGCTGGAGGGCAGGACTTGGGTTTTGCGCGAACCCATTTCCGCCAAACACAAATTCGCCGCCCGTGACTTTGCCGTTGGCGACCTCGCCACGATGTATGGAGTCACTGTGGGCCGTGCCATCCAGCCCATCCCGGCGGGCAGCCTGGTGCATACGCACAATCTCAGGCACGAAACCGCCGCCTTCACAGGCAAGACCGAACCTTACACCTGGACACCGCCGGATGTGTCCCGCTGGCAGGGCCGCACCTTTCAGGGATACCGGCGTGCTGACGGCCCCTCTGGCACGGCCAATCACTGGCTTGTCATCCCCCTCGTCTTTTGTGAAAATCGCAATCTTGCTTTCATGCGCGAGGCGCTCACCCGGGCTCTAGGTTACGCACAGAGTTCGCCTTATGAGCGCTTTGCCCGGCATTTGGCCGATGCGTATCGCCAGGGGCATACCGGACCCGATTTGGAAAACTTCAGCCTGGATTCACTCCCCACTCCTGTTCCGCTGTTCCCCAATGTCAGCGGCATCAAGTTCCTGGAGCACGGCTTCGGCTGCGGAGGTACCCGGCAGGACGCCATCGCCCTATGCCACCTGCTGGCCGGATACATTGCGCACCCCAACGTCGCCGGGGCCACCATCCTCAGTCTCGGCTGTCAGCATGCGCAGGTCAGTCTGTTGCAAGAGTCTCTGGCGAAATGGCACCCGCATTTCAGCAAACCCCTGCACATCTTTGAGCAGCAAAAAAGCACGTCCGAGCGCGACATGATGGCCAGGGCTATCCGCACCACCTTTGATGCCGTCGCTCTGGCCAACGAGCAAACCCGTGTGCCCTGCCCTCTTTCAGATCTCATCGTCGGGGTGGAATGCGGCGGCTCGGATGGCTTCTCCGGCATCTCTGCGAATCCTGCCATCGGTCACACGGCGGACCTGCTGGCCGCTCTCGGCGGTGCGCCCGTGCTCTCCGAGTTTCCTGAACTCTGTGGTGTAGAGCAAAGTCTGTGTGATCGCTGCACCACGCCCGAGATGGCCGATCGTTTCGTTCATCTCATGCGCACCTATGAAGGTGCCGCCCAGGCCTGCGGCTCCGGTTTTGATGCCAATCCCTCCCCCGGGAACATTCGGGATGGCCTCATCACCGATGCCATCAAATCCGCCGGTGCTGCCAAAAAGGGTGGCACCGCGCCGATTGTGGACGTTCTGGATTACGGCGAACCCATTCGCCAACATGGTGGCCTAACCTTGTATTGCACTCCGGGGAATGACGTCGAGTCCACCACCGCACTGGCCGGGGGCGGCTGCAATCTCATGCTTTTCTCCACCGGTCTAGGCACCCCCACCGGCAACCCCGTTTGCCCCACCCTGAAGGTGGCGACCAACAGCACGCTGATGAAACGCATGGCCGACATCCTGGACTTTGATACCGGACCTATCCTGAGCGGTGAACAAACCGTGGCCGAGATGGGTGAAGCCCTCCTGGAACTGTGCATCGCCACCGCCAGCGGTGACTACGTGCCCAAAGCTGTGTCTCTGGGGCAGGATGACTTCCTGCCCTGGAAGCGCGGGGTTTCGCTGTAGATCTCGTATAGGCCCTATGGGACCTATCCCGCCTTCGCGAGAGTCTTCTCCGCCTGGATCACACTACCGTTCCAGGAGGTCACCACCGGATAAACCTGGGCAGTCGTTGCCAACAACACTTGGTTAGGCACCAGCATTTCCGGCGGTCGTTTTTTCAGAAAGCCTCGAGTGTAAACAGGCTCCACAAAGGGCGCTCGGAAAAGGTAATCCGCTTCCAGGTCCTCTGCCCTTAGATCCGGGAAAAGCTTTTGCAATGCGGCAAACCAAGTCGTTTTGATTTCCTCCTCCGGCTGCGTAAAGCGCGGATCGGTGCGATGAACATACTTCGTGAGATAAACCACATGCCGACCCTGTCCACGATCTGCCTCGTCCGTGAGGGTGGAG
>Ga0247837_1008751_pt1 | contig 12540 bp, 10 predicted proteins | sample LaCtaG_2_FD_187115 | JGI IMG/M metagenome (GOLD analysis project Ga0247837, IMG submission 187115) | Freshwater microbial communities from meromictic Lake La Cruz, Castile-La Mancha, Spain - LaCruzMarch2015_14.5m | ecosystem: Environmental > Aquatic > Freshwater > Lake | place: Spain: Castile-La...
CGGCGCTCGGACGATCCGGCTGCGGCGATCGCCCGGGCCCTCCCGCAGCTGGCGAATCACGATCGGTTCATCCGTTCCGCCGCTCGCGTGGCGCTCGAACACCAGCCGGTCGAGCTCTGGCAGGCCAAGGCACTCGCGGCCTCCGATCCGCATGCCATCATCGCGGCCGCCATCGCCGTGGCCCACCAGGCTGAGCCAGCGGCCGCGCCGGAGGTGCTCGCCGCCCTCGATCGGATCGACCCCCAGGCCCTCGACGTCCCCGGCCGGATCGACCTCGCGCGGGCCTACGAGCTCGCGATCGTCCGCCTCGGCGAGCCGTCGGCCGAGTCCAAGGCTCGGATCGCAGGCCGCCTGGGGCCGCTGTTTCCCTCCGGCGATTTCGACCTCGATCGCGAACTGTCGAGCCTGCTCGTGGCCCTGCGGGCGCCGGGCATCGTGCCCAAGCTCGTGGGCATGCTGGCCGCGCCGACGCAATCGGCCGCCACTACGAACCTCGCCCCGAGCGAGGCCGATCTTCGACAGTTGCTCGAGCGCAATGCCCAGTACGGCAACGCCGTCCGCGCCTCGCTCGAGAAGCGGGCAGACCTGCTCCAGATCCACTACGCCTATGTGCTGCGAACCGTGGGCGAGAAGGAGGCCTGGGCCCCAGCCGACCGCAAGGGCTACTACGAGTGGTTTGCCCGCGCACGGGACTGGGCCGGCGGCAACAGCTTCCGGAAGTTCCTCACGAACATCGAGCTCGAGAGCCTCGCGCACCTCACCGACACCGAAAAAATGGCGCTCGAGACGCTCGGGGTTCGCGAGCCCTACGTGCCGCCGCCGCTGCCGAAGCCGGAGGGCCCAGGCAGGGCGTGGTCGGTGGAAGAGGTGCTAACGCTAGCCGCCACGCCTGGCGACGAAGGCCTCACGAAAGGTCGCGACTTCGAACACGGCAAGCGCACCTTCGCAGCGGCCCGGTGCATCGTCTGCCACCGGTTCGGTGAGAACGGCGGAGCCACGGGGCCCGATCTCACGCAAGTCGCCGGCCGGTTTCAACTCAAGGACCTCGTCGAGGCGATCGTCCACCCGAGCAAGGTCGTGTCCGACCAATACAAGGCGAGCATCGTGCAGACGGCCGACGGCAAGGTGGTGAGCGGGCGGATCGTGAACGAGTCGCCGGATGCGATCACGATCGTCACCGACCCCGAGAACGCGACGAAGTTCGTGACACTCGCTCGGGCCGACATCGAGGAGATCCTGCCGGCGACCGAGTCGCTGATGCCGAAGGGGCTCCTCGACCAGCTCAACGATCGCGAGGTGCTCGACCTCCTGGCCTACACCCTCTCCCGCGACAGGCCGCAGGACGCCCGCTTCAAGAAAAAATAGCCTGCCTCACGATCCGGCATGGCATCCTGCGGCCTCCATGAAGCCACACCTCCATTCCGCATTTGCATCCTGCCCCGACCGGCGCGACACGGGCTCTGAGAAATGGGATCGCTGGGCGGGCCGCGACGTGCTCCCGGTGTGGGTGGCCGACATGGATTTTCGCACGCCGGACGTCGTGCTCGACGCCATCCGGGCGCGTGTCGACCACGGTGTGTTCGGCTACACGCACGAGCCTCCCGGATTTCGCCCCGCGCTCGCAGATCACTGCGCCCGTCGGCACGGCTGGCAGGTTGATCCCGACTGGATCGTCGCCGTACCGGGCGTCGTGACGGCGCTCGCGCTCACGGCGCGGCTGTGTGCCGAGCCCACTGACGGCATCCTCACGTTCACGCCTGTGTACCCGCCATTCCTCACCCTGCCGGGGCCCGCCGGCCGGGCCTGCGTGCGGGTGCCGCTCATGCGGGGATCGACCGCCTGGTCGATCGACTTCGACGCCCTCGACGAGGCCGTAGGCACGTCGTTGCCGAAACTCCTCTGGCTCTGCCATCCCCACAACCCCACGGGCACCGTGTTTTCTCGCGCCGATCTTTTGCACCTGGCCGAGCTGACCGACCGCCACGGGATCACGGTCGTCAGCGATGAGATCTGGGCCGACCTCGTGCTCGACGATGATGCGGGGCATGTTCCATTCGCGAGCCTCGATCATCCGGCGGCCCAGCGGGCGATCACGCTCGTCGCGGCGTCAAAGACGTGGAATCTTGCCGGGCTCGGCTGTGCCGCCGCGATCATTCGCGACGAATCACTCCGCCGTCGCTGGCGGAGTGTCGGCGGAGGCCTCGTGCCGATGGTCAATCCGCTCGGCTATGCCGCCGCCGAGGCAGCCTGGCGGCACGGTGACGCCTGGCGGCGCGAGCTGCTCGGGCTCTTGCGCCACCACCGCGGGCTTGTGCTCGAACGCGTCGCACTGATCCCAGGTCTTTCCTGTCTGCCCTGGCAGGCGACCTATCTGGCCTGGATCGACTGCCGGGCGACGGGATGCGCAGATCCGCAGGCCGCCTGCGAAGCTGCCGGGCTCGGTCCGTCCGACGGCCACGATTTCGGCCTCCCGGGATTCATCCGCCTGAACACCGCCTGCCCGACGGATCGGCTCCTCGTGGCGCTCGACAGGCTGGCTCAGGCATTTCCGGCTGCGTGACCTCGGCAAGCGGCGAAGGTTCGGTGACGGGGGCCGAGTTTGCAGCTGCCGTCGGCTCTGATCCGGCTGCCGTTCCCCGTGCAGTGACCCCCTTCCCGCAGCCGATGCTCCCGATGAGGACTTCAGTCTCCGCGGGAGCCACGCCATGGCCGGTAAGAAGAAAAGTTCGAAAAGCATGAGCTACACCCAACGGATCGCCCAGGTCGCCACCGTCGGCATGCCTGCTCCGGTGCAGCAGGTGGCCATGTCGAAGCTCGGCTCCCGAATTCTTCTCCTGTTGATTCCGATCCTGATCGCCACAGGCGTGATCACGGTCTCGTTCTCGGGCGGCATTCCCTCGGTGACTTTCAATCGCGACCGGGCCCAGGCCGTGGGCCGTGAGCTCGGAGCCGACGCGATGCGAGCCGCCGAACGCGTGCGGCAGGCCAACGACCCCACGTATCGGTAGCGAATTGCTATACTTCGCGGGCTTCCATCACCCCCAGGAGCCCCGATTGATGCGTCGCCTCTGCGTGTCCGCCGTCGTCTGCTGCCTGTCCGTCTTCACCCTCGCCCCCCGGGAGACTCTCATGGCTGCCGACGTGCCCCATCCTCAATTGCCGGCTGGTGCCGGTGCGATCGACGCTGCCGCTCCGAAGGCGTTCGCCACGACGGGCTCCGGACTGCAATACCGTGTGCTCCGCAAGGGCGCCGGGGCGAGCCCGAAGGCCACGAACACCGTGAAGGTCAACTATCACGGCTGGCTCGACGACGGGAAAGTGTTCGACAGCTCGTACCAACGCGGCGAGGCGATCGAGTTTCCGCTCAACGGAGTGATCCCTGGCTGGACCGAGGGCATGCAGCTCGTCGGTCAGGGTGGAATGATCGAACTCTTGATTCCCGCCAACCTCGGCTACGGTGTCCGCGGCGCACCGCCGGTGATTCCTCCCAACGCCACGCTGCACTTTCTCGTCGAACTCCTCGACGTCCGGTAGCCGTCGGATCACTGTCGCCGTGGTGCCGGCCGATCGCACGGCGCTGAAACCGTCACCTGTCCCGCCATCTGGATGGCGCGCGACGGACCGTCTGCTTCCGCCGATTGCAGGGCTGGCCAGCGGACGTCCACGATCGAGCCGTTCGTCCACCAACTCCTCTCGGGGCTGCGCTCGCATCCCCATCCCCCTGATTCCGACATTGAATCAACACTCTTCCAACGCCCCTGAAATGCTCTTCATCACTCTGCCATGAAACGGTTTGCGGCTCGCACGACATCGTGTGCGAGTGCTCGAAGAGGGCCTCGTTACTGTTCTTGCTCCTCGTGCTCTTAATCCCTGTCTTCTGTTCTCTCAATCTCTTTTGAGAAGATCAGAAAGAAGTTTCTCGCCTCTCTCCCGAACTCAGTGAAAAGCAGGCGTTTTCAGGGGATTTCCGTCGGCCCTGTGTCGGGTACAGTAAGGGTTCTGTCACTGCGGCCAGCGTGGCAGTTCCCTTGGAAAGGACCGTTCCAGCCCGATGAAAGTGCGTTGTTCCCGTGAGCCGCTCCTTGCCGCCCTGCAGAGTGCGTCGGCGGTGGTGCCCGCTCGGTCGCCCAAGCCCGTCCTCACGAATGTCAAGCTCGAAGCGACGAGTGATTCAGCCGTGCTGTCGGCCACGGATCTCGAGGTTGGCATCCGCACCGAGATCGAGGGAGTCGAGACCTTGGCGCCGGGCGCTGCGCTGTTGCCGAGCGCGCGGCTCTCAGCGATCGTCCGCGAGAGCGCTCCGGGCACCGTCTTCGAACTATCCGCCGATGGCACGGCCACGCTCGTGAAGGCTCCCCGGAGCGAATTCCGGCTCCCCGGAGAAGACCCGCTCGAGTTTCCATCCGTCGCCACGTTTCCCGACGAACCGTGCTTCGAATTGTCGACGCCGCTCGTGCGGGAGCTCGTCAAACGCACGGTGTTCGCAACCGACAACGAGTCGAGCCGCTTCGCCCTGGGGGGTGTCCTGTTGGAACTCTCGACGCGCGCCGTGACCGCCGTCGGCACCGACGGCCGCCGGCTCGCCAAGATGGAGGGCCCGGCAGCCGGGTTCAACGGCAGCCCGTCGGATGCCCAGCCGATCGTGCCGGCCCGGGCGATGCAACTCGTCGAACGGTGTCTCGCGGCGGCCGACGCGCCGGTGCACGTGGCCGTTCGACCGGCGGAAATTCTCGTCAGGACGGGTGCCACCACGATTTCGGCACGGCTCGTCGAGGGGCGGTTTCCGCGGTGGCGAGACGTTTTTCCCGAGCGTCCTGAGGCGGTGCGGGTGAGCCTCGTCACAGGACCGCTGTTGGCGGCCGTTCGTCAGGCGGCGATCGTGACCAGCGAGCAGTCGAAGGGGGTCGATTTCGTGTTCGAGCCGGGCCGGCTCGTACTCTCGGGCCGCTCCGCCGAGAGCGGCGAGAGCCGGATCGAACTGCCGATCGACCACGCCGGCGAGGCCGTGAAGATCAAGCTCGATCCCCGATTCATGAGTGATTTTCTGCGTGTGCTCGATGGCGGTGCGACGGTATCGGTGGAACTCACCGATCCGCAGAGCGCCTGCGTGTGCCGCACCGACGACGGCTACGGCTATGTGATCATGCCCTTGGCCGCCGACTGAACCATGGCGACGGCGATGATGAAGAATACATCCGGCGGTCCGCGCTCGATCGGTGGACTCATGTCGCGGCTTCTGGCCCGCACGGGCTACGACCAGCAGCAGACTGCGGGAGCACTCGTCGACGCCTGGGATCAGGCTGTGCCGGCCGTGTTCCGCCGGGCCTCGCAGCCGGGGCTTGTGAAACGCGGCGTGCTCGAGGTGTTCGTGAGCCACTCGGCCCTCGTGCAGGAGATGGGTTTTTACAAGCGGGAGATCCTCGCCAAGCTCACGGCAAGCGTGCCGGGCGAGGGAATTACCGACATCCGCTGCCGCGTGCTCGCCGACGCCGGACGATCGACACCGACCAACGACAGGGGACCTTGAACCATGACAGACGCCTCCATCCAGCCCGACTACACGAGTGCCGATCTCAAGCATCTGTCCGACCGCGAGCACGTTCGTGAGCGGTTCGGCATGTATATCGGTGACAACACGTCGCGCGGCCTTCACCACCTCGTCTACGAAGTCGTCGACAACTCGATCGACGAATGCATGGCGGGACATGCCAAAAACGTGACCGTGACGGTGAACGTCGACGGCAGCGTGACGGTGGAGGACGACGGCCGCGGCATCCCGGTCGATCGGCACCCGCAGTTGTCGGAGGAGATGGACCGCGACGTCTCCACGCTCGAGGGCGTGATGACGGTGCTCAAGTTCGGCGGCAAGTTCGAAAAGGGGGCCTACCAGACCTCGGGCGGCCTTCACGGCGTCGGCGTGACGGTGGTCAACTTCCTCTCGGAGTGGTGCGAGGTGGAGGTGTCGCGGGAGGGGCACGTCTGGCAGCAGGAGTATCAGCGGGGCGAGCCGACGGGCCCGGTGCGCAAGATGGGCACGACCACGCGTGCCGGCACGAAGACGACGTTCAAGCCCGATCCGCAGATCTTCCCGCAGACGAAGTTTTCCTGGGACATTCTCTCACGCCGGCTGCGGGAGCTCGCGTTTCTGAACTCGGGCGTGAGGATCACGTTCACCGACGCCGCGACCGGGTCGAGCGAGCAATTCTGCTACGACCGGGGTGTGGAGGAGTTCGTCGAGTATCTGAACAAGGCGAGCGATCCGATTCACGCCGACGTGATCGCGATCAAGGGCTCGGGCGACGGAGTCTCCTGGGACATCGCCCTGCAGTACACCGGCGAATACACCGAAAGCCTCCACAGCTACGTCAACAACATCTCGACCACGGAGGGCGGCACCCACGTGTCGGGATTCCGTGCGGCCCTGACCCGCGCGCTCAACGCCTACGGCAAGAAGACCGGCCTCTACAAGGATCTCGTGCCGACGGGTGAAGACGTCCGCGAGGGACTGACGACGGTGATCAGCGTGCGCGTGCCCCATCCGCAGTTCGAAGGGCAGACGAAGACGAAGCTCGGCAATGGCGAGGTGGAGGGAATCATCAACTCAGCCGTTGGTGATTTTCTCGCAAAATACCTCGAGGAAAACCCCAAGAGCGCCAAGGCGATCGTCCAGAAGGGCGTGCTCGCCGCCGAGGCCCGTGAGGCGGCCAAGAAGGCCAAGCAACTGCTCCGCGAGCGCAAAGGCGCCCTCTCCGGCGGCGGCCTGCCCGGCAAGCTCCGTGATTGCACGAGCCGCGATGTGGAACGGTGCGAGCTCTATCTCGTGGAGGGCGACAGTGCCGGCGGGAGCGCCGAGGGCGGCCGTCACCGCGAATACCAGGCCATCCTTCCCCTCCGCGGCAAGATCATCAATGCCTACAAGAGCCGTGAAGACAAGGTGCTCGCCAACGAGGAGGTCAGAAGCGTGATCTCGGCGATCGGCGCCGGGATCGGCGTCGAGGCCGATCTCACGAAGCGCCGGTATGACAAGGTCGTGATCATGACCGACGCCGACGTCGACGGCTCCCACATCCGCACGCTCCTGCTCACGTTCTTCTATCGGCAGATGTATCAGCTCGTGGCGGCCGGCCATGTCTACGTGGCCCAGCCGCCGCTGTTCCGCGTGCGGTCGAAGAAGACCGTCTACTATGTGCAGACCGAAGAGGAGATGAAGACGCAACTCCTCGACCAGGGGCTCGGCGAGGGCGTGTTCCTGCCGGGCGACGGCCGCGAAATCTCGGGCGACCAGATGCAGAAGCTCTGCCGGACGCTCGCGGGGCTCGAGGACGCGCTCGTCGCGCTCGAGAAGCGGGGCATCAGTCTCCGCGACCACGCCGGCCGCCGCGATGCGCAGACGGGTAAGTTGCCGATGTATCACGTCTACTACGGCGTGGAGGAGCACTGGTTCACCAGCCGCGACGACTTCGAGGCGTTCGTGAAGGGGAAAGAACAGGCGGCCGGGGGCACCCTCGCCGTGGGGCGAATCGAGGAGGCCGTGGCCGCCCAGGACGCGACCCCAGGCACGGCCCACGACACGGGCCGCGACCAACTCGTGGTCATCGATCTCCACGAGGTGCGGAGCATCAACGCCGGCCTCAAGGAACTCGAGGCCATGGGCTTCGGCATCGAGACACTCATGCCGCAGGACCGTACCGGCAGTGAAGATGCCCGCTACACCCTGCGCCGCGGCGACAACGAAATCGGCCTCGAAGATCTGCGCGGTCTGCTCACGGCGGTTCGCCGGGCGGGCGAGAAGGGGCTCTCGATCACCCGCTTCAAGGGTCTCGGTGAAATGAATGCCGAGGAGCTCCGCGACACGACGCTCGACCCGGCGAACCGCACGTTGCTGCGTGTGACGATGACGGATGCCGCGGCGGCCGACGATCTCTTTCGGGTGCTGATGGGCGAAAAGGTAGAGCCGCGCCGCGAGTTCATCGAACGACATGCGCTCGACGTCAAGAACCTCGACGTGTAGCACGCGTTGCGATTGCCATGCATCACCAGCCGGCAGGGCAGGTGACAATTGCATGCATTCGGAGCCGGCGGTAGGCATGCTCGACTCCGGTCGTGTTGAGAGTACAAGACTCGTGGGTTTTGATCAGGCGCCGATAGTCCTCAACGACTCCCTGCGTCTGCGCGTGCCCACCGACCGACTCCGCCGAACTTTCTGAGCGCGTACGAGTTGAGGAGGCCTCGGGCTCCCCCGTGTCCCGCTCGCCGGCGTATTTGACCAGCGGAGCCCATGGATGGCGCAGCGCAGGCACATCCGAGTGAGCTGTAGCCAGGAGGGCGGAGGCGAACGTCCGGCGACGGGATATGGGGAGCCCGAGGCCGTCACGCCCGGCGTTGAAATGCTCTCGGGGAGACTCCGGCGACGCGCTTGAAAGCCCGGGAGAACTGCGCGGCGTCGGTGAAGCCCAGACGGGCGGCGGCCTGCTCCACCGACATCAGCCGTTGCGGGGTGGGCATGGAGGTCAGGAATAGTCATGCTGCGGTCAAGAATCATCATTCCAGTCGGTCGCGGGGCCGCGGTATGCTGCGCAGATGAAAGCGCTTCCCAGATTGTCGTTCGGTGTCGGCGATCGCTTCGCCCACGAGGCCGAGGCCCAACTCGCAGCGTTCGAGCAGCTCGCAGCGCGGGGCGTCGTCGTCGCCCCGGTCTGGAACAAGTCGAATCGCGAGCATTCGTTCATCGGCAGCGAGCCCGCGAGCGTGCGTGCGGCAGCGGCCCGGGCCGTGGCGGCGCGGCAGTGGCCGCATCCGTGGTTCGTCGATGCCGACCACATCCGCCTCGAGACGGTCGACCGGTTTCTCGAGTCGAGTGACTTTTTCACGATCGACGTCGCCGATTCGATCGGCAAGGCGGCTCCCCTGGCCGACGTGAAGGCGTTCGTGGCCCGTCACCCCGAGTTGGCGAAGCCGCTGGCCGTGCCGGGGATCACGAAGGTGATCCGCTTGTCGGAGGATGCCGTGGCGAGGATCGCCGGCACCTATCTGCTCGCCTGCCGGGAGGCCGGCGCGATCTGGCGGCACATCGAGCAGGCCCGCGGGGGCGACATCGTCATCGAGGTCAGTATGGATGAGACCGACGAGCCGCAGACTCCGCCGGAGCTGCTCGTGATCCTCGCGCTCCTCGCCGAGGAGAAGATTCCACTGCAGACGATCGCGCCCAAGTTCACCGGCCGGTTCAACAAGGGCGTGGACTACGTCGGCGATCTCGTCCGGTTCGAACAGGAGTTTTCCGACGACATCGCCGTGTGCGCCTTCGCTGCTGCCCACTACGGGCTCCCGCCGTCACTCAAACTGTCGGTGCATTCTGGGAGCGACAAGTTCTCGCTCTATCCGGTGATCCGCCGGACGCTCGCCCGCACCGGCGCCGGCGTCCACCTGAAGACGGCGGGCACGACGTGGCTTGAGGAGATGATCGGCCTGGCCGAGGCTGGCGGCGACGGCCTGGCGCTCGCCAAGGAGATCTATGCCTCTGCCCTCGATCATATCGACGAGTTCTGTGCGCCCTACGCCGCCGTGATCGACATCGACCGTTCGCAGTTGCCGTCGGCCGCCGAGGTGGCGGTTTGGAGCGGACCGCGCTTCGCGGCAGCCGTGCGGCACGTGCCCGTGAACCAGGCGTTCAACCCGCACGTGCGGCAGTTGCTGCACGTCTCGTTCAAGGTGGCCGCCAAGCACGGGGCCCGGTATATCGACCTGCTCCGGGTGAACCGGGAGATCGTGGCGCAGCAGGTCACCGACAACATCTTCGACCGCCACCTCGTCCCGTTGTTTCTGGACTTCTAGTCCCACCATGCGATCCGCAGTCACTATCTGCCTGGTGCCTGAAGCCCGCCAGGGGCCATTCGTCTTCCATGAAGGCCTCGACGCTGGCTGTCGCGCCGCCGTCGAGCTCGGATTCGACGGCGTGGAGATCTTTCCCGAATCGGCGGCGGGCTTCGAAGGTTCCGGCCTTGCGCACTGTCTCGCAACGCACGGGCTCACGCTCGCTGCCGTGGGCAGCGGCGCCGGGTGGGTGAAGCACAAGCTTCATCTGTGTCATCCCGAGCCCACGGTCCGCGCCCAGGCCGTCTCGTTCGTCGGCGATCTCGTCGATCGGGCCGGCGAGCTCGGGGCACCGGTGATCGTCGGTTCGATGCAGGGCCGCAGCGAAGGTGCCATGGCCAGGGAGCAGGCGATCCCCCTCTTGGTAGAGGCTCTCCACGTCCTCGGCGACCGCGCCGCCCGGCATGGCCAGGTGCTGCTCTACGAACCCCTCAACCGCTACGAGACGAATCTTTTCAATCGCCAGGCTGACGCGGCGGAGTGTATCAAGGCTCACGGCCTCACGACCGTCAAACTCCTCTGCGACCTCTTTCACATGAATATCGAAGAGGCGGACATCCCGGCTGCGCTCATCGCCTGCGGTGATCTCGTGGGCCACATCCACTGGGCAGATTCCAATCGTCAGGCGATCGGGTTTGGCCACACCACCGTGGAGCCGATCGTCGGCGCACTCGCCCAGATCGGTTATCACGGCTACCTGTCGGCCGAGGTCTTTCCCTTCCCGACGCCGCTCGCTGCCGCGCGGCAGAGCGTCGAGAGTTTTCGCGCGTTCACGAAAGGCTGATCCATGCTCAACGGTGCCCTGCTTCACCCCGACATCCTGCGGATTCTCGCGCAGGCGGGGCATCACTCGAAGGTGCTGATCGCCGACGGCAACTATCCGGCGGCCAACAAGCGCGGGCCCCGGGCGGCGCTCGTGTCGCTCCAGCTTATGCCGGGCGTGCCGACCGTGGCCCAGGTGTTGGAGGCGATCCTCGGCGCGGTGCGGATCGACGAAGTGCACACGATGGGCGTCGATCGGAGCGATTCGTATGCGGCAGCGACGCCGGGAGATCCCGCGGTGTGGGCCGACTACCGGCGGATTCTCTCCGTCGCGAACTCGCCCTGCGAACTCACGCCGATCGTGAAGTGGGATTTCTACAAGGCCGTGGCTTCGGACGACCACGTGCTCACGATTCAGACCGCCGACACGCAGCCGTGGGCGAATCTTCTGCTTTCGGTCGGCTGCCGCACGTTCGGGTGACACGATGCACACACGCCCGCTCGGCACGACCGGCCTCCAGGTCCCGATCCTCGCCTTCGGCGCGAGTTCGCTCGGCCAGGAGTTCCGTTCGATCACGCTCGACGAAGCCCTGGGAAGCGTCCGGGCCGCGCTCGACTGCGGCATGCGGCTGATCGACACGAGCCCGTTCTATGGCCGGGGCATGAGCGAAGTGCTGCTCGGCGTGGCGTTGCGATCCATCCCACGGAATGAGTACCTCTTGTGCACGAAGCTCGGCCGCTACGATCTCTCCCACTTCGACTTCTCTGCGAAGCGGGTTGCCGAGAGCGTCGACGTGTCGCTTCACCGGCTCGGCACCGACCATCTCGACATCGTTCTCTGCCATGACGTCGAGTTCGTCCCGCTCCGGCAGATCGTGGACGAGACGCTTCCGGCCTTGCGGCGCGCCCAACAGGCGGGCAAGGCGAGGTTCATCGGCTTCAGCGGCTATCCCCAGAAGATCTTCCGCGCCATCTGTGACGAAGCAGCGGTGGACTGCGTGCTCAATTACAACCAATACACGCTGCAGAACACGCGGTTTGCCGACGAGACGATTCCGTATCTCGAGGCGAAGAGGGTCGGCGTGATGAGTGCCGGCCCATTCAGTGCGCGGCTGCTCACCGACGCTCCGCTGCCCGCGTGGCTCAAGGAGCCGGAGGCGGTGAAGGCGGCGGCCCGGCAGGCGGCCGATCTGTGCCGGGCCCGCGGCGGTTCGATCGCGAAGCTCGCGCTGCAGTTTGCAATCGCCAATCCGCGGATCGCGACGACGGTCGCGGGGAGCGCAAACCCCGTGAACATCCGGGCCTGGGCCGAGTGGGCAGCCGAGCCGCTCGACCAGGAACTCCTCCGCGACGTGCGGGCGATCTTTGCCCGAGTGAAGAACATCGGGCACGTGGAGGGCCTGCCGGAGAACAACTAGCGCCGTGGTCGCGCGGCCTTTGATGCCATGAGAATCGACTCCCACCAGCATTTCTGGAACTATTCCGCCGCCGAATACCCGTGGATCGGCGCGGGGATGGAGCGGCTGGCCAGCGACCATCTGCCGGCCGACCTCGAGACCGTCGCACGGCCGGTGGGCGTCGTGGGGAGCGTGGCCGTGCAGGCGCGTCAGTCGCTCGCGGAGACCCGCTGGCTGCTCAGCGTGGCCAAGAAGCATCCGTTCATCCGCGGCGTCGTGGGCTGGGTGGATCTACGGAGCGAACGTGTCGCCGACGACCTGGCGATTCTGGCTCATGACGAACAATTCGTAGGCGTGCGGCATGTCGTGCAGGATGAGCCCGATCCGCGGTTTGTGCTCGGGGAGGCCTTCGTGCGGGGCGTGCGGGCGCTCCACCGGTTCGGGCTCACGTACGACCTTCTGATCTATCCGAATCAGTTGCCGGCAGCGATCGACCTGGTGGGCCTGCTTC
>Ga0247837_1008755_pt1 | contig 12538 bp, 10 predicted proteins | sample LaCtaG_2_FD_187115 | JGI IMG/M metagenome (GOLD analysis project Ga0247837, IMG submission 187115) | Freshwater microbial communities from meromictic Lake La Cruz, Castile-La Mancha, Spain - LaCruzMarch2015_14.5m | ecosystem: Environmental > Aquatic > Freshwater > Lake | place: Spain: Castile-La...
CGTCCGAGTCGACGGGCCAGCCCTGGAGGTAAAGCCCGGCTGTGTTCCTGAGGTAGCCCAGGTTATCGAGGCTGAAGGCACCGGCGCGGGTGAACATGCGGGTGTCGGTGACCTGCAGGTTCTCGGACTTCTCGGTGACGACGAAAAAGCCCTGGCCGGCGATGCCGAGGTCAGTGTTTGAGGTCGTGCGCTGCAGCCGTCCGTCCTGGCTGGTGAAGTGTCGCGCTGTGGCCATCACGCCGCCGGCGGAATAGCCCGAGCCTTGCGTCCGGGAGTTCATCACCGTCGAAAACTCACCCGTCGTGCGCTTGTAGCCGACGGTGTTCACGTTGGCGATGTTCTGCGAGATCGCCGCGAGGGCGGCGGAGTTGGCGGTCAGGCCGGACACGCCGGCCAGAAGGGCGCTGTTGATACTCATGGCGTGGAACTCCTTACGAGAACAGTTTCATGGGATTGAGTGCGGATGCGATGGCGGCCATGGCGTTTTCCGCATCGTCATTGGCGGCCGGCGGGCCTGCCGGGGTCCGGGGCTCCTGGAGGGCGATCACGGCGGAGAGCGGCAGGATGGAGTTGCCCACCGTCAGATAGGGCACGCCGTCGTACATCTCGACGCCGGTGATCCGGCCGCGGGTCAGAACCTGACTGTCGATGGCCTTGCCGGCGGCGTCCTTGGCCACGACCCGCAGCGAATAGACCTGGCCGGCCTGGCCGTCGTTTCCGGTGGTGGCCTTGCCGTCCCAGGTAAAGTCGTGGACGCCGGTGGTGCTTTCGGGGGCAGCGCCAGACCAGACGACCTTGCCCGAGCCGTCCAGCACCTGCAGCGTCGCCGAGGCGGCATTGGAGGCCAGTTCATAGCTCCAGGTCGCCTCTCCGTCGGTGAATTTGGTGGCCGACCAGGCAGCGGTGGCGTCCTTGCCGATGTTTGTGGCAGCGCTGGCCAGGCTGCCGCCGCCCTGGGCTGCGAGCATCCCCTTCAGCAGATCGTTGGTCAGCAACTGCTGCTCCACGCCGGCCATCTGGGTCAGCTGGGCGGTGAACTGGTTGGAATCGACCGGCGACAGCGGGTCCTGGTTTTTCAGCTGCGATGTCAGCAGGGTCAGGAAGGTCTCGAAATTCGAGGCGAGCATGGTCGAGCCCGCGCCGATCCTGCTGGCTGCATTGGTGGGCGTTGTGTTGACGGCGTCGACCATCAGATCAGACCTTCATGTCCACGCCCGAGGGCGAGAGGGAGAGCGCCAGCCAGCGCGGCGGCTGGGCGACATCGATTTCATTGTTGAGACGCGAGGCGGCGGCGAAGGCGCGCGTCGAGCCGTTCCGCCTGTCCTGACCGCGGTCAAAGGCGCTGGAGCCGCTGTCCCGGCCGGTAAACTCGAAGGCGTCGTCGGCCAGCTGGAAACCGGCGTCTTCAAGCTCACGCCTCAGTTCGTCGGCCCGGCCCTTCAGATCGGTCGCGGCGGCCGGGTTGTCGAACGCCAGGCGAGCATTCAGGCGGCCCTCGGAATCGATGTCGAGCTTGACGTCCACGCGGCCGAGTTCGTCGGGCGTCAGGGCCATCTCGAACCGGGTGGACCGGCCTTCAAGCCGGCGCAGGATCTGGGCGGCGATCTGGGCCGTCGCCTCGACCGTGGCGCGCGACAGCTGGGACAGTCCCGTCTCGCGCATGCCGGGGGTGTTGTGGGCGGAGGCCGCCGTGCTTTCGAGCGGAGGCAAGGGCTCCGACCCGGGGCCGTCGGCCTCGCCGCCGGCGGCGATGTCGCCGGGAACCGCCGCAACGGTGAACTCTGCCGGGCCTGTCGCCGGTCCGGGGTTCGCGGTCGGGGCGGGGGGCAGGGTCGTGGGCACCGGTCGGGCCGGATCCTTTTGCCCGTATCCGTCCCCGGCTACCGCGACGGTTTCGACGGGTCCAAGCAGCCGTGGGTTCCGTTCCGCCGAGGGACGAAGCGGCGGGGGCGGTGCCGTCGGAGGCAGGGTCAGGGGCGCAGGCGTACTGCCGGTGCGGGCCCTGGCCTCAACGGTCGCGGTCGCGGGCGGGGCTTCGGCCACGGTCAGCCCGGTGTCGGACGTCTCCACCGTCAGGACGGGTGCCTCGCGCAGGGGGGGCTGAACTTCAGGCCGGGGGGGTTTGGTGGCGGCCGGCTTGTCGGAGGGCAGGGGCGTCGTGGTTTGCTCGCGGGGCTGAACCTCGGGGCCGGCTGTCTTTCCGGTCAGCGCCTTTTCGACCGGAAGCGGGGTTGTGGCTTGCGTGCCCGGCGGATCGCCGGCCGCCACGTCGCCGGACCCTTGCCCCCATCCGTCAGGCATGACCTGAACCTTGGACGACCCGTCCTCGGCGGCCTTGGACGAGCCGTCCGCCGCGGTTTTGGACGATCCGTCCTCTGCGGCCGGAAGAACCAGGGGCACCGGCGGTGCCATGGGTGCTTGAAGGAAGCCTGCCACAACGGCTCCATCGAGCCCGGCATCGACCTGCACGTCGGACGACTTCCCGGCTTCGGTCGACGTCCCCGCTTCAGTCGACGTCCCCGGCTGGCCCGGGCTCTTCGTCGCAGGCGCCGACTCCGGCTCACCGGAATAGGCCGCCAGCAGCGCCCCGAAGCCGGACGTGACCTCGCCCGAGCCTGACGCTCCCTGCGGGGCGGCCGGGACGGCGGGTGCGATGACGGACAGCAGGCTGAGTTCGGACATGGTTGCCGGGAAAGCCGTTCATGGAGGGGAGGGGGGGACGAGGGCGCCTGCTGCGCCGGACATTCGAGACCCCCTGCGCAAGTCGCGGGCCAAACGAACCGCGTCTCGTAATGGTCAGAAAACAAACAGAAAAGAGTCCAGGCCCGGCTTTCGCTCCCCCTTGCGGCTCAGTCGAAACTTGCCGCGTGGAGACGATTATTGCCCGGCGCCTGCCGTCGGCCGTGACGGCCCCCCAAGTCCAGCTTTCGTCTGGCCCGGTCCTTGCGCGCCCTGCCACACATGACCCAGGCGAGAAACGCAAGAACGCGTAAATTCAATAGCTTGTACGGTCCGCCCCTGCGGGGTGCCGGGCAAAAAACGCGCGTCGTGTGGCAGGGCTTGCCGGGTATCGCGACTTTGGAGGTCTTCGGATGTCCCTGAACGCAATCATGAACACCGCGAACTCTGGCCTGCAGGCAGCCCAGACCCAGCTTCGCGTCATTTCCGACAACGTCTCCAACGTGAATACGCCCGGCTATGTGCGCAAGGTCGGCGAGCAGCGGACCCTGACCAGCCAGGGCATGGGCGCAGGCGTTGAGGTGGGGCGTATCCGCCTGGCCACCGACCGGTTTCTGCAGGCGGCCAGTCTGAACGCGGGGGCCGAGTCGGCGCGCATGGGCGTGCGGCACGAACTCTATGACCGTATCCAGTCGCTGTTCGGTGACCCCGGCGGCGACAGCGGCTTTTTCGCGAAGGTCGACTCTGTCTTCTCCGCCTTTGCAGCCACTGCCGAGGACCCGACGTCGTCGCCCCGGCGACAGGACGCCCTGTTTCGTTCCCAGGCGCTCTTCGATGAGGCCAACCGGATCGCCGGCCAGATCCAGGCGGTACGTCAGGACGCGGACGGCCGGATCCAGAGCGCGGTTGGACGAGCCAACAGCCTGATTGAGCAGATTGAGGGCCTCAACCAGGAGATCTCGCGCGCCAAGGCCGTCGACGGCGATCCTTCAGGGGCGGAAACGGCCCAGCTGAACCTGATCAGCCAACTGGCCGAGTCCATGGATATTCGGGTTGCCGCGCGATCCATGGGCGGGGTGTCGATCAGGACAGGCGTGGGGGCGCTTCTGGTAGGCGATGGTGCGGCGACCCTCGAGTACAACCGCTCCGGAACGGTCACCGGGGAAACCGCCTTCGGAGAAGTCTATATCACCGAGCCGGGTGGGCAGAAGCGGCCCCTGCTCGACAGCCTTGTTTCAGGCGAGATCAAGGGCTTGATCGAGCTCAGGGATGTCGAGGCTCCCGCAGCGGCCGAACGGCTGGCCGAGCTGGTGTCTCATGCGGCTGATGAGCTGAACCGTGCTCACAACGCCCACTCCGCAGTGCCGGCACCGACCGGTCTCACAGGCCGCAATGTCGGTCAGTCGTTCGAGAGCGCGATTGCCGGGTTTTCGGGGCGGGCGACGGTCGCCGTGACAAACGCTGCCGGCGTGATCCAGACCCGGGCCGATATTGTCTTCTCCGGTGCGACCATGACGGTCAACGGTGTCGCCGCGACGCCGGCGACCTTTCTCGGGGTTCTCAATACCCAGTTGGGCGGCGCGGCAACGGCCAGTTTCAACAACGGCAAGCTGACCCTTGCAGCGACCGGAACCAACGGCGTCGCCATCGCCGATGACGCCGCGGTCCCGTCCGCCAAGGCCGGTCGGAGTTTTTCCCACTATTTCGGTCTCAACGACCTGGTGTCCTCCGACCGGCCTGCATTCTACGACAATGGTCTGACCGCGGCCTCGCCGCACGGCTTCACCGCCGGAGAGACTCTGACCCTCCGCTTCACCGGCGAAACCGGCTCGCGACTGCGGGAGCTGGAGATCGCTGTCCCCGCCGGCGGCACGGTCGGAGACCTGGTCACTGCGCTGAATGATCCGGCGACCGGGGTTGGCCGCTTCGGTGCCTTCTCCCTGGCGGCTGACGGGTCACTGTCCTTTGTCGGCAACGCCAACCCGGCGCCGACGATGACGGTGGTGCAGGACCGGACGACACAGGTTCCGTCAGGCGTGTCGGTGACCGAGCTATTCGGTATCGGCGGCGGCGTGCGCGCCTCGCGGGCCGACGGCTTCGCCGTTCGGGCGGATATTCGACAAACCCCTGCCAGGCTGGCGCTGGCGCGGCTGAACCTTGCGGCGGCGACGGGAACGGCGGCTCTCAGCAGCGGTGACGGTCGCGGCGCTCTGGCCCTCGCCGATGCGGGCCAGCGGGCGGCGAATTTCCAGGCCGCCGGCGGATCTTCGGGGGGATCGATCTCGGTCTCCCGCTATGCCGCTGAGCTGTCGGGCGAGATCGGCGGCAATGCGGCTTCGGCCAGAAGTCGCATGGAGACGGCAAGCGCGCTCTCTGCCGAGGCAACCGCCCGGCAGAGAGCCGAGGAAGGTGTCAATCTGGACGAGGAACTGGTGCTGATGACGACCTATCAGCAGGCCTTCAACGCCTCCGCCCGACTGATACAGGCGGCCAAGGACATGTACGATACGTTGATGGGGATAGTCTGATGACCCGCGTCGCCACTTTCGGAAACTATCAGTCGGCCCTGCTCGACCTGATGAGCGCCCAGACCCGGGCGGCGGAAGCCCAGCAAAGGGTCTCGACGCAGAAGAACGCCACTGATCTGACCGGTTTCGGCCGGCAGTCGGAAACCCTGACGGCCCTCAAGGGTGCGCAAAGCCGGATCCAGGGCTTTCTCGATACCGGCGAGGCCGTGAGCGCGCGACTCACGACCCAGGACCTGGCCTTGGGCCAGATCAATGACGCGATCTCCGGTGCCCGCGAGGCGCTGGGTGGTGCTCTCGCCACTGACTCCGGTGCCGCATTGATGCTGGACCTGGAAGGTCAGTTCCAGGCCATGCGAGGTGGCCTGAACATGCGGCACCTCGGAAGCTACCTGTTCGCCGGTGCCTCGACCTTCACCGAGCCCGTCGCGGCCGACAGTATGGCTGCCCTGGCCGCTGCGCCGGACGTGCCTTCGCTGTTCAGCAACGATACACTGAAGAGCGCCAGCCGGGTTGCCGAGGGAACGACGCTGGAGACAGGCTTCCTCGCCAATGAAGTCGGCTCGGATGTGCTGAGTATCCTGCGGGACATCCAGACCTTTCATGCCACGCCGGGGTCCGGCCCCCTCACCGGTCGGCTCACTGCACCGCAGAAGGCCTTCCTCACGACCCAGCTTGGCCGGCTCGCGGCGGCCGGGACGGAGGTGGTCACCAAGATGGCAGGGACAGGCACCTTCGCAAACCAGGTCGAGAGCCTGACCCGGGACCATGAGGCGCAAAAGACCGCCCTCGACAAGCTGGTGGCAGGCCGGACAGACGCCGATATGGCGAAAGCCATTACGGATCTGCAGCTGTCCCAGGTCGCCATCCAGGCCTCGGCCCAGGTGATCAGCCAGCTGCGACAGGTTTCCCTTCTCAACTATCTGAGCTGAAGAGTTATTCCGGGGCAAGGCAACGCCCTTCCCCGGGGGAGAGGCAGCATAAAGGCAGGGGTTGGCTGTTCTTTCGGTGCGCATCGCCCTCGCCGTCCGCGCGCATGCCGCCGTAGATGTCCCCGCCTTTGTCTGCCGGCACGTCATGGCAGGACCGGATCGGGTCAGGGGCAGCAGCGCCCTGGACCCGGCGCTTTCTTGAAGAAAACAAGTCGGCGCGGGTCTATTCGGACCCTCAAGCGACCAAAACCGTGGCTGAACGACTACGGCCCGTCTGCATTTTGACGTCTGGCCGGGCTTTGCCGTGCCGTCGGCGTAGTCAAAGCCGACCCGGCAATCTACGGACATGGCATGGCCGCAGCGGATTTCCAGATCGAGGACGGTTGGCCGGGACCGACGCTTCGGCTGTCCGGCGACTGGACTGCGACCGAGCTGGGCCGGATTTCGCGCCGTCTTGACGAAGCGCTCCGGGATCGTCCCGTTCACGCGGTGGATCTGACTGATCTCGGCCGGTTTGACACAGCCGGTGCCCTGGCGATCGTCCAGGCCGGCAACTGCGTCCTGCCGGCTTCGGCCTGGGCCCAGCGGCCCGGGGCCGGGCGCACCTATGCCATGGTCGAGAAGCTGGAGCGCGAAAGCGCCGGACCGCCCCGACGGTCAGCGGGCTGGGTTCGTTTTTTCGGCAAGGTCGGGCGCGGTGTTCATGACATTCTCGACGAGGCGTCCCTGTCGATGGCCTTCCTCGGCCGGCTTGTGGTCGCCTCAGGCTCGGCCCTTCGGCCGGGCCGTATTCGCTGGGCTGCCTGGTTCAGCCAGGTTGAACGCGCCGGGCTCGACTCGATACCGATCGTGGCCTTGACCAATTTCTTCATCGGAGCGGTGATCGCCTATCTGGGTGCCAATCTGCTGACCCAGTTCGGTGCCGGAGTTTACACCGTGCAGCTGGTGGCGGTGGCGACCTTGCGCGAACTGGCGGTCCTGATCACGGCGATCCTGCTGGCAGGCCGCTCCTCCTCGTCCTTCGCCGCCGAGATCGGCGCGATGCGTATGAACCAGGAGGTCGATGCCATGCAGGTGATGGGGGTCAACCCCTTTCAGGCGCTTGTTGTCCCGCGCCTTGCGGCCATGCTGCTGATGCTCCCGCTGCTGACCTTCATCGGTATGCTGGGCGGTCTGCTGGGCGGGATGCTGGTGACCTGGAGCGAGCTCAGCTACGGCCCGTCCTTCTTTGTCCAGCGCATCAGCGAGGACCCGAACATGGGTACCCATCTGCTGGTCGGGATGATCAAGGCTCCTGTGTTTGCGGTGGTTATCGCCGCCATCGGCTGCCGCCAGGGCATGGCGGTCTCGGGCGATGTCGAGAGCCTGGGTCGGCGGGTCACCGCCGCCGTGGTGCAGGCCATTTTCGCCATCATCCTTCTGGATGCCCTGTTCGCCATGATCTTCCTGGAGCTTGATCTGTGACCGCCGCAGTGACGCCGGCGGCTCCGGCCAAGGTCATTGAAAACCTCATCGAGGTGCGAGGCCTGCTGAGCCAGTTCGGCAACCATGTCGTTCATGAGGGGCTCGACCTGACGCTGGAGCGGGGTGAGGTGCTGGGCGTCGTCGGTGGCTCGGGCACCGGCAAGACCGTTCTGCTGAACTCGATCATCGGACTGAAGGAGCCCGAGGGCGGCTCGGTCAGCATCCTTGGCCACGACCGCGCGACCATGACCGGGGCGGATGAGGCGGATGTCCAGCGGCGGACCGGAATCCTCTTCCAGCAGGGGGCCCTGTTCTCGTCACTGAGCGTTATCGACAATGTCGCCTCGCCCCTCGTTGAGCACACAGGCCTGGCCGGGGGCGTGATCCGTGAGCTCGCCGAGATGAAGATCGCCATGGTCGGGCTGAAGCCCGAGGCCCACCATCTGAAACCCGCCGAACTGTCGGGCGGGATGCGGAAACGGGTCGGGCTGGCCCGGGCGCTGGCGCTGGACCCGGAACTCCTGTTCCTTGATGAACCGACCGCCGGGCTGGATCCGATCGGTGCCGCGGCCTTCGACGCCCTGATCCGTCAGCTTTCGCAAGACCTGGGTCTCACGGTGTTCATGATCACCCATGACCTCGACAGCCTGTACGCTATCACCGACAAGGTAGCGGTGGTCGCCGACAGACACATCGTGGCCAAGGCGACGGTTGAGGAGCTGGAGCGGTCAGACCATCCCTGGATCAGGGAGTATTTCCTGGGGCCGCGTGGACGCGCAGCCGGCAGGGCCGCCTGAGGAGAGCGGACGAGATGGAACGAGACGCCCACTACGCCGCCGTCGGCATTGCCACCATCGCCCTTTTGGCGGCGGCGGTGGTGTTCGCCATGTGGCTGGCCCGCCTGTCATTCAACAATGACTATGACGTCTATGACATCGTCTTCTACGGCCCGGTCCGCGGCCTGTCAGAAGGCGGAGAGGTGCATTTCAACGGCATCCGCGTGGGCGAGGTCACCGACCTGAATCTGGACCCGAAAAAGGGCGACCAGGTCATAGCCCGGGTCCGCGTTGATGCGACCACGCCGGTCCGCGTCACCTCGCGCGCCCAGCTGGAGCCGCAGGGCATCACCGGGCTGAACTACATCCAGATCACAGCCGGCAATCCCAAGAGCGCTGTGCTCAAGACCCGGTATCCTGCCAATGCCGTGCCGGTCATCCAGAGCCAGCCTTCGCCCATTGCCGAACTGCTCACCGGCTCCGGCACCGTCCTGGCCCAGACCGTTGATGCGCTGGACCGGATCAACCGGGTGCTTTCGGACGAGAACATCCAGTCCTTCTCGACCAGCCTGAAGAATTTTGAATCCCTGACCAATGAGCTGGAGGCCCACAAGGGCGTGCTGGAGCAGCTGGAGCAGGCGCTGATCAAGGCCAATTCCGCGGTGGCCGAATATGAGGCACTCGCGGTCAGCGCGCGCCGGATCATCGAGGGTGACGGACGCGAGGCTGTGGCGAATATCAACACCGCGGCCGAGGAGGCGAGAGCGGCGATGGCTTCGATCAACCGCACGGCCACCAATGTCGAAGGCCCGATGGACGAGTTCGCCACCACCGGTCTGCCGCAGCTTCAGCAATCGATCCAGGCGCTCGAGGATGCAACCCGGTCGCTCGAGGGGCTGGTCGAGGAGGTCAGGACTCGCCCGCGCGACTTTATCGGCCGCGCGCCGACCAAGGAAATGGAGGTCCAGCCGTGAACCGCTTCTCATTGATCCGCCCGATCTTGGCGACCGTGGCCGCGATGGCCCTTTCGGCCTGTGCCCTGTTGGCGACGCCGGAACCGGTGCAAAGCTATCGCTTCGGCGAAGCGGCAGCGGCGTCTTCAGCGGCCCTGTCGGTCGCCAGCCCGACCGAGGTCACCCTGCGCCGCGTTGAGTTTCCCGAAGCGGTTGAGGGCGACAGGCTGCTGGGCGTCACCGGAACGGAGACCGCCTATATCGCCGGGGCGCGTTGGGTTTCGCCGGCGGCGGACCTCTATACGGAGAGTATCGAAAACGCCTTTGCGGCCCGGGCGACGCGGGTGCGCCTGATCGGTCCGCGTGAGCTCATCCGGGCCGGCCGGTCGCTTGATATCGACGTCCGTTCCTTTGAAGCCCGCTACGAGGCACCGGGCCTCGCACCGACCATCGTGGTCACCGCCCGCGCCCGGCTTCTGGCCCTGCCGGACAGGACCGTGGTGGCCGAACAGGTGTTTACCGTCGAACAGCCTGCGACCGCCAACCGGGTATCCGCCATCGTCGAGGCCTTCGACACCGCAACACGGGACCTGAACACCCGGATCGTTGCCTGGACCGATGCCAGCGCCGGCTGACTAAAGCGGCCGCAGCAGCGCTTCCATCCGGGCCTCGACTTCGGCGCGGCGGCTTTGCGAAGCGGTCAGTTCGGCGACTGCCCGGTCGATGCGCGCCTTGAGGTCATTGCGGACGCGGCTCATGCGCTCGCCATCGGGCCGGACGGATTTCGGCCGTTTGCCTGAAAGGCCCAGCGCCTCCTTCCAGTCGTCACGCCAGGCCGCCAGGCCTTCGGCACAGGCCTTGAGGGTCTCTGCGCTGCGGGCGTCGGCATTCTGAGCGCTGCGGATCAGCGGCAGGGACTGCAGGGCCGCGGCGCGACACGCCTCGAGCGCGGCCTTTCGGACGACCAGCGGATGCGGGGCGTCGCCTTCACCGGGGGCATGACCTTCAAGCCGGGCCGAGGCGGCGGCAAGATGGGCGTCGAGGTCGGCGAACGCCTCCCGGACCTCGACCCAGGCCTTGTCGAGGACGCCGGACCTTTGACCCGCACCCTCGACCCGGCCCGAAAGGTCCGTCGCGGTTTCGGACAGGCCGGCGGCCGCCCGGGTCCAGGCTTGGCGGAAGAGCTTCAGCCGGGCACCGCGACCCTTGAACAGGCCTGCAAGACCGCGGCGCGGCTCCAGCGCCGCCGGGTCGAGACCCTCCAGCACGGAACGGGCATGGTTGAGCCGGGCCGAGGCGCCGGTCAGGTCGCCGGCACGGGCAGCGGCCAGGGCGCGTTCGATGCGCTCCACGGCGGCGGACCGTGCGGATTCAGCGAAGACCTCGACCCCGGACTCCTCCCAGGCCGCGTCGATCTCTGCGATCCGCGCTGCGTCAGGCGCAGGCCAGTTGCCCTGCCAGCGATAGGCCCCGTCTGCCATCACCCATACTCCCCTCATCCGGTTCTGCGACCGGTGGAAGGACTATGACTACGACTTTGGCCCGGCGGCAACGGTACAGGTTGTCCCGGTTGTATGGCGACGGTCAGCCGAGGTCAGGCGCGATCGTATAGGTCGCCTCTGTCTTGCTCGCGACCTCTTCGAGAGTAACGCCCTCGGCCAGTTCGATCAGCTCCAGACCCGAGCCGTCCGGCTTGACGTCAAAGACGCACAGGTCGGTGATGATACGGCTGACCACGCCCGTGCCGGTCAGGGGCAGGGTGCAGGCCTTCAGCACCTTGGACTGGCCGTGTTTGTTGGCGTGATCCATGACGACGACCACGCGTTTGACGCCGGCGACGAGGTCCATGGCCCCGCCCATGCCCTTCACCAGCTTGCCGGGGATCATCCAGTTGGCGATGTCGCCGTTCTCGGCCACTTCCATGGCCCCGAGAATGGACAGGTTGATGTGGCCGCCGCGGATCATGGCAAAACTGTCCGAGGAGCTGAAATAGCTGCTCTCGGCGATCTCGGTGATGGTCTGTTTGCCGGCGTTGATAAGGTCGGCATCGACCTCGTCCTCATAAGGGAAGGGCCCCATGCCGAGCATGCCATTCTCGGACTGGAGGGTGACCTCCATGCCGTGCGGGATGTAGTTGGCGACCAGCGTCGGGATGCCGATCCCGAGGTTCACATAGAAGCCGTCCTGCAGCTCGTGGGCGGCGCGGGCGGCGAGTTGTTCGCGGGAACGGGACATTGGGGTGATCCGGGTGTGGGGAATGGGGTGTGGGGTGTGGGGTCAGGTTTCGGCGGCGTCACGTGCTCTGAGTGACCGGATGAGGGCACCGAGCGCTCGACCCAGTTGATCACATTGGCCCAGAACCGGGTCGACCCTGGCCTGGGGTGTATGACCGACTTCCGCAGCGATAATCAGGTGTGTTTCCAGTTCCTTCAGCGATCCTTGTGCGATCATCAGGTGCCTGACGTAGTCCTTTCGGGTGCCTCGCCCGTATCCTTCGGCGACGTTGGCCGGGACAGACACGGCGGAGCGTCTGATCTGTGAGGTCAGGCCGAACAATTCGTCCTTCGGGAATGTTTGAGTGACAAGGTAGCACGCCTTCACAAGGGCGATGCCATCACGCCAGACGGTCAGTTCCCGGTAGGATTTGAGCGGCGCTGTCACCCTTCACACCCCATACCCGACACCCCACACCCCACACCCTGATCAGGCGCTCTCCCTCTGACGAACGGTGCGTTGTTCGATGCGTTTCTCGGGCACGGTCAGGACGATGCGGTCGACATAGATGCCGGGGGTGTGGATCTGGTCGGGGTCCATCGAGCCGGTCGGGACGATGTGCTCGACCTCGACGACGGTGACCTTGCCCGCCGTGGCCATCATCGGGTTGAAATTGCGGGCGGTCTTGCGGAACTGGAGATTGCCGCGGCCGTCAGCCTTCCAGGCCTTGACGATCGACAGGTCGGCGACGAGGCCGGTCTCCATGACATAGTCGCGGCCGTTGAAATTGCGGACTTCCTTGCCTTCGGCGACCAGGGTGCCGACGCCCGTGGCGGTGAAGAAGGCCGGGATGCCCGCACCGCCGGCGCGGATGCGCTCGGCCAGGGTGCCCTGGGGGTTGAACTCAAGCTGGAGCTCGCCGGCCAGGTACTGGCGTTCGAACTCCTTGTTCTCGCCGACGTAGGAGGAGATCATTTTCGCGATCTGGTGGGTGT
>Ga0247837_1008756_pt1 | contig 12537 bp, 9 predicted proteins | sample LaCtaG_2_FD_187115 | JGI IMG/M metagenome (GOLD analysis project Ga0247837, IMG submission 187115) | Freshwater microbial communities from meromictic Lake La Cruz, Castile-La Mancha, Spain - LaCruzMarch2015_14.5m | ecosystem: Environmental > Aquatic > Freshwater > Lake | place: Spain: Castile-La...
CTAACACCCTAACACCCTAACACCCTAACACCCTAACACCCTAACACCCTAAATTACATGAAAAAAGCACTTCTTTGATACGTCTTCTGTGTGAAATGAATTCAGCAGTGGGGCAAGTCGTTTCCCTGCTATATCGACATGCATGGCTCAGTAAATCTCAAATCCTTGAAACTGCGTCACTCGTCGGGACCAAATGAGGCGTCTTCATTGTTTGGCCCAGAAATCGACCAGTTCATACAAATCCTTGAAGTCAGATTCACAACTTCGAGTATTAAGCTACCGCTACTGAGATGGCCGCCCTGTCTGCATTCGCAGCATCCGCATACTGTTCAACTTCGCTTGTTCTTTCAACTCCAGCCTTATATTGTTGAGGTTCTTTACCTTCGAAGCCAGCTGCGCACGTACCATCATCAAGTGTCCAAAGCGCTTCCTGCACGCCTGATAGTCACTAGGAACTGACTGTATCTGCACGGCTTGGAGCTGATTGAGTAGCTGCAGTTTCTGCTCTCGGGCGGCTTCTTGCTGCTGAGCCAGCAAAGTTCGCTTGCGTTCTCGGACTTGGATGATGAGCGTGTCTTGGTCCTTGCGCAGTTCTTGCAGCAAAATACCTCGCTGGTCGTTGAACTTGGAAGTGAGGGAGATTAGGTGTAATTCGCGCTCCTGAGCAGCTGTGTGCAGAGAACAGAGACTGGCCTTGACTTCGTCAGGACTGAGTGTACTGGACTGCAGCTGTGCCAGCCAAGTGCTTATTTCCTCTGGTAGGGCTGTTAAAGCCTGCTTTTCCACCACTCCTGCCTCCATCGCCTGAAACCTCTCCTTTAGCTGACACCTCAACACGTCTCTCTTCAACTTCACTCTCAGCACTTCTGACGCTGCTTCTCTCATCTGCAGCGCTTCTCTCGTTTCCAGTGCTTTCTGTTCTTCGTGCAGTTTTTCCACTTCGGCTTGCAGACGCTGGACTTCTTCTTCCTGCGCTTTTGCATCAGCGGCCCTGATGTTGAGCAAGCCTTGGGTCATTTTTTTCTCTGCGGTTTTTTCCATCAGCAGCGAGCGGACTTCCATCAAGTTCCTTTGTAGCTTAGGGCGCAGGCCTCCGCCAAGCTCAGTGGCCAACTTCTGTTGCGACGTCTTGCAGCGGGCGAGTTCTTTGTAGGACTCATCCACGCTAAGAAGGAGTCGGGAGTAGCGATGTTTGAGCTCGGAAATCCGCTGGTCTGCCGCCTGAATCGGCATGACCGGCAGATCCGAGTCGCGAATGCTAGTGGTGGAAATGCTCAATTGAAGGTCGGAGTCGTTGGACTCAGTATCAAACCGGAAGGAAATGCTGCTAATCGACTCTCGTTGATCTGCTAGCCAGGGATGTCGCCAGACTTCCCTAATATTCGGTCGCTCAAGTTGATTCTTCGAAATCATCCTAATGATCAGTTCCTTCGCTTGCACTGGTATATCCCGCGAGAAATTGGGACTATCCGCCAATATGCTGGTGAGGATTTCCTTGCGGGACGGACGCTTGAAAGGCGTGGTCCCCAGCAGCATCTCATAGAGCAGAATTCCCATGCACCACACATCTGCTGCAGGGCCGTGACCCGCCTCATTCACAATTTCCGGGGGCAGATACTCTAGCGTGCCGCATAGAGTCGTTCTAGGGACGTCACCGCTGTAGTAATTGGACCAGCCGAAGTCTGTGAGCAGTGCTAACTCCCCTGTGAGAAGGATGTTTTCCGGCTTGATGTCGCGGTGCACGATAGCAGGGGTCTGTGCGTGCAAGTAGTCCACAGCGCCTGCGACTTGGGAAAGGATGCGAGCCGCTTCAAACGGCTCGAGCCGGCCTTCGCGCTTGAGTCGTTGGTAGAGATTGCCTCCGTCGATGTAATCCATGACGAGGTATAAGTTGGAGTCGTCCTCGAAGTGGCCTAAAAGACGCACGATGTTGGGGTGTTGTAGCTGTGCCAATATACTCACTTCCCTTCTCAGCTGCGGCAGGAGCTTGCTGACCTTCTCCTTGGCCACCTGCTTCACGGCCACAACCTCTCCTCCAGGCAGGTGAGTGGCTTTGTACACCTGGCCAAATGCGCCGTCTCCGAGATGCGCGTCATACTGCAATGTCTCTCGAGTCCACATCTCTGTTCTAAATGTAAGCACAGCCCTATGGTTTCAGTTGAGTGAAGTTTCGTCCCTACGCTCAGCGGCTATTTAGCATAGTGATTCTAAGGAAACTGGGGAATCGCTACATACATAAATACATTGGATTAGGACAGATGCAAAATCACAACTCGAAAACTATCATATGTGCATCTCAATTCAAGTAAACCAAGTAGCATCTACGCCTCTAGTAAGACTGAACTGATATCATCCCACATATCTAAAGCTCTCTCACTTACCCGCCAACTGTAAATGTGCGATGCAATCAGTCGATCTGGAGTACAGACTGATCAGAGCAGATCTGTGTCTGCAAGATGGAGACAACCAGCTAAAGAAGCACTGAACAATCCTTTATGCATCGTCCTGTATTAGCTTGAGTCCGTAGTATGAGTCCTACGCAGTATAGACTTCTTGAATCTCAGGGGTGTATTGGGCACTTCGCCATTCAGGAACGACACCGTTTTCTTGTGCTCGGAAAAGCGTCCCCGCAGGCCTTTTTCTTGCTCGCCCAGCTCAGTACTGGCGTCGAAGTCGCCCTGGGTAGTCTTGCGTGACAGCGGCGAACAGTCGTTCGCGGCGCTAGAGCAGAACAAGCTACATCCCATCTTTGCTACTACAGTGCTTCGTTCTCACTCCACTGCGAGACTGCAACCTCACACAGTTGTATGCAGTTCTTAAACCACAGTGAGTTCAAGGTGACTTTTCCTCACAGTATTAGTTCTCTATTGCATACATGAGGAAGCCGCTTTTGGACCTGAAGCCGGTGCCTCAGTTCTCCAGCTCCGTCACATGTCTGTTCCCTTCTGTGAGACGCAGGGCTCGCACAGAGGCAGAAGAAGTGCTGGAGACCTTCCAACAGACCCTGCGGGAGAAAGAAGAAGGACTGGAGCATGGGGAGTTCCTCGACTCTCTGAGAGCCTCAATTACCAGCACTTACCACTTCGTCAATCCTTGTTTGGAGAAGAATATCGCTAGGCTGGATTTGCTGCGTCCGCGCCCGCCACCAGGGTCTCCATCCCTTCGATGTGAGTCGATTTCAGTACCCAAGCAACGCTCTTCTGAGGCTGAACACATCAACCGATACTACCAGCACGCCTCTTCCAGCAGAGCTGTGAATCGCTTGCCTCTGCCCGGCACATTGGACTTCGACATCAAGCAAATTGCAGGAAGGAGAGGAACGCAACGGGACTCACTTCTCACACTGGAGGACCGCAAAGAGGTAGTTCTCAGCCTCATGCCTCACGAAGACTGTACCCAGCCAGAAAGTCGCACTGTACTTGGAGAAGCGCAACGCATAGGTAGCTTCCACTGCTACATGCAAGCCACTAGCGGCAACCGACCTGAGTCCAGAGAAGGTGCGAAGCTCGTGCTACTCGGCCGGAAGTGCTACTTGTTTGGAGGACTGAGCATGTGCAAACGCAACGACCTGCGCATGCTCAGCCCAGACACTTGGACGTGGACAGTAGTGCCTACGTACTACCCGCCTAAAGGCAGGATTGGGCATAGTTTGTGTGTATATCAGCAGCAGCTTGTGTTGTATGGAGGCTGGGCGCACTATAGTTCACGTCTAGGCATGCGGAGGTGTTACACTAAGCTGTGCACTGTGCAACTTGAAGGGGAAGTCAAGTGGCAGACTTTCCCGGGTGCAGGGGATATGCCGAAGTCCAGAAGAGACCAAGCCGCGGCTCAACTCGGCTCTTCTCTGGTCATATTCGGAGGTGTGGACTCTCGTGCGAGAGTGCTAAAAAGCATCCGAGTGCTTGATTTAAGTGCTTTGCGCTGGAAAAAGCCTGATATAGGAGGGAAGCCTGGCCCTGGCAGACGCTGTTTTGCTACTCTTACAGCTGTTTTCCCACTGCATTTGAGCACTCGATGGGACCTTTCAATGCTCGATATGCCTCCAATGAAGCAGGAAGCAGCGCAGTACGCGGGGTTTTACCTGTTCGGAGGGCAGTCTGATAGGAACGAGGAACTCAATGACTTGTGGGTGCTGCGGTACGAAGAAACGCAGTGGAAATGGCAACAACTAAGTACCCGCGGCGCAGTGCCAACACCCAGACACGCACACACCACCTCCCACATCCACTCCCTCCTCATCATCATTGGAGGCAGGAACGATCAGCTGGGAGGGGCGCTGGGGGATATCCACCTGCTGCGTCTTGATTTGCTTCGCTGGGACACTATTCTTATCACTGGCGTCCCGCTGCAGCCCCGCTGGGGACATGCTTCTTTAGTAGTTGGGTCGAAAATCGTGATTCTAGGAGGCATAAACTACCACAGTTTCCTGCCTGCGGACTTGCTGGTGCTGGAGACTGACCAGGGCTACGCGGGAGAACTGGCCAAGAAAGAGGAACAGAGAGTCTCCAAGTTGAAGTTCAGACCTGCCTCTCCCTACTCACCTGGCCTGTCCTCTATCTAGTGTATTGCAGCTTAGATGTAACTCGGCGCAAATTATATCACTTCGGCTCCAGCCCTCAATTACCCATTTCTGCGGCATTCTTATAAATGGGAAATTGTGCGAATCCGAAGCCTACCCGCAGGCCTGCCCGTCCCCAGCCCAGACCCCTCCCTTTCCACCTCCTAGAACTCCTAAACCAACTCACTCCCGCCCACATCAAGCAACTCCGACAGCGCTACCAGTCCCACGCAGTCGGCCGCGGTCTGTTCAAACCCACCCTGTCCCAAGTGCTACCGCAGTTGCAGGCGCTTCCTGACCGAATACTAGACGCTGTCTTCCGCGCGTTGGACCTAAACCAGGACGGAAGTGTGGGCTTTGCAGAGCTGTGTGTGGCCTGCGCAGTGGGGAAGTTGGGCGACACAGCCCAGCTGTTAGCCTATTTGTTCGCGATTCTGGACTTGAAGAAGGACAAGGTCGTGGATGCGTGGGAAGTGGGCACGGTCCTGAGCACGTCTTTCCTGGTGCTGAATAGCTTGCACCCGAGGGCGATGGAGGATGTCAAGGCCGCGCAAGAGGCGATTCCGCAGGTAGGACTGACCTTCGCGCAGTTCAAGCCTTGGGCGCGCAAGTATATCAACCTGCCAGAAACCTCTCAGTTTCTCCGAATTCTCTCCACGCCAGAGGAAGAATGCAATCAATTCGTCCGACTCCTCGAAAGCCATTTAGACCTCATCGAAGGCGAAATCAGGTATATCGTGAGTGTCCAATGGCTCCAGCGCTGGTCCATATACTGCAGCTTTGACCTCAAGCAGTTACTCCCTCACAACTGTCTGAAAACAGAGAAGGGCATAGCCGAGTCTCCGTTCCCTCTGGACAACTCCGATATCCAGGACCCTCAGGACGATAAGCAACTACGCGAAACAGTGCGTATGGGAACAGATTGTTTCCCAGTGCACGAAGAAGTATGGCGATTTCTCATAGACTTATACGGCGGCGGGCCTGCTTTTCCCAGGAAGGTCACACTCCTAGATGGAGATCTGAAGATTGAAATGTTCCCTGCGACTGCGGTTGTGCACCGACTACAAGGAAACTGGTATGACAAGCGAAGAAGGACAGTGCTGCTGTTGCCGCTGCATTGGTCTTTAGGCCGACTGCGAGAGGAGTTGAAAGACAGGACTCCGTTTGAATTGTTTATGCATAGTCACGGCAGTTGGGATAAAGTGAGAACCGGCCTGACTCTCGAGGAGTGCAGAGCTGCTAGTGGAGCTCTTCGCTTCCTCACCCTCCCAACCAGCTCAGAGTTCGCAGCCTGTGCAACACTGGAAATCGTCAAGTCCACTAAGTCTCTGCGGAGAGTGCGATCGAAAGGGTCACATAACTCTATAGTGGAGACCGGACTAAACGTCCTTCTCACAGAGGAAGCAAACATGCTAGAGACGCGCGGCTTAGTGCCTTTATCCGCAGACACTGAAGCGCAGGGCGTGCCCAACATGTCCAACACTTGCTACCTGAACGCAGTATTGCAGGTGCTGGCCTACTCCCCTATAGGCGACTACATCCGTGCCCAAGGCTTTTCCTCATACATGAACCTGAAAGCCGCGGACTACTTAGTGCAGCAACTCTCCCTATTGTTCCTAGATATGACTACCAAAGGCGGGTCTGCGCCAGTTCCAGACCCTGAAGGGTTACTAGTGCTGCTTGCAGATAAGGCGCCAGGCTTCAAAGCAGACGGCCAGCAGCGTGATAGTTACGAGTGTCTGATTACCTTGCTGGACTTGATACATGCGGAACTCAAAATAGGCGAGCCGCCAGCTCTGCATAGGGAACTTACTACACCTAGCAAGCAGGGGGAGTTGGAGGCTTGCAAATCCCTCTATTCCGATATGCGAGGACCTGGCAGTTCACTGGTTTCGGACCTGTTTTTCAATATTTTGAAAAGTGCAATCTATTGCGAAGGGTGCGGATTCCGGAAAATCACAATAAACACATCTCAAAGCCTATACCTGCAGGTGCCAATCACCCATATTGCACAAGTCAAAGTCGCAGTAGTGACTCTGTCCGGGTCTATTGTGAATGTCGGTATGGAGCTGGACTTGCACTGTACAGTGTCTCAAGTCGTGGAGAATGTGGCGGAACTGGTCCTGCTGCCGAAATCGTCGCTTCGACTGGTGTCGTTCCGGGAAAAGAGAGCGTTTCAAATTCACAGCCAAGGCACGAAAGTGCAAGATCTAGTGGAAAGTGAGGCAGGGCTGCTATACGCTGTAGAGTGCAGGCAGCAGCAGGACCGAGACCAGCCTCCGCCCCCTGAATCTCCCAGCGAAGACAAGCCTGCGGAAGCGCGAGTTGTAGTCAAGGTCCTGCATCGCTTCGGGTATACAGACAAGCGAACTGTAGCCCTGCCTGGGGCTATTGGCATTCCCAGGGATATTACCTATGAGGAAGTCGCTGCAGAGCTGGGTGCCTATGCGAAGGTCTTCCAGGCCAACGAGACCAGTGCATACACCCTCCATTTGCTGGATTTCCGCTCCTATCGCTGCTGTCTTTGCACAGATCCGCGCTGCAAAGGTTGTCCCCTGCCTATCACCACTACGCCACTTGACTGGGAATCTCTGCGGCAAAAAGCCCCTGCATTCATCATCAACTGGGCGGAAAACAGCTTCAAAGTCAAGTGTTCTTCCCACGCCTCCTACATAACTATCCAAGAAAAGCTCAAATCCGGCTTCGATCTGAGCGACTGTCTCCGCTTGTCTGCTGAAGCCAAGCCTTCGGAGGCGCCCTGTCCCCAGTGCAAAGTGCCCTATCAAACCCAGGAAGGCCTGGTGTACGCAGGCGACATCTTCCTGATCTGTCTAGAGCGCTTCACCCGGCAGCAAGCGCAACTATACAAAAACAAACATCTGATAAAGTTCCCTGTGAATGGACTGGACCTGAGTCCCTGGCTAAGTACACCTGCTGCAGGTATGTGTCCATATGACCTTTTCGGAGTCATTAATCATGAAGGCTCGGCTGCAGGGGGACACAACACCTGCTACTGCAGGGCAGATAAGGGCTGGATGTACTGCGACGACTCGAGAGTGCTGGAAGTCACTGGAGAGGTTGAGGAGAAGGTAGTGACTGCAGACGCCTACATCCTTTGCTACCGAAGACGGGAACTGACTGGTAGAAGTCAAGTGCAGCTAATGATGTGAAGCTTAGGACTACTTTAATCTATAAGCAACTCAGCAAGGATAAGGAGTTGTCTCGAGAACAGAGCCTCTGTGACCTTTCCAAAGTCTGAGCATGCTTTGTCTACTGGGCTTGGCCTTAGCGACTTCCGCTTGCTTCCGGATTTGATATAGCTGCAAATCTGCCTCGGCCCCGAAGCCTCCCTTCCTAGTCGGCATAGTGCTAGCAGGACTTTTGGGTATGAAATTAGTCACGACTCGCTCTTTGTGGCTTATTTCCACTGGATTATTGATAACTGCGGCTTCCTTTAGCAGGGAAATCACACTGTTTTTATACGTCGAAGTTGCAACTGAAGTCGGGGTGAGGTCATGTTTCGGCTTGATCAGGTGGTACATACTACTGGATTTCCGTTGGATTGGACGTAGCTTTGCCTCTTCTGCGTCCACATAAAAGGCAGGGACTGAGTCTTCCTGTTCAAATTGGACGTTGGGAGGGGTTTCTCTAGGGTGTAGCTGTTTCTGCAGGAGGACTTTGGTAGGACTTATGAATTGGTGCGGTTGGCTGGGAAAGTCGGCAGCGGGAGGGGGAATGGCTTGGAAGGACTGTGGGGCTTTGCGGGGAGAGGGCAGGCAAACTGCCTTCAAAGAGACTCTGCGGTGGTACGGGACAGCCTTTGCAACGTTGATGTCCTGCCAGAGTTTCTGTGGCTCAGGCAGGCCTCTACAACTTGCAGGAGAAGAGGATTTGAGGGACGGTGCAGGCAAGGAAAGTCGCAAGTGCGCCCGCGACTGGGGACTTTCCGAGGATGCAGTAGGCAGGTCTTGGACTTTTCCGGTGGAGTGTCTAGTGCCCATATATGTAGTAGTCCTACATTAGTGGAAGAAAAAGCCAAGGCGTCGGGCTTCATCTGCGCTCACACCTCTCCACTCCCCACTTTCCTCCTCTTCATCCCCCCAACGAATAGAAAAAGAGACGCTATTTTCGTAGTCCAGACTCAACAGCGACTCCCGCTGTTTTTCAGACTTCGCAGCTCTCTGTGGCCCAACCATTCCCACATAGGTCGGAAGCAAGGTATGCACCACAGCTCCTTCACTGAACTCCAGTCCAGTCTGAATTGGCTCGCTTCTAAACAGGCCATTGCGGTGCGCCTGCAGCCTCTCTGCTTCCGCCTTGAAACTTTCTCTTGTCGGCAGATTCTCTTTCGGAATGGGCTTATTTCTCTGCTTCGCGCGGATATTGGCCTCCTCTACAAGCCGCTTTCTGCAAGTTGTCACCTCTTCCTCAAGGCACGGGAAGAAACCTCGAAGCTCTGAGGCATATTTTTCAGGCGCAAAGGCGAATTCCGCCATCGTCTGTTTGAGCGTTTCCATCTTCTTCCTGGCTTCTCCCAGCCTGTTTTGTCCCTTTTTCGCCTCCCTGAAGCTGATCTCGATCCTCGCCAAGTCCATACTTTCCAGCCTGCGTCGCGTGGGAGCCTCATTTTTCCAGTCCTCCTGCATGTCTCCCAGCCTGCCTGTGCCGTCCAACTCCCACTTTCTGCTCTGCTCCGACCTCAGTGACTCCAGCGCCGCCTCCCCAACACTCGCCCGGTCGAAGAAGGAAGTCTGCTGGCTTTCCGCAGGGGAGTACTCGGTCTGGTCTGTGAGTAGTCGCTGTTGCTGCTCTAACAGCCTGCTGAGTTCCTGTTGCAGCCTCGCTACTTCCCGCAGCTTCTCAGAGTTCTGTTTGCTTGCCAGGTCTTGTATCGTTTGAGCGCTTTGGGCGTTAACTGAGGAAATCGCCTTGTGCAGGGCTTCGAATTGCAGTAAGAAGGAGGCACTTAGGCAGTCTGTTGGGCGGTGCTTCAACCCTGTATGTCTCCTATCAGTGGCCACAGTGGTTTTCAGCCTCTCCGCTCCGAGTCCCGCCAACTCCGGGTGTCTGCGCACTACATGCTGCTCCAAGTAATGCTGCGACGTGAAGAACTTATGGCAAAAAACGCACTTCAGGGTGTTAAGTCGTCCCAAAGCCCTATTCACAGTCTCCGCCACTTCCGGCTGTCTGAGGAAAAACTCATAATTCGCCAAGGCTCTCCGCTGCTGTTTAACTTCCCTCCGCAGTTTCTTCACCTCCCTTTCCTTCTCATTCCCTCGGCTTGAGCTCAATCCGCTGCGACTGGTGAGCCCGCTTTTGTTGAGTCGCATTTGCTCCAGGCCGAGTTGCGACACAGCCACGAGTTGCAGGATGGGGTCTTCGGGCAGACTGGCAGGCAGGTCGGACTGGGCGTCTGCTAGTCCGCGCAGTATAGATAGCAGTTGGTCCTTGGTTTCCGGCCGGTCCAGGAGAGACAGGTCGAGGGAAGGGATGTGGGGGTGAGGACGGCTGTTGGGGTGCATATATATGGAGGGGAGGGAAGTTCGACTAGTGGCTTACAAAGCCCTTATTAGCAGAAGCATTGAAGTGCGCTTACATAGACTGGCACTTGAGGGTGGGAATCATTAGAAATTATGTATTCTGTGGAATAGAAAATCCTGTTTATTTGCATGCTGAAGTGTATGCTTAAGATATATTCGAGCATATAAGTGTGCGTTTGTACATGTTTTTGTATGCATAGAAACATTTGACGCTTGATTTCCTCTGTAAGCGAGTATGCATTATTCCAGTTCTAAGAAGTCCACAGTGCCTATTGCCTGTGCCGTTTAATTAGTAAACTCTATTAGCTAAGTAAGAGTTTGCAATTCCACTTCTTCAGCAAGAGGCAGACTTCTGTGCAACTTCTGCCAAAAGCAGTACATCAGCCCTGCTAACAGACCCACTACTACTGCTATAATGGCAATAAGGCCAGGCCACTCCTCAATAGGCCGTTTGACTGAGAAATTCACATAAACAGGGTGAAAGCCTTCTTTGCTTGCACTGATTTCCACTTCAGACTGTCTTTCTTCTGCCTCTAATGTGGCTTTGATCCTCACACCCTCCCTCTGTAGCTTCACCCTGAAAAGTCCTTTCACACCTTCCCCATATCCTTCATGCGCACTCATTAATTTGACATGTTCATAGGGTATAACAGACACACTTGCAGGTTCTCCCTTTATACTGAAGTCTATCACTAGTGACTTTTTGTGCTGACTGAGTACTAGCAAGTCCTCATTCATCCAGCCGTTATTGCGACTAGAAGGAAACGCTGTCTTTTGCAGAGGCACAATATCGATCAAAGAGAGGTGAGGGAGCTGATATGCATATATCTCCTTGACAGTGATAAACACCAGTCTATCAGCCAAAAGCAGAGAATAGAGGGAATCAGTAGGGAGAGTGAAGACCAGGGTTACACTGGAAAGACAAGTAAAAGAACTGAGGCGATAAGTGAGTAGTTGGTAATAAACTGTCAGTAAGTATAGAATAACCCCATTCTCTGTAACTTTACTACTCACTGCCATCACATTAAGCAGCGGCGGACCTATGCCTTCCTCTACACTCAATTCCTCCTGCTCATCTACCCGCACTACAAATCTCTGCAATAGACTTGCATAACTTAATATGTGTGCAACTTGGTCTGATTCCTTCACTATGTGCAAGTTCCTTTCCTTCAATTCGTGCCCAAGTTTCGCAACTTGTGCAAGTTTGCGGCTCATTGAGTTGAAAACGAGTAAACTGCCACGGCGTTTTACGATTGGAGAATTGACCATTGTGAGCAGAACATAGTGTTTTAGGCTGAAAAGATAGGCACATATAGGAGCTGCAGGAAAGGACCCTAAATCAGCTGGTGCGAACCGGACCCGGGAAGTGATTCCACACTCATACTTTTCGCAGGTATAATAGGTAAAATGAAGCTGGTCTGGGGAAGAACACATCACTATGTTGAGTTCCGGGATAAGTGTGGCTTTGCCAGGGGCAGTGCAGTCGAGTGGGTAGAAGTGAGTATTGGAGAAGGGAGATTGGAGTTCGATGTCAGGGCAAACAGGAGCGGAAGCCAGGGCAAGCTGAAGGTGTTGTCCGAGGAAAAAGGTGGATATGGGGAGAAAGAGGGAAGACTGGGCTGGCACTCTGAAACTGGCGGGTTGACTGGGTCTATGCACAGGGAAAGTACCTGCGTATTTGAGCGTTAGATTCAAGGCAAAACGATGTTCAGTGCTTTCTCCATCTATAACAATTAGCGAGTTTCCAGTGTACCCCTTCCCTATCACTCCCTCTGTTATTAATAATTGCACAGGCTTCTCCTGGTAGTCCAGCCACTTCCTGACCCTCAACACACCTGCTTTCCACTCCACACATACCAGCATATATCCACTTACTTGCACCGTCTTGCAGTCCTCGCCTGTACGTCCCCACGACCAACTTCCTAGATAGAGCTTTGGGGTTGAGTAGGGAAAAATATGTCCCGCACTTCAGCACAACACGTGAATTCAAGCGGTAAAATTACCTCCAGGACAAGAAATGTGCACGGAGTAGAGAAAAGTGATGCTGAAGCCGTTACTGGAAATAGAGTACACGGAACAAATAGAGTAATGGGAGTGAATTAGCAGTCTGTCCTTAGTAGCGATTATAGCAGTGCTGGCTACAGGCAAACGGAAGCTGCGGAGGTGCTGAAAAGGCAGTTTTTGTGAGAAAATATCAAGCCTTTCAGTATTTAGCACAAATAGCAATAAGCGACTGCTGGTGATATCCAGCAATCGCCCTTCGTTAGGAATAATCAGCTGTTGCCAGGGAGATTTGCATTGATAAGTGTAGTAAATGTGCTCATCTGTGAGCAGAAAAAGCGACTCAAATATCTCTTTTAGAGCCATGGTTTCTTATAATCGACACCGTTTGGTCTGAATTAGGTGTTATTGTATGCATTTATGGCTTCTCTAATATTT
>Ga0247837_1008766_pt1 | contig 12522 bp, 10 predicted proteins | sample LaCtaG_2_FD_187115 | JGI IMG/M metagenome (GOLD analysis project Ga0247837, IMG submission 187115) | Freshwater microbial communities from meromictic Lake La Cruz, Castile-La Mancha, Spain - LaCruzMarch2015_14.5m | ecosystem: Environmental > Aquatic > Freshwater > Lake | place: Spain: Castile-La...
TACGCATAGAAGATCAGTGAGTTACGCTGCTTTCGGGCGTTACCGTAAAGCAACTTTCTTTTTGTGTAACAGATCTATCATGATGTTTTTAAAAGAATCTTCTCCCTACGGAGATCCCAGAGAGCCACAGTTTGGCAGAGAGGAGCTTAGGTGACGAGAGCCTGCTAGAAATAGTTGATGGTGATCGAGGCGCGAATTATCCGAGCGGTTCGGATTTTCAGGAAGAAGGTCACTGCCTGTTTCTGAGCACCAAGAACGTTCGGCCCGATGGGTTCGAGTTTGAATCAACGATGTTTATCACGGCGGAGAAAGACAGACAGCTGCGCAAGGGAAAGCTCAAGCGTGAGGACGTAATTCTTACTACACGGGGTACGATTGGAAATGTCGGACTCTATTCCGAGGATGTTCCGTTTGACCATCTTCGGATCAATTCGGGAATGGTCATTCTCCGCCCAAACCGGTACGCAATCTTGCCCTCGTATCTTTTTGAGGTTCTTCGTTCGGGAATCGTGAAAGACCAAATCAGAACAAAAGCGACTGGGGCGGCACAACCACAATTGCCTATCAAGACGCTAGTTCAGTTCACGATTCCAGTCCCAACGAGTCTCGATGATCAAGCGACCATGGTAAAACGGCTACACGCCTTTGAGCCAGAAACCCAACGCCTCGAATCCATCTACCAACGCAAACTCGCCGCCCTCGACGCACTGAAGAAGTCGCTTCTGAACGCAGCCTTTACCGGTCAACTGTAAGCGTCGGCAGGCACCGGGAAAGAAGAGGTCTCACGCCAAGGCGCCAAGCTCGCCAAGGTTCTTCTCTTCTCGTTCCCACGCTCCAGCGTGGGAATGCCAGGCGGGCGCTCCGCGTCCGGTCTCGACCATGGACGCGGAGCGCCCGCACTTGCTCCCACGCTGGAGCGTGGGAGCCAGATCACCTCCCCATCTTCCTTGGCGGGCTTGGCGCCTTGGCGTGATCATTCCTATTCTTCTTTGTGGCTTTGTGTCTTTGTGAGAGAATTCTTCTGCTTCCCGGCGCCTTGGTGTGACCTTCGCCGCGAATCCGTCTGGCCCAAAAAGGAGTAGATGGGTAGGTCGGGTTAGCGCAGCGTAACCCGACTGCGGCGCCGCATGTCGGGTTACGGCGCGCGTTGAGCCTCTGCGCGTTCAGCAGGGGCGGTGCCACGCGCGCCTAACCCGACCTACGGGACGGCGTCCCCGGGACCTTGTGACCATGACCTGATAGACTCACAGCCATGGAGCGTATCCAGTCGATCAACCCCGAGCGCATTGCCTGGTGCTGTGCCGATCACGGCACCACGCCGGGCGAACTTGCGTCCGCGGTCGGCATCGCCGGGACCAATATCGAGCGGGTGATGGCGGGCGAGGAGGGTCTGACCTTCAACCAGTTGCGCAAGGTCGCCGAGTATTTTGGCCGGGGGGTCCTGTTTTTCCTGGAGCCCGGCCCGGTCGATGAGGCCCAGGTGCACACGCCCCAGTTCCGCACCCTTGCCAACCGGAGGCCGGACCTGTCCGGCAAGCTGCGGACGCTGATCGAGCGTGTGGAGAAACAGCGGGCCGTGTATCTCAGCCTGCGCGAAGACCTGGACGAGGCGAACCGGCCGCGATTCAGTCCGCCGGACCTGCCGCGGAACGATCCGCGCGAGGCGGCCCAAGTCGCGCGCCGGTGGCTCAATCTGGCGGATGAGAACAGCTTCGATACCTATCGTGCGGCCGTGGAGGCACGGGGGGTGCTGGTCTTCCGCACCAATGGCTACAACGGTAAGTGGCAGATTGCCAAACAGAGCCCGATCCTCGGCTTCGCCCTCTATGATCCGATCTGCCCGGTGATCGTCATCAAGAAACAGACCTGGGAGTCTCAACAGACGTTCACGCTCATCCATGAACTGGGCCATTTGCTGTTGAACAGGGCCAGTTCGATCGATGATGAGGGTGACATGCACGCCCCTGAGGGTGGGGAACGCGAGGCCAACCAATTTGCCGGTCAGCTATTGGTGCCGGATGCTGTCCTGGGGAGTATTTCCGACGCCGAGCGACCCGCCGACGTTGCGGGCTATGACGGCTGGCTCGAGCGGCCACGCAAGGCCTGGGGTGTCAGTAGCGAGGTGATTCTGCGTCGGCTCTTGGATTCCGGCCGTCTGACGCAAGGTCAATATGGGGCGTACCGTGACTGGCGGAGCCGTTCCGCCCTTGCATCCGCGGATGGCGGAGCCAGGATGTATCGCTATCGTGAGCCTAAGGATGTTTTCGGCGACAACTATGTGCGAACGGTCCTGGATGCACTGAACGCCCGGCACATCACGCTCGCGAAGGCGAGCGGCTATCTCGACAACCTGAACGTCGAACACCTGCATCAGTTGTGACATGCACATCCGACCGATCAGTACCGAAGACGGCTACCGCCGCGTCATGCGCGAGATCACCACCTGTTTCGACAATGAACCGGACCCGGCCTCACCGGCCGGCGAGCGCTTCGAGGTCCTCCTGACGCTCGCCGAGGCTTACGAGGCCAAACACTTCCCGATTGAACCGTCCTTTCTTCTTGGCGAGCTTGGCGCCTTGGCGTGAGATCATTCTTATTCTTCTTTGCGTCTTTGTGCCTTTGTGAGAGCATTCTTACATGAATGAAGCAGACACCCGAGCCGAGCACATCGACCCAGCACTGCGGGCCGCCGGCTGGGGTGTCGTTGCGGGCAGCCGGATCCTGCGGGAATATCCAATCACGCTGGGCCGTATCGAGGGCCCCGGCCGGCGCGGCAAGGCGCTCACGGCCGATTATGTGCTGGTGTTTCGCACCTACAAGCTCGCGACGCTGGAGGCCAAGGCCTGGGACAAACTGCTGACGGAGGGGGTGGGGCAGGCGAAGAACTATGCCGGCAAGCTCAAGGTCCGCTTTGCCTATTCCAGTAACGGGCAGGGCTTCTACGCGGTCGACATGCAGACCGGGGCGGAGGGCGAGGTCGCCCGGTTTCCGACGCCGCAGGAACTCTGGGACCTGACCTTTGCGAGCGCGAACGCCTGGCGTGACCACTTCGCCGCCGTGCCCTTCGAGGACCGGGGCGGGTACTTTCAGGGCCGCTACTATCAGGACATCGCCATCGAGCGGGTGCTGGCGGCGATCACGGAGGGGCGCTTGCGTATCCTGCTGACGCTCGCCACCGGGACCGGTAAGACCTTCATCGCCTTTCAGGTCGCCTGGAAGCTGTTCCATAGCCGCTGGAACCTGACCGATTGGAAAAAGGACGGCGAGCCGACACGCCGCCCGCGCATCCTGTTCCTGGCCGACCGCAACATCCTCGCCGACCAGGCCTACAACGCCTTTTCCGCCTTTCCCGAGGATGCGCTGGTGCGCATCGCACCCGCGGATATCCGCAAGAAGGGCAGGGTGCCGAAGAACGGCAGCCTCTTCTTTACCATCTTCCAGACCTTCATGAGCGGCCCGCCCAAGAACGGGGTGCCGTCCCCGTATTTCGGTGATTATCCTCCGGACTTCTTCGACTTCATCGTGATCGACGAGTGTCACCGGGGCGGTGCCAACGACGAGAGCACCTGGCGTGCCATCATGGAGTATTTCGCACCCGCGGTGCAGCTTGGGCTCACCGCCACCCCGCGGCGCAAGGACAACGCGGACACCTATGCCTGGTTCGGCGAGCCGGTCTTTATCTATTCGCTGAAGGAGGGGATCAACGACGGTTTTCTTACGCCGTTCCGGGTGAAGCAGATCGCCACCACGCTCGATGACTATGTCTACACCCCGGACGATACGGTGATCGAGGGTGAGATCGAGCCGGGGCGGCGCTACGGGGAGGGCGACTTCAACCGGATCATCGAGATCGCGGAGCGGGAGCGGCGGCGGGTGGAGATCCTGATGGCGCAGATCGACCCGCGCGAGAAGACCCTGGTCTTTTGTGCGAACCAGGCGCACGCACTGGCCGTGCGCGACCTGATCAATCAGGCCAAGGTGTCCGCCGATCCCAATTACTGCCAGCGCGTGACGGCGAACGACGGGGCGCTCGGCGAACAGCATCTGCGCGACTTCCAGGACAACGAAAAGACGATTCCGACGGTGCTCACCACCTCACAGAAGCTCTCCACCGGTGTGGATGCGCGCAATGTGCGCAATATCGTGCTGCTGCGCCCGATCAACTCCATGGTGGAGTTCAAGCAGATCATCGGGCGGGGTACGCGGCTCTACGACGGGAAGTTCTATTTCACGATCCATGACTTCGTGAAGGCGCACCACCATTTCAGTGATCCGGAGTGGGACGGGGAACCGCTCGCGCCGGACCCCTGTGCGCGCTGTGGCGCGACGCCCTGCGTCTGTGTGGAGGAGCCGGCGGTTGCCTGCTATCAGTGCGGTCAGTTGCCTTGTGTGTGCCCGGCGGTGCCCAAGGGACCTTGTCCGGACTGCGGTGCGTGGCCCTGTGTCTGCGCGGGGCGGGGCAAGATTCGGGTGGAATTGGCGGACGGCAAGGCGCGCGCGATCCAGCACATGATGGTGACCTCGTTCTGGCACCCCGATGGGACGCCCATGTCCGCCCAGCAGTTCATGGCAGCGCTGTTCGGGCGGCTGCCGGACTTCTTCAAGGACGAGGAGGAACTGCGAGCGCTCTGGAGCCTGCCCGACACCCGCGCCCGGCTGCTGGCGGGTCTGGCGGAGAAGGGGTTCGGCCGGGATCAGTTGGCCGAGATGCAGCGGATCATGGACGCCGAGCGGAGCGACCTGTTCGACGTGCTGGCCTATGTCGCCTACGCGGCGGCACCGCTCAGCCGGGAGGAGCGGGCGGGGCGGGCGAAGGTGATCATCGGTACGCGCTTCACCGGCAAGCAACAGGCCTTTCTCGATTTCGTCCTCTTGCACTATGTTCGGGCCGGGGTGGAGGAACTCGGCCAGGACAAGCTGACACCGCTCCTGCGATTGAAATACGGCAATTCGCTGAGTGATGCCGTGGCGGACCTGGGCAGCCCCGCGGCGATCAGCGCGTGCTTCGTGGATTTTCAGCGGTGGCTCTATGTTGCGGAGGCGGCCTGATGGGTCGTTTCGCGTATCTCAGAAAAAGAGAATGAAATGGATTGGAAGCACTCGCGTCTATTACTCACCCGCAAGGTTGAGGATGCGCCTGCGAACCGCGTCAGAGATCCACATTCCGTTGCCGCAGAGATTGTCGATGACGGGGGCGACCGCGGGCGTGAGGCCCCGGTCTTTGGCTTCGAGAACGACCCTTAGTGTGCCCCAGACGGTGAGCCCGGCGGCCTGGGCGGTGCGTCGCGCAAGCTGATCGTCGAGCAGGACCACCCGCGATGGGTTCTCGATGGCAAGCGCCATGGCGGCCAGCTCTCCTGGTCCCAGATCGAGGGCGAGCCAGGGTGATGGAATGTGATCCGGTTCCTTGATCTGAAGCCACGGTAAGGGCTCCGGAATCGGCACTTCGTAGCCGAGGCGTCTGCCCTCTCGCAGTTCGTCGATCACGGCCCCGGGCACCCACAGGCTGTCGAACAGGTCAGCCAGCCAGTGGAGCGAGGCAGCGCGGTGCAGATAGACCAAGGGGCTCGTGTTAGTGATCGCGCTGGGCATGGTCGCGCTCGAGATCGTCCAACTCATCGGCGAGGGGAAAGACCCGGTAGCGTTCGAGTTGCATGAGGAATGCGACGCGCGGCAGATCGGCGAGCTGAGCCGCGCGCCCCGAGGTGAGCCGGCCGAGTTCAAAGAGCTTGACGGCCGCCAACAGCCGCAGTTCGCGGGAAAAGGCGTTGGCGTCGGTCTTCTCGGCAAGGAGGATCTCGTCGGGAACGTCGAATTGCAGTTGTGTCATCTGGGCACCTGTCACAGGTTGCGGGCGTGGCACGATTTGAGCGTTATCCGCGATTCCTGGCGTATCCGCAAGCGCGCCGGATGCGACTGACGCGCGATCCGGGCGACGGCGGCTGCCATGGCCTTGATCATCATGGACCGCGAAGGTGCGGTCAGCGTTCAGGCTCGCTCACGCCCCCGCGTCCGCCCCCGGCCGCCCCGAACACTCCTTGAAGATCCGCACGGTGCACCCCCGGCAGGACTCCGGATCGAGCCGCCCGACCACCGTGGCGATGGCCTCGGTCTTGCCCTTGAACAGGTTCTCGCGCCCGATGGTGTCGACATAGCCGCCGCGGTTGAGCGGTTCGCACACACCGGGCTTGAGCCGGATGAGATAGAGTCCACCGCCCTCGGCCTGGCGGCGCGTCGCCTGCTCGACCAGGAACTCGGCCCCGGCCACGTCGATGAAGTTGATGCCGGTGGCGACGACGATCAGGTGGCGTTGCGCGGGGCGCGCCTCCGCCAGGCGGTGCAGGGTCTCGGCGACATGGTTGACGGCGCCGAAGAAGAGCGAGCCGTCGAGCCGGGCGATCTTGATCTGGGGGCACTCGGGCAGCGCCGGGTCGGTTACGAAGTCGCGCCCCGGGGTGCGCGGGTCCGGCACCCGGGTGATCAGCTTGGGGCGCGAGGTGCGGTTCAGATAAAGGCCGAGCGACAAGAGCACCCCGGCCAGGATGGCGAACTCCAACTGGAGGAAGAGGGTGCTGAAGAAGGTCACCGCCAGCACCGTCGTCTCTGAGCGGCTGGTGCGCAGGATGTTGCGCACGGCATGAAAGTCGATGAGCCCCCAGGCGACCAGGAACAGGATGGCCGCCATGGCGGCGTTGGGCAGATAGGCGGCCATGGGGGCGACCAGCACCACCACCCCGACCAGGAAGAGCCCGGCCAGCACCGCCGCCAGTGGGGTCTTGGCCCCGGCCTGGAAGTTGAGCCCGCTGCGGTTGAAGGAGCCGGTGGCCACATAGCCGGAGAAGAAGGCGCCGCCGATGTTGGACAGGCCCTGGCCGATGAACTCCTGATTGCCGTCGATGTGCTGGTGGGCGCGCGAGCCCAGTGAGCGGGCGATGGAGACCGCCTCGGTCAGGGCGAAGAGGCTCACCGCCAGGGCCGCCGGGGCGAGCTGGCGGATGGTGTCCAGCGAAAAGTCGGGCATGGACAGGGGTGGCAGCCCGGACGGCAGGGCGCCCACGGTGCTGATGCCGGTGACCTGCGCGCCCAGCAACTCATTCAGGCCGTAGGCGATCAGGCTGCCGCCGACCATGGCCGCGATCATGTAGGGAAACCGGGGGAAGAACTGCCGCACCGCGAGCCCCAGGGCCAGGGTCGCCACCGCGACCCCGGTGACGAAGGGATTCACATGCTCCACGTTCAGCAGCAGGGTCCCGACCACCTCGTGCAGGCCCAGGCCGCGGGCGATGTCGAGCCCAAAGAAGTTCTTGACCTGATTGCCGGCGATCAGGAAGGCGGCCCCGGCGGTGAAGCCGACCACCACCGAGTGCGAGATGAAGTTGACCAGGGTCCCCAGGCGCGCGAGCCCCATCGCCAGTTCCAGAATCCCGACCATGAAGGTCAGGGTGAGCGCCAGGCGCACATAGTCGGCGGTGCCGGGCTCCGCGAAGACGCTGAGCGTGGAGAAGAGCACGATGGAGGCGGCGGTCGTCGGTCCCGACACCAGGTGCCAGGAGGACCCCCAGAGCGCGGCGATGACGGCCGGGACCATGCCGGCATAGAGCCCGTATTCCGGAGGCATCCCGGCGATGGTGGCGAAGGCCACGCCCTGGGGCAGGACCACCACGGCGCCGGTGAGACCGGCCGTCAGGTCGTGCCGCAGGGTGTGCCGGTCGACCCGTCGCCACCAGCGCAGGAAGGGGAACAGGATCAGCAGCCAGGGCGGCAGACCCGGACCCTTGGGGTGATGGGCGGGCAGGGCGCCCGGGGACGGACGGGAAGACATGAAGGGACTACCTCTGGCGGGTCTGTCAGTCCCGCGCGGGTGCGGGGCGGGTTAGCCGAATGCGTATTTGGCCCAGGCGCGGGGCGGCCCGTTCGTGGCACTATCGCCACTGCCTGCCCGCGCGAACCGGAGCCCAGCCATGTCCATCGCCACCCTCGATCCAGAGGAGCTCGAGTGCCTCAAGACGCTGTCGATGGCGAGCCCGGAGCGCGCCGACCCCTGCCCGCGGGCGGTCATCCGGCGGCTCCTGGAGCGGCGCCTGATCGAGCCGATCCCGCTCGTCTGGCTGCCGGTGCCCATCGCCCGCCCGGGGATTCGCCTGACGGCGGCGGGGCAGCTCGCGCTGCGTGAGTCTTTAAGGAGATGCTAATATATTCGGCCTCAGGGTTCCACCTTTCCTACCGATTACTGTGCGATCATAGGGGACTTCATCAACCCGTGGAGATCTTGCCCAATGAATGCCAACCCACCCCTGCAACGTTACAACCTGCTCTCCCAACTCTTTCACTGGTCGGTCGTCGCCCTGATGATCGGCCTGGTCGTGACCGACAGCCTGCGCGACGCGGCCCCCAAGGACACGCCGTTGCGCACCGAGTGGCTCAATCTGCATATGTCGCTCGGCATCCTGCTGTTCCTGGTAGTGATCGTGCGCATCGTCTGGACCCGCATCAGTCCCCAGCCGGCGCCGCTCCCCGGGGCCCAGTGGACCCTGATCGCCGCCAAGCTGACCCATGGCCTGCTGAATCTCGCGACGCTCCTGGTGCCGATCTTCGGCTACCTGCGCGTGGCCTCCAAGGGCCGCGCGGCCGATTTCTTCGGCGTGCAGATCCCCTCGGTAATCGGCGAGGTGCCGAAAATCAACGACGCCATGCACATATTCCACGGTGAGCCCATGGAAGTCTTCTTCTACGCGGTGATCGCACTGCACGTCGCCGCGGCCCTCTGGCACCAGTACTACAAGCACGACGGGGCCTTGACGCGGATGCTGCCCTGGGGGGCGAGCGACCGGACGGTTTAGCCTGCATTGATCACCAACCCGATGCGTGATCAAGGCGGGGCGCAACGACCGCCCAGCGATCCCAGGCCGGTCGAGGACCCGGCGACCGCCGCGCAACGGATTGCGCGTGAGGGCCTGGCCTTCAATCGCCTGATCCTGGACTCGGTCAGCGCCGAGATCGCCGTACTGGACGGTAACGGGGTCATTCTGGCGGTCAACCAACCCTGGCAGCGGGTCGCGCTGGAGAACGGCAGCGAGCCCGCCCAGCCGGCCGCGGGAACCGGCGTCGGCGCCAATTACCTGGCGGTCTGCTGTGCCGTGGCCGGCGCCGACGCGCAATCCAATGAGGCCGCGGTCGGTGCCGGCAACGGCATCCGGGCGGTGCTGACCGGCCAGATCGCCGACTTCCAGATGGAACTGCCCTGCCATTCACCGCACCAACAGCGCTGGTTCAGCATGAGTGTCACCCCGCTGGGATGCGCCGGCGCCGGCGTGGTCGTCGCGCATACCGACATCACCAAGCGCAAGCAGGCGGAGATCGCGCTGCAGAAATCCAACGAACTGTTCCGGTCCGTCTTGGACAATGTGCCGGCCCGGGTCTTCTGGAAGGATTGCGATTCGCGTTATCTGGGCTGTAACCACCGGTTTGCGGAGGATGCCGGGTGTTGCAATCCGGCCGCCTTGGGGGGCAAAACGGATTTCGATCTGGCGTGGGCGATGCAGGCGCCGGCCTACCGCGCCGACGATCAGGCCGTGATGGCGTCCGGGACCCCCCGGCTGCATTACGAGGAGGTGCAGACGACCCCGGACGGCAATACGATTTGCCTGCGCACCTCGAAGGTGCCGATGCGTGATGCAGGCAATCAGGTGATCGGCCTCCTGGGGGTCTATGAAGACATCACCGAAGAGAAGCACAATGCCAAGGAACTGGAGCGGCATCGCCACCAGTTGGAAGACATGGTCGGGATCCGCACCCGTGAGTTGGAGGCTGCAAGGTTAGAGGCGGAGACGTCCAATCGCGCCAAGTCTGACTTCATCTCCAGTATGAGCCACGAGTTGCGCAGCCCGCTCAATGCCATCCTGGGCTTCGCCCAACTCCTGGAGTTCGATGACCCGCCGCCGACCGCCGCCCAACAGGATAACATCACCCAGATCGTGCAGGCGGGTTGGCACCTGTTGACCTTGATCAATGATATCCTCGATCTCGGGAAGGTGGAGTCCGGTCACCCGCCGCTGACGCTGACGCCGGTGTCGCTGACCGAGATTGCAGGCGAATGCTGCGACATGATCAAACCGCAGGCGCAACAGTACGGCATCCGGGTGACCATGCAGCGGATCGCCAGCCCCCTGTGGGTGCGTGCCGACCGCACCAGGGTCAAGCAGGTGCTCATCAACCTGTTGTCGAACGCGGTTAAATATAACAGCCAGCCGGGGACGATCGAGGTGGACTGTGCCGCGAGCATCGCGGGACGCATCCGCGTGAGCGTCAGGGACAGCGGCGCGGGATTGTCGCCGGAGCAACTGGCACAGATCTTCCAACCGTTCAATCGTCTCGGCCAGGAGAAGAGCGGTAAGGAAGGTACCGGCATCGGGCTGGTGCTGGCCAAGCGGCTGGTCGAACTGATGGGGGGCGTCGTCGGCGTGGACAGCACCGTCGGGGTGGGCAGCCTATTTTGGTTTGAACTCATCGCGACCGATGAACCGCTGACGCTGCCGGAGCCGGCAATGGAAGGTGAAAATGCGGGGGGCGACGCGGTGACCGAGGGGATTGCTGGTTGTTATGATTGACCCAACGGCAATTCTCGACGCACGCATTTTGATCGTTGACGATCTGGAAGTGAACGTCAAGTTGCTCGCACGCATACTGGGCTCGGCCAGGTATCGCCGCGTCAGTTCGACCATGGACCCGGGTACGGTCTGTTCACTGCATCTGCGGCACCGCTACGACCTCATCCTGCTCGATCTGCTGATGCCGGGTATGGACGGCTTCCAGGTGATGGAAGGGCTCAAGGAGATCGAGCCGGACGGCTATCTTCCGGTGCTGGTCATCAGTGCCCAACCGGGGCACAAGCTGCGGGCGCTCAAGGCCGGCGCGCGCGATTTCATCAGCAAGCCATTTGAATTGCCCGAGGTGCTGGCGCGCGTCCACAACCAACTGGAAATGCATCTGATGCACAAGGAGTTACGTGATTTCAACGGCATTCTGGAGCAACGCGTTGCAGACCGCACCAGCGCCCTGAAGGACAGCTATCTGGAGACCATCTTCACGATGACGCGCGCGGCCGAGCACAAGGACGAGGACCTCGGTTCCCATGTGCAGCGCATCAGTCATTACAGCCGCGCGCTCGCCGTGCAGCTCGGCCTGGATAAAGAGTTCGTCGACCTGATTTTTTTCGCCAGCCCGATGCACGACATCGGCAAGATCGGTATCCCCGACCAGCTCCTGCTCAAGCCGGGCGCCTTGACGCCGGACGAGTGGGAGATCATGAAGCGGCACACCACGATGGGCGCTCGGATCCTCGGCCAGGGGACCTCGCCCTATCTCAGGATGGGTGCCGAGATCGCACGCAGTCACCACGAGCGGTGGGACGGCGGTGGTTATCCGCACGGCACGCGGGGTGAGGCGATTCCACTGGCGGCGCGCATCATGAACATCTGTGACATCTACGACGCCCTGCGCAGCAAGCGACCCTATAAGCCCGCCTTCGATCATCACCAGGCGTGCGAGATCATCATTCGGGGCGATAACCGCATCCAGCCCGAACATTTCGATCCGGCGATTCTGGCGGCGTTTACCCAGCACCAGCAGGTATTCCGCGACATTTTCGCGGACTGCACCGCGTAGCGGCAGCGGGGTTTTTCTTCTTTAAACCGGCGCCCAAATGGTGGCCAGGATCATGCAGCACGACGGGATGATCGCGCCCCGTCTGCCGGCGACACGCGCTATACTTGTGCGCCGGATACCCTAATCCCGCGGAGTCAACAACCATGCCAACGCGCAAGCTCATCAGCTTCGACTGGGCCATGAAACGGCTGCTGCGCAGCAAGGCCAACTTCGGCATCCTCGAGGGCTTCTTGAGCGAGTTGCTGCGCGAGGACGTACAGATCATGGAGGTCCTGGAATCGGAGTCGAACCGTGACACGGCCGACGACCGCTCCAACCGCCTGGATCTCAAGGTACGCAACCGCCGCGGCGAGCTGGTGCTGATCGAGGTCCAATATGAGCGACAGCACGACTACCTGTCGCGCATGCTCTACGGCAGCGCCCGGACCCTGGTCGACCACCTGGATGCCGGCCAGCCCTATGCGGACCTGGTCAAGGTCATCTCGGTCAACATCCTCTATTTCGACTTAGGCCACGGTCAGGATTATATCTACCGCGGCACCACCCGCTTCCACGGCCTGCACAAGCACGATGAACTGGACTTGAGCCTCGCCCAGCGCCAACTGTTCCCAGGGCGTGAGTACACCCACGAGCTGTTCCCCGAGTATTATTTGATCAAGGTCGAACGCTTCGACGACATCGCCCGCGACACCCTCGACGAGTGGGTCTATTTCCTCAAGCATGAGGCGATTCAGGACGGCTTCTCGGCCAAGGGCCTGCGCGAGGCCAAGGAGAAGCTCGACGTGCTGAAGCTCGCGCCCGCGGAGCGCGCCGCCTACGAACGCTGGCAGGACGACCTGCACTTGCAGGCGAGCCTGG
>Ga0247837_1008783_pt1 | contig 12497 bp, 9 predicted proteins | sample LaCtaG_2_FD_187115 | JGI IMG/M metagenome (GOLD analysis project Ga0247837, IMG submission 187115) | Freshwater microbial communities from meromictic Lake La Cruz, Castile-La Mancha, Spain - LaCruzMarch2015_14.5m | ecosystem: Environmental > Aquatic > Freshwater > Lake | place: Spain: Castile-La...
AGTAAGAGCAGCGGCTTCTCACCCAGAGCAAAGCTGTCCCTGAATAGCCTTTTCGCTGGGCAGAGGGCAAATCAAGCAGCTTTTCCTTCATTTTTGTTACAAAGGCTGGCAAGGCAAAACTCCTCAACAGGTAATGCAAAAGTGCACTCACAGAATAGTATGCAGGGTGTAAACCCTCCGCTGCAGCGAATGTATAGATACTTTTTTCTATTTATCCCATCGACTACGCTTATATTTAAAGTACTCAACTTCTCTCGAGAAGGCAATAGCCGACTCGCTACTATTTCACAGGCAAAAGTCCTGTTCCGTCACTGTACAAACCAGACTTTGGCCGCCAGGGAAAGACAAGTTCCCCTTACCTAGTGCTTGCTGAGCCCCAAATAACGATGGCGTAGGGAAGGGTGCCCCAAGTCCGTCCCTTCCTGTATTTTAGCCTTAGCAGCGGTCTGAGACTGAAAGGTCTGGCTCAATATGAAGCAACACTCACTGCTGACTTGACTGAAACACTGGGAGAGTGTCAGAGGGACAGTGAGGAGGGAGTGGATCCGCCGTTAGACACAAAGACAGGGGAGTAGTCCTAAGTAGCGCCGCTAATCCTGCGGCTGGCATTAAATATGTTGTCAGAGGAGACAACAGCGTTGTTCATCCTGAGCTCGTGCCTTATCGGCCTGCTCTTCGGCATCTTCCACATCATCAAGCTGACCAGAGTGCAGGTAGGCGAGCCCTCTGCCTCCGGCTCTCAGGTGTACTCTCAGATGTACAACGATCCTAAGTACCTCAGCGATCTCATCGGGCGCAAGATGATCACGCAGGTCCAGCGCAACCCTCATACGGGCAAAGAAGAAGATGTGGAAGTGGAAGGCCAGGAGCCGTACTACACCTCCTGGGACGAGGCTGTGACACAGCTCAAGGTCATCGGCGCGGCTATTTCAGACGGCGCAAATGCCTTCTTGATGGAAGAGTACCGCATCCTATGCCTCTTCATGATCCTGTTCGCAGCCATCATCGAGTTCCTCGTGGAGGAGAAGCTGGGCGAGTTCTGGACTGTCGCAGCCTTCATACTAGGCGCTGTGACTAGCATTGTGAGTGGCTACGTGGGCATGAAGGTCGCGGTCTACTCCAACAGCCGCACCGCCTACAGCGCTATCAACCGGGAGCACGGCCTAGCCAACGCCTTCAAAGTGGCCTATAGAGGAGGTGCAGTCCTCGGCTTCGTCCTCTCTTCCCTCGGCCTGTTGAACCTGTTCGCGCTGATCAATGTCTACAACAAGATGTACCTGGGAGACGACTGGACCTCGGACGATATCCGTCACATGTATGAGTGCATAGCGGGATATGGCCTGGGCGGGTCCACAATCGCTATGTTTGGAAGAGTCGGCGGAGGCATCTATACCAAAGCAGCGGACGTAGGCGCGGACTTAGCAGGGAAGGTGGAGGAGGGCATGGAGGAAGACGACCCCAGGAACCCGGCCACCATCGCTGACAATGTGGGTGACAATGTGGGAGACATCGCTGGAATGGGTGCTGACCTTTTCGGCTCCTTCGCTGAGTCGAGCTGTGCCGCTCTCGTGGTTGCCGCTACTTCGGCAGAGCTGTACGCCAACCCCTGTTCCCTCTACTTCCCTCTTCTCATCTCAGCCACAGGGATTTTCGTCAGCTTCTTCACCTCCTTCTTCGCAACCGACCTAATGACAGTCGACCGCGAAGAAAAGATCGAAACAACTCTCAAATGGCAGCTGATCATTTCCACCGTCCTGTTGACCCCAGCCCTCTACTTCCTCGCTCTGAACGTCCTCCCCGACACCTTCACCTTCATTCGAGGCAACGAGGTCTACGTGGTCCGCAACATCGACGCCTTCGTGTGTGTGGCCTGCGGACTGTGGTCGGGACTGACGATCGGCATCATCACGGAAATCTTCACTTCGCATAGTTACTCCCCAGTGCGCGAAGTGGCGGAATCGTGCAGGACTGGAGCGGCTACGAACATCATTTTCGGCCTGGCGCTCGGCTACTTGTCCACTATCATCCCCACTGCTTGCCTCGCACTGACCATTTACTTCTCCTTCTACCTGGCTAGCATGTATGGGATTGCCTTGGCGGCTCTGGGCATGCTGTCGAACTTAGCCATTGCGCTGGCGATTGATGGGTATGGACCGATTTCGGATAATGCGGGAGGTATGGTGGAAATGATGCACCTGCGGAAGCAAATCAGACAGAGGACTGACGCTTTGGATGCAGCAGGAAACACCACTGCGGCGATTGGCAAGGGATTCGCTATTGGCAGCGCGGCCTTGGTGTCTTTGGCCCTATTCGGTGCCTTCATCACCCGCTCGAACATGACAACTGTCAACATCTTAGCGCCTCTCCAGTTTGCCGGCCTCCTAGTGGGCGCCATGCTGCCCTACGTCTTCTCCGCCCTCACCATGAAGTCCGTGGGCAAGGCGGCCAACCAAATGGTCCTCGAAGTCAGACGGCAATTTGCACTCATGAAGCAAAACCCCAGCTTCAAGCCTGAATACGCCCGCTGTGTGCAGATCTCCACCCAAGCAGCACTGGTGGAAATGATCCTCCCAGGCATGATTGTCATGCTCAGTCCTATCGTCACAGGCTGGCTGTTCGGCCCGAGAGCCGTTGCAGGTCTGTTGGCGGGCATTTTGGTGAGCGGAGTCCAGTTGGCGATTTCCATGGCCAACTCCGGAGGTGCGTGGGACAACGCGAAGAAGTATATCGAGAAGGAAAGTCTGGTGCCCAAGAGCAACAAGGACTTCAAGGCTATCAAGGCTGCGGCGGTCACTGGAGATACAGTGGGAGACCCTATGAAGGACACCTCGGGCCCCAGTCTGAACATCCTGGTGAAGCTCAGCGCTATCATTTCCCTCGTCTTCGGTGGCTTCTTCAGCTCCAACCTCGGAGGCATTCTAGTATCGTAATCTAAGGACCTCCATAATGACGTCGCTGCCGGGGTACCAATGCGCCTGCGGCATCCTGTTGGAAGGCTCTGTCGCTATCAAGCACATTCATCGCTGCAGAGACAGACAAGAGGCTTCCGCACTGGCACGAGTGTGTGCGGATTTCCGCAGTAAAGCCTCATTGCTGTATGAACTACTGGCTGAGGCGCAGCTCTGCTGTGAGTCGCGCATATCAGCGAAGAAGATAGAGGGCATTCTCAAGCTGTTACAGACTGAAGTGAAGGCGGTGCAGCCGGATTCGGACTTTCTGATATGTGTGGCGTGCAAGGAGCCGAGCTCACTGGTCTGTCTGCGCTTCGAGTGCGACCATACCTTCTGCCAAGCCCACTTCAAGCAGCTCTATGGGAAGGCCAGGCCGCACTGTCCGTTTGGTGGCTGTTCCTACTTCCTTTCTCCTAGCGAAGTCGAGACAGTGAACATGTTCTGTGAATCCTCAATGGAAGAACACAAGGAAGAGCCGGAAGACGGGTGCAAATGCTCAGCTTGCGGGCGGAACATCGACATGAGTGAGTTGATATTCCTGGACTGTATGCACAGTGTGTGCGCAGAACACATCAGGTCCAGTTTCGAGCGGGAATACGCACGCACTAATTCCGTCAGTTGTCCTGTGCGGAACTGTGCATACGTGCTTAGTTCCTTGGAGCTGGAAAACATAGTGGGCAGGGAAGCCTTGGAGAAGTTAGACGAGGAGCGGACTCTCACTCTGTTGAGAGAAACCAGCGGTAAGTTGGGCATATGTAGTAAGTGCAAGTACCAGTGCTCCCTTGACAAAGGCAGTGTGGACTACAACTACAAGGACGCTTCCGGACATGCAATCAGTGGAGAAGCCGCTTGTCACATGGCGGAGTTTCGCCTCCGCTGTCCGAATTGCAGCACTACTACTTGCGTGAGTTGCCAGGCCAGTCCCTATCATGAAGGCATGACCTGTGACCAACTCCGGCAGTCCCAAAGCGCAAAGCATTGCCGCTACTGCGCGACTGTCATTTCCGCAGATGTCGACTGCTGTGAAGGGAATGACTGTCAAGACCGGCTCAGAACCGCTTGTAGAGAGGTGCAGGTATGTGGACATCCCTGCTATGGTGTGGGTGGAGAAACGACCTGTGGACCCTGTCTGCATGATGGCTGTCACGGGGAGGGACTGAGTGGCCGGGACTTGTGCATGATTTGCTACTGTGAGGAACTGAGTGCGGCGCCTTGTGTGCTGCTGGACTGCAAGCACATCTTGCACTACCACTGTCTCAAAACCAGTCTGGAAAAGCGCTGGAACGGACCTCGGATAACCTTCAAGTTCGCCAGGTGTCCGTCGTGCAGTAGCTGGGCAATGCCATCTCGCCTGCCTGAGCTAGCCTTGACGGTCGGTCTTTTCCAGCAACTCTACCGAGAAATCACTGATAAGGCTATAAAGCGCCTGCAATTTGAGGGCGAAGACAAGCTACCACGCCTTAGCGACCCCAACGACGACTACTTCCAGCAGCCTGAGAAATACGCAATGGACCGATTCTGCTACTATGAGTGTTTCAAGTGCAAACAGGCCTACTTCGGCGGGAAAAAGGACTGCCAGCAGCAAGACGTAGGCAAGGTATACGACCCTTCCGAGCTAGTCTGCGCCAAATGCGCCTCCGAGGTAGTGGCGGGCGCAGGCGAATGTCCCACCCACGGGTCCGATTACATCCAGTTCAAGTGCAGGTTCTGCTGTGCATTCGCAGTGTGGTTCTGCTGGGGTACTACTCACTTCTGCGAGCCCTGTCACCAGGCCCAGGTGAATGGACAGAACCCAGCAGGGAAGAGTAAGGACGAGTTGCCCAAGTGCTTGGGGGAGGAGTGTCCGCTGAAGGTGCAGCACCCGCCTAATGGGGATGAGTTTGGGATGGGGTGTGCGATGTGCAGGGACGTCAAGGCTAACCTTAGCGACTTCTAGGCTAAGGCACCGCAATCTCCGCCAAGCCATATTACGCATTGGTTTGGAATTTTACGCATTTGTATGGTTTTTCGTCATATTCGTATGTTAAGTGGGATTTCCCACCCTTTGCTTCCGCTAGAGAACTACACCAGTTCTGTGAAATCGGTCAGACCTAAGAAACAATGAGGCGACTTTTATTGCTTCTACTGTGCTGCAGCGCCTCCAAAGACTCGAGTTTCCGTGCAATAACTGCCTGTCCCGCGCCCGCTTCCTTCGCAACATAGGGGAAATTCGTAGTAGAGGCAGGAGTGCGTTTATTGCCTTTAGCACGATGGTAGTGTCCAGACCTCAGGCCGAAGGCAGGGGTGTGGACAAGTCGCTTAATGTCCTCACTGTAGCGCTTCGGCTCCACAGACTTCCTAGAGGCCTTAAGCGCTTCCATTGACTTGCGCTGCACCCTAATCTGCCTCAGCTTTGCTTGCTTGTCAGTACGGCTTTCAGATTGACTCCGTGCGAAAAGCATACTTCTCTCCCCTTCCTCAATATCTCTAAGCATTGCTTCCATCTCTGAGTCCTGCCCAGCATAGACAGGGGAGTTGGGCCTGAGTAACACCACAGGTAGGCTACACACCTGCGTGTCCACTGGGAGAATCCTCAGCTTCCTCGGCTGCTTCGCTAGGGTTCCGAGTCTGGGAAGAACGGGCGTGGCTTCTTTCGGGGAAGTCTGGAAGGCTGAGAAGGAGTTGCTGCCGATTGGGCTAGAGGCTGGTTTGCTTGGCCGCTTCATTATCTAGGCATACTGATACTCTTTCTGAACCAGCTACAGAGGTCAGAGTTATCTGGACGTCTATTCTCCTATATCGGTCCATTTACTGCATTTTCATAGTTACACCGAGCCATTGGAATAGAAAGTCCGATTAGCGGATGAAATTTCCTGATTTGGGAGGGAATTCCGTCTAAAGCAGTGTTCAGCTGTGCTTCATCCAATACCGATAAGCACTTTTCCTGGGTGTTAGACACTTACCCAGATGACTGGCTGCCCCAGCTACTCAGTTTAACAGGTGTTTAAACCAGATTTGGAAGCGAAAACTTCCCTTTATTCGAAGCACAAAGAAAGGCGAATAGCATCAGTTTCCCCTCCCTAAGCCTTATCGTACCCCTGCAATTGCTGCATCTCTCAATCCTATCGCTTCTTTATTTGTTTACGCCTATACACTGGATGGAAATGGAAGCCACTCAATCGCCTCGATTGAAGACACTGCCTAGGCCCGGGTCCTGCGGCACCGCGAAGCTGCCAGCTCTCTCAGTACAGAAATGCACTGTCAAACGAGTGCTTTCCAAGCGACGTCTACTGTGCACCACTGCCTTTCCCCCCTGCGACTTGGTAAAGACCCCTGTGCGGAGCCAGGGACTCGCTTCCAACTGCTCCACCCGGTCCTCCTCCAGAGGCTCGACCGGCAGACTGCACAAGAGCAGCACTCAAAGTCTACTGGAAGGCAGTTTAAGCGTGCTGCCGCCTGCTGTTTCAGCTGAAGCCTGGGCAGTTACTGATGGCTGCAGTGGCGTGCTGCTGTACGGTTCACACGAGCACGACCCACACCCAATAGCGAGTTTAACGAAGATATTGACTGTGTATACCTGTCTGCGACTAGCCAAGACTCTACCGGGAGTGGGTCTGGACTTGCGGCTCAAAGTGTCTGCCAGGGCGGCTGCAATGACTGGCACTCGGGCGGGCTTGTGGGCGGGAGATGACATTACTGTGAGGAACTTGCTGTATGGAGTGATGCTGCCGTCGGGGAATGATGCGGCTGTGTGCTTGGCGGAAGGAGTAGGCGCAGTGCTTTGTGAGGAAAGAAAGCTGGATGTCAGCGAAACTCACCCTGAGCAAGTCTACTTGAAGCAAATGAATGTCTTCGCCGAAGAACTCGGACTTACCCACAGTCGCTTCCGCAACCCCACAGGCCTGGACCTGAACTGCAACCTCTCCACCGCTCACGATGTGAACCTAGTGGCCACCGCTGCAATGCGCCTAGGCTGCTTCCGCACTATTGTCCGCAGTCAAGAGCACTGCTTCAGCTTGAAAGGAGCCAGCGGCTTCAAAAGAGATGTGCGTTGGATGAACACCAACAAACTGCTCAACTTGGGCTTCGACGGACTGAAGACTGGAGTCACACCGGCTGCAGGCCCCTGCTTGTCTGCCAGTCTGCACTCACCTGCAGGACACATCATTGTCACAGTCCTGCACTGCAAGAGCCTGGAAGACCGCTGGTCAGAAGTAGTGTCGCTGGTGACCTGGGCGCAAGGCATCCTTCAGTGTAGATAAATGCTGGGCTTTTGCAAAGACACACAGCCCCTCGCCCAGCCCCTGCCCTCCTCTCCTTCCGAACAGGAAGACCTCCAAGAGTCCGTCACCCGGCAGTTGGAAGCCAAGACACAGGCCTATGTAGCCCTCACAGTCTCGTACAATGCAGCTCTGCAGGAGGAAGACAGACTCGCAGCGGTGGGAAATAGACAGGAACTGGAGACTGTGGGGCAAGAAACACTGAGAACGCAGAAGGCAGCGGAGGAAATTCAGAGGGAAATGGCAGTGTTGAAACCACATGTGGAGCAGGCTGAGAGTGAGATGGAGCAGGACAAGGCTCTTTTCGCTCGTATTGAAGACCTGCGAAGGCAACTTGCAGGCAAGTCCTCCTCAGGGCCCTCGATCTCTGCGCTCAGAACTCAACTGGAAGACAGCCAATCCGACCACGTGGCTCTTCAAAAGAAGTGTACTCGAGCAGTGCACGATTTAGAAAGTCTGGAAGCACGCTTACAGGTTTCAGAAGGCACAAGGACTCGTCTGGACGGGAAAACCAGTGAACTGCAGCGACTGGTAGACGATGTGACGGGCAGGAGCCGTATGCTGCGAAGGGTGGAGCTGCTCCGCAACGTGCAGATTCTGTGGTCCCGCAGAGTGTTTCTGCAGCTGACCAGACTGCTGGCTCGCTGGCAAAGCGCTACTAGTTAATATGTCAGGCGGAGGGAACAGGCAAGTTTACTTCATTGGGAACAGCAAAGGCTGAAAGAGCCTCATACTATTGCTGCTGGAAGTGGGTACTGATTGGCGAAAACGTCTCAGTTCCAAAGCAAGCAATACATATTAATACTGCTTAATTACTCCTACGACACCTGCAATCGATACGTCCACTAGTCGACAGACTGTTCAGTAGTATAGACACTTTCCACGCAATTGCACACGTCTTTATGGAGATATTCCTGGCTCATTCCAATGCACGTGTCTACACTCTCGATCTTCACTGGAGCAGTGCTTTGCTCCATGCCGAAAGACGAAGATGCCGCAGGAATGGGGATTTCAGGCTTTTGGACTGGAAGGGAGTCGGAACTCGAGTCATTCCACACTGTAGAAGTGATGGACCTGCTATCAAACTGAGCGGTTTCCACCTCTGTGATGTCTGTGATTGAAACTGAGCAAGGAAAGACGCCTTCATAGGACGTCGCGTCATAGTTAGACTCCATTTTGCCAAGTCTACAATACGATGGCATGAGGGATGAAGCAAACTTACTCAGTGCTGCTTTCAATAGGTCACCACTGAATTCGCTTGGGATTTAGCAGAATTCTATCATTTCTCTGGTGAAATTCATACCAATCTTGCAGTTCATAGCGAGGAGATCCGCAGTTCTTCTAAGACAGTATGCCGAAATAGGCCAATCGTGCACATTGTCTTGACTGGCTGCCCGCATTATCACTGAAAGGACGGAAGTAGGGGTTGTGGTTCTTTTTAGAGACATTGTAGTACCATTTTTTTATATCGTGCAAAATTTGTAGACATTCGCCTTAAATATAGATATGGTGCATTCATCTATAGTTTTCCATATTTCCCGTTCAGACTAAAACTGACTTTCCGGAACAGTAAGCCAAAGGTGGCAGTGCTTTCCGCAATCGAGAAAACACACTTCGCATGCACTGGTGGCTATGCAGAAAGGCAGTGTCCAATTGTAATTGTAGACACGAGCAAGTTGGAGCGAAAGCAGCCTAGTGATACGCTTTCCAATTCTAAGGAAATTAGGCTTCATTAGGCCTGGAGTCGAATTCTTGCACTCGCACATCCATATACGTAATCTTCGCCCCGCATACAGGACAGCCTTCCTTGCCATTCGCACACGCCTTGCACAGCACATGCAGCGGACACCCGCCTTCCTCACACTTCGACTTCAAGCCCACGATATGGCCTTTTCCCTCACATATGATTGAATTGAGAGGTAAAGGACAGTGATCTGGATAAGCAGCTTCTCCGAGAGAGGCGCGCACACGGGCCCAAGCGAAGCCTACTTGTTCACTCGACCAGTCCATTTCCTCTGTGCCTATGTCCTGTCCACTCTTGTCTCTACGGATGCAAGACAAACGGCGACTCTTCAGTCGCTCCAGTAGACATTTCGGACAAAAGTTTCTGCCTGAAAGGTCTAGATAGTCGCTGGTCTCTTCCCCGCAGTCATTACATTTCTTGCGGATAAAGTGAGACGCTTTCTTCTCTTCCTGCTGTTTCGGGACTGTTGGGGCAGTTTTGCTTATGCTCTTAGTACTGTCCTCTGAATCAGTCACTAGTGTTGAGGTCTGATCACTGCAAACAGCCTGCAAAAAGACAACATTGGATTTGTTCTGTCGAAGCCCGATATCGTAATCAGTCCCCAGTACTGTCCGAACCCCGTCCCTGACATACCCCTTTGCGCAGCTCCTAGCCAGCTCTACATCTTCCAGCGTGACTAGAGGGTAGTCCTTGTCTCCTAGAACGTAGAATGGCTGGTCTGAGCTTTGCAGCGCTATCCCTCGCTTAGCGAAGCAAACCACTTCTAGGGTTTCCTCAGAGTCTGGCTGGGATGGTGGGGCAGGGACTGTTTGAGGAGGCTGCAAGAAGGCAGGGTGGACTGGTGGGGCAGGGACTGTTTGAGGAGGCTGCAAGAAGGCAGGCTGGACTGGTAGGGCAGGGACTGTTTGAGGAGGCTGGCCGTAGCCTGTAAAGACAGGCTGACCTGATTGAGGCAAGAACTGAGGCATTTGACAGGTGCGCTGAGAATAAGATGGCTCAAAACAACGTTGTGACAGTTGACCGGAGACGCTCAACCTTTCAAATTCTTGTGCCGCTTGATATACTGTATGGTCAGGACTGGATCCATACTGATTGGGAAACTGCATTCCCTGTTGTGGTTGGTCGTGGTACTGAGGGTAGTGCTGAGATTGTCCCACATTAGTCCCAGGGGGCATATTATATGAGACTGGGAAGGACGCTGAAGGGTAGCCTTGAAACGACCGTGGAGAGGGATATTGCACCGCAGAGGGTGTCTGGTACTGCGAAGGAGGGTAAACAGTGCCCTGAGGCTGCGAACTCTGATTCCAATACTGCATATTTTTATAGACATACATAATTATGAGGACTTTTCGAGTCGCTGGAAGTCGTATTTTCCACAAATACTTGCAGTTTGCGCAACAGAGACAAATCTCCTGGGACTCGACAGCCACTACTAAGCTCTTTAGTTCTAATCCTTGAAATATCTTTCCCAGTCATCTGTTCCTTACATGGGATTTACCAGGCTGACCAATTTCTCAGAAAATGCATTTTCCTGATAGTGCAAAAGCAAACTAAAAACTCGATATTTAACTTATCGGACAATTTGCATTTTTTATATCCGCTTTCAAAGCGCAAAAGTGAATCCCCAGCCTGAAAAGTCCCACACCTCACAGCGCAGACACTCCCACAGTTATACAATGAAGCGCTGGGCCGAGGAAATGATGGCCGCCTTCGAGGCCTGCGACTCGAAGGCAGTGCTCAGCATGCTGAGTATGGGCTTTCCCGCCAACACCCCACTGCGCAAGAAGTCTGCAAGTGGCAGAGTGCTGGTCAGTCGCACCTTCTGTGCACATCAGGCGGCGGAGTACGGCTTTGCGGAGATATTGAGAGTGCTTGTAGACATGCATGCGGACTTGGAACTTACGGATGCCTTTGAAAGGACGCCGCTGCTTGTGGCGGCTGATATCGGACAGCTGGAGACGTTTACGCTGCTTCTGCATGATGGAAAGGCAAAAGCGACGGTGAGAGACAAGGACGGAAACACAATTATGCACATCGCAAGCCTCAACTGTCACCTGCCCCTGGTCAAGTACCTAATCGAAGCCGTGCACTACCCACTCCACCTCCGCAACTCCGCAGGCAAAACTGCCCTCGAAGCCTGCGAGCAGAAGCACGAGCAGTCCGCAGTCTCCGTGCAAGTAGCCCTCGACAACATCATTGCCTACCTCTCCTCCATCAAACAAGCAGGCTACCACTCCGTTCCGCTCTTCGTCAAGCCGATCGACAAGCAGCCCAAAAAGACCAAAAGCATACATCGCCACTGTATTCACCGCTTTCAACAGGCGGAGTGGGCGAAGGAACATGGAATGACGGTGGAGGATGCGAGGAAGGCGGGGGCTGGAGGACATAAACTCACTTTCCAGCTGGTGGCGCATGAGGCTTTGGGGCCGCTGCAGACTCAGTACCATAGTGCGGAGCCGGTGGATAAGGGCATTCAGGGCAAGTGTCAGGAAATTTACGACAGGTTTGTGGACAGCAGGGTTATTTTCATAGACAAGGAACAGCGCACTCGCCTGCGGCCCGCACTCCCGGCCTCCCACCTGCCCTCGACGATTTCCTCCCGTCTCAGTCACAAGACTAGCAGTGTGCTCTAACCGAATCTGCTTTCTTTCACTTGTAGATTGACCTTCGATGGCTAGTTAGGAGTCTGTGGGAATTCCCTGGCTTCAGACAGATATCGGAGGGTTACTTATTTGACCCAAATATCATACCGGCCCCATAGCAGCTTCAAACTGTCCTCAGGAGTGTTTGCATATAAACGCATAAATCGTAACTGTGGCAACTCGAAGTGTGATTTATTCCCTCAACTAAGGAAACTGGCTAGGGGCATTTGCTAGTGGACTTTACATATGGGCTGAGTCATTTGCGTGACATTCGAAGCTGTTTTCACCTCCTCCTTCATCTCCAAGTCCCACGAAGTCGAGCTTGAAGCAAACTACAGCCACAACCCCAATAATCACGAAAACGATGATGCCAATCAGCACTGCAATATGCCTGTATTTTGGGTCAAGCAAAAACACCACAGCTGCGACATATAGCCCAAGTATGCAGACATACATATACCAGCCTTTACCTTCGTCAAGACGAAAAGCAAAGAAGCCGATATCAGCATAGCCAAGCTGAAGATAAGCAGCATCACTTTGTTGCCACGTCCGCGGTACCTGCAAGTCGTTTCCACTATAGCTACGTTGCTTGGTAGTAGTGCACTTGCTGTTTGAGGAAGGGCATTGGCAGGCTGAATAGCAGCGGATTGTGTGGGTGAGGATGGGAACCCAGCAGTGGGTTGTGTGACAGTGGCTTGCAAATCGATAGGGAGGTCAGGGGAGAGCGCGTTGGCCATATTCTGATTTTCCTAGGAGTGGGTAAATCCCTCCAAAAGGCTGCCCTACGCAAGTCCTTTAAAAGACCAAGGGGCTTTCTACTGCTCCGCTTCGAACAACTGGTCTATTTCAGCCGACCTTGATAGCATTCTCTAAATTATTCGTTGCTTAAAGTTCCTAACTC
>Ga0247837_1008789_pt1 | contig 12494 bp, 9 predicted proteins | sample LaCtaG_2_FD_187115 | JGI IMG/M metagenome (GOLD analysis project Ga0247837, IMG submission 187115) | Freshwater microbial communities from meromictic Lake La Cruz, Castile-La Mancha, Spain - LaCruzMarch2015_14.5m | ecosystem: Environmental > Aquatic > Freshwater > Lake | place: Spain: Castile-La...
TAGGAAGTAGTCCAGCACATAGAGTCTCTGAGAAGGACTGTGGAGAAAGGCTTCGAGACTAGTATAAAGCTGTTCAGCTGATTGGAAGCTGTAGGCCTTTTCTCTAATGTGCTCAATGCGCAGAGGTAGCTGAGTGTCTCGAAGGTCCCTCGTCAGAACAGCCACCAGTCCTGCTTTGTCCTCATAGAAAGTCTCCTGCAGGAACTCAGTGAAGGAAAGGATGTGGTGTTTGTACCAAATCCCTATCAGTCTTTCCTTCTCCGGACCTGGTTCTTGCGACAAGTGGATGTGGAGAAGTAGCTGAGGGAAGGAAAGACGCAATATCTCCCGCTGGCAGTAGGCGAATTCCTCCTCTGACTGGAACCCATGTGTATCAGTGCACATGTGAGATAAGGTGACCGGCAATACGGAAGAGGTGTCTGTGCTTGCTAATAGGCGAGATAGCCACACTAGAAGGAGGGGTTTGTCTGCGAGTTCCCATATCCCTTGCAGGTCTGCTGGCACAGCGAAGTCTTTCAAAGGACAGTCTAATACAGCCAGAACGAAGGCAGTGGTACTCTCCAGAGCCGATTTCAAGTGATCAGTCTGTGTTCCGTATATGTTCAGAACAGACTGAATTCGCTCTATTTGCAACCCAACCTGGTCTAGATAGGTGAAGGTTTTGGAAAGACATTGCGCCATCACTGATTCTTCTTCGTTGACTTGTTCGATTCGTAGCAGCCGCAGAAAGGCGGCGAGCTGACAAGTAGAGAGTTGGCGCAGGCGGAGACAGTGTCCAATAGTGAGAGTTTTGGTGGAAATCGCCTCCCTAAGTCCGCGGACATAGGGAAGAGTATAGGAGAAGTAGGGGTTGTCGGGAAGGACGTGGGCGAGGTCTTCCCACCAGAGCAGGGTTTCAGGACTGTGCAGTAAAAGCTCCTCTATCTCAGCTGTAGGCAGGAGCGTAGCAAGGCTGTGGACGACTTGGTGCAGACCCAGGTGGTGCGGGTCCTGCTTGAGCATGGAAAGGACAGTGGGCAGCTGCAGGTCCGGGACTCCCCACAGTCCCGCTGCCACTTCCTCTCGAAGTCTAGTCAATAGCTGGGTTCGCTGTGAGTCTGTAGGAACTGCTTGCAGCTGGATAGCGAATTCTCCCAGTTCCCTGTGAGGCAGGGCAGTAAAGAACTCGGCCACTGCACTACCAAAGGTCTGGCTGCTTGTTATAACTTGCATACTTGTTCCTAGTGAAGCCAAAGTGCGTCGACTGCCTTTGCGAATACTTTGAGTCCGTCTCTGCAGCATTGTTTATTATCTAGTCCAGACACCACATATTTCCCTAGTGTAATGGCTTTGTTGGGGGAATTCGGCTGCTTCGCTTACTACTTCAACTCGGTTGCTTGGCTCGCGGCTTCGGGGCCTTCTCGCTTCCATCAAAACCCTGTTACTAACGTAGCGCTGCTCCTAGTGACCTCTGTCCTGGCAGTACTCGTCTCCAAACTCCTTCTCAAAACCATTGACTTGCACTTCTCCCAGCAAACTCTGTCTCAAGAAAGACTGCTTTCCCAAACTTCTGAGCAGCGCGAAACTGCCTTTAGTCTGCCCTTCCTCCTACGCAACTGTCTGCCTGAGCACTTTCTGGGCAGTGTCCTCTACCTACTCTTCCTAATAGCAGTGCTGTGTGCGTTGCTGCGCACCTGCATGTTTCTGGCACTGAAGTACTATGTGTTAGCGGTGGATGATGACGAACAGATGGACGACTTGGAGCTGAAGACCTGGGCTGTGGTGGTCCTTTTTGCATTGTCTGCGAGTCTGACTGCTTTTTCCTCCTATCAGTCCTTGCAATCTCTGCAAATTGCTTGCGTCCTCCTCAATATTGTGTACGCTGTATCGAATGTTACTAATGAAACTTACATTGAAAGACGCAAGGCGCCTTCTAGTAGGCCGATCTTTCATAGTTTTCTGGGATTTCTCTCGATTGAGTTGATTATCCCCAGCGTAATGGCAGTTTCGAGAGTACCTTCTGAACGCCACGGTGTCTTGCTAACCTGGGCTGTGGGTCTTGTGGCAATACTCTACCTAGCACTGGGAGCACTAGTCCAGTCAGACAGTCAAATCTATGTGAATGCACCTGAGTGGGCGAGAGAGCTAATCGCGCTTCTGTGTGTATTTTCCAGTATGCACATACACCTGGGCGCCCTGACAGACGTGGTGATAGCCTGGCGCTATGGTCTGAATGTGAAAGTCGCCCAGCAGCTCTACCCTTGGCGAGTGCAAGCAGTACGAGTCCTTCTTCCCTTCGCTCTCTACACCTTCTGCTTCTTCTTCGCTTCCTGCGACTTCCTTCTGGCTAAGCAGCGGGTGAATTTGGTGCTCGGGTCCATGCTGACTGTGAGTCTGGCGTTGCTGATAATTCCCTACTGCCACAGCGCAACTCTGCGTCGCTTCACTGCCAGTGACGAGGAGCAGAAGTGGTGGAGACGGGTTCTCTATGTGGGCGGAGTGGCTGGCGCAGTGGCCTCACTCAACTTCTTCTTCTTCGAATCTGATTTCTTCACCATAACACTCAACATTGATGCCTGCATATTCGGTGTATTGGTGCTGTGGCAGGTCGCTGGAGTTCTACATTCATTAATTCAGCAGACTTAGATAGTTCGTCCTCTTTTCGGCTGTAAAATACGTCTTGAATCGGTTTCATACTGATAAAGCAAGTTGTAGTCTAGAGATGACATCTGAGTTCCCCAGATGTCAATGTCGTTCTTACAAGGTATTGAATGATTAACGGGCGAAAACCAGGCAGTTGAGCTCTACCTTGGAATCATTCACGTAAATCTCCTTCCTCATGTATCAGGTCAATGCTAGAAGATAAGCACTTCTGATATATAAACGCCGCTTGTGCATGCTGTCGAAGCGTAGACCTCCCTACCGTAGTTGTTTCGAAGTGACTGAGCCGCAGTAGAGAAGTGTCTTAGTTTCTGTCATTGATTGCATCTAGCCTCACTTTCCGAGTCTCCCTGCCTCTCCCAGAGCCGCCTTTCTTGGTCTACTTCTCTAACAGTGCACTGCTTGAGTTGTCCTTCGGTCTGCCTGTTCGAGCCACATTCTAGCGAGCCGACATTGTTATGGCTAAAAAGGGCCCTGGGAGACACACGTTCTTCAGCTAGCATTAGCAAAATGGCAGTCGCCAAAATCTTCACCAGTGTGGTGCTTGCAGTCCTGCTGTTAAACGCACATGCCACCAAGTTCAGCGTCAGTGGACTGAGCTCTGGAGCATTTATGACCGTGCAGATGCAGGTCGCCTACTCCGCGGACATACTGGGCGCGGGAGTCATTGCCGGAGGACCGTTCTACTGCAGTGAGGGAAGCGCGCTGTCCTCTACGACCGATTGTATGTCGCTGCCGGACCTTATTGATCTCAGCGACTTGACGGAATACACGGCTGCCAGGGTTAAGGATGGGTCGATCGACAACACCAGCAACATGGCCTCGCACCAAGTGTTCCTGTTTTCAGGCACTCTAGACACTGTGGTGAACCAGGGAGTCATGAAGAAGCTGGCCACCTACCTGGGCCACTACGTGCCTGCAGGCAATATCGTCACTGAGTTCAATGTGGCGTCGGAACACGCCTTCATCACTGACGACTTCGGGGGTATCTGCGCCTACCTGGGCATTCCCTTCATCAACAACTGCGGTATTGACACTGCGGGAATTATCCTGCAGCAGATCTACGGCACGCTCAGTCCCAAGGTCTCCAGCGTATCCAAGAACTACTTCTCCTTCAAACAGAGCCAGTACTTCTCCTCGGACGACTGGGACATCGCAGTGATGGCAGACGAGGGCTTCCTATACGTGCCCACTGCCTGTCAAGGCAACTACGCAGCCTGCAAGTTGCATGTGGTGCTGCACGGCTGTGGAGAAAACTACCTGGAGTCCTTCTCCACTGTCATCTATAACGCGGGATATAGCCAGTGGGCGGAGGCCAACAACATCGTCTTGCTGTTCCCTCAGGCATCTGTGGACCTGTTCGTCAACCCGATGGGGTGCTGGGACTGGTGGGGGTACACCAACAGCAACTTCGCGCTCAAGAGCGGCATTCAGATGGCAGGAGTCTACGCCATGACGCAGAACCTACCCTCTACCTCGTCGCTCCAGGCTGTTTCCAGCTAATAGTAGCGAGTAGCTAGACCTGTGGTGCAGATAATGCGGGGCAAGAGAGCGGGGTAGGAAGGTCGCATAGCTCAATCGGTAGAGCGCTGTGCTAATAACGCAGAGGTCGTGAGTTCGATCCTCACTGTGACCACTTTTTCCTATATTTGCCAAAATCTACTGCGTTTCTAAGTATTGCAGCACGATTGTATGCACCTCTCGCATTCTCGAAGATTATTGGGACAGGAAATTGAGAGAACCGCAATGTCACATAGCTCGATCGGTAGAGCGCTGTGCTTATATTGCAGAGTTCGTTCCTCACTGTGACTACTTTTCCCTGATGTCTAACCAGTCTACTGCCTTCCAGAGTATTGCAGTACTGTCGTATGCAACTCTCGGACTATTAAGACAGACGCGACTTGGCAGAGCAGGAAGGTCGCATAGCTCAATCGGTAGAGCGCTGTGCTAATAACGCAGAGGTCGTGAGTTCGATCCTCACTGTGACCACTTTTTCCCTCGTCACAGAACCAAGGCAGACCAACAGATCTTTCTGGAGGACAACACTTTTCCCCTGCCTACAAAAGCAAGTTGTTAGTATAACACATTATGTTAGCAGCTGATGGAGCATTCAACTCAGTGTCATTTACATCTCCAGTTTTCGCTTCTCCTTGATCTAGAGAACTAGTCAGTGAGCTTTCCTCAAAGCATCTGGAACGGACTCCAATTGGAAGAGGAATAGACTCGATTTGAGATCCCGTGATCTAGAGTTCCGCCCTTATTACGTTGTCGCCTAATAGACATGGACTCCAGCCCGAGCACGAGCTTATCCAGCCAGACAGGCCGCACCCTGTCTCTGCACCTCAGTCGCCACTCCTCTCCCAAGGCCAACGACTGCCACTCCCTGCCACAAGTTCTCCGGCCTGGGGAAACTCCAGCTTGGCAAAGTCTGGGCCCCAGTCCAACTCGGCTCTCCCCGCGGTACTCCGCCGCCTCACTGCACCCTGTCTCCGCCACCAGATCCAATTTATCACCAGCGGATTCTGTGTCAGACAGCCTCTCCTCCAGTCCCTTGAGTCAAGCACTGAAGAGCTCCTTTGAGTCCTCAGACTCTGAGCAGAAGTTCAAAATCAGGAACACTGAGACGGGCGAGGAAATCGACTTGCGCGACGAAAACAAACAGGACTTCGTAGCGAAGCTCAACCAAGTACTGCAAAGCAAGTCCGACGCACTGGAACACTTCTAGTGAGCTCCACGCAGCATAGAAAAGCGGGCCAACAACCAGCGTCTCTGGGCAGCTGTGCAAGCCAACAACGCTGAGGAGTGTCAGGACCTGCTGGACCTGGAGAAGTATGGAGAACTGGCTGCGCAGCCGGACGCCAAGGGACAGGACGACTGGACTGCGCTGCACATGGCTGCGTATGAGGGCTTTCGGGAGGTTTGCGAAGTGCTGTTGAGCTCTTGTGCTGCGGGGATTGCAGCCCGCACTTCCATGGGCCGGACTGCACTGCACCATGCGGCAGTGCGTGGCTTCGCTTATCTGGTCCCGGTGCTGTTGAGTGCAGGCGCTGACCTGAATGCAGAGGATGTGGATGGCAACACTCCCCTGCATCTCGCCTCCGCCTCTGGCCACGTCGCCGCGCTGCAAGCACTCCTAACGCACAGCCCTGACTGCCAAGCTCTCAACTACCTCAAGAAGTCCCCAGTAGACGTGGCCGCGGACCCCGAAACCTCAGAAGCACTCGAGTCCCACTGCAAAGCCAAAGGACTCCCGCTAGACTCATACATGCGCACGAAGTTCGGCAAAGTGCTGATGCGCAACTCCCGCGAAGACATCGTGTCACGACTGCTGTGCTCCAGCAGAATAGGAGACCCGCAGACACTGCGGATTCGCTACGAAGGGCCAGGACTGACGATAAGCACTCGCAGTAACTCGCCTCCAGACTCTCCGCCCCACGGGTCTTTCTTAAGAACCTGTTCCTTGGAGGCGCCTGTAAGCTATAAGGACTTCAAACTACTGAATGAGTTGGGCAAAGGCACTTTTGGGGAAGTCTACCTGGTGGAGAAGCAGGACACAGGCGAACTGCTGGCTATGAAGGTACTGCGCAAGTCGATGCTCCTCAACAGCAACCTGATGAGATACGCCCGCACAGAGCGCAATGTGCTCAGTTACCTCAAGCACCCGTTCCTCGTAGGCCTCAAATACGCTTTCCAGACCAATGACCGTCTGGCCATGCTGCTGGACTACTGTCCTGGCGGAGACTTGCGCCATACTCTGCTAAGAGAGAAGCGGCTGCCTGAGGCTCGGGCACGCATCTACGCAGCAGAAGTACTGCTCGCCCTAGAAGAACTGCACAGCCACAACATCATTTACCGAGACCTGAAGCCTGAGAACGTAGTGCTGGATGTTCAAGGCCACGCTCTGCTCACAGACTTCGGCCTGTCCAAGGAAGGAATGACTGATAACATGCTGGCACGGTCCTTCTGCGGCTCTATGGGCTACCTTGCCCCCGAGGTACTGGAGCGCAAAGGCCACAGCAAGGCCGTCGACATGTACTTGCTCGGAGTTCTGATATATGAAATGCTCTCAGGTAGCCCTCCCTTCTACTCCCCGCAGACCGAGGAGCTGTTCCATAACATCCTTTCCAAGAAACTCAGCTACCCTCGCTGTGTGTCCAGCCAAGCTCGCAAACTCATCAGTCGTCTCCTGGACCGCAACCCTGACAAGCGCCCCACCACCCAAGAAGTGAAGACACACAAGTTCTTCAGATGTGTGGAGTGGGAGGCTGCACTGCGCAGGGAGTTGCACCCGCCTCTGCCTCCGCGGCCTGCGGAGCAGCGGCCTGCGACCGTCACGATGGAGGCGCTTCTGGGCACTGAGGAGAGCCAAACTGCCTCAGTGCCGGGCTGGGCCTTCCCAGAGCTTGACATCGCCTAATACTTTCTAAGCATATGCAGAAAGAGCCTACGCACGTACGGCACCGCAGTGCCGCTGCTCTCAGTACTCGCCGCACCAGGAACTCCTCGCACAGCAGCTCTTCCAGCCTAGATGTGTCCCTGCGCTCCGAGGGACCCTACCTTACCTACGACGAAATCAGGCGAAGAGCAGATATCGAGTCGAGGAAAATGTGGCTAGTACCGCAGGGCTTCAGACTCTACAACCAGAGCAAGCCGCGCTTCATTGGGAACTACGTGGGGGCTTCGCCTTCTCAGTTCCCACTGCTGCACGCATATCGCGAAGTGCGCAAGGAGAAGTGGCTGGCTGGCAACTTCAAGCCGGGAAAGTACAGTCACCGGCGCATAGCCAGCTAGTAGCTATGGTCTGTAGCGACTAACCCTGCACTTTCTGTACCCATCCTAACAACTGTTACTCACACACACCTTCAACTATTCCTACTACAAGGAAAGGCGGACTATCCTGCTATGCACCTGAGTCAACTCTAGCAAAAGAACACCCAGCGGAGAGGCTGCGACCGTTAATTTTCCAAGCTTCACTGAAGTTCCGTCCAGCTGCAGAACTGAAGTTTCGGCAGCCATCAGACTAATAATGAAATTCTGGGTGCTGTGCTTGCTGGCGACTTCGGTGCTGAGTCAGAGTCAGAAGCCTATGGGTCCTGCGGACTGTCCCCTAGGTGTGCACTGGAACAACTTCTTTGACAACTGCATCCCTGAGTGCGAGTTGGAGTGGATTGGTAACGGGGAGTGTGACGCGGATTGCTACCAGGCGCAGTTCGAGTTTGACGGGGGTGACTGTGGGGACTGCAGGGCGGAGTGGATCGGAGATGGGAACTGTGACTTCCTCTGTGACGTGGAGAAATACCAGCTGGACGGAGGCGACTGCACGGAGATGAACAGGGCTAGATAGACAATAGCTCTTTTCTCTAAGACGCAGACAGTCTAGCTTGCCACTCCAGCCTTTCTCAGTCGAACATATCTGTAGGAAAAGCTTGGCAAATAACTGTTTTTCCCCTTGAGTTTTGATCCTCTGTGAAGTATCAATTATCCAATGCTACGCAAACACTAGACTCAAGTCTGGAAGATAGTCGAATTGACGAGCAGTTCTTTCCATGTAGACTGTAGAGACCGATTTCCTGACTGTTTCAGTGGGACTTTTACTAAATCTATACGTGTTTCGCAATGATGTTAGCTTGAAGAAATCACTCCCAGGGTTCTGTACCTGGAGCACCTTTCTGGAAATGTCTATAAAAATATGCAGCAGTATAAGTTTGACGAGAGGGATATTTTCTACGAGAACGAAAGGACAAACGTGAAACTGTTCAAAGGGATCTGTACGTCCAGAAACAACCTCAAAGTGGTCCTCAAGCTTCACTCCTTCAGCTTCTCGCAGACAGACTACGAAGAGCGCATTTCTCAAACCATCAATGCCGCAGTGGCTCAGGCGAGAGTCCAGCATCCCCACACCTGTGACATCTTGGATGTGCAGTTTCAGACAGTCAATGGGAAGTTCCTCGTCTATCACGTGTTGGAGTTTCTGGAGACTTCCTTCGAGAAGGAGATTGCGAACCGGCTGAGAGAAAACAAGCTCTGCACAGAGACTGAGTTGAGGGACTTCCTGAAACAGATCTCGAGTGCGGTGGCCTACGCGCGCAGCAAGGTGAGTTCCACTTAGGGCATTGCACACCGCGACATCAAGCCTGCCAACATCTTCTGCACTGGGAACTGCTACAAAATCGGAGACTTCGGCGCGTTCTTCACTAAGCGAGACCGATCGATCTCTGTGAGTCACGCTGGCACTTATCTATACATGAGTCCGCAGCAAAAAGATAACTACCCTTACTACGAGGAATACAATCCCTTTAAAGCAGACGTGTATTCCCTGGGAGTGACTTTCGTCCATCTGGCTGCTCTGACCTTTCCTATAGAGTTGAGTAGCAGATACCAAAAAGAACGCGTTGAGGCTAAAGTAGCAGAGTTGACCTGCTCTGATAGGCTCAAGTCCCTGTTGCTGGGCATGCTCGCCTATGAAGAGAACAGTCGCCTCTCTATGCAACAAGTTTACGACGCTGTGACGTCTGAGCAGCTGCCTGCGCAGGTTCAGCAGACAGAACCCCCTTTCCAAGGAAGAGGCAGAAATTTGAAACAGTTGCCTCAGAAAACCGAAGAAACGAAAACAATTGCCTTGGAGTTTGTTCCTGAGCCTTTAGAACCAGAGACCCAGCCAGAAAGGAAAGGCCAAGACCTGGCGCATGTGAGCGAAAACCATGTGAAGTTCTTCCGCTTTCCCAACAAGACTTGGGAGCGAGTTCCACTCACTAAGCCTGCCAAAGTCGATGACTTCACCCAATATGTGTGGGCAGCCTCGAGGTTGTTCTGCTGCGGAGGTAATTGCTACTCAGGTTTCACGGGTAGTGAAAGTACTAAGCAAGCGTTCCTACTTGAAGAAAATGGGGCAGAATGGAACCCTAACCCCTACGCTGACATGCACGAAGGCAGACACAACCACGGAATCTGGTGGGACGCAAATCAACTCTGCGTCTTTGTGTTTGGAGGAGAAAGCGCTGGCACCGGCCATACCCGCAACTTGGCTGCATGTGAGAAGTGGACTATGGGCCCCGACACTTGGAGTGACCTGCCCAGCATGGAAAAGGAGCGCTGGTGCTTCAACCCTTGCGAGTTCCGCAACACTGTCTACCTCTGTGGCGGCTACACTGACCTGATTGAGGCCTTCAACCCTCAGACTAGCACCTTTTCTGTCATGCGCCCTCTATTCCCAGAGTCTTCGAGTTCCTCAGTGAGCATCGTGGCAAAGGGTCGCTTGGTCGTGCTTTCCTTGCACTACGTGTCAGTGTGGGACTTAGACCGGGAGCGGCTGCTGCAGGAACACTCGAGAGCGAGGCATGTGGAGTTGGGAGTGTGGTGTAACATGGCTCCCATTCTGGATGTGGAGGACGGGCAGTTTTACACTTCCTGCAAAGGGGACTGCTGGAGAGTTCAGTTGGACGGGTCTGGGAAATATAGAATAAATAGCAGATAGCTAGGCAAATATAAACTTCGTTCCTATCACTACACTTCACTTTCCCTGCCCGTGTGGTAGTTTTGCAGCACTGCTGATAGCCTATTTGTATAGGCGGGCTCTGCTAATGACTTCACAAGAGCAACTTTCCAAGTGCCTGCCAGAGTTGCACATACTCCGTCTAGAGAGCAAATAGCGGAAAGTGTTCAGTTGCTCTGCCCCAACTCGCCACTAATTACCTAAGTCATGCGAATGCTACCCTCTTCCATGAATTAATGTTCTCAATTGGGATCTTTTTTGCTCTTCTCAGCCCGCTGAAGTGCCCTGATAGGCTCAAACTCTCCAGGCACTCGTCTCTCATCAGCGTTTTCAAGCAGCCAGGAAATCCCCTTTCGATTCCGCAGGGACGCGTTTATATGACATTAGCCAAGCGAAGGAAATTTCGAAGTCATACAAATATGATTGGCTTCGTATGGCTTCTAGCGGCTGTGGCGGTGCTGGGCACTCTCTTCGACCTGCCCGCCTGGGAAACCTACCTCCAAGCCCTCGACTTCTCCCTGCCTAGAACTACAGCGAGCAACGGCAAGGTCTGTTACTACTTCGACGTGGCTCAGACTTGCTCGGCGAACGCTATTAGCGCTTGGCTTCACCTATCGCCGGTCATCAATGTCCTCACCTGGACACCCACGACTGCCGACTGCTCCAAGCTCCTTGACAAGCAGCGGCTCTACTTGGAAACAACTGCTAGCAGTCTCTTTGGCTTTGGGGGCATTGCCACCGCATCGGCAGCAGGCGTTACTAACTTCGAGCAATTGGCTCAATCTTGGATCCTGCAGGTAGGGTATTTTCCTCTGACTACCAAATACGCAGACTTCACCGCGGCCATTAATAGAATTGTTGACTGGAAAACAGTGAAGTGTGACAGAGCGAATCTGATATATGATGGGAAGTCAATTACCAAGCCAGACTTCCTAGCCGCCGGAGACTGCACTACCCTGGGCTCTGTGTTCGTTGAAATCATCCTGAACCCTTGTGACTTCGACACTGATGCCTATTGTCTGAGCGCGGAAGTGGGCAAACTTGTTGTTTGGCTAGTATGGACAGTGTGTGTTGTAAAAGACACGCCAGCTCTTTAGGGAGTGATTGCGGGAATTTAGCCTGTGGGCGGAAGGACTTTTGCTGTGCCTCGAACCCTTTAGCCTCCAGAGATGTTTAGAAGTCTGAATAATGGTGGTCTTCATTATTTGGGTGCAACCATCGAACCAAGTGCAATTTCTCTCATCCTCCTGCTGCACTGGAACGCCGGGTTACTGCGGTACTCGTTCTTGCACTCCCGGTCAAGGAGAGACTTGCTGTATAGCGGATGGAGCAAGCGAATGCTGCCAAGCACAGTACCCGGGACTCAACATCCAGTGTACCAGCGACCCCGGCTGCGACTATCAACCTTACTGCTGTCACGCCTTGTCCAATTCCATATGCTGCAAAGGTCTTGATTGGCCTAACTACTGCAAGCAAGCCGGCTGCAGTTACTTCCCGAAGTGCTGTACACTCTACGGCAACACTCTTCCTTGCTGTCCCTACCAAGTCTAGGTAAACAGGGAGTAGAAATCACATACGCACACCACCTAGCTCTTTATAGACAGGCAAGGGAAAAGACAGACGCATTCATCTATATCAGTAGTCTGAGGAGGCTAATTTCGGCAGCCTTAGCCAAATTAGTGACGATATAATCCTACGTGTGTCCTTCTTAGTGTCACTTATTACAAAGAAACGAACTTCCTGATATTATTAAATAGCAAATCTGGAATAATGCAGTTTTTGCTTATAGAAGCGAATATTTCCCTTTTGTACTTTTAGCTTTTCAGGCCCTTTTGCACTCTTTTCATCGTAATCCAAACACCCATATACATAGATTTCAGCTAGCATTAAATGAATCTACCGTAGGCGTCTCTGCTTTCCCGTTATATGCCAATGCACTGATGAAACGGGAACAACGCATCTTGTCATTTTTTATGTTTGGTCTCAAATACACATGAATTATCTTCCCTTGTACATCTTTCAGAATAAAAGAAGCATTAAGCAGCACAGTTTTGGCAATTTCTAACTTGTCATGTAACTTCCTAATGGGATCTGCCTGTTTCTGGAGGATTTTGAACTTCACCTAGCCTTTTGCCTAAAAGAAAGGTCCGACAGAGCCATGAAATAAAACAGTTGTATTCTATTCATAAATTGGAGTTGAATTCCTTAGCAGTGTTTAAACTTCTCCTTGCCTTTCATACACTTAACCAAGCCATGTTACAAATCTCTTCACATTTGCGATCCAAAATACACCTCTAATTAAACAGGTTCGTGTAAGTCTCAATACTCTCTCTATATGTGCCAGTGCTTCAGTATATCCTTG
>Ga0247837_1008792_pt1 | contig 12484 bp, 11 predicted proteins | sample LaCtaG_2_FD_187115 | JGI IMG/M metagenome (GOLD analysis project Ga0247837, IMG submission 187115) | Freshwater microbial communities from meromictic Lake La Cruz, Castile-La Mancha, Spain - LaCruzMarch2015_14.5m | ecosystem: Environmental > Aquatic > Freshwater > Lake | place: Spain: Castile-La...
TTCTATGAATATAGAAAAGTGAACTTTCTTGTCAAGATAATTTTCATATTAGGTGACTATAAAATTTGTCTACAAGTAGTAAAATTTCCAAATATAACCACAATTCATCCAACATCGACTTTCTCATACACATTTTACTAATATAATAAAGCGGAAAAGTCTCCAAACCGCTTATTTTCGCACCGGATTGCCTATCCTTTCTACTAGCGATTACCTAATTAAAGGCCTCATCCACCTCCAAAATCTTGAGAATATTGGCCCTATTCTCCTCCGTCTCCGAGTTCCCATGGATCGCAATCACCGGATCTCCCGACTTCACTAGTCTCCGGTTCTTCGCCACTCCAATTGCATACATTAAAAGGTTGTTAGTGCCTTCATACGACGGCACTTTCAGCGTAATCACCCTGTTCATTTGGTTAATTGTGGATTGAATCTGCTCACTGCGAATATGGATATGGGAGGGCGGAATTTTGCCACTTTCTGAGCGGTCACACCAGTGTCGGTGATGACGATTATGAGTTTGACGTTGAGGTCGAGAGCGGCCCGCACAGCAGCGGAGCAGAGGCTTTCGGTAGTGTCGATTTTTAGGGCGTCTCAGTGAAGACAATAGAGTAAGTCGCCCTCCCTACTGCAAGACTACTGAATTCGCACTCTAGGCATTGCACCGCTCTAAGTCTACTCCTCTGTCTGCAGGTGAGGACATAATGGCATACCTTGGAAATAATAACAGGACCAAGTGGCCCGGAGCTCTGTCTCTGTTTCGCACTAGCCCTAAAGGCATGCAGGGAAATGCTACATAAGCAGGTGTGTGCTATGACCCTACCAGTGACAGTCTGAGTGGCTATAAAGCGAAAAGATGGCAATCTACCTGGGCAAGCCTATCCTGTGCCGGACCTAGTCTAGTCTTGTAATAGCCGCTGCCCTACCATTATTTTTATGAGTCGCGCAAACAGTGACTCCCCACGACGTGGGCCGCTGCAGGACCATAGTGACTTCCCCTTGATGCTACTCATCCCTGCCGCCCAGCTGCGTCGCTTCGAAAGTCCTGACCTACAGGAACGTATCAAAGACGCTGCCCGGCTGGACCGTCTGAAGCTCACCTCCACACCAGGCGGCGGGATTCTGCACTTCTTCAGCAACTCCCTGCGGGAAAAGAGCAAAGCACTGGAACTCGCACTAGAGGAACTCGAGCGGCTGGGGGAGTGCAAGGAAGTCAGCACCTTTGTGCCCGAGGACATGGTTTCTCCACTCATCGGCACGAGAGGACGCCAAATCGCCGCTCTGCAGGAACTCACCAGAGCCAACTTCCGCTTCGAACGCAAGGTGGAAGACATGCAAAACAGACAGGTCCGCGTCTCCGGCTCTCTACGAGACATACGCCACGCTGTGGAGAAACTCCACTCCAGAGTCATAGACAAGCGGGTTGAAGTGCCTCAAAGCTCTTTCGCGAAGTTCGCAATTCCGCAGCCCAGTGCATCTCATCTAATCGGCAAAGGCGGGCAGTTCACGAAGTCTCTATATCAGAACTTCGGAGTGGAGCTGAAGGTCAGTCGGGATGAGAGCTGTGACGAGCGCAAGGAACTCGTGGCCCTTCTCATCGGCCCGCGAAAGGACTGCTTGGAAGCACTCAATGAGGTGGTTTCGAAGTTAGCGGATGCTGCATTCAACTCCGACTACCAGAGAAATGTGAACGAGCGCACAGTGCTGTTGGTAAAAACCCGCCGCAGCGAAAGCGGCTTCAATGCCCTGGTGAGGGAAGTGAAGCGGCAGGCGGAAGTTTCACTGAAGGTATTTGAAGGCTTGAAAGATGAGTACAGGGTGGAAATTGCAGGCGATCTGCGAGAACGACAAAAAGCGATTCGCGGGTTATTGGCAGAAATCCAAAGTGCAGACCCCCCTAAGCGCAGGCCTCGCTCCCGCAGTCGTTCCCTCACTCCTTTGGCCACTAGTGTGAATGTACTGGTTCCTAAGACTTTGGTAGGCAGACTTATAGGCAAGGGAGGCGAAAATGTCAAAGTGCTGAAGAGTCGCAGTGGCTGCCACATCAACTTCCAGCAGGCGGACTTGAAGTCTGTGCAGACTGGGGAGGGGCAGGAGGCCAGGTCCTGCACGATTACGGGCTCTGCAGTGTCTATTGCCCAGGGAGTCAGATACCTGTGGGAGCAGATCTTCAAGCTAGAAGCGTAACGAAATGTGCTTAGGCCTACGACTAGACTCGAAGGTCAGCGACCACCGCTGCACTCTGGACCTGCGCTGCCTCCAAAGCCTCCAATAGTCCCACTTCCTGCATCTCCATCCACCCCCGGCCTGCAAGGCCTGTCCTCACTTCCTCCCCCTGACTAGTGAGCAGCACTGCTTTCCACTGTAGTCTTGCATTGTCGTGGTCTAGCTCGCGGGTGTATTCGTGCCGCTTGCGCCCCACGTCTTCTTCGTCCAAAGGACTGGGGACTGAGCTGAGGTTGATGAAGCGGTCGGACACTTCTTCCGCGATGCGGTTCATTTGCTGCTCCTTGCGCTTTGACTTTTCTTGGCTGCCGGAGGTTTGCTGAGCTCTGAGAGCGGGGGAGTCCAGGGCACGTGGGGAAGTCGGCGGAGGTGTGGAAAGGACTACTGCATCTCTAGGCTTGATGAAGGCCGTAAAGGCCTCATTGCTATGCACTTCCGGGAGCACGCACAGGTCTCTGAAGTAGTCCTCCAGCGCCTTTTTCCGCTGCTGCAGGAAGGCGGGCTGCATGTTACCGAACAGCTTCTTAGGGGGAAAGTGAGGCAAGTGAGGACAGGCCTTCCTCAAATGCTCGTGGAAGTCTCTGAGCCGGGAGTAGCGCTTTTTGAACTGCCACTCCCCCTGCTCAGTCGCCACGACCTTGACCAAGTACTCAATGTGTCCGTCCACGTTCTCATAGGACACAATGCTCACTTCCATCACTATTTGCGACTTATGCGCTTTAGCATGCTCAGTAGTAGACTGTTTTTCTTTGCTCGGTAATCCGCCAGTTCCCGCTCCTTCTGCAGTATCAGCTCTATCAAGTCCTTCCGAGAGACTTCCTTGGCTGCAACAGGCGGGGACTGGAAAAGGTCTTTAGGGAGGGCGGAGCCGTCTTGAGTCTCTTTAGAGCGGTTGGAAAGACGCTTGCGGAGCTGGGAAAAGAAGTCCGGGGTGTCTGAGGACTCCGGGTTATTGTACTTCTTTAGGGTGTTTGAGACGTAGGTTGCCTTCGCCTCGGTCGAAATCGCGATTTTCACAAACTGCTTCGGCGCGATCGAGCGAATTATGAGAGTCGTCACCTTCGCGGGGAGCATAAAGGCCTGCAGTCCGTGCTGACTTGCGACTCTATAGGTGGCAAGTGAGCGTTTCCGGTGCATAGCCTCGTAATCGCCAATTATGCAGTGGTTTTGATAGAAAATCAACTCTTTAAAGCCTGCACTGGTCACTAAGCCGCAACTCACTTCCCCCTTCATGACGAATATGATCTCTTCCACTTCGTCGTCTTTGTCGATGATGGTCTGGCCCTGGGGAAAGAAGCGTGGTTGGAAGTGCAGGCTGAGCGGTACTATCACGTCTTTCTGCTTGCCGAAGAAGACGGGGTATTTCGCTCCCAAGTCATCAAACAGAAACTCAAATATCACCTTCCTATACTCCTCCGGCATATCATTCAAGTACCCATCCTGCGAAGTAGTGAGTCCCTCCAAAGACGCATCCTGCCACCAGCACAGTGCCAAGTCATGCAGACGGTCGTTTTCCCAGTAGTACTGGAAGTGAGCCAGGATTTTGTCCTTTAGTTCTTGAGAAACTTTCTGTTTGCAGTTCTCTAAGAGGGTCAGCCAGGTCGTCAGCTCGTCCATATCCTCGCCTATGGACGAATTTTTGTCGATTTCCGCTAAAAGTCCATTAAAATTCGCAACAATTAGGGAAAATTGACTGATTCCGACCAATAAAACGAATATTAACAGAAGCTTTTCGTATGTATTCGTAGCGTAGTAGTCCCCGTACCCCACAGTAGACAAAGTTGAAGCCAGGAAATAGCAACTTCTCAGCAAATTCTGCGCTCCTGTCAAAGTATCCATCTGAAAATGAGTTATAAAGTGGTCTCTGTTGGCACTTTCCCACTCTAGAGTAAAGGCACTCCACCAGAAAAACACAGCAGCTAGCATGTAGGTGGTGAATAGCATGGAGCCCAGGATTTGCATGAAGCTGATGATGTACTTCACGATGATGGTCAGGTTTTGGGCCTCTGCGGCGTTCTTCGGCCTGGCGATAAGTATAATGGCAGGGCCGAGGATGTTCCCATTCATTAGTTCGAGGCCTCGCTTGATTTTGAGCAGACGGATGAGGCGGAGGTAGCACTCTTCCTGCATGTAGCCGAATTCACTGAGCGGAACGACTGCTATTAGGTCGAAAAGAAACCAACCAGTGAGGTACCTGAGTACAATGGAGGACTGCTTGAAGACCACTGCGCCCTCTCCATCCTTGTAGTCAGTGATAAACTCCAATATTATGTCAATGACGAACATAAGCCACACACACCGATCCAGCGTGATCAGCGCCGCTCCAGGCCACTCGTAGGCCATGTAGTACATAGAGGTGATGGAGCTGTAGTTGATAAGTAGGGACATCCAGGGGTACCACCACTCCCAGAAGGTGGAGTCTCGGTACAGCACCCACCAGCCTCTATTGTAGTCCTTCTTGAAGTCCTGCGACTCGTCCAGCACTTTGGTGGCTCGAGTGAGTGAGCGTCTATTGAGTGCAGCTCTAGTAGTGTGCATGGCCCAGCCCAGAACCACCTTATCCCACTTGCTCTCCATAGAACTGTAGCAGCGCTGGAGCAGCGGCTGTGTGAGGACTCTCTCTGCCGGTTCCGTCTCCATTATAGCCAAGCAAGAGCCAACCCGCCAGGGCCAAGTCCCTGTCCATGAGGCTAATAATGTCCACGGAAGGCAAGCCCAGCAGAGACAAGGAAGCCCTGGCTCGGTACTTCGAGGCGCGCAAAGAGGAACTGCTCAAGGAGCACCCGGAACTCACGACCAAGCGGCTGCAGCAGCAGCGCATGCGTTCCGAGTGGAAGCTCCTCACTCCTGAAGAGAGGCTACCATACACGAACGACCCCAAGCCGGCTGAAGAAGGACACGAAGTGGGCGTGGACGAATTCATAACGGCTGTTAAAAGGGAGCGCAAGCGGGAAGAAGTGAACCCTGAGTTCGAAGAAGACGACGTCCTGTCCATAGTCAACCACAAGCGAAAGTGGAAACTGACCTACGGCAAGAAGAAGAAAATGCGGGACAGCTCCGTCCCCAACTGTGCACTCAGACTCGCGCTGCTTGCTGAAACTTGAAGAACATCATCACTAGTAATAAGAGCCACACATACAGGTTACTGAAACCGCCCTGCAGGGACGGCCCTCTCCATCCTGCTGGTGATTTCCCTCAACTGGCCCAGCACTCTCGCTCCGTCTTCCCGCCTCCCTGACCTGCCTTCCATCCGCTCGTTCAGGGCGCCCAGCCTCCTTTCCAGCTCTGTGATCGTCCCCCGGGACCGGTTTCTCTCACTTCTTAGGTCTTTCAGCTCCTCCCCAGAGACTATCAGTGCTTGTGTATAGTCGTCTTTGAGTCGCAGGATGTCCAGCTGGTACTGCTCGTGGTCTGCTGTTCGCTGTGCTTCCAGCTCCTTTATTTTCGCCTCTAGGGACTGCAGAATGTCTGATTGGAGACGTGAGGAGTCTAATTGCAGTTTTTGAAGCGAGTCGAAATTGTCCTTTTTGAGACGGTTTAGAGCATCGCCCGATTCTTGCTGAATTTTCGCGATTTTCGTCCTTAAATCTTCATTTTCCGAATTTTTCCTTCTTAACTCCAACGCCAAATCATCAATTCTCCGTTCATATTCCACCCCATTCCCTGAAAAGCGCATTTCACTCTGAGCCAACTTAGTGCTCAGCTCCTCCACCCGCCTCCTGGTCTGGTCATGAGCCCTTAGCTCTTCCTCCATGCGAACTACAGCCCCATTGTGCAGCTTTTCCCTGAGTTCCGCTTCCTTTCTGCTGTCAGAAAGGACTGTTTCCAGTTCTGATTGGCGCTTGGAAAGCTCTATTTCGAGGGACTTTTTCGCTGAAGCAGCTAATTCCATATCTCCCTTATAACCCTGTATTTGACTCTTTAGGCCGTTTACGATTTCCCCTAATTTGCCCATTTCTTCCACTAATTTCGCGTTTTCCTGCGCCGTAAAGTCGCATTTCCCCCGCTGTTCCCTGAGTTCTCGCTGCAATTCCTCGTGTATCTGCAGTGTCTTTTGGCTGAAGCTCTCAGTGAGGCTTTGGTGTTGCCGTGCTCGCTCCCGCTCTGCGTCTGTTACAGTGTTCATGTGCTGTTCACGCAGTTTTTCCAGCTTTCCGGACAATTCTTGAACTTCGAGTTTCGCACTTTTCCACATTTCTTCGAGTTTTTCGTTGTGGGAAAGCAGTTTTTCGCAGTTTTCGGCGTATTTTTCCCTGTCGATTTTGAGTTCTTCGTTTTCTGAGGAAAGAGAGTGCAGCTTTGCGTCCACTTCCCTCACGACTTCCTCCCACCCCTCCATAGCAGCTTGCTTTTCTGCCACTTCCCGCCTCGCCTGCTCCAGCAAGTCCTGCGCAGTCCTCAGTTCCTCCATTGCTGCTGCGTACTTCAGCCCCAGGGCCTGTCTGTCTTCAGACAAGTGGCTGACTTCCTCCTCCAACCCCGCCACTTTCTTCCTCAAAGTCGCTCTTTCCCTCCCCTCCGCCTCCACCTCTTCCCCAAAGGTCTCATCTTTCCTCCGACACCTCTCATAGTCTTCCCTCAAAGCGTTCAAATCCCTGCCCAGAGACTTGATCTTTCGGTCCGACTGCAAACGAAGTCGGTGCTCTTGGTCTAAGTCCTGAGTCAGGCCTTCGATGGCGGATTTGCACTTGATTAGCAGAGTTTCTCGGGTGCGAGGGTCGGTGGAGCTGTCGCTCAGCCAGCGGCTGTCCATACTTATTCAAATGGAAGGCTTGGAGCGCTTTGCTGCATCGAATCTAGCAGCTGTGCCTGTATTGGCTATTGGATGCTTGCGGAAAAGAGAAGAAAACCACAAGAGATACAAAATCCATATAAAGGAAGAAAGGCGATTTCTCCTAGTCCTGACGATACTATATCAAGACTTCACCAAAGCCAGAAAACAATTCTGCCCTGTGAAATGCGAAACAACTGTAGGAGCAATACCCCTGAAGCACCGACACTTCCCTTAGTTAATAGCTGCTGTACTATACATGGAAGACCCTCTTGCCAACGAGATGGCCGTAAGTCCTACTCAGCTGGTCTGCTCCAGCAACGAACAAATCTCTGCACTAAAAGTGCTGGAAGTGGCCTTCACCAAGATCCAAAGCCTGTCCAGTCTCCAGTACTGCCCAAACCTGCGAGAGTTGAGTTTGATTGAAACCGGGGCGCTGCAAAGTCTCGCAGGCATCGAAAGCGCAGCCCATTCCTTAGAAGTGCTGCGAGTCATTGGCTGCCAACTACCTGCCATTGAGCCCTGCGTCAACTCCCTGACTCACTTGAGAGATTTGGTACTGTCGAATAACGCAATTGAGAAGATCGAGAACTTGCAAGGGTGCCTGCGGCTGGAGAAGCTGTGGCTGTTCAGCAACCAAATCGCAGTGATGGAGAACCTGGAGACCAACTCCTTCCTGTCCAGTCTCAGTCTGCAGGATAACAGAGTCGCCAAAGTGCAGGGACTGTCCACCTGCGTGCACTTGCAAGACCTCTTCCTGTCCCAAAACCCAATTGCAACTTTCCAGGATTTGGCCGAATTAGCGCATCTCCCAGTCCTTCGGACACTCACCCTGGCCTGTATGGATTTCCAGCCCTGTCCTGTGGCCTTAGTCTCTGGCTACCGAGAGTTCGTCCTTGCGACTATCACCTCTGCCTGCTTCACCCAACTGGATAACGAGCTGCTCAAGCCAGATGCCAAAGACTCCGCCAAGCGGGAATTCGTGCAAGCAGCAGTCCGCCTGCAGGAAAGCCTCACAGGCGTCGAAGAGGAGTACAGAGAAATGCTGGTGCAGCTGGACACGAAGAATAGAGAAAATGAAGACCAGCTGAAGTATATACAGAAAATGCTGATTGAGGACTTGCACTCTTTGAGTGAGGAGGTGGAAACTGGGAAAAGTCAAATGGCGAAGGAGCATTCCAGGCTGAAGGCGATGCGGGCGAAGAGTGAGGACACACTTAAGGGCGATTTGAATGTCATCCAAGCCAAGTACTCCAAAAAGCTAGAAAAGGCCTATAAGGAGGAGCAGGAAAGGATGGAGTTGAATACCTTGGCGCACGAAGAGGCTATAAGAGCGCTGGAATTCGAGAAGAACCTGGCCTTGGCGCTGATTGACGTGCTGTACGACTCCCAAGGAGCAGTGATCTACACCGACATAGAGCCGAAGCAGCCTGAGTTCAAGTTCCTCGAGGCTCTGCTGCACGCCAAAGAGGACGAAGGTCCGACTTACATCCTGCGGAAAGTCTTCCAAATGACCTCTTCCGAAGACCCAGCCGACCTCAAAACCGCCTCCTTCCTCTTCACTCATATAGAGCTATCCAAGCTCAAATCCCTGCTCATAGACAAGCGCTTATCAGGGGCGTTGACACTCTGCAGGGACATGGTGCGGGCGCTACCACCAAACCCACTGCAGAACGTACTGCTGATGTGCAGAGTGCAGGAAGGGGATGCGTCTGGAGATATGCACGTTACAGAGACGGACCTGGGTGGGCTGTTGGTGGAGTTCATTGTGGCTGTGCAGGTGACGGATGCCAGGTGGGAAGAGTCTATGCGGAGAGTCGCTGATGACAGACTGCTGACTCTGCTGAATGAGACTACGGTACTGCTTAGCCAGGCTGTTCATGGGGATGACATCGACATTTTGAGCCAACTCGAGCAAGAAGCATTTGATAAGTACACGGAACACCAGCGGCGTCTCTGGGGGGAATTAGACCCTGTAGTGCTGGAGCGGGTGCAAGAGCAAGACACAGAGACCAAGTCGCTGCTGGACATGATCGACTCTCTGAAGACGCAAGTGGACACAGAGCGGCAGACCCAGCAGAAGTTGCTGCAAGAGCTGCGCAGTACCTACGTGGAGAAGAGCGCACCTCCCTTCAGTCTCGCTTCTTTCCTTCCAGACCAGATGAAGACTAAATAGAATGGATACTAAAGTGGCAATCACTGGGCATGACATTGTCCCAGAGGAGAAGCCGTATGTGGTTTACACCATTCGCGTGAGCACGACTATGTCTTATTTGGATGTGAAGCGCCGGTACTCCGAGTTTGCATCCTTTCACAAGCAATTGAGCTACTTCTGTCATGAGCCTGTGGGCAGGGACTGGGACTTGGTGGAGTTAATCCCCAAGCTGCCCTCTAGTTGGACCTGGAACAACCTCGCCCCGGACTTCATCCTAGTAAGCACCACACAGCAAAGGAGGACAGACTTGAGCCAGTACCTGCAGGACCTAGTGAAACTCATGAAGAGCATCGCCTTCAACAAGTTCCACCCGTGGATTCGACTCATCCGGGACTTCCTGCAGGTGAATATCTTGGAACAGCGGGAAAACGTCGCTGCACAGATCATTCAGCAGTCCTTCAAGACTATAGTGGGCAAGAAAAGGACCCTGCGCAATAGCCAGTCCTCCACTAGTTCCTAGATTTCCGCCCTCTAGCCTATATATATGGCCGAGAAGCTGACCATCCCTGGAGACGACTGGCGCAAAGCCTTAGAATCCGTCCGCATTCCCAAAGACCAACTGAACTCCCTAGTGCTGAACTACCTAGTGACCGAGGGCTACCGCCAAGCAGCAGAGCAGTTCCGCCACGAGTCCGGCTGCACTCTGCACTTCGACCCCGAGGAAATCGACCAGCGCATGAGAGTGCGCAGGGCAGTGATGGAGGGCGAAATAGACGAAGCCATATCTGCAGTCAATGAACTCGATGCACAGATACTGGATGGGAACCAGGGACTGCTGTTTCGACTGCGCTTGCAGAAGTTGATTGAGTATATTAGGCAGGGCGCGGTGCAGGAGGCGTTGGCCTTTAGTCAGGAGGTCTTGGCGCCAGTGGCGGTCTCCAATCCGTCGCTTCTGCAGGCGTTGGAGGAGGTGATGGCTCTGCTGGCCTTTGAGTCGCTGGACAGCAGTCCCTTGGCGCACCTGGTGCACAGCTCTCACCTGCAAACCATAGCCTCAGAACTCAACTCCGCCATTCTCGCGAGTTCCGGACTAGTCCAAGACTCCAAAATAACCGCGCTGATGAAGACTCTGGCCTGGTCTCAGCGCCGCTTCCACGACTACGTCTCCATTTCCCCTAACTAGGAACTTGCTAATATGGACAGGTGGGCTGGAGGCAGGGCTACTGGCTTCGATGCAGTCAGTCCCATTCAAGACATATTATGCATAAATTGCCAGGAAATGGTCAATTTGAAGCAAATTGCAGTTCATTCCTTCGCCTGCACTCAAGTTTCCTCGGAAGTCCGGACTATCGAGTTGCAGGAAAACACTCTCGAAGGCGTCAAATTCAGAATAAAGAAGCTTAGTGGGTTCCTAAAAAGCCAAAAAAACGCATTTTCCAAAAGCCCAGCTGAACGTCACATTCTCAGCGTTCTTTTTAAGCTATCAGAACAACTATTAGCAGAAGAAGCATTAAAAGTGGTAGTTGATTCGCTAGAGTCGATGACTAATACCTGTAGAAGTGCTCTTTCTGTGCTGATTTCGGTGGAAAGACTCAAAGGACTTGCAGTGGAAATGAGGGATGAGATGCTAAATAAGGAGAAAAACAGGGAAATATGGGCTTTGAAGGCTGCTTTACAGCAAGTAGTGGAGACAAGAGAGGGGAAAACTAAAGAAATCTCAGAAATCGACAGCAAGCCTGAGTCCGTCCACAGTGGAACCACATCTAGGGAGGAATCTGTGCCTTTGGAAGAACTGGCGGACTGCCTTTCCCCACCTATTGCAGACATCAGCTCTCCGGAAGCTGCTCGCAAGGCCTTTTACTCCCTCTGTCTCGCCACCAAGTTCAGTCTGCACCCCCACTCCAAGGGTCTGCAAGTTCCCCTGTCTTTTCTCTACGATAAGGCGAGGAAGAGGCGAATTCCTCGGGAGCGCTGGGCTGCTTTCATCGAGGAAAGCCTCACTAATCCCGGCAAAGCCTTGATGCAGAGTTTGGGGAAACACCACAAGTTTGAAGTCGCAGAGAGAGACACACGATTTAGCTACTTTTCAGTAGCGGCGATTACGGAGGCGGAAGCAGGGACTGAGCAGTAGCCTAAGCACTCGTATTGGCCAGCCACTTCATTTTTCCCAGCTTCCATAATCCATCCCATGCACTCAGTGAAGGGTCTGGACTTGTTCAAAAAGCTACCCACTGATCACTTCCCTCAGACCGCCACTGGAGGCTTTTTCACCCTCTTAGCCCTGTTGACGATGTGCAGTTTGTTCCTGCTGGAGCTCAACTCCTACCTGTCCCCCACTATCACCAAGGACACCTTCGTAGACATCGCTAGGGAGGACCAGATTCAAGTCAACCTGAATGTCACTTTGCCCAATATTCCCTGCGGTATGGTCGGCATGGACTTGCAGGACTCGGTGGGCGGACACTCTATGGACGTGGGGAACGCTCTAAAGAAGGTGCAGATCACTGCCCAGGGCGCCTACAAAGCTAACCAGCGAGTGGATGCTTCGCTGCAGGGCATACGGAATGCGTTGAATGACGGGGATTACTGCCGGGTGGAGGGCTTTTTCAAGGTGGGGAGTCTGCCAGGCAACTTTCACCTGAGTTTTCACTCGCAGCACGCCTTAGTGCACCAACTCTTCCACCAAGACCTGCACAAAATGCGCTTCGAACATACTCTTTCCCACCTTTCCTTCGGCACCGACCTGCACTCGCTCATGTCCGATGAGGAAAAACACGAAATCTTCGCTCCTTACGACAACCTGCAAGTGACGTTTGAGCCTGATGGACAGGTCTATAACACAGAGTACTTCATCAAGATCATCCCTATGCAGCTGTACGATGAAAGCACAGGCGTCCTGCACACTTCTTTCCAGTACTCTATGAACCACAACAGCCAGGCCACCAATGCAGCCTTTGGAGCGATCTATTTCCGCTACGACGTGGATTGCATTACAGTAAAGTACACGCGCAGAAGTCGGCATTTGACTCACTTCCTGATCAATGTGTGCGCTATACTGGGCGGAGTATTCGCTGTCATCGGCATCTTCCACTCCATGGCTCAGCAGCTGCTGAAGAGTGCCAAGGGTAGCTAGGTAAATGGAGCAGTGCTCAAGTAAGGACTCTAACACACTATGGCGACTGTAGACCTTGGTTCTTGGTGGTATTTGGACTAATGTTCATAGGACTCAAGCCTGGAGACTAGCACAGCAAGTCTACAACTATACAACTAGCCCTGAATCCCTCTATCAGTGCCTTAGTCCAAAGGTCCTGTAGACTGCAAAAACGAGCCAC